>ERZ1026901.411-NODE-411-length-35583-cov-10.394084_pt1 | contig 35583 bp, 23 predicted proteins | sample MGYA00380179_ERZ1026901 | MGnify/ENA primary metagenome ERZ1026901 (study PRJEB33269, sample SAMEA4719815) | human gut metagenome | biome: human-associated habitat; feature: organic feature; material: feces | place: Cameroon | collected 2013-10 ... | reverse complement strand
ACCTCTATGATAGGTAACCTGAAGGCCGATGACCAGCAGGCCGTTTTTGAGGAAAGACCACAACTTTAAAAGGGGATTGAAAGTTAAATGGTGTATTAGCAATGCATCTCTTGATAATGCATATCTGTTTGGTAAATTTATTGAAATTATAATGTTAATAGATTGGGTGGTAATTTTCTTGTTAGCGTAGATAAATTTCCTGTTTTTAAAGCGGAGTTCCTCATTTAAGGCTATTAACAAAAATGTTCTAAAACGCTGGACAGACAGAAATTAATCAGGCTATTTTCAAAACAGCCACCATCGTGGCAGCGTCGCTCGGACGGTCCGGGCGCTCACGTTAATCTGAGGAAATTATGGCTGACACTCGCCCTGAACGTCGCTTTACGCGTATTGATCGTCTCCCACCCTACGTTTTTAACATTACCGCTGAACTGAAAATGGCTGCGCGTCGGCGCGGCGAAGATATTATCGATTTCAGTATGGGTAACCCGGACGGTGCGACCCCGCCGCATATCGTCGAAAAATTATGTACGGTGGCCCAGCGACCGGACACGCATGGTTATTCCACCTCGCGTGGTATTCCGCGGTTACGTCGCGCCATTTCCCGCTGGTATCAGGATCGTTACGACGTCGAGATCGACCCGGAATCAGAGGCTATCGTCACCATTGGCTCGAAAGAGGGGCTGGCGCATCTGATGCTGGCGACGCTGGATCACGGTGACACTGTACTGGTGCCTAATCCAAGCTACCCGATTCATATTTACGGCGCGGTGATTGCCGGGGCGCAGGTACGCTCAGTGCCGCTGGTGGACGGTGTCGATTTCTTCAACGAACTGGAACGCGCCATTCGCGAAAGTTATCCGAAACCGAAGATGATGATCCTCGGCTTTCCCTCGAACCCAACCGCGCAATGCGTGGAACTGGAATTCTTTGAGAAGGTTGTAGCGCTGGCGAAACGCTACGATGTGCTGGTGGTCCATGACCTGGCCTATGCCGATATCGTCTACGATGGCTGGAAAGCGCCGTCAATCATGCAGGTGCCAGGTGCACGCGATGTGGCGGTCGAGTTCTTTACGCTGTCGAAAAGCTACAACATGGCGGGCTGGCGTATCGGCTTTATGGTCGGTAACAAAACGCTGGTCAGCGCGTTGGCACGTATTAAAAGCTATCACGATTACGGCACCTTTACGCCGTTGCAGGTGGCGGCGATTGCGGCACTGGAGGGCGATCAACAGTGCGTTCGCGACATTGCCGAACAGTACAAACGCCGCCGTGATGTACTGGTTAAAGGGCTGCATGAAGCGGGCTGGATGGTCGAAATGCCGAAGGCTTCGATGTATGTCTGGGCGAAAATCCCGGAACCATATGCGGCCATGGGCTCACTGGAATTTGCCAAGAAACTGCTTAACGAAGCGAAGGTCTGTGTCTCTCCAGGGATTGGCTTTGGCGACTACGGCGACACCCATGTTCGCTTTGCGCTGATTGAAAACCGCGATCGTATTCGCCAGGCGATTCGTGGAATTAAAGCGATGTTCCGTGCCGACGGTTTACTACCCGCCAGCAGCAAACATATTCACGAAAACGCGGAATAAACACCATCGCCAGAAATGCAAACAGGAGCCAGATGGCTCCTGTTTTTCATTGCACAGTTTGCTTTTAGATCATCAGGGCAAAAGTACCGGCCCAAACGATGACCATAAAAGAAATGCCCATAAAGAAATATTTCACTTTACATCTCTCCGCGTAATTACTGTTACGCCTGAATGACTTCATTACACCTGATACAGTGAGTTGACACCGGGCAAAACGACATTGAAAGTCCGTATTTTACCGTGGGCATCACCCCAGAATTCTGAGCTAAACTGCTCCAGACGGCGCTAATGTACGCCTAAAACTGAAACGAGACAAGAGGCATTTTCTTATTTACTTTTAGTAACTTACAGGTGTCTCATATCGGCGACAGTTTAATTTCTGACGGTAATAATTAGAGATTCAGCGAAGGAAAAAACCTTAAGAAAAAAGCCATAAAAACCATGAGGTTATTATGGCTGATTTGAGGAGGGAAAGAGTAAGAGCAATTTGTTAAATGTATAACGACGATTCTCCCACCGGGCGCGTTTTAAAGCGACGGTGGATCCAGAGGTACTGCTCAGGTGCGCGCATAATCTCTTTCTCGATAATCTTGTTCATATAGGCAGCGGCTTGATTTTCATCTGCCGGGTAGCCTTCCATTTCAGGGGTGATGAACAACCGATATCCGCTGTAATCCGCTTTTCTGACCATCGTTACGGTCAACATGGCTGCGCCAGAGAGACGAGAGAGGACATAGGTGCCATTGGTTGTGGCAACATTTTCTACCGCAAAGAACGGTGCGAAGGAGCTGCCTTTACGACCATAATCCTGATCGGGAGCAAACCATACGGCTTCACCTTTCTTCAGCGCACCGACAATACCGCGCAGATTATTTCTGCCGATCATCGCTTTGTTAGAGCGCATGCGACCACGGGTCTGCACCCATTCCATCAGCTGATTATTATGCGGACGATAGGTGGCCATCATTGGCTGACATAGTCCCATCACGCGGCCGCCCAATTCCAGCGACATAAAATGGACGCCGACAACCATCACGCCACGATTTTGCAGTTGTGCGCGTTTGAGGTTATCCAGCCCTTCAACATCAAACCATTTACGTACGCGACTGTCGGGCCAGAACCATGCCATGCCGGTTTCTACCAGCGCCATGCCGAGTGAACGAAAGTTTTCGGCAATCATCTTCTCGCGCTCTTCAGCAGAATGCTGTGGGAAACAAAGTTCCAGGTTCTTACGGGCGATAGATTCACGACGTTTCAGGAATGGTCGCGCCATCGTGCCGATACGCGTGCCGAGAAAACAGAGAACAGGGTAAGGAAGCTGTACCCAAAGCCAGAGTACACCAAGCCCAAACCATGTGAGCCAGTAGCGAGGATGTAGAAACTCGCGGGAAAATTTGCATTTTGGAAACATAGTTACCTTCTGTAGATACGAATTGTTGTATCGCAGAAGATTCCATGTCGACAGCGGTACACTCAATTGGTTGGGCCATCATGTACGACAATGGTTCCTGTAAAGAGTGTAAAGACTAGTCAGGACATAACCACGAGGAGCATGAATGCGGTGCTTTTACTTTATCACTGGCTGACTGCTTTCAGCTACTGATTATTTATCGTGCAAAGTAAATATTTTTTTCGCACATTACAGTCTTGCATTTAACGTGCTGTTTTCATTAATACTTAGCAAAAATTGCCAGAGGTTAAGGATTGTCTTACTATTAAAGTGACTGAAGTTACAGGTTTTTTAGCGCGGCAGGAGGTTGAGCTATGATTTATTTATGGATGTTTCTCGCCCTGTGTATTGTCTGCGTAAGCGGATACATCGGTCAGGTACTGAACGTGGTCTCGGCGGTCTCTTCTTTCTTCGGCATGGTGATCCTCGCTGCACTCATTTACTACTTCACCATGTGGTTAACTGGCGGTAATGAACTAGTGACGGGGATATTTATGTTTCTTGCCCCGGCTTGTGGCTTGATGATTCGCTTTATGGTGGGGTATGGCAGGCGGTAGTAGTTCAGGATGGATCATTTGGGCAGGTGCTCACATCATCAACAGATATGATTGTTCACCTGCCATGTGACAGACGCTATCGCACAGGATGAATAAGATAATTCGCCTTTGTCGGAAAAGGGGGCGTGATGTCTTCTGTGAGATTTAATGGTGGCGCATCTTCTCTCATCTTAAACAAAATCGCCTGTGATGGTTGAAGTTTTGTAGAATGAGTTGTCGTCATCACTGACGTTTTTTCTGTCCCTTTATAGCTCGTCTCACTTCCACCACCAGAAATGGAAAATGCAAAAACATTGCATGCCATAATAGAGACCAATAAAAATAAGCTAAAAAGCATTAAGTTTACTTTCATAGAAAGTTATCCTGAGAATGGCTCACTGAGAACCTACGATGTTATGGCTGTATTTACATTTAATTAATCAGTATTTACATCGATATAATAAATGACATCTCTTTGTGGTATATAAGAATAGTTCTCTGCGACAGGAAGCATATTCCTACAATTGTAAGACTAAATACTTCTTGCGATAATAACTACAACTGTAAGATAACCCTTTCAAAATGACCGTTGCTCTCTGATTTCTCATTTCATGCTCACCCAATATGATGGCGGCGTTTTCTAAAACTGTTAAAGAATGAGGTAAGTATGAAACGTTTAATTATGGCTACGATGGTCACAGCAGTTCTGGCATCTTCAACTGTATGGGCTGCTGATAATGCACCGGTAGCAGCACAACAGCAAACTCAGCAAGTTCAGCAAACCCAGAAAACGGTAGCAGCAGAGCGTATCTCTGAACAGGGTTTATATGCGATGCGTGACGTGCAGGTAGCGCGCCTGGCTCTGTTTCATGGCGATCCGGAAAAGGCAAAAGAACTGACCAATGAAGCTTCCGCTTTGCTGTCAGATGACAGTACTGAATGGGCAAAGTTCGCTAAGCCAGGTAAAAAGACCAATGTCAATGATGACCAATATATTGTCATTAATGCATCTGTCGGAATTTCTGAGAGTTATGTAGCGACACCCGAAAAAGAAGCCGCGATAAAAATTGCCAACGAAAAAATGGCGAAAGGGGATAAAAAGGGCGCAATGGAAGAGCTTCGCCTGGCCGGTGTTGGTGTAATGGAAAACCAATATCTGATGCCGCTTAAACAGACTCGTAATGCACTTGCTGATGCGCAGAAACTGCTTGATAAAAAGCAATACTACGAGGCAAACCTGGCGCTTAAAGGTGCGGAAGATGGAATCATCGTCGATAGCGAAGCACTGTTTGTGAACTAATGCTGACAGGCAGCATATTGAAGTAAAAGATTTTACTCCCTCCTGGCGACAATTTTTTATGACCACAATACGACCGATTGTGGTCATAAAATTATTTGGCGCTCGCGGTTCTATTAACACGAATTTTCTATTCCTCAAAGTAAACATCAATAATCCCGTGTCATCACGAAATCATTGTTTATGTTATGTTTTATGGTACGATTTAAAAATCGTAATCATTTCCCTAACTGTAAATCACAATCGCTTCTTACAGTTGTAAGAATAACATCACAAATGTCGCGGCTCTCTCTGATTACCGCAAACCAATATTTATCATATTCTTCTTTTCGTCCTCACTACTTACCATGCAAAAAGGAATTGGAAGTGGCGATGAAATGATTTTCCGCACTTGATACAGGAATTTAAAAATATCGAGTGCAGCTACGACGATATTTTGCGGATTATTTATAGAGGGCGTTATGCCTTAAATAAACGCTAAATTAACATATATTTAATTAACTAATAGGTATTGCTATGTCAACTCCACTTCAAGGAATTAAAGTTCTCGATTTCACCGGTGTGCAATCTGGCCCATCTTGTACTCAGATGCTGGCGTGGTTTGGCGCTGACGTCATTAAAATTGAACGTCCCGGCGTTGGTGACGTAACGCGTCGCCAGCTGCGAGATATTCCTGATATCGATGCGCTTTACTTCACCATGCTTAACAGCAACAAACGTTCTATTGAATTAAATACCAAAACAGCGGAAGGCAAAGAGGTAATGGAAAAGCTGATCCGCGAAGCTGATATCTTGGTCGAGAACTTTCATCCAGGGGCTATTGATCACATGGGCTTCACCTGGGAGCATATTCAGGAAATCAACCCACGTCTGATTTTTGGTTCGATCAAAGGGTTTGATGAGTGTTCACCTTATGTGAATGTAAAAGCCTATGAAAACGTTGCTCAGGCAGCGGGTGGCGCGGCATCCACTACGGGTTTTTGGGACGGCCCGCCGCTGGTAAGCGCTGCAGCGTTGGGTGACAGCAACACCGGAATGCATTTGCTGATCGGTTTACTTGCTGCTTTGCTGCATCGCGAAAAAACGGGGCGTGGGCAACGAGTTACCATGTCAATGCAGGATGCCGTGTTGAACCTTTGCCGCGTGAAATTACGTGACCAGCAGCGCCTCGATAAGCTGGGTTATCTGGAAGAATACCCGCAGTATCCGAATGGCACATTTGGCGACGCAGTACCACGCGGTGGTAATGCGGGTGGTGGCGGTCAGCCTGGCTGGATCCTGAAATGTAAAGGCTGGGAAACCGATCCTAACGCCTATATTTATTTCACTATTCAGGAGCAAAACTGGGAAAACACCTGTAAAGCTATCGGCAAACCAGAATGGATTACCGATCCGGCATACAGTACTGCTCATGCCCGACAGCCACATATTTTCGATATTTTTGCTGAAATCGAAAAATACACTGTCACTATTGATAAACATGAAGCGGTGGCCTATTTGACTCAGTTTGATATTCCTTGTGCACCGGTTTTAAGTATGAAAGAAATTTCACTCGATCCCTCTTTGCGCCAAAGTGGCAGTGTTGTCGAAGTAGAGCAACCGTTGCGTGGAAAATATCTGACAGTTGGTTGTCCAATGAAATTCTCTGCCTTTACGCCGGATATTAAAGCTGCGCCGCTATTAGGTGAACATACCGCTGCTGTATTGCAGGAGCTGGGTTATAGCGACGATGAAATTGCTGCAATGAAGCAAAACCACGCCATCTGATATTAACGGGGGCTTCTGGCTCCCAATTTATAAAAATTTCGAGGTTATTAATCATGTCAGATCAACTTCAAATGACAGATGGTATGCATATCATCGTTGAAGCATTAAAACAGAATAATATTGACACTATTTATGGTGTTGTAGGTATTCCTGTGACGGATATGGCGCGCCATGCCCAGGCGGAAGGCATTCGTTATATTGGTTTTCGTCATGAGCAATCTGCAGGCTATGCGGCTGCGGCAAGCGGTTTTCTTACCCAAAAGCCAGGGATCTGCCTGACCGTTTCTGCGCCAGGATTCCTCAATGGTTTGACTGCATTGGCCAACGCAACAGTAAATGGTTTTCCGATGATCATGATCAGCGGCTCCAGCGATCGCGCGATCGTTGATCTCCAGCAAGGTGATTATGAAGAGCTGGACCAAATGAATGCGGCAAAACCCTATGCCAAAGCGGCATTCCGCGTTAACCAGCCGCAGGATCTTGGCATTGCGTTGGCACGCGCTATCCGGGTCTCCGTTTCGGGTCGCCCTGGTGGTGTTTATCTTGATTTGCCAGCAAATGTCCTGGCTGCGACGATGGAAAAAGACGAAGCATTAGCCACTATTGTTAAAGTTGAAAACCCATCGCCAGCGTTATTGCCATGCCCGAAGTCAGTCACTAGTGCAATTTCGCTGTTAGCAAAAGCAGAACGGCCATTAATTATCCTTGGTAAAGGCGCGGCGTATTCACAAGCTGATGAGCAGCTTCGTGAGTTTATTGAAAGTACCCAGATTCCATTCCTGCCAATGTCTATGGCGAAAGGGATCCTGGAAGATACGCATCCACTTTCTGCGGCGGCTGCGCGTTCGTTTGCGCTGGCAAATGCTGATGTTGTCATGCTTGTTGGGGCGCGACTGAATTGGTTACTGGCGCACGGTAAAAAAGGATGGGCGGCAGATACACAGTTTATTCAACTGGATATAGAACCGCAGGAAATTGACAGCAATCGACCCATTACTGTGCCAGTCGTTGGCGATATTGCATCCAGTATGCAAGGTATGCTGGCAGAACTGAAACAAAACACATTTACGACTCCACTGGTGTGGCGCGATATTTTAAATATCCACAAGCAGCAAAATGCGCAAAAAATGCATGAAAAGTTAAGTACAGATACCCAACCATTAAATTACTTTAATGCATTGAGTGCGGTGCGCGATGTATTGCGCGAGAACCAGGATATTTATTTAGTTAATGAAGGGGCAAATACCCTGGATAATGCACGAAATATTATTGATATGTATAAACCACGTCGTCGTCTGGATTGTGGCACCTGGGGGGTTATGGGCATCGGTATGGGTTATGCTATCGGCGCGAGTGTAACCTCTGGTTCCCCAGTTGTTGCCATTGAAGGTGATAGTGCTTTTGGTTTCAGTGGGATGGAGATTGAAACGATTTGTCGATATAACCTGCCGGTGACAATCGTTATTTTTAATAATGGCGGCATCTACAGAGGAGACGGTGTTGATCTCAGTGGCGCTGGTGCACCATCACCAACAGATCTATTGCACCATGCAAGGTATGACAAATTAATGGATGCATTTCGTGGCGTTGGATATAACGTCACCACGACAGATGAACTTCGTGATGCTTTAACCACCGGTATTCAGTCGCGCAAACCGACCATTATTAATGTGGTCATCGACCCAGCAGCAGGAACTGAAAGTGGCCATATTACCAAACTTAACCCAAAACAAGTCGCTGGTAATTAAATACTGACATCGTCTCCTCTTGCCAACTCATTATCGATGGTGAGGGGACCCTTATCGGAAATACTATTATGCTAACATTTTTTATTGGCGATTTATTGCCTATTATCGTAATCATGCTGTTGGGTTATTTTAGCGGCAGACGAGAAACTTTTTCAGAAGATCAAGCCCGGGCATTTAATAAACTGGTATTAAATTACGCTCTTCCTGCGGCCCTATTTGTTTCTATTACCCGGGCAAACAGGGAAATGATTTTTGCGGACACTCGCCTGACCCTTGTATCACTTGTGGTTATTGTCGGATGTTTCTTTTTCTCCTGGTTTGGTTGCTACAAATTTTTTAAACGTACCCATGCAGAAGCAGCAGTATGTGCATTAATTGCAGGTTCACCTACCATTGGATTCCTGGGGTTTGCAGTTCTCGACCCTATTTATGGTGATTCCGTATCAACAGGTTTAGTGGTAGCAATTATTTCTATTATTGTTAACGCAATTACTATTCCTATTGGTCTGTATTTGCTGAATCCCTCCTCAGGAGCGGATGGTAAGAAGAATAGCAATCTGAGCGCGTTAATCTCTGCGGCAAAGGAGCCAGTCGTATGGGCACCTGTTCTGGCAACGATCCTGGTGTTGGTTGGGGTAAAAATTCCGGCAGCATGGGATCCAACCTTTAATCTGATTGCGAAGGCCAACTCAGGGGTAGCGGTATTCGCTGCGGGTTTGACTCTGGCTGCACATAAATTCGAGTTCAGTGCTGAAATTGCTTATAACACCTTCCTGAAGCTGATTCTGATGCCACTGGCACTGCTTCTCGTTGGTATGGCATGTCATTTGAACAGCGAACATCTGCAGATGATGGTACTGGCAGGCGCATTACCGCCGGCATTCTCCGGAATCATTATTGCCAGCCGGTTTAATGTCTACACCCGCACTGGTACAGCGTCATTGGCTGTTAGCGTGCTGGGTTTTGTCGTCACGGCTCCCTTGTGGATTTATGTCAGTCGACTGGTTTCATAATTAATCATGTTATTAATTTTCATAAATGCCGAAGAGTCTTTTCACCTTCGGCTTTTTTTCAAGGCATAAGCAAATGACAAATACTGAAAGCAAAGGCCCATTTGAAGGGTTATTAGTTATTGATATGACTCATGTCCTTAATGGGCCTTTCGGAACTCAACTCCTTTGTAATATGGGCGCAAGGGTCATTAAAGTTGAGCCGCCGGGTCATGGTGATGATACCCGCACATTTGGTCCCTATGTGGATGGGCAGTCACTCTATTACAGTTTTATTAATCATGGCAAAGAGAGCGTGGTTCTTGATTTAAAGAATGACCACGATAAAAGTATATTTATAAATATGCTTAAACAAGCTGATGTATTAGCCGAGAATTTCCGCCCAGGTACAATGGAAAAAATGGGGTTTTCGTGGGAAACGCTACAAGAAATCAACCCACGTCTCATCTATGCTTCATCGTCAGGTTTCGGACATACCGGTCCGCTAAAAGATGCTCCGGCCTACGATACCATTATTCAGGCAATGAGTGGAATAATGATGGAAACGGGATATCCTGATGCTCCGCCAGTGCGTGTTGGCACCTCTCTTGCAGATCTCTGTGGCGGTGTCTATTTATTCAGTGGAATCGTGAGTGCGCTTTATGGCCGCGAAAAGAGCCAGCGAGGGGCGCATGTCGATATCGCGATGTTTGATGCCACTCTGAGTTTTCTGGAGCATGGACTGATGGCATATATCGCGACTGGGAAGTCACCACAACGTCTGGGAAATCGCCATCCCTACATGGCTCCTTTTGATGTTTTCGATACTCAGGATAAACCAATTACTATTTGTTGTGGTAATGACAAGCTTTTTTCTGCGTTATGCCAGGCACTGGATCTGACGGAACTTGTTGATGATCCCCGATTTAACAGCAATATTTTACGTGTACAAAATCAAGCTATTCTTAAACAATATATTGAGCGGACGTTAAAAACGCAGGCAGCTGAAGTTTGGTTAGCCAGAATACATGAAGTTGGTGTACCCGTAGCGCCGTTATTAAGTGTGGCTGAGGCCATTAATTTGCCACAAACTCAGGCGAGAAATATGTTGATTGAAGCCGGGGGAATAATGATGCCGGGTAATCCGATAAAAATCAGCGGCTGCGCGGACCCGCATGTTATGCCGGGAGCGGCAACGCTCGACCAGCATGGGGAACAAATTCGCCAGGAATTCTCATCGTAAATGTTAGATGTGCTGGTAAATAGCTCCCACATTTGAACATTGTGGGAGCCGCTATTTAGTCATTTTGTTGACAGAAAACCGCAATCTCCTGGTCTAACTCTGCAATGTGTTCTTTAACAGAGTTCAGCAACTTAAGAATTTCAGGCTTGCTGTCATCTGAAACTGGCGTTATTTCTAACTGGTGGCTAAGATTAATCAACTTTTGCAAATTCAGGATGTTAGCCGCACCGTGGATGCGATGAATACACTGATGGAAAGTTCTGTTATCGCCAGCTTCTAACGCATGAAACGCAGCGGGTAGATCTTTATGCGTTTCATGCTGGAAAGTCATGAGAATCTCCTGCATCAGTTGTAGATCGTTCGCCGTATTATTTTTCAGGGCCTCGATATCAAGGTGGCGATACTGAGGTGCAATATGTGCAACCTGGTGTAACTGACTTAAATGTGTTTTCAGTACATCCAGGGTTAACGGTTTGAACAAACATAAGTTCATGCCGCAATTTAACCCTTTTTCACGTTCGTTAGCCTGTGCGTTGGCTGTAAGCCCCCAGATGGGTAAGGAAGAATTTTGCTCACGGAGTTTGCGAGTCAACTCAAAACCATCCATATTCGGCATATTAACGTCAGTAATAAGCAGATCATAATGCTGCATACTGACTTTGTGTAGCGCCTGTACACCATCAGAGGCTTCATCAACATCATATCCTAATAGGTTTAGCTGGCGTTTGAGTAATAGCCTGTTGGTCGGATGATCATCCGCGATTAATATGCTCAACTTTTCAGGGAGTGTCATAGGTTGTTCTGCTTTTGCCTCGACAGTCGCCACTTGTTGGGTAATTTCTACCGGGATTGTGATCGTAAATGTCGTTCCTATGCCGGGATGACTTTCTAATGACAAATCGCCCTGCATGTTTTTAATTAATTCTTTGCAGATCATTAAGCCTAAACCAGAACCTGTTTGCTGACGACCTGCTGTTGTTTGGCTATAGCGTTTAAACAGTTGTTGTTGTTCTTCCTGCGATAATCCGCTTCCGGTGTCCATAATCGTCATTTTGATAACAGCGTGGTTGTCATCAATATGAACCAGGGAAGTCGTAATTTTTACTGCCCCCTCGGTGGTAAATTTAAGGGCATTACTCAGTAAATTAGACAGCACCTGCTTAAATGCTTGAGGGTCGATTTTAACCAGGTAGCGTTCAGGAAGCGTACTGCTGCAATTTAATGCGATGGATTTGCTTGCAGCAATCGCACCGAAAGAATGACAAGTGTTCTGGACTAAAGTAGGGATATCGACCCATTGTGGTTGAAGTTGATAGTTACCCGACTCAATTTTGTCGACATCAAGGATTTCACCAATTAAGCCGAGGAGCGACTGTCCGGTGGCGTAAGCAAGTGAAATCGCCTCCACACGTTGCTCCTTGCTAAGACCTGAACCCGACAGAAGTTCCAGGAAGCCCATAATGGAGCTTATTGGTGTTCTTATTTCGTGACTCATTGTTGCCAGGAACTGGCTTTTTGCGACAGTTGCATTGATCGCTTTATTTCTTTCTACTTCGAGTGCATGAATTAAATCACGCGTCTCGGTAATATCTTGCCAACCACAAATATATACTGCATTGTCACTTGCAGGTAAATTGCATAATGTATGCCAATGATTAATGCATCTTTTTTCAGTACCATTATTAATTTCAAAAACTTGGCTATATATTGTTCTGTTTTCTTTTGTTTCTGCTGTGACTTCATGCACATTAGAAAAAACATCTTTAAAGGGGGAGTCACTGTTTTCTAATGGTAACATTGCATTTTTGTAGTAATCAGCAGTGAAATAATGTTCAAATGCACTATTGTGACTAATGACATTACCTTGCCAGTTTACAACATAAGTTGGATTCGGTAAGGAATCCGAGAGTGCTTTCCGGAATGATATTTGGTTTTCTAAATCACCCTGAATTACCTTACGACGACGAACTGAGCGTAACAGGTAGAATCCCCATAAAAGGCTACTGCCAACTAATAAAACGGATAAAGTCGTAACAATGTAAAATTGCTCACTATAGAGGTCCCATGTGTCAATGGTCACATTGGGCATTTTGATCCATTTTTCCGTCAGGCGCAGAACTTCGCTTGGGGGAATTGCATTCAATGCTTTATTAATAATATCCTTAAGTTCTGGTTCTCCGCGAGGAAAAGCGAACGAAAGCGATGCATTCTCAACGCCGGGAATAAGAAAATGATAAAGCTCATTAGGATAGTAATGGTCGATCATGTAACGCGAATTTAGCTGTGTCGCGACCAGGGCATCAAGTTCACCTTCCTTAACCTTGTGAAATGCAGCGCTAGCATTATCGACTTGTATCCACTCAACCTCCGGATACATCTCTTTCAATTGCGAATGAAGCTCATAATAATATGGAATGGCAACTTTCATTCCTTTTTTTAAAGTTTGTTCACTATCAGGCGCTTTTTGCATGACGAAAACGTAAGGCGTTGTTATGAATGCTTCAGCAAATAAAACATTATTTTCTCGATCTTCACTATAAATAGCGCCAGGTAAGATATCCCATCCATCGGGATTAAGCTGTGTTCCGGCATGGATATTGTGTGAAACGGTGATCGGAGAAAATCTTAAACCTGTTTGCAATGTAATAATATTAAGAATATCCCCCATAACGCCCCGAACCGAGCCATTTTCATCAGTCATAGAATAGGGAGGGGAGTAAGGATTTTCCAGCACCTTTAAATCGGGATGTTGCTTAATCCACTGTTTTTCATGTTCAGTGAGTTCTAATGGTTTGTTCAGAAAGGCCAGGTTTCCTGTATCAAGCCAATTTTGTGATACTTCATAGCGAACTTCATTTGTTAAAGCATCAACAAACCGATTGAGTACTTCATTAAGAATGACGGATTCTTTTCTGGTCAAGAAAAAATTATATTGACGCGGCGAGTTATAATATTTCACTACATTTAAGGAGTGAGTGAAATAGCGCGAAATCATACTGCTGGTAATGATGTTACTACCAATAAAGTAATCATTATGTCCGGTAGAAACGGATGCTAATGCCTGATATAAATTTGTAAAAGAGATAATTGTTGCTTTTGGAAATGATTGATGAATTACCTTGTCTGGGGGGTAATTTGCTACCCGAGCAATATTTACTGGTTTTGGTGAGGTAAGCGGTCGCATTGAGTCGTGAAGGGTGGTTACCAGCGCCGGAAAGGTAATTATCAATGGTTTGGTTGCAGCAATGTCATTATTAAGAGGCGGCGAAGTAACTAAATGTGATAACACTATATCGACTTCACCTTCTGCAAGCGCGTCCATTGCTTTTTGATGATCTGCGTATTCCCGGAGTGTTAATTTGATATTTAACGCTCTTTTTAAAAGATTTAAATAATCAGCATTAATACCACGAACCCGTTGCTGCGAATCGGTATGCAACAACGTAGCCGTTTGGGACTTGTGTACTGCAATCACAAGATTTTTTTTGCTCGCTAACCAACGTAATTCCTTGTTGCTCAGACGTAGTGGATCAAGCGTGACACGGTTGTTACTACTGATGCCACGATATTCGATGTAATCTTCGTCTGCGAAACTTATGGTCGACCAAAGACCACAACAGAGAAGAAAAAAATAGGGTAAAAACTTCATGTGATTAGCCGATTTTGTTACGTTGCGCGAATGTGTAAAGATCCATCAGTGATTTACATTCTAATTTTTCCATCAGGCGACTTTTATACGTGCTGACAGTTTTGTTGCTGATGAACATTTTTTCCGCAATGTCATTATTGTCCTTGCCATCAAGAATATACCTCATGACACTAATTTCTTGTTTCGATAAGGAGTCGAGTTTTTGCTGGTCGGACGTTAAACTTCCAACAAACCGGTTGAGAGAGAAAGGGAAATAGCAGTAGCCATTTTTTGCAGCTTCAATAGCCGCAATGATATTGTTCATGCCTTCTTTTTTACTCACGAATCCATTAGCGCCTGCATCAGCACAATGTTTCCCGTAAAAATGGTCATTTTTAGCGGAGACGATAATAATAATTCCGCTATATTGGCGCTTCCTCAGCGTTTCTAACACCTGGATACCGTTAACTCCGGGGATATCGACATCAATGATGACGATATCAGGTTTAAGTGTTTCCACCCGCTGAACGGCACTTCCCCCTTCAGTCAACTCCGCTAAGATTTCAATATCGTTTTTGATCAATAAATTACGAATTGCTGCGATAGCAAGAGGATGGTCATCAATAATTATTGCGTTCATAGATTATTCCCTTTGCAATGAAGCATCTCCCTTCTCCCTGTAGTAATACAGACATAAGGCATCATCTCATTTTCTCAATCAAAATAAGAAAATTTGAGCTTCCTTTAAGATAATTCAACAAGTATACCATATAAATAGTCGGCATAAATGAAATGTCAACAATAAAATCAGGGATAATACCGCTAACTTATAGTTTCAAATGAGTACTATAAGGCTTCTTATTAATCCTACAGGCGTAAGAATTGTATTGCAAAAGTCACGGTTTAGTCCTCTGTTGTATCTTCTGCAACTCCTTTAAATTAGGCCTCCAACGTTCCTGGGATAATGTGTAACACATGCACTGTGTTTGATATGAAGAATGAATACTCTTTTCATTCAATTCATAAATTTCATCTATGCGAAATGAGAGATAATAGTGGAACAGATTAATTCAAATAAAAAACATTCTGACAGAAGAAAATATTTTGCTTTATTAGCAGTGGTTTTATTTATTGCGTTTTCAGGAGCCTATGCCTATTGGTCACTGGAATTAGAAGACATGATTAGTACAGATGACGCCTATGTTACGGGGAATGCTGATCCAATTTCTGCACAAGTCTCAGGCAGTGTCACTGTCGTTAATCATAAAGATACGAACTTTGTTCGACAGGGTGACATTTTAGTTTCACTGGATAAAACTGATGCTACGATTGCACTCAATAAAGCTAAAAATAATCTGGCAAATATTGTGCGACAAACGAATAAACTATACTTACAGGATAAACAATACAGTGCCGAAGTCGCTTCAGCACGTATCCAGTATCAACAATCTTTAGAAGATTATAATCGTCGTGTGCCGCTAGCAAAGCAGGGGGTTATTTCAAAAGAAACGCTGGAGCACACCAAAGATACGTTAATAAGTAGCAAAGCGGCATTGAATGCAGCTATTCAGGCTTATAAAGCGAACAAAGCCTTAGTAATGAACACACCATTAAATCGCCAGCCACAAGTTGTTGAAGCTGCGGATGCAACCAAAGAAGCCTGGTTGGCGCTTAAACGTACGGATATTAAGAGTCCGGTTACCGGTTATATTGCCCAGAGAAGTGTTCAGGTCGGCGAAACAGTGAGTCCTGGACAATCGTTAATGGCTGTCGTACCGGCACGTCAAATGTGGGTTAATGCCAACTTTAAAGAAACACAACTCACGGATGTACGGATTGGTCAATCGGTTAATATAATCAGCGATCTTTATGGTGAAAATGTTGTGTTTCATGGTCGGGTGACAGGGATCAATATGGGAACCGGCAATGCGTTCTCCTTATTACCTGCACAAAATGCGACAGGGAACTGGATCAAAATCGTTCAGCGTGTACCGGTTGAGGTGTCTCTGGATCCAAAAGAACTCATGGAACATCCCTTGCGCATTGGTTTATCGATGACTGCAACCATTGATACCAGGAACGAAGACATTGCCGATATGCCTGATCTGGCTTCATCCGTGACGTCAATGCCTGCTTACACCAGTAAGGCCTTAGTTATCGATACCAGTCCGATAGAAAAAGAGATTAACAACATTATTTCTCATAATGGACAACTTTAATGGCAATCACTAAATCAACTCCGGCACCATTAACCGGTGGGACGTTATGGTGCGTCACTATTGCATTGTCATTAGCGACGTTTATGCAAATGTTGGACTCCACTATTTCTAACGTCGCAATACCCACAATATCTGGCTTTCTCGGAGCATCAACGGACGAAGGCACATGGGTTATCACATCGTTTGGCGTAGCAAATGCCATTGCGATCCCTGTTACCGGCAGGCTGGCACAAAGAATAGGCGAATTAAGGTTATTTTTACTATCAGTAACCTTCTTTTCGCTGTCTTCATTAATGTGTAGTCTTTCGACTAATCTTGATGTTCTTATATTTTTTAGAGTCGTCCAGGGATTAATGGCGGGGCCGTTAATTCCATTGTCACAGAGTTTATTATTAAGGAATTATCCGCCAGAAAAAAGAACATTTGCTTTGGCGTTATGGTCAATGACCGTAATTATCGCTCCGATTTGTGGGCCGATATTGGGTGGCTATATTTGTGATAACTTTAGTTGGGGATGGATATTTTTAATCAATGTCCCTATGGGGATTATCGTCCTGACATTATGTTTAACTTTACTTAAAGGAAGAGAAACTGAAACTTCACCGGTCAAAATGAATTTACCAGGGTTGACCCTGTTAGTGCTCGGTGTTGGTGGCTTGCAAATTATGCTTGATAAAGGGCGCGATCTGGATTGGTTTAACTCGAGTACAATCATAATATTAACAATAGTGTCAGTTATTTCTCTGATCTCTCTAGTCATTTGGGAGTCGACCTCAGAGAACCCGATTCTTGACCTCAGTTTATTCACGTCGCGTAATTTCACCATTGGTATTGTGTGTATCACATGCGCATATTTATTTTACTCTGGGGCGATTGTACTTATGCCGCAGTTGCTGCAGGAAACTATGGGGTATAATGCGATATGGGCCGGGCTTGCCTATGCGCCAATCGGCATAATGCCACTATTAATATCGCCTTTAATAGGACGTTATGGCAACAAAATTGATATGCGTGCATTGGTTACATTTAGTTTTTTGATGTATGCGGTTTGCTATTACTGGCGTTCTGTGACATTTATGCCAACGATTGATTTCACAGGCATCATTTTGCCACAGTTTTTCCAGGGATTCGCCGTTGCCTGTTTCTTTTTACCCTTAACAACGATTTCGTTTTCAGGGTTGCCAGATAATAAATTTGCCAATGCCTCGAGTATGAGTAATTTTTTTCGTACCCTGTCAGGATCAGTTGGTACGTCGTTGACAATGACGTTGTGGGGACGACGCGAATCGTTACACCATAGTCAGTTGACAGCAACCATCGATCAATTTAACCCCGTGTTTAATTCATCATCACAAATTATGGATAAATACTATGGTTCGCTTTCAGGGGTTCTTAATGAAATTAATAATGAAATAACTCAGCAGTCACTTTCAATTTCTGCAAATGAGATTTTCCGTATGGCGGCTATTGCTTTTATCTTACTTACGGTATTGGTTTGGTTTGCGAAACCGCCGTTTACAGCGAAAGGTGTTGGGTGATGGTAAAAAGAGGAGGCTAGAGCAGGCAAGTCCGCGGAATTTTGAACCTGTACCATCATTTTATATGGATATTATCAGGCAGCATCGCTCACCCAGGGAAAGGATGGCGATGCTGCGGTGAAACGTTATTAACGGCCTTTAGCCAGATATTGCTTCATCTCTTCTTCCGGCACCATTCCACCTCCTGTCGCCCACACCAGATGAGTGGCATTACGCAGTTGTTCTGTGCTGAAACCTTGCATCTGTTGGTAAATTACTGATGCGCACACGCGCTGAGGCCCGGCCATACCCGCCAGTGCTGAAGGCTCAAGACGAATGTCTTCTTCCTGCGCCAGCCAGCCAAGCATGTCATACATGGTTTGATCGCTAAGGGTATAGAAGCCATCCAGCAGACGCTCCATTGCCCGCCCGACAAAGCCTGATGCGCGACCAACAGCAAGGCCATCCGCTGCGGTAAGGTTGTCGATACCAATATCCTGAACAGAAATCTGATCGTGTAATCCAGTATGGACGCCTAACAGCATACAAGGGGAGTGCGTGGGTTCGGCAAAAAAGCAGTGAACATGATCGCCAAACGCCAGTTTAAGACCGAATGCGACGCCACCAGGACCACCGCCAACGCCACACGGCAGATAGACAAACAGAGGGTTACCAGCATCGACGATACGACCTTGCTTGGCAAATTGCGCTTTAAGACGCTGGCCTGCGACGGAATACCCAAGGAACAACGTGCGGGAATTCTCGTCATCAATAAAGAAACAGTTCGGGTCAGACTGCGCTGCTTTACGTCCTTCCTCGACGGCAACCCCATAATCTTGCTCATATTCCACGACCGTAACGCCATGGCTGCGCAGTTTCTCTTTTTTCCATGCTCGGGCATCAGCAGACATATGCACTGTCACCTTAAAGCCAATGCGGGCGCTCATAATGCCGATTGATAACCCCAGATTTCCGGTTGAGCCCACAGCAATGCTGTATTGGCTAAAGAACTGTTTAAACTCCGGAGAAAGCAGTTTGCTGTAGTCATCTTCAAGCGTCAGCAACCCTGCTTCCAGAGCCAGTTTTTCTGCATGTGCCAGGACTTCATAAATCCCGCCGCGTGCTTTTATGGAGCCGGAAATAGGCAAATGGCTATCTTTTTTCAGTAACAGTTGCCCGCTGATCGGTTGCTGATATTCCTTTTCCAGCCGTTTTTGCATAGCCGGAATGGCAACCAGTTCTGATTCAATAATCCCTCCAGAGGCAGCCGTTTCAGGAAATGCTTTTGCCAGATAGGGGGCAAAACGAGATAAGCGCGCATGGGCGTCCTGAACATCCTGTTCGGTCAGGCCAACATAAGGTAAACCTTCAGCCAATGAGGTCGTGCCAGGATTGAACCAGGTGGTTTCTTTAAGAGCAACCAGATCCTTTACCAACGGATACTGGGCGATGAGCGAGTTCATTTTAGCGTTTTCCATAGTATGTCTCTTTGCGCTTCGATGATAAATGACAGCAGGAATGTGCCCGCCAGAGCGACGACTGAAGCGATAAATGTCGCTGTCGTATAGTATTTATATGTTTCACTGAGCGTAGCGCCGCAAAATTGTTTCATCAGCCAGAAAAACGAGTCCGTAACGATCGTGCAGCCAATCGCAATAATTTCCGGGCTGATGTCTGGTTACAGCCACAGCACAATGATCCATATTTATATTTTTTCTCCGGGTGGGTGATGCCAGTCGGCATGTTTTACCTACTTGTCTGCATGGTGACTCGTTGGCGAGAACAGAGGCGGAATTGGTTACAATTGTCCGGGAATTCTTGTTATTTTTTACTGTATTGTCGTGTCGGGTGATAGGACGTTAAGAATATCGCTGGATCTCGCCAGTGACGTCTGTTTCTGCTACAGTGCCCGTTTTACGGCAAACGGCTTGGGTATGGCTTCATTAAAGGATGTCGCACGCCTGGCGGGAGTGTCGATGATGACTGTCTCCCGGGTGATGCATAATGCAGAATCTGTGCGTCCTGCAACGCGTGACCGCGTATTGCAGGCAATCCAAACCCTGAATTATGTTCCTGATCTTTCCGCTCGTAAGATGCGCGCTCAGGGACGTAAGCCGTCGACTCTCGCCGTGCTGGCGCAGGATACTGCTACCACTCCTTTCTCTGTTGATATTCTGCTTGCCATTGAACAAACCGCCAGCGAGTTTGGCTGGAATAGTTTTTTAATCAATATTTTTTCTGAAGATGACGCTGCCCGCGCGGCACGTCAGCTGCTTGCCCTCCGTCCGGATGGCATTATCTATTCTACAATGGGACTGAGGCATATCACGCTGCCTGAGTCTCTGCATGGTGAAAATATTGTATTGGCGAACTGTGTGGCGGATGACCCAGCGTTACCCAGTTATATCCCTGATGATTACACTGCCCAATATGAAGCAACACAGCATTTGCTCGCGGCAGGCTATCGTCAACCGTTATGCTTCTGGCTACCGGAAGGTGCGTTGGCAACAGGGTATCGTCGGCAGGGATTTGAGCAGGCCTGGCGTGATGCTGGACGAGATCTGGCTGAGGTGAAACAATTTCACATGGTCATAGGTGATGATCACTACACCGATCTCGCAAGTATACTCAATGCCCACTTCCCGTCTGGAAAACCAGATTTTGATGTTCTGATTTGTGGTAACGATCGCGCAGCCTTTGTGGCTTATCAGGTTCTTCTGGCGAAGGGGGTACGTATCCCGCAGGATGTCGCCGTAATGGGCTTTGATAATCTGGTTGGCGTCGGGCATCTGTTTTTACCGCCGCTGACCACAATTCAGCTTCCACATGACATTATCGGGCGGGAAGCTGCATTGCATATTATTGAAGGTCGTGAAGGGGGAAGGGTAACGCAGATCCCTTGCCCGCTGTTGATCCGTTGTTCCACCTGATATTATGTTACCCCAGTTGCCAGAGTGCTCCATGTTTCAGCACGGCCACTCCGTGGGCGGCATAGAGCGACAGTTCCCGTTCTTCTGGCTGCGGATAGATTCGGCTACTCATCACTGCTTCCCCGTCGTTAATAAATACTTCCACGGATGATGTATCGATAAATATCCTTAGGGCGAGCGTGTCACGCTGCGGGAGGGGAATACTACGGTAACCATCTAAATTCTCGTGTGGGTAATACCGCCACAAAACAAGTCGCTCAGATTGGTTATCAATATACAGCCGCATTCCCGTGCCGAGCTGTAATCCGTAATGTTCGGCATCGCTGTTCTTCAGAGCCCAGTGCAACTGAATCTCAACCGCTTGCGCGTTTTCCTGCAAAACATATTTGTTGCTGATTGTGTGGGGAGAGATTGATTGATGCTGCTGGCGTAACGACTCAGCTTCGTGTACCGGGCTTTGTAGGAGTTTGCCATTGCTCTCTGATAGCTCGCGCGCCAGCGTCATGCAGCCTGCCCAGCCTTCACGTTTTGAGGGCATTGGCGATTCCCACATATCCATCCAGCCGATAACAATACGCCGACCATCCTTCGCTAAAAAGCTTTGTGGTGCATAAAAGTCATGCCCATTATCAAGTTCAGTAAAATGCCCGGATTGTGCAAAAAGTCGTCCTGGCGACCATATTCCGGGTATTACACCACTTTGAAAGCGATTTCGATAATTGTATCCCTCGGCATTCATTCCCTGCGGGGAAAACATCAGATAATGTTGATCGCCAAGGCTGAAAAAGTCCGGACATTCCCACATATAGCTTTCACCCGCATCAGCGTGGGCCAGTACGCGATCGAAAGTCCATTCACGCAATGAACTGCCGCGATAAAGCAGGATCTGTCCCGTGTTGCCTGGGTCTTTCGCCCCGACTACCATCCACCAGGTGTCGGCTTCACGCCACACTTTAGGATCGCGGAAGTGCATGATTCCTTCTGGTGGAGTGAGGATCACACCTTGTTTCTCGAAATGAATACCATCCCGGCTGGTAGCCAGACATTGTACTTCACGAATTGCATCGTCATTACCTGCACCATCGAGCCAGACGTGGCCGGTGTAGATAAGTGAGAGGACACCATTGTCATCAACAGCACTACCTGAAAAACACCCGTCTTTGTCATTCTCGTCTCCTGGCGCTAGCGCAATAGGCTCGTGCTGCCAGTGGATCATATCGTCGCTGGTGGCATGTCCCCAGTGCATTGGCCCCCAGTGTTCGCTCATCGGGTGATGCTGATAAAACGCGTGATAACGATTGTTAAACCAGATCAGGCCGTTTGGATCGTTCATCCACCCGGCTGGAGGCGCGAGGTGAAAATGGGGATAAAAAGTATTCCCCCGGCGCTCGTGAAGTTTTGCTAGTGCGTTTTGCGCCGCATGCAATCGAGATTGCGTCATTTTAATCATCCTGGTTAAGCAAATTTGGTGAATTGTTAACGTTAACTTTTATAAAAATAAAGCCCCTTATCTTTATAAATGTGATTAATATCACAAATGTTAACGTTAACTATGACGTTTTGTGATCGAATGTGCATGTTTTAGTAAATCCATGACGATTTTGCGAAAAAGAGGTTTATCACTATGCGTAAGTCAGATGAATTTGAGGGAAAAAAATGTCAGCCAAAGTATGGGTTTTAGGGGATGCGGTTGTCGATCTCTTGCCTGAATCAGACGGGCGCCTACTGCCTTGTCCTGGCGGCGCGCCAGCTAACGTTGCGGTGGGAATCGCCAGATTAGGCGGAATAAGTGGGTTTATAGGCCGGGTGGGTGATGATCCTTTTGGCGCGTTAATGCAAAGAACGCTGCTAACTGAGGGAGTCGATATCACGTATCTGAAGCAGGATGAATGGCACCGAACATCCACGGTGCTTGTCGATCTGAACGATCAGGGGGAACGTTCATTTACGTTTATGGTCCGCCCTGGTGCCGATCTTTTTTTAGAGACGACTGACTTGCCCTTCTGGCGACATGGCGAATGGTTACATCTCTGTTCTATTGCGTTGTCTGCTGAACCTTCGCGTACCAGCGCATTTACTGCGATGACGGCGATCCGGCATGCCGGAGGTTTTGTCAGCTTCGATCCCAATATTCGTGAAGATCTGTGGCAAGACGAGCATTTGCTCCGCTTGTGTTTGCGACAGGCGCTACAACTGGCGGATGTCGTCAAGCTCTCGGAAGAAGAATGGCGACTTATCAGCGGAAAAACACAGAACGATCGGGATATATGTGCTCTGGCAAAAGAGTATGAGATCGCCATGCTGTTGGTGACTAAAGGTGCAGAAGGGGTGGTGGTCTGTTATCGAGGACAAGTTCACCATTTTGCTGGAATGTCTGTGAATTGTGTCGATAGCACGGGGGCGGGAGATGCGTTCGTTGCCGGGTTACTCACAGGTCTTTCCTCTACGGGATTAGAGACCGATGAGAGAGAAATGCGACGAATTATCGATCTCGCTCAACGTTGCGGAGCGCTTGCAGTAACGGCGAAAGGGGCAATGACAGCGCTGCCATGTCGACAAGATCTGGAATAGTGAGAAATAAACGGCGAGGCCGTTCTTGTCTCTGAATAGGACGTGAATATTTTAACGACAGGCAGGTAATTATGGCACTGAATATACCATTCAGAAATGTGTACTATCGTTTTGCATCCAGTTACTCATTTCTCTTTTTTATTTCCTGGTCGCTGTGGTGGTCGTTATACGCTATTTGGCTGAAAGGACATCTAGGGTTGACTGGGACGGAATTAGGTACACTTTATTCGGTCAACCAGTTTACCAGTATTCTATTTATGATGGTCTACGGCATCGTCCAGGATAAACTCGGTCTGAAGAAACCGCTTATCTGGTGTATGAGTTTCATCCTGGTCTTGACCGGACCGTTTATGATTTACGTTTATGAACCGTTACTGCAAAGCAATTTTTCTGTAGGTCTAATTTTGGGGGCGCTCTTTTTTGGCTTGGGGTATCTGGCGGGCTGCGGTCTGCTTGATAGCTTCACCGAAAAAATGGCACGAAATTTTCATTTCGAATATGGAACAGCGCGCGCCTGGGGATCTTTTGGCTATGCGATTGGCGCGTTCTTTGCTGGCATATTTTTCAGTATCAGTCCCCATATCAACTTCTGGTTGGTTTCGCTATTTGGCGCTGTATTTATGATGATCAACATGCGTTTTAAATATCAGGATCAGCAGTGCGTAGCGGCAGATGCGGGAGGGGTAAAAAAAGAGGATTTTATTGCAGTTTTCAAGGATCGAAACTTCTGGATTTTCGTCATATTTATTGTGGGGACGTGGTCTTTCTATAACATTTTTGATCAACAGCTCTTTCCTGTTTTTTATGCAGGTTTATTCGAATCACACGATGTAGGAACGCGCCTGTATGGTTATCTCAACTCATTCCAGGTTGTACTCGAAGCGCTGTGCATGGCCATTATTCCTTTCTTTGTTAATCGGGTAGGGCCAAAAAATGCATTACTTATCGGTGTTGTGATTATGGCGTTGCGTATTCTTTCCTGCGCACTGTTCGTTAATCCCTGGATTATTTCATTAGTGAAGCTGTTACATGCCATTGAGGTTCCACTGTGTGTCATTTCCGTCTTCAAATACAGCGTGGCAAACTTTGATAAGCGCCTGTCGTCGACGATCTTTCTGATTGGTTTTCAAATTGCCAGTTCGTTGGGGATTGTGTTGCTTTCAACGCCGACTGGAATACTTTTTGACCATGCAGGTTACCAGACGGTTTTCTTCGTAATTTCGGGTATTGTCTGCCTGATGTTGTTATTTGGCATTTTCTTCCTGAGTAAAAAACGTGAGCAAATGGTGATGGAAACGCCTGTACCTTCTGCAATATAGACGTAAACTCTTTCCGGTTGTTGTCGATAGCTCTATATCCCTCAACCGGAAAATAATAATACCCAAATGCTTAGCGCGGCTAATAATCGCCTAATCCAAACGCCTCATTCATGTTCTGGAACAGTCGCTCAAATGTACTCATGATACGCGGTTCGCTGATTTCCAGGAAATTGTCGTAATTCAGCGACCTGTCCCGTGTATCACGGGCCTGCTAATCCATCAAGGAATGCATTGCGGAGTGAAGTATCGAGTCAAGCCAGATTTCGCGATCAGGATTCTGTGTGATGATTACATTGCCAGGCCCGGGGCTGTTTAGTCATCGCCGCACAGTGCTGAGATTTCAACCTGTTGCAGGGAAAATGAGTAGATTTAGGGCAAGTGTGCTGCCAAACCCAACTTTTACGCGGGGAAGGTAGATTTCGTTGGAAGGATAAATGGTGTCCCCTGCAGGAATCGAACCTGCAATTAGCCCTTAGGAGGGGCTCGTTATATCCATTTAACTAAGAGGACAATGCGGCATGAGTATACCCGCTAATGCTCAGCGGGGTAAGTACACTGCCGCTCGATTGCTTAAACCCTCGCCATTTATGCCGGGTTTTTATCATTTTTCTTAATGTTTTCCGCACGTTCTGCTTTTTGTCGTGCTTCTGCTTTGCGCTTGTTGCTCATGTCGTTACGGATCTGTGCATGACTCATTAACGCGAAGATAAAGGTGCCGCCGCAGATGTTTCCTGCCAGAGTAGGTAACGCGAAGGGCCAGATGAAATCGCTCCAGTGCAGCGTGCCGTTAAATACCAGATAGAGGATTTCTACAGAACCGACAACGATGTGGGTGGTGTCTCCGAGGGCGATAAGCCAGGTCATTAATATAATCACTACAATCTTTGCCGCACCCGCTGCAGGAAACATCCATACCATAGTGGCGATCAGCCAGCCGGAAATGATCGCGTTGGCAAACATCTCACTGGGGGTGTTCTTCATCACATCCATGCCGATTTTTACAAATGCATCGCGAGTTTCTTCATTAAAGATAGGCATATATTCAAATGCCCACGCCGCAATACCTGTCCCGAGAATATTCCCCAGCAGCACGACGCCCCATAACCGCATAAGTAAGCCGACGTTACTCATTGTCGGTTTTTGCATGACGGGTAGTACCGCAGTCACGGTGTTTTCGGTAAATAATTGTTGGCGGGCCATAATGACGATAATAAAGCCAAAGGTATAACCGAGATTCTCCAGCAAGAAACTGCCCGGCACGCCTTCCAGTTCGACATGAAATATCCCTTTTGCCAGTAGTGAAGCGCCCATCGACAGACCCGCCGCAATGGCTGACCACAGTAGCGCCATTGCGTCGCGTTCCAGCTCTTTTTCACCATCCTGGCGGATATGTTCATGAATTGCCATCGCCCGGGAGGGGAGTCGGTCTTCATCTATTTCTATTTTTTTGCCGCGTTCTTTTTCTTCGCTCTCAACTTCAATTTCGTCGCTGTGTTGATCAATTTTGTCGTTGTCCATGGTCTCTTCTCTTGAATTAGCACGTATAGCTAAAGCGTAGCGGCTTTTTTGCTCGCAACTGGCGGGAGTTACTCTGAAAATGTAGAAAAGGCTGTGTTTGCCTTTTTCTGTTTCTATAGAATCAAGTAGCCTACAGGGCGTCGATTACCAGGCTATGATCAAATCAGCAAATCAGGGCGTCTGGACATCAGTTGACGTGCTGTTACAATCGCCCACACCTAAACAGGCGGATACGGTATCGTTCCGTCATGGATGGCAAACTGCATAAGCCATAAAAAAAACAGGGAGACATTTATGAAGCTTCGCCTGTCGGCGCTTGCTCTTGGAACTACGCTTCTGGTGGGGTGTGCGAGTTCCGGTACAGATCAGCAAGGGCGTTCTGACCCATTAGAAGGGTTCAACCGCACCATGTACAACTTCAACTTCAATGTATTAGACCCGTATATTGTTCGACCGGTCGCAGTCGCCTGGCGTGATTATGTTCCGCAACCGGCGCGTAACGGTTTGAGCAACTTTACCGGCAACCTTGAAGAACCTGCGGTGATGGTTAACTACTTCTTGCAGGGCGACCCTTATCAGGGGATGGTCCACTTTACCCGCTTTTTCCTGAACACTATTTTGGGGATGGGCGGCTTTATTGATGTTGCGGGGATGGCGAACCCGAAACTGCAACGGACTGAACCTCACCGCTTCGGTAGTACGCTTGGTCATTATGGCGTGGGGTATGGGCCGTACGTACAATTACCGTTCTACGGAAGCTTCACGCTGCGTGATGACGGCGGTGATATGGCGGATGGTCTTTACCCGGTACTTTCCTGGCTGACCTGGCCGATGTCCGTGGGTAAATGGACGCTTGAAGGTATCGAAACCCGTGCGCAACTGCTGGATTCCGACGGCCTGCTGCGTCAGTCGTCCGACCCATACATTATGGTGCGCGAAGCGTACTTCCAGCGTCATGATTTCATCGCCAATGGCGGCGAACTCAAACCGCAGGAAAACCCGAACGCGCAAGCGATTCAGGATGAGTTAAAAGATATCGATTCTGAATAAGAAACAAATAAAAAGGTGAGTCGCAAAACTCACCTTTTTTGTTGTTATCCCTCAATTACCACAAGTAAAAGGAGACAAACCGACAATGACCCGGACGAATTATGTAAAAATACTGATGTTCGTCACTGACTGTTTCCGATATTCAGACGTTGAAAAATCAAAAAACTGGACAAATAATTTTAATTATCATCAAAATTAACACCCAACGCAGAGAGTTGTTTAATTTCACTTTGATATTTCATCTGGCGATTTTGAAGTCTTTTTTCAACTTTATCTTCGATTTCCTTAAACTGTTTATATTCATTTTGAGAGTTGTCAACGTCAACTTCGTTAGCGAATAAAGTAGAAATTATTTCTTTTACATTATCGCGTCTAAATTTTGCATCGTCCACTTGAAAATTGTATCTTATTGCTCGACCTAAACGTTTAAAAACTTCGTTAGGTTCTCTCAGTCTTTCCCCGTTGAGCTCGTTTACAACCTGATGATCGGAACCTGTTGCAAATGACTCTGCCATGATAGCTTTACTGCTTTCAAACCACGCTGAAGCTTTCCTGGCGTTTTCACTACAATATTGGGTGAGACTATCACCATTAATACGAATTCCTCTTTGAATGTGGTAGTCGTCCTGATCGTAGTAACCGAGAGATAAGTAATCATTTCCGTTTTTATTTTTAATTACAATAGCGAGAGAGTCGCCTTTTTTATCTTTACCGTACCAGGTAAATAAGTCCGTTGGTTCGCTTTTCCCGCTCTCATCAAATTTCGTTACCGTATGTCTGAGTTTGTGCGATATTTTATCGAAGATAAAACCAGGATTTCCATCATATATTTCTTTTATTGCGCTGAAGATCATTTCCTTGTTATGGATATCATGAGTATTCTCTACTACATTTTTACTGATGATGGTTTGACCGACTTTTTTGTTTTCATCGTTCGCAGGTGATTTTGTTGGTTCTTGATTATGAATACCAATAATACCATCATCAGTATATTCAGCATTATTTATATCATCATGAGTCTTCTCAACTATGTTGTCATTAATGATAGTACGGACGAGTTCTTTGTCTTTATAGTTCGCAGATAATTTTATTGGTTCTTGGTTGTTGATACCAATAGTAATATAGTCTGTATCATTGGAGCCAATATCAATATAAGTAACTGAGGAATTATTGATAATTATTCTATCAAGTTCACCGGTTCCTCGTATGGCATTTTTTATAAGCTCAAGTAGATGTTTAATACAGGTACTTATTCCTTCCTTGCCATTAAAAAGGTTTTTGAACTCTTGTACTAATCCATTAACTTCATTATTGTTATTTTCATTGGTGGATTCTGTGTAAGTAGGGCAGGTATTGTTGATTGAAACAGCTGGTAGCATGATTTTATTCCACGTTGATTGATTTGTTGCAAATATATATTACCTAATAAAATAGACTATCAAAAAACGCTCATTTATTTAGAACCTATCTTTAATTTGAGTGTATGAGCGCATAATAGCCAGGGTGGTTTGAGTATCCTGGAAATTCAGAAAAGTAAACTCATTGAGAAGGACGAGCAGAATGCCTGATAATCTGTCTTTCCCTTCAGGCCTGTTTGTGGATAACGCTTACAGATTTGCAAGGGCAAGCTGACATCAGGCTGTTTGCAAAATTGTCTTATCTCAGGAGGCAAGCAATGAGGAAACAACTTTCGGTGAAGAGAGGGAGTTAAAGCCACCTGCTATGCAGGTGACTTTAACCCGGTAAACGCGTTATCAGAATGCGTAGTTAAAGTTCGTCCCGAACAGCCAGGCTTTACCTTCAGACTCGAACTGATATGGCCCTTCGTTAATTTTCACGCTCTGGCCGTGCATATAAGAAACACCAACGTCGACTGAAGCATCTTTATTAAATGCGTAAGTCGTACCTGCACTCAGCCAGAAACGGTCCTGGTCCGGAATGGAGATAGAACGATTCTGTGCCGGAACTGGGCTGTCATCGAAGGCGATACCGGTACGGAAGGTCCAGTTATCATCGTAGTAATAAGTGGTACCCAACGCGATGCGGTAAGCATCTTTAAAGCCTTCATGTTTCTGGAACAGCGTGTCGCCACTCGTTGATGTCGCTTTCAGTTGCTGGAACTGACTCCAGCTGGTGTAAGCCAGGCTATAGTGAATTGCCCACTGCGGATCAACACGGTTATAACCCGACACTTCCCACATTTCAGGCAGGTTCAGCGTCAGATAACCCGACTGCGTTGCGCCACCTGTCGCGGTAGGAATTGGCAAACCGTAGTTATTAAAAGCCGGGTTAAGATCGCTGCTGTAGTTACCCTTGAAGTCAATTTTCACTTCAGAGCGGTAGGTCAATGCGTAGCGGTTGTTTTTATCCAGTTCGTACAGGATCCCGGCGTTCCAGCCAAAGCCCCACTGGTTACCGTTCAGGTGAGCGATTTTGGTATTACTGTCGATGCCGTTGGCGGTAGCTGCTAATGCTTGCCCCTGAGGAGTCTGCCAAGCAGGAGATTGCTTAATCTGACCAGCCACCAGTTGCCCCAGATCGCCTGCAAAACGTTCAATTTTCGCACGAGCGTAGACGGCGTTGAAACCGAGACCAAAGCTCCATGCATTATTTAAGCGATACGCACCGCTTAAGTTCAGGTTCATGGTTTCAAGGTCGGTGGTACCACCGACAGAACCGCCTGCATAAGTATCGTTAAACTCTGTTGCCAGGCCATAGTTAGAGGTAATAGAAGCCCCCCAACCAAATTGGTCGTTAATCGGTGCAACAAAGTGCATGTTCGGAACCCATGCCGTAGGCGCGATATTATCGGCTTTCAGGCTACGACCAGACGGAGACGTTCCGCTGATATTTACGTCCGGATCTATATAAACCGCACCCGCAGAAAATGTCGGGCGGTCAAACATGGTAATCAACGCGGGGTTACGGCTGACGTTACCTGCATCATCGGCAATAGCGCCTTCCCCTGAATAAGCCCGGCCCAGGCCAGAGGAAGAAAATTCGTTTAACTGAAAGCCTGCCGACCAGGCCTGGGTGGAGATAAGTGCCACTGCGACTGCGATAGCAGACTTTGTAAACAGGGTTTTCTGGCTCATGACCATAACCTCAATGATTTATTTTTATACAAACTATGTTACGTACTGTAACAGGAGCGCGAAGTGTAGGGTCTGAGGTACATCTTAGAAATCAGACCAGTGGCGAGAGTATAGGTCGGACCAGATGGAATGTTGCAAGTATGTTTCTATATTTTTTCAAATATGATCTAAGAAACGCGATCCAGCTGGCAAAATTTGGAGGTGGCGCACTCATGGATTCGGGTGAATTTTGTTTTAGATCATTTTTAAGTGTGATTTCGGTCACTTATCCGATTTTGCAGAATTAACAACTGGAGCAGTACTTTCCGGAAGCGTAAAATATCCCCAACGTTTATCTGGCACCTTAGGTGCACATACAGAGGAAATCAACGATGAGTAAATGTAGTGCTGATGAAACCCCGGTTTGCTGCTGTATGGATGTTGGCACCATTATGGACAACTCCGACTGCACCGCGTCTTACAGCCGCGTGTTTGCAAACCGCGCAGAAGCAGAACAAACGCTGGCGGCGCTGACTGAAAAAGCCCGTAGCGTGGAATCCGAACCTTGCAAAATCACCCCGACTTTCACTGAAGAGTCTGACGGTGTGCGCCTGGATATCGATTTCACTTTTGCCTGCGAAGCTGAAATGTTGATCTTCCAGCTGGGTCTGCGTTAATTCCTCTCGGGTATATACGCCCCTGTCAGTTCCTGGCGGGGGCGTTTTTATTTTCTCTTCCTCTTTTCTCTCTGTGTCATAGCTCCCACTTTCCTTTTTCTCCACTTGGCTAAATGTAAAAAAATGGTTAAGACTATGATCAGGTCAGACCACTTTATTTATTTTTTTACAGGGGAGTGTTATGGGTCAGGTTTTACCGCTGATTACCCGCCAGGGCGATCGTATCGCCATTGTTAGCGGCTTACGTACGCCTTTTGCCCGTCAGGCGACGGCTTTTCATGGCATTCCCGCTGTTGATTTGGGGAAGATGGTCGTAGGCGAATTGCTGGCACGCAGCGAGATCCCCGCCGAAGTGATTGAACAACTGGTTTTTGGTCAGGTCGTACAAATGCCTGAAGCCCCCAACATTGCGCGTGAAATTGTTCTTGGCACCGGAATGAATGTCCATACCGATGCTTACAGCGTCAGCCGCGCTTGTGCTACCAGTTTTCAGGCGGTTGCAAACGTCGCCGAAAGCCTGATGGCGGGAACTATTCGTGCGGGGATTGCCGGCGGGGCAGATTCCTCTTCCGTATTGCCCATTGGTGTTAGTAAAAAACTGGCGCGCGTGTTGGTGGATGTCAACAAAGCCCGCACGATGAGCCAACGACTGAAACTTTTTTCTCGCCTGCGTTTGCGTGACTTAATGCCCGTACCGCCTGCGGTGGCGGAGTATTCCACAGGCTTGCGGATGGGCGACACCGCCGAACAAATGGCGAAAACCTACGGTATTACTCGCGAACAGCAAGATGCGCTGGCGCACCGTTCACATCAGCGTGCTGCTCAGGCATGGTCAGAAGGTAAACTCAAAGAAGAGGTAATGACCGCCTACGTTCCTCCTTATAAACAACCGCTCGCGGAAGACAACAATATTCGCGGCAATTCCACGCTTGCTGATTACGCAAAGCTGCGTCCGGCGTTTGATCGCAAACACGGGACGGTAACGGCAGCAAACAGTACGCCGCTGACCGATGGCGCAGCGGCGGTGATCCTGATGACTGAATCACGGGCGAAAGAATTGGGCCTGGTGCCGCTGGGATATCTGCGTAGCTACGCATTTACCGCTATTGATGTCTGGCAGGACATGTTGCTCGGCCCGGCCTGGTCAACGCCGCTGGCGCTGGAACGCGCTGGATTGACGATGGCCGATCTGACATTGATTGACATGCACGAAGCCTTTGCCGCCCAGACGCTGGCTAATATTCAGTTGCTTGGCAGCGAACGTTTTGCGCGCGACGTACTGGGGCGTTCCCATGCTACTGGTGAAGTGGACGATAGTAAGTTTAACGTGCTTGGTGGTTCCATTGCGTACGGGCATCCCTTCGCAGCGACTGGAGCGCGGATGATTACCCAGACATTGCATGAGCTTCGCCGTCGCGGCGGTGGATTTGGTTTAGTGACCGCCTGTGCTGCGGGTGGGCTTGGTGCGGCAATGGTTCTGGAGGCGGAATAATGGAAATGGCATCAGCTTTTACTCTTAATGTTCGTCTGGACAACATTGCAGTCATCACCATCGACGTTCCCGGTGAGAAAATGAATACCCTGAAGGCGGAGTTTGCCTCGCAGGTGCGCACCATTATTAAGCAACTTCGCGAAAACAAAGAATTACGTGGAGTTGTATTTATCTCAGCGAAACCGGACAACTTTATCGCCGGAGCAGACATCAACATGATCGGCAACTGCAAAACGGCGCAAGAAGCGGAAGAGCTGGCGCGGCAGGGGCAACAGTTAATGGCGGAGATTCATGCTCTGCCTGTTCCGGTTATCGCGGCTATTCATGGCGCTTGCCTGGGGGGCGGGCTGGAACTGGCACTGGCGTGTCATGACCGCGTCTGCAGTGACGATCCTAAAACGGTGCTTGGCTTGCCGGAAGTTCAGCTTGGATTATTGCCAGGTTCAGGCGGTACTCAGCGTTTGCCGCGCCTCATTGGCGTCAGCACCGCGCTGGAGATGATCCTCACAGGCAAGCAACTACGGGCAAAGCAGGCTTTAAAACTGGGGCTGGTGGATGATGTCGTTCCGCACTCTATTTTACTGGAATCCGCCGTTGAGTTGGCAAAGCAGGATCGACTATCTTCCCGCCCGCTACCTGTACGCGAGCGCATTCTGGCGGGGCCGCTAGGTCGTGCACTGTTGTTCAAAATGGTCGGCAAGAAAACAGAGCAGAAAACTCAGGGGAACTATCCGGCGACAAAACGCATTCTTGAAGTCATCGAAACCGGATTAGCGCAAGGCACCAGTAGCGGCTATGACGCGGAAGCCCGTGCCTTTGGTGAACTGGCGATGACACCACAATCGCAGGCTCTGCGTAGTATCTTTTTTGCCAGTACCGAAGTGAAGAAAGATCCGGGCAGTGATGCTCCGCCCGCGCCGTTAAATAGCGTAGGGATTTTAGGTGGTGGCTTGATGGGGGGCGGTATTGCTTATGTTACTGCTTGTAAAGCGGGCTTGCCGGTCAGAATTAAAGATATCAACCCGCAGGGCATAAATCATGCATTGAAGTACAGCTGGGATCAGTTGGAGGGCAAAGTGCGCCGCCGACATCTCAAAGCCAGCGAACGTGACAAACAGCTGGCATTAATTTCGGGAACAACGGATTATCGCGGCTTTGCCCATCGTGACTTAATTATTGAAGCGGTGTTTGAAAATCTCGAATTAAAACAAAAGATGGTGGCGGAAGTAGAGGAAAATTGCGCCACTCATACCATCTTCGCTTCGAATACGTCATCTTTACCAATTAGTGATATTGCCGCTCACGCCTCGCGACCGGAGCTGGTTATCGGTCTTCATTTCTTCAGCCCGGTAGAAAAAATGCCGCTGGTGGAGATCATTCCTCATACGGGGACCTCGGCGCAAACCATCGCTACAACGGTAAAACTGGCGAAAAAACAGGGAAAAACACCAATTGTTGTGCGTGACAAAGCCGGGTTTTATGTCAATCGCATTTTAGCGCCTTACATCAATGAAGCTATCCGCATGTTGACTGAAGGTGAACGGGTTGAGCATATCGATGCCGCACTGGTCAAGTTTGGTTTTCCGGTGGGACCAATCCAACTTTTGGATGAGGTAGGAATCGACACCGGGACTAAAATTATTCCTGTACTGGAAGCCGCTTATGGAGAACGTTTTAGCGCGCCTGCAAATGTTGTTTCTTCAATTTTGAATGATGATCGCAAAGGCAGAAAAAATGGTCGGGGTTTCTATCTTTATGGGCCGAAAGGGCGTAAAAGCAAAAAACAGGTCGATCCTGCTATTTATCCGCTGATTGGCGCGCAAGGGCAGGGGCGACTCTCCGCACCGCAGGTTGCTGAACGGTGTGTGATGATGATGCTGAATGAAGCTGTACGTTGTCTGGACGAGCAGGTTATCCGTAGCGTGCGTGACGGGGATATCGGCGCGGTATTTGGAATTGGGTTTCCGCCGTTTCTCGGTGGCCCATTTCGCTATATCGACGCTCTCGGTGCGGCAGAAGTGGTTGCAATAATGCAACGTCTGACCGCGCGGTACGGTTCTCGTTTTACCCCTTGCGATCGTTTAGTTGAGATGAGCGAACGTGGGGAAAGTTTTTGGAAAACAACTGCAACTGACCTGCAATAAGAAGGTCAAAGTTATATGAATCCGCGCTGAATGGCGGAGCGTTGGTCAAAATGTAAACGCATATTGACTATACTTACGCCATTGAGGTAAAAAACAGCGTTTCATTCGGTGAATGGATAAGGCACAATGCCGGCCACCGTCGTGTTTCTCTGGTTTCAGATGAAACACGACGGGCGAATCTGGTTAACAAAAGCGGTGCAATATGCAAGTTTTTATCATGCGTCACGGCGACGCAGCCCTCGATGCCGCCAGTGATTCGGTTCGTCCTCTGACCACTAATGGTTGTGACGAATCTCGCCTGATGGCGAACTGGCTGAAAGGTCAAAAAGTGGAAATCGAACGTGTTCTGGTGAGCCCGTTCCTGCGAGCCGAGCAAACACTGGAAGAAGTGGCGGATTGTATGGACCTGCCTTCCAGCGTAGAAGTTCTGCCTGAGCTAACGCCCTGTGGCGATGTTGGTCTGGTCAGTGCGTATCTCCAGGCACTGACCAACGAAGGTGTCGAATCGGTACTGGTTATCTCCCACTTACCATTAGTCGGGTATCTGGTTGCCGAGTTATGTCCGGGCGAAACGCCGCCTATGTTTACCACTTCAGCGATTGCCAGCGTAACACTTGATGAAAGTGGAAACGGCCAATTCAACTGGCAGATGAGCCCGTGTAATCTGAAGATGGCAAAAGCAATTTAAAAGCTCATATGCCCGGTTGCGTACGCGTATACCGGGCAAATTTTTTCTGTCCTAATTGTGAATATATTTTACATATCACGAATTTTATTATCTTTCTTGTTATTGAATATTGTAATAACACAGTGGAATAATGG
>ERZ1026901.410-NODE-410-length-35649-cov-7.439709_pt1 | contig 35649 bp, 21 predicted proteins | sample MGYA00380179_ERZ1026901 | MGnify/ENA primary metagenome ERZ1026901 (study PRJEB33269, sample SAMEA4719815) | human gut metagenome | biome: human-associated habitat; feature: organic feature; material: feces | place: Cameroon | collected 2013-10 ... | reverse complement strand
CTGAACAAGGAGGTTTACACCCAAACAATGCTGATGGCAAGACATCAGAAAATATCTAAACTCTTTGACGAAGAATTTTGGGTGACATGATGACGAAGTCAGGCTATGAAAAGGATTAAATTTTACTGCTGACGGCAGTGGCCGCCATTCTCTTTGCGTCATGCGGAACAACAGACACAGTGCCTATCACGGGACGAAAGCAAAACATATTTGTGAGCGACAAGCAGATACTCAGCCTCAGTAATCAGGAGTATTCCACCTTTATGAAGTAGGCGAAGTTGTCAACCGACGCCACCAACACTGCCATGGTGAAACGCGTGGGACAGCGTCTGGCAACGGCAGTACAAAACTATCTTGTCAGCAATGGACTGTCGGCAGAGGTCAAAAACTTCAGTTGGGAGTTCAATCTTGTACAAAACCGCGAGGCAAACGCCTTCTGCATGCCTGGTGGCAAGATTGTGGTCTACGAGGGACTGCTGCCCTACACGCAGAACGAACCGTAGCTTGCATTGATGCAACTGCCAAATGGGACGCGACAGGACGTGTCCCCTCTCCCCTGGCATTACCATCACGCCCAATTGTAAAATGTCAATGGTGTGAAGCGCGTCGCCAACAGTTCTTATACCACTCCACACGGTTGTCAACCGACAAGTCTGACAGACGCAATCGCCCGAATATAAAAAATCAATTGAAATCCATAAAAAATGTCTTACGAGCATAAAATTCTGCTTATTCGTTTCTGCTATTAAGCCGTTTTTTATGATATTTGCACTATAATTCGCTAACTGAAGCAACTCATACAAGCCTCCTTGACTATACTCTTTTCACAAAATTTCTATTACTTATACAACATATATTCACCACACGCTTATGCCATATTGCAATAAATCGTTTCTCATGAACGCACTCATTGCCGCGCTGTCGTTGACCATGCTGCTGTCTTGCGGCAGCAATGACAAGAAGACAAAGGTCGGCGTAGTGCTCTACCATCAGTTCTCGTGGCGCGAAAAGCTTGCCAACGAGATAAACTACGCATCGTTCAGATATGAGAATCTGAATATCACCACCGTGTCATCAAACAATAGTAGCTCGCGGCAGGTACACCAAATAGACTCCTTAGTAAAGGAAGGGATTGACCTACTCATCATATCGCCCATACCGACAAAGGAAGTTATAGACGCCATAAACCGCTGTTACGACCGTAATATACCTGTAGTGCTGGTTGATAACAAAAACATCAACTGCAAGTACACGGCATTCATAGGCGCAGACAACGAAGAGATTGGACGCTCTGTTGGCAAATATATCGGGCGCATGCTGCTGACAACAGGCGGCAAAGTGCTTGAAGTGCAGGGCAAAGCTGGCGACCTCGCCACGGAAGAGCGCCACCGCGGATTTATCAGTGCGCTTAAAGCATTTCCTAAAGTACAAGTAATCGCCTCGCCATATGGTAACTGGAACTACCTCACTGCCGAGAATATAGTCGACAAGGAGCTTGCATTACACGACGACATAAACGTGGTGTTCTACCATAGCGACGGTATGGTAAACTACAAACTGCAGAGCCGCTACCTTGCTAAGGGCAAGTTGCTGAGAGTAATCGGCATCGACGCCCTGTCCAAAAAGCCGTCGGGCATTGAGCAAGTGAAGAAAGACTCCATCTCTGCAAGCTTCGTTTACCCTACAAGAGGCGACAAAGTGGTAGACCTTGCCATGAAGATTATAAACCGACAACCCTACACGAGAGACGAGATTCTGCCTACCGGCGTTGTCGACCGCGACAACATCTCCACCATACTACAGCAACATATAGAAATCGACAGGCTTGACTCGCAGATACAGTCGATGCGTGCGCAGATAGACATGTCACAGACCGAGAGCGCCTTACGCCTGCGTATATCACTGCTACTGAGCATACTCGTCATCTCGCTCGCTGTCTACTGCGTCACGATATACCGTTCCTTCAAGAAGAAGCACGAGCTACACGCCACCATAAAGAAGCAATATGCAGAGAAGGAGATACAAGCCCAGAAGCTGCTTGAGAGCAACAACCGCCTGTTGCTGCTCAACCAACAGATAGAGGAAGAGGTGCAGACCAAGCTCAACTTCTTCACCAATGTGAGCCATGAGTTCCGCACTCCACTGACGCTTATCGCCGGACCGATAGAGAAACTGCGCACCGACGAGAAGCTAACAGAGTCGCAACGCCACAGCTTGCTTGACGTTGCAAGCAAGAATCTGTCCACTCTTATGAGCCTTGTAAGCGACATTCTCGACTTCAGAAAGGTGCAAGACGGCAAGATGGAGCTGCGATTGGAACAGTTTGAGCTTGTCAAGGCACTGAAAGACTGGACCGACAACTTCCGCAACTACGCCATCAGCAAAAACATTTCGCTTGAGTTCAGCCATGAAAAGACACGCACACTATGGGTGCAGGCTGACAGAAAGAAGATGACGAGCATCGTTGTGAACCTGCTCGGCAACGCTTTCAAACACACACCCGACGGTGGACGCATCACCGTGTCGCTCACTTCCGACAACGACACGTTCACACTGAAGGTATGCGACACAGGAGAAGGCATCGCCCCTGACGTGCTGCCAAGAATATTTGACGGCTTCTACCAGGCGCCAGGCACACAGTCGGGCACAGGATTAGGACTGACTTTCACCAAGTCGCTTGTCGAACTGCACCACGGAACCATCACCGCGGAAAGCACCGTAGGCGCAGGAGCAACCTTCACCGTAACCATGCCCATAGCCCAAAAGCGTGAAGAGCTGGAGCAAAAGCTACTGGACGACGACAAGATGCTTGAAGAAGCAAACATACAAGGAGCTGGCAAGCCGCGCGTGTTGATTATCGACGACAACAAAGACATGTGCGAATATGTGCGCGTAATACTTGGAAACGAGTACGAATGTCAGGAGGCTTACAACGGCAAAGAGGGCTATGAGAAAGCACTACGCTGGATTCCGGACATCGTGGTGTGCGACGTTATGATGCCCGTCATGGACGGAATAACATGTTGTCAGAAGCTGAAGACGACAACAGCGACCAGCCACATACCCGTAATTCTGCTCACGGCGCGGTCGCTCGAGAGCAACTACATCGAAGGATACGACAACGGAGCCGACGCCTACATCACCAAACCGTTCTCTGCAGAGGTGCTCACGGCGAGGGTGGAAAACCTGCTTGCCAACCGCAAGTTGCTGCGCGAGTCGTTTGCCCACGACGACAACAAGTTTGAGATGTTTGCCACTCCGCGTGAGTCAGAGTTCGTAAAACGCTTCCAAGACTGCATAAAGGAGAACTGCTCAAGCCCCGACCTCAACATCGAAGACATCAGTTCAAAGATGAATCTGAGCCGTGCGCAGCTCTATGCGAAGATAAAGAACCTGACAGGACAGGCTCCTGTCGAGCACATACGAATGATTAGGCTGGAGTGCAGCCGTGAGTTGCTGCGCACAACAGAGCTTACCATTGCGGAGATAGGCTACAAAGTAGGATTCTCTTCACCCGCCTATTTCTCCAAATGCTTTAAAGACCAGTACAACATGACACCTAACGAGTTTCGCAACCAGAAGCAATAAGAGCGCGACGGGAGACCCTACAAGACAACAAGACACATACATAACACACACTAATTAACATCAAAAGCTATGAGAAAAAGCATCATCACAGTCTTACTCTGCCTCACATCGCTCGCCACAGGAGCGCAGGAGAAGACTCTGCCACTAACCGACTTGCAGATACGCGACCCTTACATCCTCGCCGACAAGGCGTCATCGACCTATTATCTATACCGCACACACAACGCGAAAAACGCCGACGGCAAGGAGACGGGAGGCATAGAGGTGTACAGCAGCAAAGACCTCAAACAGTGGCACGGACCCAAGCAGGTGCTCACCCTGCCCTCCGACAACTGGAGCACGGGCGTTATATGGGCGCCGGAGGTACACAAATATAAAGGCAAATACTACGCTTTCGCCACAGTGAACAGCGACGTCAAATGGAAAAACAACGTGGAAGGCTGGGCCGAATACAAATGGCGAGGCACACAAATCTTCCGCGCCGACACGCCGACAGGTCCGTTCCTGCCCCTCACGAAGCACCAACAGACACCGCTCGACGAAATGGCGCTCGACGGCACACTATGGATTGAAGATGGCACACCTTATATGATATACTGCCACGAGTGGGTGCAGGTGTGCGACGGAACCATGAATCTCGTACGCATGTCGCCCGATTTATCACACACGGTGGGCAACCCACAGATGCTCTTCAACGCCACGGCAGCGCCATGGGCTACAGGTGTGGCGACAGAGGTAGCCGACATGCCACGCGCAGTGGTCACCGACGGATGCTTCCTCTACCGCACACGCACTGGCAAACTGCTCATGATATGGTCGAGTTTCCACGGCAAAGACTACGCCACAGGCATCGCCGAGTCTACCACGGGCAAGGTGACAGGTCCCTGGCGACAGCAGAACGAGCCGCTATACACCTCTGACGGCGGCCACGGCATGCTCTTCCACACCTTCGACGGCAAGCTCTGCATCGTGCTGCACTCGCCCAACAGCGGCAACGAACGGGCACACATCTTCCGTGTCAACGACCTCGGCAACACGCTGACATTAGGTCAAGAGGTGAAGTAAATAGACCCTTCATACGAAAACCCACTTATCTTGCAAATATAACAAAATGAGAAACATCACATTATTATTAGCTACCGTCCTGCTGTTGGGGCTGCTATCCGCCAAAGCCCAAGACGCCAGGACCAGTCCCATACCCACGGGATATCCGTTCATGGAACCGCTGCCACGCCATTTCGCCGTCACGGTCGAAGGACAAGAGATGGCACTCTACAACGACAGCACATTCTGGGGCGGCACCATCGACTTCGGAAGTTTCGAGATGAAAGACGGGAAAGACGTCACCATCAGCGTAAGACTGGACGAAGACATACACTCACTTGAACTGCTGCCCAAACCTAAAGACTGTAAGGTGAGACAGATAGACAAGCGCCTGATAGAGATAACGACGCGAAAGGCAGACTGGCAACAGACTCTCGTCGTAAACGGTTGCCCACGCAAGGGCCACGTCCTGCACCTGTTCTGCAACAGATATGCAGAGGGAACACAGCCCACAGGCTACAGATATGACGAGCCGTCAAAGACCCATCTCTTTGGTCCTGGCTACTACGACCTCAAGCAACTCACTGGCGCCGCTACCCTTACGGTCAGCGGCAACCAGAAAATATACCTCGCACCGGGAGCTGTCGTCAACGGCAAACTGTCTATAAGAGACGGCAACGGCGCCAAGATTTACGGCAACGGCATGGTTTGCAACAACCAAACATCTATGGTCACGGTAGACAATTCGATACACTGCGCAGTGGAAGACATCACCGTGCACGGCCATGCACTGCACGCATGGCAAGTGATTATAGGCAGTAGCCGCAACGTAAGGATGAAGGGTATGAAGATATTCAACCCCCACTACGCAAGCGTCGACGGCATAGACATCGTCAACTCATCACACTGCACCATAGACAGCTGCTTCATACGCGCCAACGACGACGCCATAGCCATCAAGGGACTGGGCAACCACAAGCCGTCAGAAGGCGTGGCAGTCACCGACCTGCGCTTCAGCCATCTACAGTTATGGAACGACTGCAACAACGCTTTCGGCATAGGTGCCGAGACCCACTGCCGCGAATACAGCAACATCAGATTCACCGACAGCGACATACTCTTCTCCTACGACGACCCCATACACCACAACAACCTCAACGAACGTGCCGCCATGAACATCTGTTCGCTCCACGGCACCTTCTTCCACGACCTGTTGTTTGAGAACATAGACGTGTACCACTGCCAACGTCTGATAGGTCTGGGCTTCAGACAGGACTTCTGGTTCGGACAGCTGGAGGGAGACCAGACAGGAGAAGGCGGCATCTACAACGTGACGTTCAGAAACATACGCTCGTTCGAGAAAGACAACGGACCACTCAACAACAAAGTGTTGCTCTACGAATGGCACCGTGACGGCACACCCGACAAGCTCCTTAGGAACATAAAGTTCGACAATGTGCGCATCAATGGGAAAAGACTTAAAAGCGCCAACTCGCCACATTTCGACCTCGAACCAGCCATCGGACACGACCTCAAGAAGGAATTGAAATTCTGACAACAAATCTGTCGCCACATGTCCTCAACCACGTGGAAGAGCAGAACCGACCGTTTCAAAACACGGTTCAACACCACTGATTTTGCCATCAAGCCGACTTGACAAAATGATAGCGCCCTTTTGGGCTTGCCAAAGGGCCGTAATGGCGTCGTCACTACGGCCTAATGACAACGTCAAATGGGCCTAATGGGAAAGTCACCAAGCATTTAATACACGTTAAGAATTGGCGTAAGTAAAAGAGGCGAAACGATAGCAAAATGTTAACAAAACGCCCATCGTGGCTTACACCATGCAAACAGCGCCATCCACGACTTGTCCGCAGAATCGGCAACATGTGTCAACGGGGTGTATATAAAAATTTGAAGATTAGTATAAAAATAGCGAAACAGCAGTTTTTTATAGTCTACAAGACATTTTTTATATATCATTTCACAGATATTTCGGACTTTTGCGACAGAGATATTTACTATTATCGAAACCATAAACATCTATTTAAGATATGAGAATAAAGTCTTTATTTATAATGTCGCTGGTATTGTCGGCATTTGCTGCACAGCCAGCAAGCGCCATAGACTATGAGGTATGGACCCCTGACAACACAAAGGGAACAAACCACACCGCAGCCGACGGCAGCTTCAAGACGTTTTCACGGCCTGACGAGATGACAGCAACAGACCTATCCCCACGCTTCAACGTGTTGGTAAACAAAGAGGCATACACCGGTCTGTACTGCGCCAAGAACGAATGGGGAGGCACAGGCAACTTCGGCGTGGTAGACATCAGAAAAGACAAACCGACAGAGATTGTGGTGTCTTGCAGAAAGGAACTGGGCGACTACGACATTCTGCCTCACAACGCCGACATATATGACGTGGAGAAACTGAACTCTCGCATACTGAAGTTTAAGATAAAGAAGCCGCAGCAGAACATCACACTCGTGCTCAACGGCGACTATCAGAAGGGTGACGTGCTGCATCTCTTCTTCAACGACGCCGACGAGGAGGAGCCAGCAGTAGACCCCGAGAAGAAAGCCAAAGGTGGCTACTTCTACGACCGCGGGACAAAGACCTACTACTTCGGGCCTGGCTATTACGACCTGTCAAAGACGCATAACGGCAGCGTGACGGTGTCTGGCGGACGCAGTATCTACATCGCCGGCGGCGCGGTGCTTAAAGGACAGATAACCATCAGCGGCGCAGGAAGTTCCATAAAGGGCCACGGCATGGTGTTTCAAAGCGACGACGGCAGCGGCTCACAGCTCAACGTGAACAACTGCACGCAAGGCGAGATAGACGGACCAGTATTCTATCGCTACAGAATCAGAGGGTGGCAGACGACATATACCTACAGCAGCAACATGACGATAAAGAACATAAAGGTCATCTGCGTATATGGCGGCAGCACCGACGGCATGGACTTCCAGGGCTGTCACGACCTCAGTTTCGACAACTGTTTTGTGCGTGCCAACGACGACGCCATTGCTGTCAAAGGCCTATGTTCGGGCGATCCGAAAGACGCTCCGCCCGAGAAGAACCTTTCGTTCAACAACTTCCAGATATGGAGTTCGGCTAACGGCGGCTTCAACATCGGCGCTGAGACCACATGCTACTACGAGAACATAAGGTTTACAAACAGCGAAGTGCTCTGCTCCTTCGACGGAATAGGTCTGAACGGCTCTATGGACGACCGCGCAGCACTCAACATCTGCGCCCTCCACGGCACCTATTTCAAAGACATACTCTATGAGAACATATATATAAACAGGTGCGAACGCCTCATCGGAGTGTCGTTTAAAGACAGCTTCTGGTACGGCACCCTGCAGGGAGACCAGTCGTGGCCAGGCGAGATAAAGGGCATAACCTATCGCAACATAATCTGTCCGAACAACACAGGGGGCAACATTTCAAACGACATTCTGTTTCAGGGGTGGCACCAGACAGAACCTATGGACAAATATCCGAACGGCACTCCCGACAAGTTCATACACGACGTGACTTTCGACAATGTGCTCGTTGAAGGCGAACCGGTGCTCGGATGGGACAACAAACATCTGTTCACCAACAACACCGACGACCTGAAGCTTGTCTACGACTTTCACTTCAGCACCACAAACAGCATTGACGAGCTGAAAGTGAAGCCACAGCACAACGGAAAATGCTACAGCATTGACGGACGACAGATAGCAAAGCCCACTAAGGGGCTGTACATAAGAGACGGAAAGAAGATTTTCTTGAAATAATGAGCTTGAAGACTTGAATCTTTGAATTGTAACACTTGAAATAACGAGTTTTAATCAATGGTGATGCAAATCACTTACATACTAACAAAATCTAAGCAATATGAAAAAGTATTTTCTCCTCGCTTCTTTCTTAGGAGCAACATTGACCATGTCAGCACAAAGCTTTGCTGGCGGTACAGGAACAGCTGAAGACCCATACCAGGTGGCAACAGCTGAGCAGCTACAGGCTGTGACCGACTTCACCACGTCTAACTTCATACAGACTGCTGACATCGACCTCGACGGCGTGGCATTCAGTCCTATCGCCACGTTTACTGGCGTCTATGACGGCGGCGGACACTTTATCGACAACTACACAATAGAGAGTGGCTCCGACGGCGCTGGTCTCTTCGCAAGACTTAACACCCCCGGTGTCATCAAAAACGTAAAGATGAGATATGCATACATTATCGGTGGTAACTGGTCTGGCATTCTGTGCTCTACCAACGGCAACTGGGAAGTGCTGGGAGGCAACATCGAGAACTGTGAAATATACGACTCTTCAATCGAGGCGATGGGAAGTGTAGGAGCCTTTGCGGGTGTCGCTGCTGGCAACTTCATTGGCTGCCGCGCCTTCAATGTGACAGTGGAAGGAACGGAAACAGTCGGCGGTATATCTGGCGACAACGAGGGTGGCGGACGCTACAAGGACTGCTCTTTCCACGGTAGCGTTATCGGTTCGGCAAACACTGGTGGCATCTGCGCCTTCTACAACGGCGCTTGCAAGTGGGACTATGCCTTTGAAAACTGCGTGGTGTACGGTTCTGTGTCTTCTTCGTCAGGCACTATTGGCGGCGTATTGGGACAGCCTAACTGGAACTGCGAAAACGCTCACATCACCAACTGCGCCGTGTTTGCAGACTGCTCAGGCCAGTGTGTAGGTTCGTTCGGCGGCAACGCACTTCGCGGAAAGCTCACTAACAGCTACGCTACGGGCAATGTGAAGGCCACAGGACAGTGGACTCACGATGGCTACACAGACAACTGGAACGGCGGTCTTTGCTCCGTTAACTTCAATGGACCTATTGAAAACTGCTACTTCTCAGGCGTCATAACAGGCACCGACGATGTGAAGACTGCTGGTATCTGCGGCCGCAACTGGCCGGGCATCACTGTCTCACACACCTACTACAACAGCGATGGTGCGCCTATGGGCATGGGCGACGGCGACGACCCCACCACCTACGACACCAAAGACTTGCTGCCCGAAGAGATGCTTGTGCTCAGCAACTTCAAGTTCTCTGACATGAGCAAGTGGCAGATAGCAGAGGGCACAACTCCGTTCTTCGCTAACCAGACCACCCCGCTAAAGATTACTGAATGTACAACAGCCAAGATTGCAGGCACAGGCGAAGCTGACCTCGATTTCGTTTATATCTACGGTTCACTCAGCGAGACCATCACAAAGCCCGTGACCATCAACAATGGCGCATGGTCTGTAGAGCTGGCTGACGGCGATGCAGTAGAAAGCGAGACCGTAACAGTTATCGGTATTGGCAAGAACAAGATGCCGTCTATGGTGACAAAGGCAAAAGTCGGCGAGGCTACAGGCATCACCTCTGCAACAGCCAACACTGCCAAGACCGTCAAGGCTATCTACAACGTGGCAGGACAGCGTGTCAACGGCATACAGCGCGGACAGGTCAACATCGTGAAATACGCCGATGGTACTTCTGTTAAGGTAACAGGCAAATAACAAATAAACAACTAACAATTAGCTTAAAGCCTGCAAGCAGCGGCTGAAAAGCAGCAAGCGGCTGGCTAAAAAGCAACAAGTAATTAACTCAAAAAACAACAGTGTGAGGCTCTTCGGCAAAGGGCTGGGAGTCTCACACTTCTTTTTCTTACAATCATTTCAACCATGCCGTCATTGAAAGCGGCCAACCAATACACCAAAGTCTATGAGTTATAACCGACAAAAATATGTAGCCATTGCTTCTATACTATGCATCTCTCTGACGTTCGGTCAAGAGGCGCAAGCAATGTCCTACAGTCCGAACACGAGACAAGTATTACAAGACAAGGCAGGACAAAAGCATACATTGACTGGACGCGTCACCGACGCCAACGGAGAAGAACTGATTGGAGCAGTGGTCAAGGTCGTTGGCACGGCAAGCGGTGCCGTAACCGACATTGACGGAAAGTTCACTCTCACATTCTCTGGAAAGCAGAACCCGTCCATATCTGTCTCTATGATTGGATATGTAACGAAGACTGTACGCGCTGCAGAGGCTCAAAACGGAACGCTCAACATTGTGCTGCAAGAAGACAATCAAGCACTTGAAGAGGTAGTTGTGGTAGGATATGGAGCCATAAAGAAAGAGTCGCTGACGTCTGCCATATCTAACATCAAGAGCGAAGACCTCGCAAGAACGGCTGCAATCAACACCTCCGGAGCATTGGCAGGAAAGATTCCTGGCATCAACAGCCGTCAGAGCGACGGACGACCAGGCCAATGGACGAGCATAAGCATACGCAACATGGGCACGCCTCTTTATGTTGTAGACGGTGTGCAGATGGATGAGGGACAGTTCAACAATATCGACTATAACGACATTGAGAACATTTCTGTCCTTAAAGATGCCTCCGCGTCTATCTATGGCGTACGTGCTGCCAACGGCGTTGTTGTCGTAACGACCAAGTCCGGCAAGCGAAACCAGAAGTGTAGGATAAACCTTAACTCCTACTATGGATGGCAGTCTATGTTCCGCTTCCCGGAGTTGGCAGACGCTTCTACCTACGTAAAGGCAAGCGTTCAGGCAACCACATTGGCAGGACAAACCGCAAAATACTCTGAAGAGGAATATAACGCCTACGTCAGCGGAGAGAAAAAAGGATTTAACTGGAAAGACTACATCTGGCAAGACTCCGCTCCACAGTGGTACACGGAAATCAGTGCCAGCGGTGGATCGGACAAGATAAGCTACTATGTGGCAGCCAGTCACATCGAACAGGAGTCCATGGCAAGAAACTTCGGCAACTTCAAGCGCTCGAACATACAGCTGAACGTTGACGCCAACATTACCGACAACTTCCGCATAAGAGCACGCATCAACGGACGTGTAGAGGACAAAAAGAACGCGGCTTTTAACATGAGATATCACGGCAACGACGAGTACTGGACTCTAACATACGCTGTCGTGAACAACACTCCTACGCAATTTCCTTACGCCAACAACAATCCGCTTTACCCGGCAATGTGCGGCTGCGCAGGATATACCAACTATGCCAACCTCACTCTTGACAAAGCAGGACGTGCCAAAGACAACTGGCGAGTGTTTCAGGGCAACCTTACGGCAGAATGGGAGCCGTTAAAAGACCTCGTTCTGAAAGGCATGGTGTCGTACTTCAATAGCAACGAGCGCTACAAGTCACGCTCACGCGGCTACAATCTCTACAGCTACGACGAAGGAACCGACTCATACAGCGTCATAAAGTCATACTCTGGCGATTTCAATAGCCGCTGGCAATACATTGAAACCATCAACACACAAGTAAGCGCAAGCTATAAGCACAACTGGAACGACATTCACACACTCGATGTATTCGCAGGTATGGAGTCGTATCTGAACAACAATCCCGGCGTCTCCTACGGCGGATTCCCTGCTATGGACGCCCTGAAGGTGGGCTACTTCAACGAGCTTCGCAACTTCAACGAGTGGAACGAGAACGCGTCAGCACGTCTTGGTTACATGGGGCGCATAAACTATGAGTACAAGCATAAATACCTGCTTGAGATGGCAGCACGTTATGATGGTTCATGGAAGTTTGCTCCTGGTCACCGTTGGGGCTTCTTCCCCTCCGTCTCTGTAGGCTGGCGTGCAAGTGAAGAAGAGTTCTGGAAGAACAGCTTCCTGAAAGACTACATCGACAATTTCAAGCTCCGTGTCTCCTACGGCATACTCGGCGACGACAACGTTTCAGGCTACGGTGCATTCTCATACCTGAGTGGTTACAACTACAACACAGGCACTGCGGTCCTTGATGGCGCCACCATCACCACCTCATCTGTACGCAATCTGCCGCAGACCGAGATTTCATGGCTTAAAGCACACACCTTCGACGTGGGCTTAGACTTTGCTGTTTTGAACAACAGACTTAGCGGTAGCATTGACTATTTCCAGCGTCTACGCAAGGGTCTACCTGCTTCTCGCTACGACATCGTAGTGCCTTCAGAGATTGGTTTCTCCTGGCCGCAGGAGAATTTGAACTCCGATATGGTGAGGGGTTTTGACGCTTCACTCGTTTGGACGGACAAAATCAACGACTTCCACTACTCTGTTGGTGGAAACATAACATACGCTCGCGAGTACACATGGAACCAGTACAAGCCGACATTCACCAACTCACGCAACTACTACGTGTACAACCAGCACCACCGCTACTCTGGTTCGAGCTGGGAATTCAACTGCATCGGACAGTTCAAGTCATGGGAAGAGATAGCCGCTTACCCTGTAGACATCGACGGCAAGGGTAACAGCACACTTCGTCCCGGCGACCTCATCTATGAAGATGTAAACGGCGACGGCATCATCACCTACGACGACCAAAAGCCTATCGGACACAAAGGCTACGACGGTTCTGCAAAGGGTGACGACAGCCGCACACCGCTTCTGAACTTCAACTTCAACCTCAGCATGGCATGGAAAGGCTTCGACCTTGCCGCCGACTTTGCCGGAATGGCATTCTTTACGAAGTACTTCAACTGGGAAGCACGCTTCCCGTTCCACGGCGACGGTAACACCTTCCAATACTACATGGGTGACCAGTGGAGTCTGTCAGACCCCTGGAACGCCGAAAGCGAACTTATTCCTGGCAAATATCCTACCATGCTCTACGGCAATAGCGGCCACTCCAACTATCTGGCAAGCACGTTCTGGAGCGAAGAGATGTGGTTCTTGAAGCTGCGTAACCTCCAAATAGGCTACACACTACCCGAAAAATGGTCGAAAAAGATATACATGAGCAGAGTGCGTGTCTACTGTCTAATGCAGAACCTATTCTCATTTGACAACATGCACAAATACGGACTTGACCCCGAACTGACCACCGTGCAAGGCTCAAGCTATCCTACCACACGCGTTGTGAACATCGGTTTCAACATCACGTTCTGACATATTCATGCCACCATTTGGCATTAAATGATTTTACATATTACACCACTTAGAAGACAACAACATGAGACAATATAAGCTATTTTCATGGATTCTCGCCTGCGGACTGACACTGACATGTTCTTGCTCCGACTATCTCGACAGAGAGTCAGACGCCATATTCTCTGACAAGGATGTGTTCTCCGACCAGGCAATGACCAAGTCTGTCATGGCAAGTTTCTACAATCAGGTAGACTTCGGGCCAAACTTCCAAAACTTCGGCGACTTCTCCACCACACAAGGCACATGGGGAGAGCTGGACGAAGCGTCCTGCTTCCAGACCAACTCATCCACATCCTATTCCACGGCACTGTGGCGCCTCTACCCCTATGGGCTGATTCGCAACCTCAACCAGTTCCTCGCCAGTGTGAGAGCGAGCAGTGTGCTTATCGACAAAGACAAGAAACAATATGAGTACGAGACACGTTTTCTCCGTGCATGGGCATACTTCTACATGGCCCGCGGTCTTGGCGGCATGCCTATAGTAGGCGACAAGGTGTTCACAGTGAACGACGATCTCGCCGAGATGCAGATAGCACGCAGCACAGAAGCAGGCATCTACGACTACATAATAAGCGAATGTGACGAGTGTGCGAAGAATCTTCCCGACAACGGCGGCACCAACCAGGCACGCGCCAGCAAATATGCGGCACTCACACTGAAGGCCCGTGCCGCCATAACAGCAGCCAGTCTGGCAAAATACAACAACCTTGTAACACCCGATCTCGTCACCACAGGCGGCGAAGTTGGCATCCCAGCCGACAAAGCCGACTACTATTACGACATAGCAGAAAAGGCCGCGTGGGAGATAATAGACTCTAAAAAGTTTGAGCTTTATAGGAAAGAAGCCGACAAAGCGACCAACTTCTACAAGCTGTTCGTAGACAAGAGCGGCAACAAGGAGGTGATATGGGCACGCGACTACCTTGCTCCCGACGCCGTACACAGCTGGTCTGCGTCATCGTCGGCACCACAACTCACAGGCAACTCGTCAGCCAACGAAAACACACCGCTGCTTAACCTCGTCGAAGCATACGAATACACCGACAACCGCGACGGCCACCTGAAAATATCAAACGCCAGCGGCGAATACATCTTTTACGACAACGCCAACGACGTGTTTGCCAACAAGGACCCACGACTGAAAGGCACCATCATGGGGCCTGGCGACATTATAGACGGCAAAGAGATGGTCTACCAGACCGGACAGCTTAAACTTCAGAAGAAGGGCAAGAAGTACGTATGGACCACCAAGACCGCAGCCGCCGGCAGTACCGACGACGATGGCGACGTCATAACCTCTGTCAACGGTCCACGCGCCAGCGCAGGAGCATGGGACAACACCACAGGCTTCAACTTCCGCAAATACCTTGACCCGACAGAAAACGGCCGCAAGGCATCGGTAGGCAGCGACGTGTGGTTCATACGCATGCGCTACGCAGAAGTGGTGCTTATCTACGCCGAGGCAAAACTCGAGTTAGGCAAGATGAGCGAAGGACTGCCCTACTTCAACTCCATACGCGAGCGCGCCGGCCTCAACCCGCTGCCCTCATACACACTGCTGGACATCGAGCAGGAGCGTCGTGTGGAATTTCCGCTTGAAAACCAACGCTACTGGGACCTGAAGCGCTGGCGTCGCGCCCACATCGTATGGAATGGCGAGAACGAGAACTCTACACAATGGAGCCTGTTCACCTACAGAGTGAAAGACCCCCGCAGCGCAGAAAACGGCAAATGGGCTTTTCAGAGAGTGCAGAACTCAAAGATGGTGAACGCCCGCAAGTTCGAGATGAAGAACTACTACAACTTCCTCGACGCCTCATGGCTTGCAAACAACCCCAAACTGGTAAAGAACCCGTACCAATAATCAACTCTTGTAAGCGCACATCGTCACGCCACGGCAGGGTCTTTACTACCTCGTACCCGTCCGTCGGCATGACGAAGGCGCAGACACTACACACAGTTTTAATCTAAAGACTTTACACTTATGAAGAAAAATATATTCCATACATTGTTTATCGCAGCCACAGCCATACTGCTTGGCAGCTGCTCAGCAGACAACATGGAAGCCCCATACTGTCACATAACAGGCAAGATATGCTACAACGGCGAAGCCATCGGCGTGCGCGGTTCAGGCAGCAACCAGCTCACCCCTACCGTGCAGATAGAGGTATGGGAGTCTGGCTACGGCAAGGAAGCGGCACTCGACGTCAACGTGAAGCAGGACGGCACCTTCTCCACATACGTCTACCCCGGCGCAAAGCGCATCATCACCAAGCGCGGCGTAGGCCCGTGGGAGCAGACCGACACCATGCGCATCACCGTCAACGGCAACAAAGAGATAGACCTGGAGGTGAAACCATACTTCACCATCTCCAATGTGAACTACACATACAACGAGTCTGACAACACCCTTACAGCCTCATTCCACGTGTCACAGGTCGACGAAGAGGCAACCATAAAGTCGATGGGTGTGCTGGTCAACAACACCCAGTTTGTGGACATGGCAAACTACAAAGGTTCAAAGACTGGCAACGGACAGGCTGGCGACGTGAGTTTCACTGTCAATCTCAGCGAATTGAAGGACAAATACCACGCCCTTTACGCCCGTGTGTTCGTGAAAAGCGACAAGTCGAGCTATGAATGTTATTCAACGACACCTTATCACATCTGGTAGAACACATGGTTAAAAGACTTTTTCTCTCCGTCCTGTGTCTCGCTGGCCTAAGCGTCAGCGCACAGGACACACCCACTATGGGCTGGAGTTCGTGGAACACCTTCGCGCTAAACATCAACGACGACATCATAAAGGGACAGGCCGACGCCATGGTGTCTACCGGGCTGCGCGACGCAGGGTACAAGTACATAAACATCGACGACGGATATTTCGGCGGACGACGCATGTCTGACGGACAGCTGCTAATACATCCCGTGCGCTTCCCCAACGGTCTGAGGGGACTGGTCGACTACATACACAGCAAGGGACTGAAAGCCGGCATCTACTCCGACGCAGGCAGAAACACGTGCGGCAACTTCTGGGGCAACGACACCATAGCCCACGACGTGGGGTTCTACGGCCACGACCAGCAAGACGCCGACTTCTTCTTCAAGACGCTCGACTTTGACTTCATAAAGGTAGACTTCTGCGGCGGCACCGACTGGACCAACTTCGACAAGACCGTGCTCGACGAGAAGGAAAGATACACCGCCATCAGCAACGCCATAAAGGCGACGGGCAAGAAAGGTGCAAGACTCAATGTGTGCCGATGGGACTACCCTGGCACGTGGGTGAGCGACGTGGCACTGTCGTGGCGCACCACCCACGACATAGCCGACAGTTGGGCGTCAGTAGCCGACATCATACACCAAAACCTGTACCTATCGGCCTACAGTTCACCAGGACACTACAACGACATGGACATGCTCGAGGTGGGACGAAGCCTCAGCGCCGATGAAGACGCCACACACTTCGGGTTGTGGTGCATCATGAACTCGCCGTTGCTCATCGGCTGCGACATGCGCACACTGAAGCCAGCGACACTCGCCTTGCTGACCAACAAGGAGCTGATAGCCCTCAACCAAGACCCCTTAGCACAGCAAGCCTACGTCGTAGGCAAAGAGAACGGATGCTACGTGCTGGTCAGAGATCTCTACACACACAACGGCAAGACCCGCGCCTTCGCTGTGTACAACCCCACGGAAGAGCCAAAGACCGTAACCGTTGACTTCACATCGCTCGACCTCGACGGCAAGGTGGCACTGCGCGACCTGTTCGAGCGCCGCGACATAGGCACATACAGCCACTCGCTAAAGGTGGAACTGCCGCCACACGCCACGCGCATCTACCGCGCCACGGCACAGAAACGGCTCATGCGCAGTGTGTATGAAGGCGAATGTGGCTACATCAGCGACTACCAGGAACTGGTAAACAATCAGGCAGCCATGACCGGCACCTACGAAGAGGCGCCCGAGTGTCACGGTGGTGCAAAAGCCACATGGCTCGGCGGCAGCGCAAAAAACGACCTCGTGTGGCGCAACGTGAACGTGCCGAAAGCCGGAGACTACCACGTCACACTGCACTACCAGTACGACCAAAACGCGTCATTCACCGTCGACGTGAACGGAAAGGAGCAGGCACACCTCAACACCGTTGCCACACACAACGGACACGTGGCCATCGTGTCTGCTACGCTACGTCTCAACAAGGGCGACAACACGGTGCGTCTTCACAACGACAGCCAACGTATGCCCGACATCGACTGCATGATAATAAAACAAAACTGAAAGCCACTGTTGAAATAAACATAATGTTATGAAAAAGACCATACTGTCGCTCCTTATGCTGCTCGTCAGTCTGTGGGCATGTGCCCAAGACGAAACGGTCATGACACTCGAATACACGAGTCGCATCAAACAATTAGATCTGTGGCAGAACGGAGCACCAAACAGCAACGGCATAACGGCACCGGAAACCGACCTGGGGCTGCATGTCGCCAACGTGACAAAGCCCGTGCTGACAGTCTATGTGCCCAAACACCCCAACGGACTTGCCGTGATAGCATGTCCTGGAGGTAGCTACATACACGTATGGCAGGGGACGGAGGGCCACAACATGGCAAACTGGTACAACAGCCACGGAGTAACCTACGCCGTGCTGAAATATCGTCTGCCCAACGGCCATTGCGACGTGCCGGTGAGCGATGTGTTCCGCGCCATGAAGATAATGAAAGCCCACAGCGAGGAGTTCGCTGTCAAGCGGCTCGGCATACAAGGTTGCTCGGCAGGAGGACACCTGGCAGCCACCGCCGCCACACACTACACCTGTCAAGCAGAGCGGCCCGACTTTCAGATACTGTTCTACCCCGTCATCTCGTTCGACCCGACGTTCACACACAAAGACAGCCGCGACAACCTCATCGGCAAGAACGCATCTGAACAGCAGGTCCGACTCTACAGCAACGAGCTACAGGTGACAGTCGACACACCACCGGCATTCATTGCCGCCAGCACCGACGACGCGACGGTGCCCGTACGCAACAGCGTGGAGTATTACAACGCCCTACTGTCAAAAGACGTATCGGCAGCACTACTGCTCTTCCCTACGGGCGGACACGGATGGGTTGGCAACATAGACTTTGCCTACAGACAGGCGTGGCAACAGGCTCTCGCCACATGGCTACAACAACAATCTGACGAATGAGACACATCTCACAACATTAAGAAAAAGGATAATAATTGGTTTTTGCCTGCTCTCACAATTTGGGGGCAGGCTTTTTGTTTATGATAGACGAAATGAAAGAAAGCGAAAAGAGAATTTTAGTGACACTTTGCTACGATTTCATCAAAAAAATCTTACGCCAATTCTTAATATCTCCTGACTTCGTCACTCAAAAAAATACATATTTTATAACTGATTGATAAACAATATTTTGTATCTTTGCGTACCCTTGTTATGGGGTACGCAAAAGGTTTCTTAACTATGTCTATCAAAAAAAAAGAAGATTCGCTCCGGAACAACAAGTATTGTAGTTGCGGAAAAACAAAAGGCAGTTATAAAGATTTGGTTACCATAGGTGTTGCCAAAGATAAACGAGTTTGTAAGCAAATACGGTTTGGAAAACTTCGTTGTGGTGGCTGACTCCAGTCTGATGAACAATGCAAACATAGCGGAACTTGAGGCTTATGGCTACAAGTATATAATAGGTGCGAAGATAAAGAATGAAAGCTAGGAGGTCAAGAACTGAATACAGGAACAACCCAATCGCGACTGCCAAATGGTTGAATATGATAAAGGCGCCAGCCATTTTTTACCTTTTTACCTTTAAAAAAGCGTCTCCACCGAATAGAGCGGATAGTTTGTCATCCAGTCTTGTTCGCGATATGGCGACATAGACAGACGGATGCCATGCAGCCCTGCGTTGCGCTCAACGAAGGAGCGTAAACTCTTGGCCTTAAGGTTTTCTTCGGCCTTCACCTCCACGGGCAAGATGTCGGTGCCGCGCTGAACAAGAAAATCTATCTCGCCACGCGAGTTGTCTGCCGACCAATAATAAACGGCCAGAGCATCATCGGTGACAAGCTGTTGAAGCACATACTGCTCCGTGAGAGCACCTTTAAAATCAGAAAAGAGAGCCGTGCCGTCAAGCAAGGTCTCGGCGGGCAGATTGCTCATGGCACCCATCAGACCTACATCGGAGAGGAAAATCTTAAAAGCTGAAAAATCTTCATAAGCAGCCAACGGAAGCATGGCTTTCTTGCAACGGTTGACCTTATGAATGAGTCCGGCATCCTTCAACCATTCTATGGCAAGCTCAAATTCCTTTGCCCTGCCACCCTCTTTCACCACGCCATAAACAAACTTACGGTTCTCCTTGGCAAGCTGAGCGGGTATGGACCGCCACACCATGCGTATGCGCGGCACCTCCAACGCTGGAGCATGCTTGGAGAAGTCGCGCTCATACGATTCCAAGATGCCCTTCTGCGCCGTGCGCACAGCGTCCATGCTGCCCGTTGTCAGATACGCCGACACCACACCAGGCATGCCGCCCACATAATAGTATTGCCGCAGACGCTCCTCGTAACGCGCCCTAAACATCGTCACCGTGGGCCAGTCGGCCTTTTGCAGTAACCCCACCATGCTCTCCTCGCCCACCGCGTCAAGAAACTCGAAGAACGATAGAGGATTAAGATTCATGAAATCGACCTTACCGACGGGAAACGAGTCGTTACGGTGCATGGCGATGCCTAACAGCGACCCTGCCGCCAAGACATGATATTGGGGTGCCTTCTCACGAAAATATTTCAACGCCGTGATGCCGCGCGCAGCCTCCTGTATTTCGTCAAGGATAATAAGCGTCTCTGTGTCAACGTTGACGCCTGTTGCGAAGCCTATGGTAGCCAGAATGCGGTCAATGTCGAAATCGTTGTCAAAGAGATGGCGTAGCATCTCGTTGTCCTCAAAGTTGATGTAAGCACATTTCTTGTACGACTCCTTTGCAAACTCTTGCATGATCCATGTCTTGCCCACTTGACGTGCTCCTTGAACGATAAGGGGCTTACGGTCAGCGCTCTCCTTCCATTTACGCAACTGTTCTATCGCTTTTCTTCTCATATCGTCTTCTCCTTTCTTTTGCAGGTTTTGTTCCTCGCAAAGATAGCTCATTTTCTGCAACAAAACAATTATTCGAACTAAAAAGTGTTGACTTTTACATTTATTCGAACTAAAAAATGTAATATTTCCCACTTTTTCGAACTAAAAAGTGTGATCGCCATCATTCTCCCATCTGTTTATAAAGACAACAGAACCGTTTCCCAGGCTTTTATTCTACGTTTTTTTTAAAGACAATAGAGACAATAGGGACAATTCTTTAATTGAAAGATCAATCTGAAATCCCTTCCCACGGCGCCAGCCTTTTTTTCTCTCATGCAAAAAATTGTCCCTATTGTCTCTATTGTTGTTAAAAAAAACGCAAGCCAACAAGTAATGACGCGCGCAGATATTTTCATAACATTCACATCTGCCTTTAATTTTAAACACCTGCAAACAGAGAAAAACAGGGAAAGGCTTGGCGCGTTGTTGAAAAAATTGTACTTTTATCCGCAAAAAAGCAGCTAAAGCAAAGTTATGAACCTGAAAAGAATAAAACTGCCTTTATTGGCAAAGATCATTGTGGCCATTGTGCTGGGCGTGGTCTTCGGCAACGTCTTTAATGAGACCCTCGTCAGAACGTTTCTCACCTTCAACGGCATCTTTAGCCAGTTTCTGGGCTTCATGATACCGCTGATCATTGTCGGACTGGTGACGCCAGCCATTGCCGACATTGGCAATGGGGCGGGCAAGCTGCTCCTTGTCACGGTGGCTCTTGCCTTTGGCGACACCATCCTTGCGGGCTTGCTTGCCTACGGCACAGGGTCGGCGCTCTTTCCTCGCCTCATTGCCGACACCGCCCCGGTGGCGGTAGACAAGGCCGTGGAGCTGAAACCGTTCTTTGAGGTAGAGATACCCGCCATGCTCAACGTCATGAGTGCGCTCGTGTTCTCGTTTATGGTAGGCTTGGGCATTGCCCACATGCGCAGCCAAGCCTTGCACAAGGTGTTTCAAGAGTTTAAGGACATTGTGGCGGGCGTCATTGCCAAGGTCATCATACCCCTCTTGCCCCTTTACATCTTCGGAATCTTCTTGGGCATGACCCATTCGGGCGAGGCTTACCACATCTTGCTGGTCTTCGCACAGATCATCATTGTTATCTTTGTGCTGCATGTGGTCATCCTGCTTTACGAATATCTCATTGCCGGCGGCTTGACCCATAAGAACCCCCTGCGCCTGTTGATAAACATGTTGCCTGCCTATTTCACCGCCCTCGGCACCTCGTCATCGGCAGCGGCCATACCCGTAACGCTTAGGCAGACGTTGAAGAACGGCGTGAACGACGGCATTGCCGGCTTCACCGTTCCGCTATGCGCCACCATCCACATGACGGGCTCGATGATGAAGATAACCTGTTGCGCCCTCACCATCTGTCTTGTCAACGGCATGCCGTGCAGTCTGCCGCTCTTCCTCCATTTCATCCTTGTCCTGGCCATCTGCATGGTGGCGGCCCCCGGCGTGCCCGGCGGTTGTGTCATGGCAGCCTTGGCGCCGCTGGCCTCGATCTTGGGCTTCGATGCCGACATGCAGGCCCTCATGATTGCCCTCTACATCGCGATGGACAGCTTCGGAACCGCCTGCAACGTCACGGGCGACGGTGCCATAGCCCTCATGGTGGATAAACTGTTCGCACGGACGCAACGGAAGGCAGAATAGACAAGCCTTATCTGATGCGCTCCTTACTCTTGAAGGAATGCTTGATTCTTGTTCTGATTACAAAAGAATTATAAAATATTCAAAGCCAGCAGGTTATCATATTTAAACTTTGCTAAAATGCATGTTTTTGTCCTTCAAACTTTGCTAAAATGCATGTTTTTGTCTTTCAAAGTTTGCTAAAATGCATGTTCTACATGAACCAGCTGTCTGAGTTTTTATTCAAAAGAGTTTGGGGATAAGGTGAAAACCATTCAACCAACCTCAGGCTTACAGTACAAATCCATTCAACTTTTTCTAGGGTACTACAATGAGATAAAACATAAAAAACGATGAAAGCGCGCCAACAGCAAACTGCTATTGGCGCGCCTTCGTCGTTATATAACTTATCTTACATTAATATCGGAAAGGGAATTATGGTATCATTACCTCCATTGGTTCGCTATAGTTCCAACGTCGAGTGCCACTACCCATCGGCGTGTCATAATTAATACGCGCGGCAGCACGCACAAAGACATGTCGGCCAGAAGGTATAACCTGCCCCTTTGTTGAGCGAATGGTGACGGGTGTACCGAGCAACGACTCAAAAGCATCGCCCGAATACTCGATGGCGTTAGACCAGCGGTCGTCGCGTGCACGATAGCCCACCGATGACGAGTAGCTTACAAAGAGCTGAATGTCGGTAACGTTAGGATAACTCTCATCATAGTTGCCCATCGGCTCAATATACGATTTAAACTCGTCGCGTGATACGCCACGTGTCACCTTCACCTTGGCCGTTATCTGCCCGTTCGACACCGTGGGATAGCCCACAAACTCTACGCGCAAGAACGGTTTCACCTTGAATATCACCTCGGTTTTTCCCTTTATCTTCACGTCCTTTGTCTCATTAGCCAAAGGCACACCATCTTTACTCTCGCGCACCAGTGGAATAAAGGGCCCATCAACCCGCACATTGTAGATGCCTTCAAACAGCTTTGTGTTTTGGAAAGAGCCATCCATCATGCAATAAAAGTCGGGGTTGTGGCTGGCGTTCTCGCTATAGTCGAGCTGCGTCAAACGCACACGTATACCCTCGCTACCCTGGTCGGTGCGTATCGAGTCGCCTGTTTCGGCATCAACCACCGCGCCATGAATAGTTTCTGAGGGCGATTCGTAGTTGTCCATCTCAAAGAGGTCGCATGACGCCAAAGACATCGAGGCGAACAACAAAGCTAAAAATCCTATTTTTTTCATATCGTTATTTTCTTTTTGTGCCACTATGCTGCGGCATTATCATTGAATGTTACGATTATTTATGAAGCTTATACACAAGCCTTAACGGTTAGGTTGTTGGTCGATAACAGCACTCTTTGTAACCTCGCCATCAGGAATATTCCAGTAATAGTCGAGCACAGAATAATCGAACGTCTTCTGGCTGATAAACTGGAAGTGCACATCAAAGAACCACTTCTTGGCCTGAGTTGAGTAGAAAGGATAGAGACCACGGAAACGATAACGACTGTCGTCGCTGTAAGTAGTCTTGTCGCGTTTCTCACCCCAGAAGCCATCGCGGCCTTCATAGTGTTGCACACGCCAGCGACGCAAGTCCCACTTTGTCTTCGACTCGAATGCCAACTCCTTACGACGCTCACGGCGCACCACGTCGCGGCCATCGTCTGTATTAGGCAGTGTGGCGGTAAGCAGGTTGGCACCTGCACGGCGTCGAATATCGTTCACCGCATTGGTAGCCTCTTGCATCAGGTCAGCACCATCAGGTGCCGAAACACCCGCCATCGACATTTCAACGGCAGCCTCAGCCATATTCAGCAGCACCTCGCCATATCGCATCAGCAAGAAATGCTGTTCCGACTTGCCTTCGCCTATCTCGGCCGAAGCGCTGGGGTTAAGATATTTACGTATCATCAAGCCTGTCAAGCACGACTCGCCATTGGCGTAGAATGGGCCATTAGCACCCGAAGCGTTCATTGTTGTGCCATCGTCAAGGGGCACCTGTTCTTGACTACTGTTTGCATTAGAGCTAAGATACAGCTGCTTAGGCTTCTTGGTGTAAGCATCCAACTGCTGATAGGTCTTCTGCGAGGTAGCATACGAATAGTCGTCGAAGAGGGGACTGATAGGAGCGGCGCCCACCCAAGTGCCAGTGCGTATCTCCTGGTTACGGTCTTTAAAGTAGTCGCCAGGATAGATAACCCATGCTCTGAGGCGCGGCTCTACGTTTTTAAAGAAATCCATAGGCTCATCATACAGCACATAATGGCCTGTGGTGTTCGATGTACCATCGGTCACACGAATAGAGCCGTTAGGATAACGGTCGAAGCCATCAAACAGTTCGCAAAAGTCTTCAGTAGGACACATGCCGCACGACAGCGGGCTATGGTAAACGAAGGGCGAGTTGTAAGCATCATAAGCATGTGTGGCGGTGGGATACGAATATTCGCGCACATCGATATTCTCAGGACTATCATCGTCGAAGAACATGTCTACCATGTTTTGGTATTGCGCGTCGGCATCGCCATCGGCCCATTTCTTCATGTAAAGCGAGTAGCGCTTACTGTCAATTACCTCTTTGGCAGCTTTGTATGCCTCGGTGAAATACTTATGCGAAGCAGCCTCCCAACGGTCGGGCGCAAAGCCCATGACGCGTACGCCCGTCTTCTTGCCCAAGCCAGTAAGATGTCCGGCCACAGTTTGGTTATACTTAGCCACACTGCCCGCATACAACATAGCCTCCGACTTCCATGCCAGTGCCTTATACTTATTGCAGTAGCCTTGTTTGGGGCTTGTGGGTTGCAGCAGCTCAATAGCCTTATCATAGTCGGCCAACACCTGGTCCCAAGTTTCCTCTTCCGAGGCACGTGGCACCTCCAGTTCTGTGGCGTCGGCCGGATACTGTATCACCTTTGTTACCAAGGGCACACCGCCAAAACGCTTGGCCATTGTGTAGAATACGGTAGCACGTATATAATAAGCTTCGCCCAGATAGTGGTTATATATTATCTCAGGATAGTTGTCTTTATATGTAGGCAAGTTCTCAATAAGATAATTGGCATCGCGCAGTTCAGAGAAAGCCATGCCCCAGTAAGGCGTATCTTCGCCCGTAAAGGCCGCACAGATGCCATCGCGGTCAAGACATTCGCCCGTGCCTTCAATGCCCAGCGACACGAGCCATCCGTTGAAGTTGAAGCCCCACTGTCCTTGATACTTAAAATCTTCATACGGCATATAGCTATACAAGCGCGCCATGTAGATGTCGATGCCCGACTCATCAGATAGCAGTTGGTTGGCAGTAACGACATTCTTTGGTGGCACATCCATGTCTACGCACGAAGTGGCAAGCAATGCTGTTGCCAGAAATATAATGATTTTTTTCATATATTTTGTCTGTGAATGATGTTATACATTATATATATAATACCTTTAAACGATGCTACGCCTTAGAACGACACTTGCACACCAAACGTGTAGGTGCGGTTTAGCGGATAAAGGCGTCCGAGGTCGTCGCTGGGGTGTTCGGGGTCAACAAACTTCACACCTGTGATGGTGAAGAGGTTGTAGGCATTAGCATAAACACGTAGGTTGAGCGAGGGGAAAGCCTTCCACTTCGGCAACGTATAGCCCAGTTCTATCTGCTTCAGGCGCAGATATGCAGTGCTAACACGGTTGAAGGTAGAGTTGGCCGAAGGATAATGTCCTGTATAGGCATAATATCCTTTCACCCATTCGATGTTCGGGTCGTAGGGGTCAGCGTTCTCGTCGGCGGGATGCCAGCGATCCCAATATTGCTCCAGTGCGCCACCACCGTTCTGTCCCCATATCGAGTAGAGCGGCTCTTCATACGACATTGATCCCAGTGCCGAACCTTGCCACAGCATACTAAAGTCGAAACCCTTATAAGCACAGTCGAAACTGAGCGAATAGTTCATCCATGGCGTTTGGTCAAAGGCATATGGATGCTCGTCTTGACTGTTTATCTCGCCATCTCCGTTCCAGTCGAGATACTTATAATCGCCTGGCAATAGGTCTTTCTCATGATAGAGCGTTTCGTTCCATATCTCGTCCCAGTTTTGGTAACGTCCATTACCCTCATAGCCAAACTGTACACCTTGATAACGATTGTTTAGGTGATCATTTCGCCACTGATCGTAGGCGTTAGCATACGGTCCGTTTTGTATAGCGGTGAGATACTTTTGTCGGGTGATGGTAACGATGCCCTTCACGTTATACACAAAGTCGCGACCTATGCGGTTGTGGTGACGAAGCTCAAGCTCCATACCAAAGTTGCGGCTGCTATTGGCGTTTTCGCGCGGCGGGTTAGCGCCAATAACGGTAGGAAACTCAGAGGTGCGATACTCATATAAGCCCGTCATCTTACGGCTGAAGTAGTCGAGCGAGAAGCCGAACAGCTTGTTATTGGTATCGAAGTCGACACCCACGTTAAAGGTTTTAGCCTTATACCATGAAATCAGTTCGTTAGGAATAGCCATCGGTGTGGCGGCATACACAAACTGCGATCCAAAGATAAAGCCCGGAGTATACTGGTTATAATAACCCTTTTCTGAGTTTCCGCTCGTCGACGGATAGGTATATCCAGCCACCCAGTCGTAGTTGGCGCCCGAGTCGTCGCCCATCTCTCCATAGCTGGCACGCAGCTTCAGCTGGTCAATGCCCTTCAAGAAGCCAATCTTCTTAAACCACGGCTCTTCTGATACCACCCAGCCCAATGACACTGATGGGAAGAAGCCCCAGCGATGTCCTTTCGCAAACTTTGAGCTACCATCATAGCGGAACTGACCTTCAATAAGGTAACGTTGGGCAAAGCTATAATTTAAACGTCCGATAAAGGCGTTATAGTTGGCCGAGTAGATACCTCCTGTAGCGCTGTTTGCTATCTGTCCTTCCTCTACGCCATTAAAGAGATAAGGCGAAGAGAAGGCCAGATTGCGCATGGCATAGAAGTTGTCGCCCGTGCGGCGCTGTGTTTCCATACCCACCACAGCAGCTATACTGTGTGGTCCGAAGTCGCGATTGTAGCTTAAGGTATATTGCGACAAGAATTGTTGCGTGTCGTAATGCTCGCGTCGCAGATTGCTGGGCGCGCTTGATGCATACAACTTTTGTTTGTAAGTTTGTGTGGCCGGGTCGTAGGCATACTGATAGTATTGCTTGCGATAGATAGTGTTGTTGTTCAAATGATAGTCGTAGCTAAACATGGCTTTTGCCTTCAAGCCCTTCAGCACATCGGTCAGCGTGCCAAAGTCATACTCTACGATGCCCGAGGTAAGCACCTGGCTCTGCTTGTAGCGACGATAGCCCGATATGTCGGCCGTCATCTTTGCCACCGTGTTCTCCTCCAGGTCCAGGCCGTCGTAGTTGAGCATGGTGCCCGCCTCATCGGCATAGGCTGGGAAGAGCACGCCCTGTCGCCAATAGTTACGTATAATGTCGGTTGATGTGCAATAGGGGTTGTTCTGCTTGTCGCTCATAGCGTTGATGTTGAGCGACAGCTTCAGTCCGCGATACACCTCAGTGGTAAGGTTTGAGGTGATATTATATTTCTGATAGTTGAGGTCGCCCGACTTGAAGAAGCCTTCCTGATAGAAGGCACCAAAACTCACGAAATACTGGGTTTTATCATTGCCGCCCGACACCGTGATGTTATGGTTGCTCTGTGGCGATGTCTTGGCAAAGATAAGGTTGTTCCAGTCGGTTTCGCGGCGCGTACCGTTTCTAAACTCGTCAAACATCTCATCGGTATAAATCTTCGAACCACCATTCACATTATTCAAGTTTCGCTCATTATACAGCGTCATGGTTTTATAAGCATCAAGCAGTTTTGGCATGCTTTTGGGCGACTGTATGGTGTACGAACCATTATACGAGAACTTGGTTTGACCAGCCTGACCTTTCTTAGTGGTTACCAACACTACGCCATTGGCCGATCGCAAACCGTAGATTGATGCCGATGCATCTTTCAGCACCGAGATATCTTGAATATCGTCGGCGTTCATACGCTGAAAGTCGCTCATATCACGAGGTACACCGTCGATAATAACCAGCGGTGTTCCCATGCCACGCACATCGAAGTTGTTGTTATACGAGCCTGGTTCAGAACTCTTTTGCCAAACACGCACACCAGCCACACGGCCTGTAAGCATGTTTTGTGGGTTCTCGTTCTTGGTACGTACCATCTCGTCGCCCTTTACGGCAGCCACCGAACCCGTGATAGAACCACGCTTTTGTGTGCCATAGCCCACAACCACCACATCGGCCAGCTGGTTTACATCATCTTGCAATATAAAGTTGAGCTCGCGTCGTCCCCCCACACTTTGTGTGGCGGGCTTCATGCCGATATAGTTAACAACAATTTGTGCATTGGCAGGCACCTGAAGGGTATAGTTGCCGTCAATGTCGGTCACGGTCTTGGCCTTGCCCTTATCCACGCCTACGGTAGCGCCAATAATAGGCTCGTTGTGTTGGTCAACGACCTTGCCCTTTACCATGATGCCCTGCGCTTGTGCCGCCGCCGAGCTCATGGCCAGAGCCGATATAAATAATAATGACTTTATGTTCATAACATTGTTTGCTTTGAAAACGTTATTCGGTTATTTTGCGTTGGCAGTTAGCCAGCACAGCATACTCTGAAGCATAGGCAAATGAGAACATGGCCTCAACCTTATTGTTGACAGCCGTTTGGCTCCAGCCCACCAACAGGTTTACGGGCAGTGTGCCGTTCTTTATATACTTAGCCCAAGCATAGTTAAGGTTAGCCTGATAGTAGTTAAGGCTGTTGCGCGACACATCGTCATAGCCATAGGCCTCGGCATAGCCCGTCATCAGCACATCATTAAACCAGGGGTTAAAGCCATCAACGGCGTAAGCATAATAGCCTTCGCGCACGGGGTCTTTCGATGCAAACACATTGAAGGTAGCCAATGACAGCGCCTTCACATCGTCAAGATACTGTGCAATGCGCGTAACGCGATACAAATCGGCACTTCCCGACAGCATGGTGCCGCTGTTATAGCTATAGCTTCGGCCCGAAGGGTTAGTCAGTGCCAATCCCTTACGATACTGTTTACCATCAACCCACTCATATTGCGGAGCGTCTGCCTCGGCACCAATAAGGTCGTAGTAAACGCCATCAGCGTTCTGCAGATACTTCTTTTGCCAGGCATACACCTTCTTAGCAAAGTTAAGATAATAGTCAGCCTTCTTCTCTGTTACCTCATAGCGGTGTCCGTCAAGGTCTACCTTGCGATAGGTTATCTCATCGGCCTTGCCACGATATATCTCATACAGCCACACCAGCGGGCTCACCATAGGGCCGTTGCTGCACGAGTGTTTTGATACGTAGCCTGGTCCCCAGGTTATACCGCCATTCTCTTCGCCATTAGCGTTCAGGGTACAGTCCCATCCATCCAGCACATAGTCGGTAAGATATTCGGCTTTAGCCAGATAATCGGCATTGCCTGTAATTTTATACGAGCGCAGCAATTCGCGAATAATCCACTGCTGGTCGTCATACACGTTCAGCACACCAGTAACATCGGCGCCGCCCTTATCATTGGCACGGTTTACGCTATACACCGTCCACTTTTTAGTTTGTGTGTACGAGGTAAGGGTGTAGGTGCCAGCATAATATTCCAGTCCGTCGTACAGATTGGTCAGCCTGCCCAAATAGCGCTCATAGTTTTGTGCATACAGGTCAGGCACCTGCTTCTGCATATCCTTTAACGACTCGAGTATGCCGTTCACCGCCTCAATGGCGCTGGTATACATCCACACGCTACCCACCTCGCTCTCAGTGCTCTTGGTGATGGGGTTATAGTAGCGCAACAGTTTCATTGTGTTGCCTGTAAAGTTGTGTGCAAAGGCCGAGTCGGCCAAAGTGATGGCGCGCGAGAGGTTGAGAGTGGCCAGTTCAGCCCCTTGCTGTGTGGGCAACGGTTGGCCATCAAGGTCATAGTGCATGCTGTTCATTTTCTCCTTCTCGCAACTCGAGAGTGTGGCCATGCAGCATAGCGCAGCGCCTATCAGTAATAAGGTTTTTTTCATCATTTCGTTGTGTTGTTTAGCGTTTCAAGAAGTCGCTGTGCGAGGGCCTCGAGGTTGAGTGCCCCGCCAGCCGACTTCACATTAATATATATAGACAATCCTTTTACTTTCGTCTCAAAAGGAAAAGAAGGGCGGCAAGGGATGTACTTTTAAAGATGCCGCCCCACGATATTGTCATGTTTGGGGTGAGCGTGCCTTAGTTAAGGTTGGCACTATAGATACATAACTTATTTTCATCGCCATTATCAGTACCCTTATACACGCCAAGACACAGCGTTACATCCTTACCATCAAACTCGGTCAGATCGTAGGTAAAGGTAGCGTAAGCCTCGGGGTTGCCCGTGCCGCCATCTTCATGCACAAAGCTTACGCAGCCGTCACCAGCCTCGCCCCATTGGTTGGCCGACACGTTAGAGGGCAGAATGTGCTTCACCACCATATCATTAGTGATGGCTGTGAGCTTAAACACCGTAGGATTGGTGCTATTAAAGTTTCGGCAGCGCAAGGTAAAGTGGTCGTGGCCAGCAGCTATTGAGAATTTAGCATACACATAAGCCTGAGGCTCGGTAAGGCTTACAGGTGTGCCACCACCATTGGTCTTCATCACAAAGCCCTCGCCAGCAAACGGCTCAGTATCTTTATGCAAGGGCACAAACGACCACAGGGCAAACATGTGGTTTACATCGCGCCATGAGTGGTAAGCATTGCCATAATTGTCACGGCTGCCGCTCATAGGCGATACGCCCGAGAAGCTATAAACGGTTTGTGGCATAGCCGAGCGCACCATTTCTTGTGTGAGGCCCCATGACGACAGTTCGTCATTGATAGCGGTGCCAGGCAGCCAGCCCCAGAAGTCCTCATTAACAGCAGTTTTGTTGAAAGCCAAACGGCGCAGTACAAACTGTTTCCAGTAGTCGCCAGTACGAGCACGATAGATACCTATGGCTATGATAACGTCTTTACCCACATAGTCGCTCAAGTCAAATACCTCGCTCTTATAGTCTTCGCTGTTCAGTGTGCGGTTTTCACCCAGCTTCACGGCCGAGGGCGATGCCTGGCTCATATCAACCACCTGTACGCCCCAAACGGCGGGGTCGTCGTTAGATGCCGAGTGTGTGCGGCACTGTATGGTCATAATCTTGTTATCTTCAGTAATGCGCTTCAGGCCATATACATACGAGTCGAAGTTGTTCAAATCGGCAGGATGTGCCTGGTCGTCGCCCGGATTGTTCTGTATCTGCAAGGTGGTACCCTCGTTCTGCTCTTCCCAAGCGCCTTGGAAGTCGAGCGCAGCCATAAAGTCGGTCGACCAGTCGAAGTGAGGATAATCCTGTCCGTTGCGGCCACCACGATATTCGCTAAAGAACCAGTGGTCAGCGTTCATCAAGTCGTCAAGGGTCTTGTGCGGCAATATCTGTCGGCCACCCATTGTTACATCTACTGTTGCGGTGCCATCAATAAAGCCATCAATGCCCAGTGTGCGAGTTACCGTTTCATATCCATCATAGGTAAAGGTTACGGTGTAAGCATCAAGAGGCAGATTATCGATGGTAAAGGTACCGTCGGCACCAGTGGTTACCGTTTGTGTTTCGCTAATGCTAACCTTTACGCCATCCAGCGGTGCGTTGCCATGCTTGCCATCAAGCACCGTGCCCTGTATCTTGGCCGCAGCATATATCATCGATGCGTTAACCAGTGCCACACCATTGCTAAAGCTCTTCGGTGTGATGGTTACGCTGATGGTTTGGTAGTTTTGTTTCGTAAAAGTAAGAATGGCCTTGTCTTTGGCCACCTCATTTAATGTAAACTCGCCGTTAGCATTGGTGGTAGCCGTAGCGGTGCCACCCTCCAGCTTCACGGCCACGCCCTCAAGCGGTGCGTCATAGTCGTCAGTAATAATACCCGATACGGTGCCTGTGCCCAAGCCTCCCTTATCGTCGTCGTCGCTACATGACGTAGCCACCCATGCTAAACAACCCAAAAGAAAAACAGTTGTAAGCAGATTAAATAGTTTTTTTGTCACCATAGTTTTATTATATTTTGTAGGTTTGTTATTATTACATTAAATTATCACCAGCATACATCATTACGGATGCAAGAAACCGAAGTAGTTTGACCCGTTTCCACATTTAACAAACGCAAAAGTACATTCTTACATATTAACAATTGGGTTAATTAGCGGTTATTTTCAGAAAAAAAACATTAATCTGCCTGTAAAATAACCCATAAAAAGTAAATTTAAGCTATTTTTATCCCTAATTAACCCTATAAAAAGGGAATTTTAATCATATTATTGTAATTAAAAGAGGCCATTACTTACATTATACAATATTTTTTATATCTTTGCAACAAATAAAACAACATCATACCTATGCACATAAAATCCTACGCACACATACTATACTATCAAGCCTACACACGCTTTTTGATACTCATCGCCACCTCGTTCATACTTTTACCAACACCTATTCATGCCAAGGTGGGCGGTCTTGCCTTTCTAAATCCTGCCAACTCAATAGAAAAGCGCACCTCATACAGTGTGTTTGGAGACAAGGAAGAACAATTTATTGAACGCCTCGACATCTCGTTCGATATGCGTCTACCTTATCGCGAAGAAGTGGGATATATTGTGCGCGTAATAGATAAAACCGAAAATAAGATTTTCAATGTGTTTTACGATGGTCGCGGAAACGACTATTTTGAGCTAAACCGTGAAGGCTATAAAGGTCTCATCAAAATACGGTTTAACCGACAGAAACTCATGCTGAAACAGTGGTTTAATGTGCACATTTCCTTCAACATGAAGCAGCAAACCATCAGCATGAGCATTGATGGTGAACAAAAGAGCATCAAATTGCCTATGGGCAAGAACAGCTTACCCCATAACATGCTAGCCAGCATTGTGTTTGGACGAAGCGATTATCTCATCGATGTACCTTCGTTTGCCATGCGCGACCTAGTGGTGAGTGATGCCGATAGTCGCTGGCGCTTTCCTTTAAAACAAACGTCTGGCACAACTGTGCTTGATGAACAACACCACACCGTAGGCATTGTCAACTCGCCCTATTGGCTCTTGAACGATCATTACCACTGGACGCCACTATTATCATGGAAGTCAGACACTCCTGCTGGTCATAACTTTTTTGTCCCTAACCATCAACTGCTTTACTATAACAACGATTCCTTATATATTTATAATGTGGTAACAGGTGCTACGCAGCGACAACCATTTGCACAACCTTGCCCAGTAAAATTGTACCTTGGCACCAACTTTATCGATCCCTCTCACCACAAGCTATACAGTTACGAGACTTTTAGAGAGAAGAAAACCGAGGCAGAACCTTCAGTGGCCAGCCTCAACCTCGACACCTACCAGTGGAACGCTGAGAGCACCGTACAGATAAACGAGGGGCAGATGCACCACCACGGATCTTTCTATCGCCCCGACACTCAGCAATACATCATCTATGGTGGCTTTGCTAAAATGCAATACAGCTCACGCTTTTACACTTACAATATTGCCGACCACCATTGGCACATGCTAAACGAGGTGCAAGGCGAACGCTTTCCACGCTATTTTCTTTCAATGGGCTACGACGGCCAGCGCTATGCCTACATCTTTGGCGGCATGGGCAACGAGTCGGGCGACCAAACGGTGGGGCGTCGTTTCTTCTACGATCTTCACCGCTACGACACACGCACAAACCGTGTAGAAAAGGTGTGGAACATCGACTGGAAGGGGCACTGCGACATCGTGTTCTCAAAGTCGATGGTGCTTACCCCCGACAGTTTCTATACCATTGGCTATTCTGAGTTTAAGTCAAACTCGTACATACACCTCTACCGCTTCTCGTTACGCGATGGACATTTCTGCCAGCTGGGCGACTCTATCCTCATACACCCCGACCGCATTGAAACCGAGACATCGCTCTACTACGACGCGCTGCTGCACCGCTTTATCGTAACCGTGCACGAATATAAAGATGAGCATCACAACACGCTACGTGCCTACAGCATCAACGCACCAGCCATTACCGAAGCGGTATTTGAAAATTATGAACACGACCAAGCACATTCGTCATGGCTACCCTACATAATAGCTCTGCTTGCTGCCATTGTTACTACTGGTGTTTGGCTATTTCATCGAGCGCAACGCCGACGAATTATCGTAAACAACGACAGCGAACCCGAGGCCGAAGGTATACAACCCAACACCCTATACCTTTTTGGTAACTTTACAGCTTGCGGACGCAACGGACGAGATATAAGTTATCTATTTACCGACAAGCTACGTCTGTTATTATGCCTCATCCTTCAACACAACGCTGAAGGAGGCATTTCGTCTCAACAGTTGGGCTACGAAATGTGGGGCTACAAAACGCCTGAAAAAATTAAGAACTCAAAAAGCGTGGCCATCAACCATCTGCGACGTGTTCTAAAAGAGTTTGAAGGCATAACACTGGTCTACGAATCAGGTAAATTTAAGTTGGACACCCAAGCTACCTTCCATTGCGATTATTTTTCACTGCTCAATTTATTAAACGATGAAACGGCCGACCTGTATGAGCGTCGCATTCCGATTCTCGATATTGTGTGTCGCGGAAAATTTCTCACGTTTATGGATGCACCTGTACTCGATACCTTCAAATCGAGCACAGAACAGTTATTGCTCAAACCACTCATTGCACTGATGAACGCATCGGTAGAGCAATCTGACTATAAGTCAGTCTTGCGCTGTGTAAAATGTATCTTCTATATCGACCCTATAAACGAAACTGCTTTCCATACACAAACACGCGTATTGAAACGCTTGGGAAAAATCAGAGAACTACAAGATGCCATCATCCATTATAACGAAACCTATAAAAAGATGTACGGAGAAGATAAAGAAAAGTAAGACGAAAGCACAAAGGGGCAACGTGAGAAGCAAATCCATTCAACTTTTTCTAGGGTAGTACAAGTCTTATATGAATTTTTTGGCTTCAAAATAATGTCACTATTGTCACCACTCAAGACAGCTGTTTGATAATCAGATGTTTACGGGTGACAATAGAGGCTTTTTCTAATGTCACCTAATGTCACCTAATGTCACCCATGCCACCCATGCCACGTAAGCGTGTCCGCGATGCAGCCTTTTTTTTAATCATTATGCTTGTTACCTTTGCTGCAACAT
>ERZ1026901.406-NODE-406-length-36047-cov-37.372388_pt1 | contig 36047 bp, 25 predicted proteins | sample MGYA00380179_ERZ1026901 | MGnify/ENA primary metagenome ERZ1026901 (study PRJEB33269, sample SAMEA4719815) | human gut metagenome | biome: human-associated habitat; feature: organic feature; material: feces | place: Cameroon | collected 2013-10 ... | reverse complement strand
AATACCATAGGTAAAAAATGCGTCGGATTTTAAACGGATTTTGAACACCCTACCTAAAAGGGCGCTTTGCTGACTGACCTCATACCCAGGGCGTTGCCCTGGGCTAAGAGCTTCTGCCCCTTCAGGGCGTGCTGTTATGTAGAAAAAATATTATTTTGTCATAGCCAAAAACTATGACAAAATAACATTAGAATAATAAAAAACAGCCGCTTGCGCCATAGCATCCTTCAAGGCATCAATACACATTTGAGCATCCCTCCACCACCTCATCATACGTCTCTGGCGTAGCCTGCACCACCTGCAGCACACTATACGGCCATTCCTTCGTTGTGAGCAGCACCTTACCTTCCCTCTCCTCCATTTCAAAGTTGAATATCCTCTCCGATTTTCTCATATATCAAATAATTAAAAAATTAACATTACAAATAACGCATACTCCAACTAATTATTGAAAAGTAAAGAAACACGCCATCACTTATTTCTGAAGATTCATCAACAGAAACTTTCGATAATCGCACACTCTTTTATTATGCAAGTGACCTGCATTATTATTCAACATAAATAGCAGGTTCACTTGTTAACATAATTATATTCCTACATCAAACCACAACATATTGTCAATCGGTTCACTCGTAACCGTGATATCTTTATATTCCTACATCAAACCACAACTGGGTGGTTGTGTGCGAGTGCCACGATAGTGTTGTATATCTTTATATTCCTACATCAAACCACAACTGCGTGCTTTGTTAGATGAACGTATAGTTGTTGTATATCTTTATATTCCTACATCAAACCACAACTTGGCTGGTATCGGGGTTTCCGTTGCCATGTTGTATATCTTTATATTCCTACATCAAACCACAACCTTTACCCAGTGGGTTAATCCTAATGAGTGTTGTATATCTTTATATTCCTACATCAAACCACAACTGTTGGCTAGCTCGTGTAGTATATCATCTGTTGTATATCTTTATATTCCTACATCAAACCACAACCTGATAGGCTTCATTAATTGTCTTTGCCAAGTTGTATATCTTTATATTCCTACATCAAACCACAACTCTGTACATATATTCGTGTGATAGATTGTGGTTGTATATCTTTATATTCCTACATCAAACCACAACGTCTTTTGTTCGTGATATTGTTCATCCAAGTTGTATATCTTTATATTCCTACATCAAACCACAACTTCTCAAACTAAACAACAAGATTTGCAAAAGTTGTATATCTTTATATTCCTACATCAAACCACAACTGCATTTTGAGTTCTTTAATCTAGTTCGTGTTGTATATCTTTATATTCCTACATCAAACCACAACTAGGCGTTGATTTTCTCCAGCGTGATCATGGTTGTATATCTTTATATTCCTACATCAAACCACAACATTGTGCGAATAATGGTAACATACAAAAGGTTGTATATCTTTATATTCCTACATCAAACCACAACAATCCAGACAATATACTGGACTGGAATGTAGTTGTATATCTTTATATTCCTACATCAAACCACAACGTTATCATTAATTTATAATCTTCAAAGTGGTTGTATATCTTTATATTCCTACATCAAACCACAACTGAAGGAGCCCACCTACAGGTGAATGCTGCGTTGTATATCTTTATATTCCTACATCAAACCACAACTTCCAGTGTTTATGGCGCTACTTTGAGCAGTTGTATATCTTTATATTCCTACATCAAACCACAACTTAAGAGGCGAAAAGTAACAAGATAGGGCGGTTGTATATCTTTATATTCCTACATCAAACCACAACATTGACTATCACATACTTATACACTTACAGTTGTATATCTTTATATTCCTACATCAAACCACAACCTGTTTCTTCTGCAAACGAAAAAAATGCAGTTGTATATCTTTATATTCCTACATCAAACCACAACAGCTTTATATTATTTGTTTCTTGTTTTCGGTTGTATATCTTTATATTCCTACATCAAACCACAACATCACCACGAAATGAGCGTTAAGGGAGTGCGTTGTATATCTTTATATTCCTACATCAAACCACAACTGTAGAAAGTACGAGATGGGAAATCCAGTGTTGTATATCTTTATATTCCTACATCAAACCACAACCTAATATGGAGGTGTTCACCCAGGATGACGGTTGTATATCTTTATATTCCTACATCAAACCACAACAAAGGAATAAATGTCTTTGTGGCGACTGTCGTTGTATATCTTTATATTCCTACATCAAACCACAACAAATGCAATTCAACAGCCATTTTATAAGAGTTGTATATCTTTATATTCCTACATCAAACCTCAACGTCTTCGAATATATCGAAGATTTCTTTTGGTTGTATATCTTTATATTCCTACATCAAACCACAACGCAACCAAGCACTTAACTTTTAGTGTCGTGTTGTATATCTTTATATTCCTACATCAAACCACAACATGCTGTTTGACTTCTCTGTCAATGTTGCGTTGTATATCTTTATATTCCTACATCAAACCACAACTGATGTTTCTCTTTTGCTTCGCATTGATTCGTTGTATATCTTTATATTCCTACATCAAACCACAACTGATGTTTCTCTTTTGCTTCGCATTGATTGTTGTATATCTTTATATTCCTACATCAAACCACAACTTTCCAGTTATTGCCGCTTGCATCGCGCAGGTTGTATATCTTTATATTCCTACATCAAACCACAACTTCGTCCTTGTCCTTCCTTGCAAACTATCTGTTGTATATCTTTATATTCCTACATCAAACCACAACTTGAACCATTCCAATATAAGTTTCCCCATTGTTGTATATCTTTATATTCCTACATCAAACCACAACTTATTTCAATCAATAATTTAATTTAAAATGTTGTATATCTTTATATTCCTACATCAAACCACAACTTTCCGGATGCAATGGCAATATCAAGTTCGTTGTATATCTTTATATTCCTACATCAAACCACAACCACTTGCTTGCGATATACTTCTCGATGTCGTTGTATATCTTTATATTCCTACATCAAACCACAACCTAAAGAAACGAATATACTGATAATCAGGTAATAATAACCATATTTCTTGTAAGAAATGGCGAGTAGGACTTTTTTTCTATATGCAAATTTACTAAAAAAATTCCAGTTGAATAGGTTCACTGATTACTTTTTTCGTAATTTTACTCTTATTAATACTTTTAGGCTTCCCCCAGAAATTATAAATATCGCCATATTGCTTATCTGTAACACTCAGTATACTAACCTTTCCAGATTCTGGCAATAAGGATTTCACACGTTTAATATGAACTTCTAAACTTTCTCTCGAAGCACAATGACGAATATAGACAGAAAATTGCATCATGGAGAAACCATCTTTCTCTAAGTTCTTACGAAACAGAGAAGCTGCTTTCATGTCTTTTTTAGTGGTAACTGGTAAATCGAAGAATACAAATAGCCACATAATATGATATGCATTAAGTCTATCTTCTGTCATATAATGATGGGCAAAGACAGTTTTTTTACTTGACCAGAATAATATTTAACGAGAGAGGCTGTAGTAATAGTTAAAGCTATTTGTAATGGACGCTTTACTTTTCCAATATTTACATCACAATTTAGCACCCGCAATAATTCGGATTTTGAATCTTTATTTAAATCGGTTACGCCTTTGCTGAAAAGAGTGTAAACAATTTCGTCAACAAAAGGACGATAAGGTTCCATAACGTCATCTGCCAGGGGAAAAGCATTGTATCTACTCTTATGAAATATACCCAAATTTGGCAATAAACCAGACCCAAGTAAAGCCCGAGCTGTTGCTGCTCGCAAAATGGAATATCCATAATTCAATAGTTCATTGGGAGTACTGCCATCACGTTCTCTCTTAAAAGAATGACCAAAGAGCATATTCCAATATATTTTAGCTGCTAATCCTTCTCTGTTATCAGAATCTCCGCTTTTGACGTTACTAAAATATGGTTTTAATACATCACCACTTTTTCCTGTAAGGGACAAAATGGAAGCCTGATTTTTAATTTTTGACTCAATTATTTGTTTCCAGGCTTGCTTTTTCATGGGTTCACTAACAGCAAGCTGAAATTTAAAACTTTCAGCTTGCGTAGTATTTGCGTCTAAACTCTGTAACATAGATGTCGGCATCATCTTGTTATCACATAATATGATAGCAACATTATTCTTTACCAACTCGTTAAGAAGCGGCAAGGTAATGTTTATCATTTGATTTTCTAAAACGACACACCCTATATCTTCAATAGGACGAGTTACCTTATCGTCGCAGTCTTTCCAAGAAATTACAATCTGGCAATTCTTAAGCGAAAGACAAACGGGAGTTGAAAAGAATAATGTCTGCTTAATCATATTACCTTAATCTTTTAATTTCTCCAAGTTCGTTAATCTCAAAATCATAACCTTGAACTAAAGCATTTAATTGCGTGTGGAGCATGATTATTGAAGGGCGAAGTTCTTCTCCCTGTTTGTATGCACCATTTTTCGCTTTAAAATCCTTACTTGAGCGGGCTTCTTCATTATGAACAAAGGTTATTCTAGCATAAACACTGTTACTTATCGTAGAAGTGGACATACCTGTTACCTTATACATTCTTCTTGCTTGTTCCTTCATAGAACTTTCCCATATTTCTTCTGGCGAAGATTCGTAAAGAAGGACAGAGGTTCCAATTTTAAGAGAATAAACAAATGGATAATCATGTTCACTTTTTACAGGAACAAGATGCCCTTCTGCAGCATTTTTATCATTACTTGTTCTGAAGTATTGCGCAGCTTGTAGCATATTAACAATTTCAAACTCTCGTTTTTCTTTTCCTTTTTTATCCTTGCCTATATATAGTGCAAGCATATAGTTGCTATCATTAGCAACGTGATATTGTTGCTTATACTCCTTCGTAGAAGCATCACGCTGATGACGAATATTTAATGGCTTTGTTACAGACGGAGTAAAACATCTCACCTTTTTAATCGGTATCTGCTTTTCTTCATTCATCCATATTGTTCCAGCCATAGCATCTTTAAAACCTTTCTCACGGATAGCTGCTTTTATAATCTCTCTTACAGTATCGTCTACTATATTTTTCACATCACTCTCTTTGAGTGATGTCAAGTCTATTCGTTTAACGTACTTCACTTGACCATCGTTCTCTATAGCACCATAGTATGTATCATTATGTAAAGAACCTCTCGCAGCATCACCCTTGCAGAGCACTTTTTGGCCATTGATTTTAATTCTACGACGTCCTTGCTTTGGCATATTATCTGGTGTATAATGATAAACCAAGATTTCATCTTGCACCTTTTTGATATCTTCAACAAAAGTTGACCATGGCTTTTTAAAATAAGCCTTAGACTTACCATACCATTCATGATTTTCTTCATCATGATAATATGCACCCAACTTATTATATTCATCCAAGCCTGTACAAGCTATTACAATGGCATCTATGCAATGATGCACATGGTTAACGCGTTCTTTTTTGCTATAAATATCTTGTATACCCCAGATCTTTCTAAAATCAGAAGTAGCAATAACTTTTACTGTATAGACATGCTTGAAAAGAGATTTCAAGTAAAGACGTGCATACTTAGAAATCACACTGATATCAGTACCTTGACGACGGCTAAATCCTTCAGGTACACTCTCCATCGTAAAACGTAGATACTTTCCTTTCCAATAATCACTACGAAGTTCTAATAAATGACGTTTACGTATGATATTATCTTTCTGTTCTTTAGTCGTTGCACCTTTTGAAAACATCTTTTGCTTACGAATTTGAGCTTCAAGAGATTCATATTCATCTTTCCAGCCTTGAATACGAGTCATAATCTCATCGTAATTAGACAACTCTGTTGGCAACTTGGTTTTCTTGACTTCTCTATTGAAACGACTATCACAAAGTGTCAGGTTCATTTTCGTACTATCGCCACCAACACTACGAGGAATCGTATGTTCAATATCAAACTTTGGATTTGCCCCTACAAAATCAGAAATAGCTATCTGCTTTCCTGTATACAGGCAAATGTGTTTCTGCTCTTTCCAAAGAACATATTTCAAGACATCATTATCTGTGGGGGCGATATCCTTTCCTGTTTCTTTCTTGAAAAGAGCAATAATCTGCTTTCTGGCATCATCATTTGCATTTTGATTTTCCTTTGTAAAAGCAGCAATAGCATTACGCTTGTTAGCATCATTCAGCTCACGTGCAAACTCTATATGAATTTCGGTATCCGAATCTATCTTTCCCTCTTCCAACAAGCGGTTTACCAATTTGCGCAATCTAAACATAGAGCGCATAGCCATTGGGTTACGAACGCTATCAATTCGAGGTGATCCAAGCTGATAAACACCTTGATTGTTAGTATGTTGTACTCTTGGATATACCTCCATCATCGAAGGATGGTACAACTTTTTGAGTTTCTCATCAGATACATGATACTGCTCCCTCAGATATTCTTTAATACAAACCTCAAGAGTACGTGAATCCTTAGAATCGATCTGGTTCATTTCGTGGATAATATTATCAATGGCTGCTTCACGCATTTCCTCTATATTCCATTCGTATTGCGGCATTACTTCACACAAATTACCCAAAAAGACAGCATGAGAATAAATCAAACCTCTTCTTAGATAAGGAAGAATCTTACAAATAGCTTTCAAACTTAATGAAGCATAATCAGAAGGCAAAGAAATATCGCAAAACTTCTTTGCTTCTTCATCGCTCAATTGTAAACGATTCTTAGCAAACTCTGCAAGTTTAGTATCATCTGTATAGAAGAATAATGCATGCCAAATATCATTGACAATATCCAAACGACTTTTACCCTCAGCCAGCGTATAGGTTTCGCAAAGACCATCAATCCAGTTGACTCCAAAGATATCTTTCAGTGCGGCTGTTACAGGACAACCAGAAACAGATGTATCCATAGGATAATTGAAAAGATACGGCATACCGACATCGGCACTCTTTTTGAAAAATCCATATTGCTTCTTGGGTGCCAGTTTCTTTGCTATATCTTCAAAATCAAATTGCTTCTTCGATTTACGGAAGAACAAAGGCATGATAAGTTCTCGTTCCTCTGCAGACAAAGGTCGTAATGCATCATCTTTTGGCGTTAGGATTTTAATATTATTGATGAAAGAGAGCATTCTATACTCTTCGTACATAGGATGAGAAGAGGGGCATTTGGTCTTGTTTTTCTCAAACACACATTTGCCCACTTGCCCCTTTTGTGACTTTAAGGGACGCTGGTCGAAGATAGCTTTTTCTATTTGACTTACTACCTCTTGACCAAGATTCTTAGCTAAATCCTGCTTTTCACAAATGGCTTTAAATTCGCTCAGATAATGCTCATTGCGTGCAGTATAATGATTACGAATCTTCTCTCCTCTTTTATATAGAGAATAGAAATAATCTCCAAGATACTCATAACCGGCATCATGCATTTCTTGAGTAAGGTTACTGATACTTTCTTTTACCTTTCCTGTATCATCACCACTCTGATCTTTACGATTGCTTAAAAAGCCACGTCGCTGAATCATGTGATAAAAGGCACGTCCTAAGATATATCTATCAGTCAAGCTACTAAAATCAAGACTCTCATGTAGGCACTTGTGTCTACATGCGTATGGTGTCTTTTCTAATGCATCATCAGTACCTTGCCATTGCATAAACAATTCATTCTTGGGATACTCTTTCTTAAGTCTCCATGCTGAAAGTTCTGCTTTAGAAAGTGGTGGACACAAATGAGCATCACTTAAAATACGAAGCAGACGTATCTTACGTAATTTTATGCGATAGTTTCTTACTCTTGCTGCTTTATGAGCCGTACGCTCTGCTGCTTTAGAAGACTCTATGCCTTTTTCGATTTTGACACCTTCTTGGAAGATGTTTACACCTTTATCAAGCAAATGATATCCATCGGTCTGCTTCTCAACAATAGCCCATCCAAGACTATTAGTTCCTGTGTCAATTCCTAAAATTTTAGTCATACTTTCATGATTTTATAGAATGAATTATTAATTTTTTGTAAAAGTACAGCAAATAATTTGGATAAACAAGTTTTTTGTTATATTATTGCCTTCAGAATAAGATTTCCTACATCTTATCACAATAAGGCAGTAATTGCCGAAGGGTTAAACCTATACTCCCGCTTCGGTGGGAGTTTTTTTTATACGATTCTGTGCAACTTCTATTTTGTCCATCTTTCTTATTTCTCCAAATACTCCAACACTTCCCTATCTGCGGGCAACCAGTTGACACTTTGCAGATTATCTAAGGACAACCATTTGGCTGCTTCATGTTCTAAAAGGGTGAGGTTGCCACTCTCTACTTTACACAGATAACAATGCATCGTGAGATGGAAATGGGGATAATCGTACTCTACGGTATGAAGCAATTTACCTACGGATATTTCTGTAGCCAACTCCTCGCGTATTTCACGACGGAGTGCCTGTTCGGGGCTCTCTCCTATTTCTATCTTACCACCAGGGAACTCCCACCAGTCTTTCCATTCGCCATATCCTCGTTGTGTGGCAAATATTTTGCCGCCATTGCAGATGATGGCGGCAACTACTTCTATTTGTTTCATATCTCGTGTCGTTATACAGCCTTAGCCGATTCAAGAATAAATCCTGGAATAGATTGTTGCATATCCCAAATGACATTCATAGGGCATTCATTATGACAGCTGTCAAAGTCCATAAATCCAAGACAATAGTACGCATTTGTCATTCCATATTCGTCCTGCTTTGAATCACGGACAAAGAGCAGGAACTTCCATCCATTCTCACGCTGCTGAATGATACGCTGTCCCTCTTCACTATTCTGACGAACTTTGTTCATTGATTGCCAGTGGAACTGCTCGGGCGATATGGCATAATCTTCATATAGTGTGCTGGGCGAATATTCCTTATCGGATTTATTCAATGTCACAAAGACCATGGCAAATTTGCGCTCCTTATTATATTGTGTGCCCAATACCTGCCAGCGTCCCAGTTTATTCTCCAAGAGTAAGTGAATCTCGTCTGAGCTATAGCAGCCATAGAGTTCTATTTCAGCTTGATCATCTACCTTTAGCCAGTTGGTGGTTTGGTTCAACTGACTATGACGAAGTGAAACCATAAAACTAAGTTCCTCCATAAACCACTTAAGACTGGCTACGGAACGAACAGCATCAGAACAACTCGCAAAAGATTGCTGATATAGTTTGTTTACTTTTTGAATGTCATCCATCCATACAGTATAATAGAACAACTGGAAGAATTTATCTTCTCGTGCCGTGGCATTTGAGGGATGAACCATTCCGTTGCTTATCAGTTTCAGAAGATATTCAAGATACTGATAGCTGTTGGTATGGAAGAGACGAGCCAAGCCGCCTTCCAACAACTTCGTGTACTTGCTTTGCTCATCAAAGTCGGGCACATCTATGCCCGACTGCTTCTTTAAGCGAGCCCACGACCCCGGTGATTTATAGACGATTCGCCAGTCAAGATCAAAGTTATTAATGAAGTTCTCATAAGTGAGCTCTTGCCCCGTGTTCTGAGTGAAAGAACGACATTCTCTTCTCAACCGGGAAAGATTAAATATGGCTTCATGAATATTTTTAAGAATATATGATTGTGCTCGTTTCTCCATCGTGATGGTACAACCACGTGGCAAGAAGATAAAGCCATTCTTTATCTCCTTCTCTATACTCTGAGAGGAACGTCCTACGAGAGCACGAAAACGACTCTCATAATTATACGACTGGTTAGCTTGAGCTACAAAATCGAGCACTGTAAGACAGGTCTTGCCATCAGCCAATCGTAATCCTCGACCCAACTGCTGCAAGAATATGGTCAACGATTCGGTAGGACGCAAAAACAAGACTGTATCTATCTCGGGAATATCGACACCCTCGTTCATGATATCTGCTACACAGAGATAGTTGATTTCTCCATGTGCAAGCATCATTGAGGCATGGCTTAACTCTGAGGAATTGCGTGAAGTGACAGCCATTGATTTGTATCCATGACTTCGGAACATGGTATCCATATAATTAGCATGATCTATGCTACAACAGAAACAAACGGCCTTACATTCATGCGGATCATTCACGTAATTGTCCAAGGCTTTCTGTATAATACCAAAACGCTGTGCATTGTTATTATACACCTGATTTAGCTGGGATACATCATATTTGTCGCCTTTGCAGGCAAGCCTGCTCAAGTCAACACTATCGTCTGTGACACAGAAATAATCGAAAGGTGACAAGAGCTGTTGATTAAGCGCTTCCTGCAAACGGATTTCTGCAGCAAAACGATTATTGAAATCGGGGCGAATCTCTTTGCCATCCATTCGTTCTGGAGTAGCAGTAAGACCTACAAATATCTCGGGCTTAAATCTATTAAAGAGTTCACGATAACTACCTGCAGCACTATGATGTACCTCATCTATGACGATGTAATCATAATAATCTGGTCCCATACGTTCAAAGGTGTCCCAGTTATTATTCAAGGTCTGGATGGTAATAAACAGATGTTCAAGACTACTATTATAACCTGGTTTTGTCTTACCTGTCCATATCTCTCCAAAATTACTGTCTACCAAGACAGAGCAATAAGTACTGCGAGCTTGATTGAGAATCTTTTCTCTATGCACAACAAACAACAATCGTGCTTTTCGTCCATGTTCTTTCTTGAATTTTTTATTGAAATCTTTGAAATCAAAAGCACTAATAGCTGTCTTGCCTGTACCTGTGGCAGCTATGATGAGGTTTTTATAACTATGAACAATGTTGCGCTCAAACTGTAATTTCTCGAGCACCTTTATTTGATGTGTCTTACGTTCAAAACGAGTAACATACTCACTTGCTGATTTCTGATCACAGCTGACATGGCGCTCGTTCCAGATAGATTCTTCAAATCGACAAAGCGCTTCTTCGGTATCAAGCTTCTCAAAATCATCACTATTCCAATAACTATCAAACGTAGCTTTGGTCTTATTTATAATATGTGGATTCTCTATGGTCGTGACACGCAAATTCCACTCCAATCCCTTAGTCAAAGCAGACCGGCTGAGATTGCTCGAACCAATATATGCAGTGTCGAAATTTGTTTTACGGGTAAAGATATAAGACTTAGCATGTAAACGTTCCTGCTTGGTATTGAAAGATGCACGTATCTCAACATTGCCCAACTCTCTAAGACCATACAACATTCGCACTGCTTTTGGGTCTGTGGCACCCATATAAGTAGTTGTCATGACTCGTAATCTGGTCCCTGAACGCTGAACGAACTCACGAAGAGAATCAATAATTAGTCGTAGACCCTCAAACTTGATAAAGGAGACTAACAGATCTATTTCATCTGCTGTCTGGATATCTCGTCTTATTTCTTCATCAATAGAAAGATCGTTTCCACCAGTAAACAGATTGCTAACTCTATATCCAGAAATGGGTTGGTTCTTGACTTTCGCTGCGATTTGTTCATTGGTATATCCCACCTTGTCATAAATGCCTCGAAGAAAAAACAGCTTGTTTTCTTCTGACAGTAAATCTGGTGTGGTTTCTATTCCCTCAGCATTCCATTCGTGTTCTATAAATTTAAGAATACGATTGACGACTTCTACTTGTGCAGAAATCGTATCATTGGCATCTTTGCGCCTGAAATAACCTTTTAAGATGCCTGAAACTATTTCCGTCAAATATTCAGCCAGCATCTTATAAGATTCTGCGCTGTCAATATTCTCTTTCTTAACCAAGAACTTAGACTCGGATAATTCATCGAGCTTGTCTTGGATTGCTTGGGAAATCAGTGTTTCGTAAACACCAGGATTTAAAATGATATTCGACATAATTTACTATTTACAAAATAATATCGTTATCACACTACTTTGTATAATTCTTACATTTTAAAATATGAGGCAGGATTATAGTGGTTAGTGCATTTTTTAGCTGTAAAAGTAATGCTTTTTGTCTAAAAAGAAGAAGAATTCACATAATTTAAAATTAGAAACTGATGTTTTATGGTATTGGAATAATACAGACAGGCTGCTTTGCGGCTTCTTACGTCCAAAATTCGGAGTCGCCAGTGGGTTGCATCTCACCTCCACAACGGGGGCAGGTGTGGTGATCCCAGAGGTGTATGCGGTCGGAACCGCAACGGAGGCAGAGTCTGCCTACAAGAGAGTTGAAACTGGGGGCGGCATCTCCTATGACGCCGCCTACAACAAGGGGGACTATGTTGTGGCAGTCGGGGCAGGTCATGGCTTCTATGTGTTGGCCCATGAAGCCACGACCTTCATATATGTCCGTGGCGTAGCCGCATTTCTTGCATTTATATTTGCTTTTTCTTGACATAATAGTTTTTTTTCGAAAACCCACCAGGGTTCCCTTAAACCTTAAGAGTTCTTTCTAAAATCACCCCGTCCCTCTTTACCATTAATGAGGGATTTTTCGAAAACCCACCAGTCCTCCCTTACCCTTAAGGGAGGGTCCACCTCTCATCTCGGTCTTCTCCCCTCAGGGAAGAAGAGGAAACCGCTCCTTCTCGTCGCTCGTAACCATTTCATTCTATGGTTGGCGGACCATCAGAGGTCTTCGCCAGCAGCAGAGCTGCGGTTTGCGGTATGCGACCGCATGGATACAAATCGCTTACAGGCTGCTTGCTCGATGCTTGCTGGCTGCTTGCCCGATGCTTGATGCTTGCAGAATGCTCACTCGATGCTTGCTGCTTGCTGAGTGCTTGCTGGCTTGATGCTTGCTTGCTGGGGGCTGGTGATTGCTGCCAAGGGTTATTTTGAGAGTTTCTCGGTCAACATGTTCTTGAGGAAGAGGGTGTTGCCGAGGATGTAACGACGCCACATGCGGCGGGGCTCTTTCAGGAGACGATAGAGCCATTCGAGACCGTGGTTCTGCCACCATAAGGGGGCACGCGCTACGGTGCCGGCAAAGAAGTCGAAGACGGCTCCGATGGTGCCTACATGACAGTGGATGTCGAGCTCTGACCAGTGGGAATAGGTCCACTTCTCTTGCTTCGGAGCGGTCATGCCTATCCACAGCAGGTCGGGATTGGAGGCATGGATGGCGGTAATGATGGCGCGGTTGTCCTCGTCGGTGAACTCGGGCTTGTAAGGGGGTGAATAGGTGGCTACCTTGAGATGGGAATATACCTCGGCGGCTCGCTTCACTATCAGGTCGAGTACTTTCTGAGAGCTTCCCATAAACATCACTGTCTTAGGACTTTCGCCTTTGGCGGTTGATGCTTCACTCTCACGTTCAAGACGGTTCATCTCGTAGTCGAAGAGATCCCAGCCTGCGATGCGCTCACGAGGCTGCGACTTCGCTCCTATCCATCGGCAAGCTTTCACGATGCTCACTCCGTCGGGGATGAGTACGTCGCCACACGACAGGGCCTCGGCAAAGAGGGGATCCTTCAGGGCTGTGTTGTAGGAATGGGCGTTGATCGTATTGATGAGCAGCTTGCCCTCGGGAAGGGTGGATAGCTCGGCCTTGCTGCCCAATATCGTTAATGTCTTCAGTCGGAACATATGTCTTTGTGTTATTTGAATTGAAATTCTTAGACTCGACAAAGGTATGGCTTTTCTATGAGACTGCCAAATATTTATTAAGAAATCAGTGAAAAGAGCAAGAATGTTTGGCTAATTGAAAACTATTTCCTATTTTTGCAAAAACAATGGAAACTTTACTTTTGCTAACCGGGGAAGCTTCTTTAACTTATCGAACTTCCATACTTGAAAAAGTAAGATAAATAATATAATATATATGACACAGCAAGAAATGCTGATGAGGCAATGGGTGGATAAACTGAACCAGGCCTCGGAGGCTTACTATAACGGTAAGGGGGAACTGATGAGCGACTACGAATGGGACGCTCTGTTCGACCGGCTGAAACTGATGGAGGAGGAAACGGGTATCACCCTGCCCGACTCGCCTACTGCCAAGGTGTCGGAAGACAACGTGGCGGGACAGAAGGAAGAACATGAGTTCCCTGCCCTGTCGCTTGCTAAGACAAAGAGTGTGGAGGAACTGGTGAAATGGGCTGACGGAAGGTGTATTTGGCTGTCGTGGAAACTGGATGGTCTGACCCTCGTCGTGACCTATGACAACGGTAAGCTGACCAAGGTAGTGACTCGTGGCAACGGTCACATCGGTACCAACATCACCCATCTGGCACCTGCCATCGCGGGTATTCCTCAACAGATAGACGAGAAGGGACACTTGGTGATTCGTGGCGAGGCGGTGATCTCCTATCCAGACTTCGAGCGCTTCGTGTTGGAGACGGAGGGCGACTATGCCAATCCACGCAACCTGGCTTCGGGTTCGCTGGTCCTGAAGGACATCGAGGAGGTGAAGCCACGACATCTGCAGTGGATTCCCTTTACCTTAGTATATACGGAACACGACATCACTTCGTGGGGCAAGAGGATGGACTTCCTGGTTTCGCTGGGCTTCAACCCCGTGGAGCGCGAACGCATCAACCACCCTACTGCTGAGAACATTCAGGCGGTGGTGGACCTCTTCACCCACAAGGTGACGAACAAGGTGTTCCCCTTCCCCGTCGACGGACTGGTGATTGCCTACGACGATACGGCGTATGCTGCTACGGGGTCGGTGACCGGCCATCATGCCACACGTGCGGGCTATGCCTTCAAATGGCAGGACACGCATGCCGACACTACCCTGGACCACATAGAATGGTCGTGTGCCGCCAATACGATTTCGCCCGTGGCTGTCTTCACACCAGTGGAGTTGGAGGGAACGACCGTGCAACGTGCCTCACTCTGCAACATCAGTGAGTGTGAGCGATTGGACATCGGAGGCAAGGGTACGCGTCTGCAGGTGATCAAGGCCAACAAGATTATACCGAAGGTGATACGCATCACTGAGAAGGTGGGTGTGCTCGAGGTGCCGGAGGTGTGCCCTGTATGCGGTGCACAGGCAGTGGTGACGGAGAGTGAGAGCGGCACGAAGACGCTGCACTGCACCAACCCTGACTGTACGGCCAAGCAGCTGAAGAAGTTCTCGCGATTCGTGAGCAAGGAGGGTATCAATATCGAGGGTATCTCGGAACAGACGGTTTCGCGATTCATCAACTGCGGTTTCATCCACGAATATGCCGATTTCTATCATCTGTCGCAATTCAGCCACCAGATTGCTACCTTCGAGGGTTTCGGCCGAAAGTCGGTGCACAACCTCTTGGAAAGCATCGAGAAGAGCCGTACCACCGACGGTCGTCATCTGCTCTATGCGCTCAGCATTCCGCTGTGTGGTGGTGATGTGGCGAAGAGACTGCTGGCTGAATATCCTGTGGCAAAGCTCATCGAGGTGGCACGGACGGCTCTCTTCGATGACGAGCTGGCAAGCATCGAGGGCATCGGACCGGAGAAGAGTGCCAAGTTTATCGGCTTCTTCCGCGACGACAAGAACTTCGGCAAGGTGCAGCGACTCATGAAGGAACTCGACATCAGGGAGGAGGAGCCTCAGGAGAAGGGCTCGTTGTGCGAGGGTCTGACCTTCGTGGTGACGGGCGACGTACACCACTACAAGAACCGCAACGAGCTGAAGGCTTACATCGAGCAGCAGGGCGGTAAGGTGACGGGAAGTGTGAGCAAGAGTACGTCATTCCTGATCAACAACGATGCTGCCTCGGCAAGCACCAAGAACAGGAAGGCGCAGCAGTTGGGCATTCCTATCATCACGGAAGACCAGTTCGTGGAGCAGTTTACGAAAGAATCATAACAACGGATTGATAATATACATATAACAACATAACATGTACATAGCAATAGCTGGCAACATCGGCAGCGGAAAGACTACGCTCACCAATATGCTCGCAAAGCATTATGGATGGAAGAAATTTCTGGAGCCTGTAGATGATAACCCATACATCGACGACTACTACAAGGACATCTCGAGATGGGCGCTCAACCTGGAGGTGTATTTCCTGAAACAGCGCTTCAAAAACCTGTTGGAGATAGAAAAGAGCAAGGAGACCATCATCCAGGACAGAACCATCTTTGAGGGCGTGTATGTTTTCGCTACCAACAACAAGAATATGGGAAATATGGACGAGCGGGACTACGATACCTACATGGGGCTCTTCGACTCGATGATGCAGGTGATCAAAATGCCTGAACTCATGGTGTATCTGAGAGCTTCGGTTCCGCACTTAGTGAAGAACATTCAGAAGCGGGGACGCGACTACGAGCAACAGATGCCCATCGACTATCTGCAGGGTATCAACAACCTGTACGATGAGTTTATATACAAGAAGTACAAGGGGAAGGTGCTGGTCATAGAGGTGGATAACCTCGACTTCGAACACAACCCCAGGGAGTTTGGCGAAATCGTCGACAGAATAGACTCGCAACTCTTCGGACTCTTCTCGAAGGAGGAGGAGGAAAGATAAATAATAACCATCATAAAAAATAAATAAAGATATGCATATAGCTATAGCAGGCAACATAGGAAGCGGAAAGACTACGCTCACCAAACTACTCAGTAAACGTTACGGTTGGAAGCCTAACTTCGAACCTGTGGACAACAACCCTTACCTCGCAGACTACTACGAGGACATGAAAAGATGGTCGTTCAACCTGCAGATCTATTTCCTGAACAAACGCTTCCACGACGTGGTGGAAATTGCACAGAACAAGGAAACCATCATCCAGGACCGTACTATCTTCGAGGACGCTAAGATTTTCGCACCCAACCTGCATGACAAGGGACTGATGAGCGACCGTGACTTCGCAAACTATACTGATCTCTTCGACCTGATGATCAGTCTGGTGAAACTGCCCGACCTGATGATCTATATCCGAAGCAGCATCCCTACACTCGTGAGTCATATCGAGAAGCGTGGACGTGACTTCGAGAAGAGTATTCGTATTGATTATCTGCAGGGGCTCAACGACCGCTACGAGGAATGGATCAAGGGGTATAAGGGGAAGCTGATCATCGTTGATGGCGACAACTTGCACTTTGAGGAAAATCCTGAGGATTTCCGCAAAGTGACGGATCAAATCGACGCTGAACTCTTCGGATTGTTCCCAATGTAACAGTGATAATGAAACCTCGTTTCTCTTTTTCCTTTAGAGAAACGAGGTTTTTGTTTCTCGAAACTTCCACCTATCCTTAATTAGCTTTAAGTCTTTTTTCGTAAGCCCACAGTTTTCGATTTTTTCGAAAACTCACAAGTTTTTCCTTTAGCCTTAAGAACTTTTCGAAAACCCACCAGTCCTCCCTTACCCTTAATGAGGGATTTTTTCTAAAATCACCCCGTCCCTCTTTACCATTAAAGAGGGCTCCACCTCTTTCCCCAAGCCCCTTTCCCCTCAGGGGACAGGGGATGTGCCAACCGCCCTACTCGGTGCTCAAACCGCTTCGCTATAAGGTTGGCGGACCATCAGAGGTCTCGCCAGCAGCGGAGCTGCATTTTTTTGTGCGGGGATGAACCCGCTTTCACTCTAGGACTTGGTTTAAGGAGTTGCATGATGATGCTGTGCATTTAGAATTCTTGCAGCAGGGAGTCAGCAGCAAGGGTGGCTTTAGCCGCCCTATTCCCGTTATTCGTGTTAATTCAGAACAGCAGGAATGAATCTCAAATTGCTTTTCCCTCCAGCCACCGAACGTTGTTTCTCTAATTCTCTAATTCTTGACAAAAGAATTCCCATCGGCCTGAAAACGTTGTTTCTCTAATTGGCTTTGCTTTACCCTTCGGCCGCCGAACGTCGTTTCTTGACTAAAAAATTACATCAGCAAGGAACTCAAACAATAAGGCTGTTGTCCCTTAACTTCCTGAACGACCGAAGGGAGTGATAACTTCTCTTAACTTCTTTAACTTCTCAAAAAGATGACTTCTCAAAAATCAAGAAAATTACTTCCTTAACGCGATATTATAATTATAATATTGTGTATTGCCCGTGATATCCTCTTTCACATGGATGAAGGGAGGAAACTTGACACTCTCTTGCTTCGCAATGCCCTTGGTCTCGAGAATGACTAATCCTGGAGCGGGAGACTCGAAAGAATCCAACTCGAAGTACTGACCCTTCCAAATGAAACTCTTGCGATGCTTGCGGATGGTGACACGATAAGGATCGGCCTGCTGAAGCATGGACTCGTAGAGATTCTTACCTATCTGGCGCTCCGTCTCTATCTGCTCGTTGGTGGGAAGCAACTTCTTGGTGGTATGAACATACACCGTCTTGCCCTCGAAGACACGCTTGCGAAGACGTACCTCGCAACCAGGTTCGGTGGTAAGATATGTCTGTACGATGTCGCTGTCGATGCTTCCTGCCACATCGCCCGTCACCTCGACAATGTACTTACGCTCCTCCTCCACGGGCTGAGGAATACCCAGCACATTGCTAATCTCCTTGAGAACACGGTTCAACTTGTTGTTGAAGTCGTCGTGGTTGTTGATGACACGCAGATGAGAATGACCCGTCCAGGCACTGATAACCTTCTTGTCGAGTTCGCGGGCTATCTGCAAACCATGCTCGTCGGCACGCTCCAAGCGCTGGGCATTGTTGCTCGTGGTATAAAACTGCTCGGCGCCATCGGCTGCTGAAACAAGATGGAGAACGGCATCGTAACGCTCATCGCGTAATTGGGCTGTGGTATACCCCAATTCTCCGATAATACGGTTCCAAAGCTCGGGAGTGAGATACGAAGAGATATCCATCGCACCACGGTCGCATACGATGATGACTGGCTTGTCTATCGTCTCTGCCATGCGCATCATACTGTCTTCTAAAGCCAACTGAATCTGGAGCGTAGCCTTCTCGCCCTCATAGAAGAACTTGGCGTTGTCGGTAAGATAGTTCATACCTGCCTGGGTAAACATGGTAGGTACCTCGGGAATGGTGAATACCTTGTAACCCAATCCTGAGAAATGCTCTATGATGCGTACTAATGCTGTTGTCTTGCCTGCGCAAGGACCGCCCGTAAGGACTATTTTCTTAATATTATTCATATGGTATGCGTATCTTTTTCTGCTTATTTCTGCTTAACTTTGCAAAGTTACTGCAAAATTCTGAGGAAACGAAAAGATTGATACTATTTTTATTCATTGTCATGAAGATTTGACAAATTCAGGCTCTTAACAAAATTAAATCACACATTTATTTTGATATTTTACCAATTTGATGTATCTTTGCAAAGATTATAAGATTATTTTTACGAAGCAAGATATGATATACTGTATTTCCAAAAAGTTAGAAATATCCGCAGCCCACTCGCTCCAACTCAGCTACGAGAGCAAGTGCAGCCGCATGCATGGACACAACTGGCAGATAGAAATATTCCTCGTCAGCAGGGACAAACTCAACGAGGACGGAATGGTGGAAGACTTCACTCACATCAAGAAAGCCATACACGGCAAGATGGATCATGCCAACCTCAACGAGATATTCGACTTCAACCCTACTGCCGAGAATATCGGTAAATGGATTGTCGAACAGTTTGACACTTGTTATAAGGTCACTATCCAGGAAAGCTTCGGAAACACAGCTACCGTCATCGACGAGAACAAGATAAAGGGAATAGAGTTCCTCGTCAAATAACACGAACAGACATCAGATATTCACAGATAACAAAGAATGAAAACTTACAGAGTCAACGAGATTTTCTACTCACTGCAGGGTGAGGGAAGATGGACTGGCAGACCTGCTGTCTTCGTAAGAATGAGCGGATGCAACCTGGCGTGCCCATTCTGCGATACCGACTTCACGCACTATACGGAGATGACGGCACAGGATATCGTGGAGCAATGCAGACGCACGGGAGGTGAATGCCGGTTTATCGTGCTGACGGGAGGAGAGCCCTCTCTGCAGGCCGACGATGCCCTCATTGAGGCATGGCATCAGGATGGCTACTATGTGGCTGTGGAGACCAACGGAACGCATCTGCTGCCACAGAATATAGACTGGATAACCTGTTCGCCAAAGAAGGCATTTGTTGAAACTCAGGCGGCTGTCGTCATACCTCATGCCAACGAACTGAAACTCGTTTTCGATGACAAGCATCCTGTAGACTGCTGCCATCTGAAGGCCGACTACCTGTATCTGCAGCCATGCGACACAGGCAACGATGAGCAGAATGCCATCATCATGAAGCATTGCATCGAATACATCAAGCAGCACCCGGAATGGCAACTCTCGCTGCAAACTCACAAAATAATAGGAATAGAATAAAACTCAACCAAAAAATATGGAACATATCAAAACTCTCATTATCGGAAGCGGACCTGCTGGTTATACAGCAGCCATATATGCTGGTCGTGCTGACCTGAAACCTGTACTCTATGCCGGTTTGCAACCTGGCGGACAGTTGACCACCACCACCATCGTAGAAAACTTTCCTGGCTATCCCAATGGCGTGGACGGCAATCAGATGATGATGGACATGCGTGAACAGGCTGAACGATTCGGAACAGAAATGCGCGACGGAAGCATCACTCACATCGACTTCGAGAACCGTCCTTATCGCGTGGAAGACGAAGACGGTAAGACTTTTACCACTGACACCATCATCATTGCCACAGGAGCCACTGCCAAATACTTGGGTCTTGAAGACGAGGAGAAGTATAAGGGACAGGGTGTGTCGGCATGTGCCACCTGCGACGGTTTCTTCTATCGTAAGCGTACCGTGGCTGTTGTGGGCGGTGGAGACACGGCCTGCGAGGAAGCTCTCTATCTGGCAAGTCTCGCCAAGAAGGTGTATATGATCGTGAGAAAGCCTTTCCTGCGTGCTGCTGAGATCATGCAGCAACGAGTGAAGGAGAAAGAGAACATAGAGATTCTTTTTGAAACCAACACTAAAGGACTCTTTGGCGACAACGGTGTAGAGGGTGCCCACCTGGTGCGTCATCTCGGCGAACCCAACGAGGAGGCCTTCGACATTGCCATCGACGGTTTCTTCCTTGCCATTGGTCATAAGCCCAACACCGAGCTTTTCAAGGGCCATATCGATCTCGACGAGCAGGGATTCATCAAGGTGGTTCCCGGCACTGCCACCACCAATCTGCCCGGTATCTTTGCTGCAGGTGATGTTGCCGATCCCGTTTACCGTCAGGGAATTGTAGCTGCAGGCTCTGGAGCCAAAGCTGCCATTGAAGCCGACCGCTATCTGCAAAAACTGTAAAACAGAATAATAACTAATAATTCGAAAGCTCAATGAAGAAACGTTTTTTTCTAACAACATGTGCCATGGCCGTTACCATTATGCTGAACGCACAGCAGTTGTTTGTAGGCTCTTACAACATTCGAAACCACAACAGCGGTGATGATCGTAATGGCAACGTGTGGACCACACGCTGTAAGGTGCTATGCGACCAGGTAAACTTCGAATCACCCGACGTGTTTGGCACGCAAGAGGTATTGCACGAACAACTCAACGACCTATGCTCTCATCTCGACAACTACGACTACATTGGTGTAGGTCGCGATGATGGCAAAGAGGCTGGTGAATATTCTGCCATCTTCTATAAGAAAGACCGGTTACAGTTGCTCAAAAAAGGCAACTTTTGGCTTAACGAAACACCCGAAAAGCCTGCTTTGGGATGGGATGCCGCTTGTATACGCATCTGCTCATGGGGTGAGTTTAAACAGCCGAGCACAGGTTTTAAGTTCTTCTTCTTCAATCTACACATGGACCACGTAGGCGTGGTGGCACGTCGCGAGGCTGCCAAACTTATCGTGAAGAAGGTACGCGAAATTGCTAAGGGTGCTCCTGTAGTGGTAACAGGCGACTATAACGTAGACCAAGACAATGAGATTTTCAAGATATTTACCGACTCCGGCATCTTGAAAGACAGCTACACTGCAGCCCGTCTGCGCTTTGCTGCGAATGGAACCTTCAACTCGTTTAACACCGACCTATGGAGTACATCACGCATCGACCACGTGTTTGTATCTCCTAAGTTTGCCATCGATCGCTACGGCATCCTCACAAATGTGTATTGGACTCCAGCCCCTAACGTCAACTATGACGAAAAGGGACATGATGCCCCTACAGAGGTAAACTTCCGAAAATATATTCGCCGCACACCATCTGACCACTATCCCGTGATGGTACACATGAAATACGTGAAGTAGAGCCATCATCCGCATAAACATGAAACAGCCCGTGCAGAAGACTTATTCTTCTCGCACGGGCAGTTTCATATTTTTACTTTTTTTACTTTTATATCCTTTTATCTTTATACCAGTTTATAGATTTCACTGGGAGTCTTGCGTTTCAGCACTTCAAGCATGAAGTCCTTGCCTGCCACGATGCCATAGCTGCGCAGTATCTGCTCGATGGTCTTGCGGGCAAGCTCGGGATGGTTGTTCTCCTCGCTGAGATGACAGAGCCAGACATGACGCAGTGCAGCGGTGGCATTCTCTGCCAGAGCCTTACCACAGGAGGTATTGCTCAGATGACCATTAGGACCAAGAATACGATCTTTAAGATACTGAGGATAAGGTCCCTGCTTCAACATCTCCTCATCATGATTAGCTTCTAAGACAAGATAATTAGCACGACCTATAAAATCGTGCATCTCATCAGTGATATGACCTACATCTGTTATCAAACAGAAAGTCACACCACCACACTCCACCTGATAACCCACATTGTCGGTACTGTCGTGAGGAACACCAAATGGAGTGATACAAAACTCACCCAGCACGAAGGGCACACCTTTCTCTACGACATGCACATTGGCACCATTGATCTTCTTGCGAACACAATAGTTGTTCTCAATGCCACTATGCACCTTACGAGTTGTATAAACAGGCAAGTGATAATCATTGCTTAGGCTTCCCACAGACTTGACATGGTCGGCATGGTCGTGAGTGATAAGAATGTTGTGCACATCCTCGAAGCGCAATCCATAGTTATGAAAGTGCTTTTTCAGTGTCCTTATTCCTACTCCCACATCTATTAATAGTGAATCCGTCTCAGTAAAAAGATAGTAGCAATTACCACTACTTCCGCTGCCGAAGGAAATAAATCTTAGCATCTTAATTTTTATTTTCATGCAAAGTTAGCTAAAAAGATTCTAATTACAAAGTTTTTTCTTACCTTTGTGGCGTTTTTAAGCTAATTTAAAAAGATACTGATATGAGAACAAGAAGAATTTATCTTCGATGGATCCTATTGGCTGCCGTGAGCGGCGTGATGATGATGGCAGGTTCTTCTTGCAAGCACGAGCTCAGCGACGAGGAACAGCTGCGTATGGAAGCTGACTCTTTTGCCGTGAACTACTACAACTGGCACTTCGAGAAGGCGCTGCGGTTCTGTACACCCGAATCGGAGAAATGGCTGAGGTTTGCTGCCAGCAATGTGCACCAAGCAGATGTGGACTCGCTGCGTGCTAAAAACGAAGACGCCCAGATTGAACTGGGCGACATCGAATGGCAAGACAATGATTCGCTTGCCACAATAGAAATAAAGGTTGCAGACTTTCTGCAGATGGACACCATAGGAAAGGTTGCCCGACTGACAGAGAAAGCCAACTTCTGCCTCTCCATGGTAAGGAGAAACGGAAGATGGATGGTTAGAATGGGAAGCCCACTGCGAAGTGAAAGGCAAAGTCGCGACTGAGTCGTGGATGAATGATTGCCCAGTGCTCCTGCTCGGTCTCGTAGGCGGGATTGATGGCTTTCATACCCATATCGAAACGCAGGATGAAATAGTCGAAGTTAAGACGGATTCCCAAACCGTAAGCCACAGCTATCTGCTTGTAGAACTCATCCAACTTGAACTGTCCGCCTGGTTGCTCATCGTAGGAACGAAGGGTCCAGATGTTGCCGGCATCTACGAAGAACGCACCCTGGAACTTCCAGAACAAAGACGTGCGGTACTCGGCATTGAGGTCGAGCTTCAGATCGCCCGTCTGGTTGATGAAGTCGATACGGCCGTCGGTACCTCTGAACTTTCCTGGTCCCAACTCTCTTACACCCCATCCTCGCACGGAGTTGGCTCCACCCGAAAAATATCGTTTTTCGAAAGGCAGCACTCGGCTGTTGCCATAAGGATAGGCTATGCCGAAGCCAGCATGCAGCGCCAGGGCGTTGCGCTTGTCAAACTGCATCAGATGGGTGTAGTCGAAATCAAACTTAGCATACTGAGCGTAGGCTATATTAAATAAGGTGTACTGATCCTCTCCATTCTTCTTCAGTCCGAACGCCTTGGCTGCTCCGTTAAGCAGATTGCCTGCCGTCTCGATATTTGCCCTCATGGCGTCTATACCATTATTATATGTAATACCAAAACCTATCTTCATAATGAAAAGGTCCTCATAGTTGTAACGCAGGATGGCGTTACGATTGTCTACATCGTCGAGGTAGTCTTTCTTGAAGGTAGGAGAAATCCAAGGCATATACACATAGTTGAGATCAAGCAGATCGATGCGCCAGTTGAGATGGTGCCTGGGTTCTGCCCAGCGATAGCGCCAGGCTGTGGAGAACACCCTGCGATAGAACTCAGGACGGTTCTGCATATCCCAACTCACAGAGAGCTCGGAACTTGCCGTCTGTCTCCTACGGAAGCTCTTCGACAGGAATGGTGCCAAGAACCGCGGGAACATCAACTTGGCTTCTGCCGAATACTCGGTATAGTTCTGATCGGTGTAGCCCTCCAGTCCCTTGATGGCCTCGTAGGCTCCACGCAGTTCGATGCTGAGCTGCTCGCTGCCATGGAACAGGTTGCGGTTGGTATAGGTGAGCGAGGCAGCTGCTCCCAGGTTGCCTGCCGTATTGGTGCCCTCGGGCTGAAACGACAGGGTGTGGGGCTTGTTGGTGCTTATCTGGATGTTGCAGTCCAGCTGATTGGTGTCGGGCACTTCGACAAAGCGTATGTTCGTGTACTTCACAGCCTGCAGACGGGCAAAGTTGTTGTAGGTGCGCTGCAGGTCGGAAGCGCTGTAGGGCTGTCCTTCCTTCACCGCTGTAGCGTTGAGCAACACCTGATGGCGCAGATGGATGGGCAGACTGTCATTGCTCAGGAAGTTGACCTGACGGATCCAGTATCGCGGATGGTCGGTGGCAGGCTGTTTGCTGCCTGCCCTGTACTTCAGAAGATGGAGCTTCAGGTCGATATCCTTCTCACCGGCGATGGTGTCGGCGTCATACTGAATGAAGTCTTTGTTGAAACGGAAATATCCACTGTCTGCCAAGAGTCTTGCTATGCGCTTGCGCTCGGCATCGAGCGCCTCTACACTGAAACGCATTCCTGGCTTCAGCAAGCGTTGGCTCTCATCGCCCTGACTCAGCACCTTGCGCACCTCGTCGTCATCGATCTCATAGGTCATCTTGCCTATCCGGAATGGCTCTCCTGGATGCAACAGATACAGGGCATCGAGCTTCTTGCCCTTCGTTGTGGTATAGAGCGAGACTCCAGCCTGCAGGAATCCCTGGTTCTGCATCGCCACACGGAGGTCCTGACACGACAGGTGCGCCTGCAACGTGTCGAAGATAACAGGCTTGCGGCTAAAGGGATTTCTGAAAAGCGAGAAGAGTTTGGGGGCTTCCTTCTGACGGACATAGGGCTTGAGCGACGAAGCATCATAGGCTTTGTCGTCGCTCTTCACCTCCACCTTGTTAAGGATATATTCGCCTTCGGGAACATGCTTACTCACAGAGCAGGCACTCAATACCAGGGGGACAAACAATATGGATATTCTATGTAGTTTCAACTTACTTTGCTTTTACGTTATTACTTGGTGATGCGGAACCAGTCCACATCTATCCAGCCACGGTTGGTCTTGCCTTCGGGCTCCTTGGCGAGAAGTCCTACCTTGGCTCCAATCCACTTGCCTTCGCGCATGGTGAATTCGTCGCCCACCTTCTTGTACGACTTGCCATTCTGGGAGAAGTAGAACTGCATCTTGCCCTGACGTACCACCATTCGCATATAAGCCTGCTCGTGGATGGCTGGCTGATAGTCTATCTTGGCTATCAAACTTGGCTTCAGCGTATCGAGAACCTTCACCGTCTCGGGCTTGCCCTTGTCGGCACTCTTGCAGGTAATCTGCTGCAACTGGAACTCATCGCCCACTCGCTTGACTACCAATGCCGTGTAGTCGAGGCCCATCATAATGATGCCACCCATCTGGTTCTGATCCTTGGCTGTAAGCTGAAGCTTGGTGGTGACAGTGAAGTTGTCGGCAGGAGTCTTCTGCAACAGCAGGTTGGGTGTGTGCCAGATGGTTCCGTCGTTCTTGTCGGTATAGATGCGCATCACGCCCATCGAGGTTGGCATTCCGTACCATTGCTGATAGTTAGCGTGCCATTGCCATTGAAGACCCAGCTTAGTTTCGTTGAACTCGTCGCTCTCCACAGGATTTACGTTCACATGAACGGCAGCCTTAGGCATCTTATAAGTCTCATAAGGTTCGCCACAATAACCCTTGGCAGGCACCTTGCCCATCACAGGCCAGTTGTCCTTCCAGGTGACAGGCTGCAGGTGAACCACACGTCCGTAGGCTTCCTTGTCCTGGAAATGCAAGAACCAGTCCTCGCCGTATTTTGTATGAACCCATCCACCCTGATGAGGGCCGTTGATCTTGCTCTTGCCCTGGGCAAGTACCTTCTTAGCCTCGTAAGGACCGAAAGGCGACTTGGAACGCATGGCAATCTGATGGCCCGTAGGAACACCTCCGGCAGGGAACATCACCCAGTACCAGCCATTGCGCTTATAGAACTTAGGACCTTCGCAAGTGCGATTCTCTGTGCCGTTGCCGTCAAAGACTATGACTGGATCACTGATAGCCTTGGTTCCATCGGCATTCAACTCGCGAACAGTGATGACTGATGCAAAACGATTGCGCGAATTGGCCCAGCCATTCACCAAATATACTCGTCCGTCCTCATCCCACAGAGGAGAGGTGTCGATCATTCCCTTGCCAGAAATCACACATACAGGATCATCCCACTTGCCGGCGGGATTCTTGGTCTTCACCATGAACACACCGTAATCAGGGTCACCCCAATAGATATAGAACTCACCATTATGATAACTGATGCAGGGAGCCCACACACCATTGCCATGCGACGGTTTGTCGAACTCGCTCTCAGGCTGAAGCTTGGTGACGGCATGACCGATGAGTTCCCAGTTGACCAAGTCCTTGCTGTGAAGGATGGGCAGCCCGGGAATACAGTTGAAGCTGCTGGCCGTGAGGTAATAGTCATCACCTACCGCCACCACGTCGGGGTCACTGTAGTCTGCATTGATTACAGGATTGGTATAAGTTCCGTTACCATTGTCTGGATTCCATACCTGCGACACATAAGGTTTGGTGGTCTGAGCAAAGGCTCCTAAAGATGCCGATGCAAGAAATAATACGATTAGCTTTTTCTTCATTGGTTATGAAAAGATTTAGTTTGTTAAAGAATTAGTTTATCTAAATATTTTGTTTAGTATTCTGCTCTATCTTTCTTACAGTCAGATGATAGCGATTACCATCAAAGAGGACCTGCATCATGCGTATAGGATGCTCACCATGACCACTGAGAGCCAAGGCGACATGTCCCATCGTGCGACGGAGATTGAGTTCGATACAGGGATTGACGAAGACATCCCTGCTTCCAGGCTCCTTGGCGCACACCATCATATCGACTCCGAACGGTCCGCTGTAGACTCCCTTCAGGGCTGGCTGCATCACCTCGCAGACATGCTGGCTGATAGCTTCCAACTGCTCATGGCTGACATAAGACTGAAGCATTTCCTCCTTCTCTTCTTCCGTTGCCAGTACGTTGCCCGTATAGGCATTCTTCACAACCTGGAAGAGGGAAAGTCCACGATAAACAATCTGTCCGTCGATGGCCTCAAACTCCATGCCGAAATCTTTCACCTTATTATAATAGGGCTCTACAGTTACTCCACCCTGCTTTTCGATGATGCGTTCAGCCCAGCGCGAGAAGCCTGAGTCTTGCAACATCTGAGCTGTGAGATAGCGCACGCCCCTGCCGCTGCTGCTCCAGGGTGCCTTTACCACAGCCCGCTGCATTTGCTGCACCAGATGGATAAGGTCCTGCAGGCTCGTCACAAACTTCACGTCGCTCTGCAGATGGGCAGCGGCCCATTGGCGAGAACTCAGTTCTCTTATCTTTTGCATGGTTTCATCGGTGGGAAGCATAATGTCAGGGCAACCTATGCGGCGCAACTCCTCCTTGAGCGAGAGATTCCAGCCCCAGGGATGAATGCTGTCCACCGACATGGTATCGGCAAATATCTTCTGCAACTGCAACTTGGTGACAAACTCCACCCTGTCCTGATTCTCATAACCGCAGAGATGGCGCACCTTGTCGCGGGCATTGTCTATGTCGTCGACCAGCACCAAATCTCCATCGTCAGCCCATAAGGCTGGAATGAAAGACAGGTCGCCCCGAAGGAGACGACCAGCATGGGGTGCGGTGAATATTTTTTGATTGGCAGCTAACGCCAAATCGTGGTCAGGATTGAAAATATGCAACTTCATGAGTGCAAAGTTACTAAAATCTCGCTATATTTTGCCTCATTTTACTTAGATTAGTGCTAAATAATGAAAAAAAAGTTGTTTTTTGCTATCTTGAGTTTGCAATTTAGAAAATAAATATTACCTTTGCACTATTAAAAACAATACGAAAGAACAAAAACTCATGGAAGAGGCTTTCTTCAGAACACATCGATATCTGGTCGAGCACATCAACGCTCCGGTTCGTCGCACCCTGATGGATGAGATTGACTGGAACGACCGCATGATTGGTATCAAGGGTACACGAGGCGTCGGAAAGACTACTTTCCTGCTACAATATGCCAAGGAAAAGTTTGGTGCTGACGACCACAAATGTCTCTTTGTGAATATGAACAATTTCTACTTCCAAGGACGTGGAATAGCCGACTTTGCCGGCGACTTTGTCAGACAGGGCGGACGCACATTGCTTATCGACCAGGTTTTCAAACAGCCAGACTGGAGCAAGGAGCTTCGTCGTTGCTATGACCTCTATCCCGAACTGAAGATCGTCTTTACTGGTTCGAGCGTGATGCGACTGAAAGAGGAGAATCCTGAACTCAACGGCATCGTGAAGAGTTACAACCTGCGTGGTTTCTCCTTCCGCGAGTTCATCAACCTGCAGACAGGCAACAACTTCCAGCCATACGAGTTGGAGGACATCCTGCAGAACCACGAGCACATCATCAAGCAGATCCTACCCAAGGTAAGTCCGATGAAATACTTCAAGGACTATCTGCACCATGGTTTCTATCCCTTCTTCCTGGAGCAGCGCAACTTTACCGAGAACCTGCTCAAAACCATGAATATGATGACCGAGGTGGACATTCTGCTCATCAAACAGATAGAACTGAAGTACCTCACTAAGATAAAGCGACTCTTCTACCAGTTGGCTGTAGAGGGAGCCAAGGCGCCCAACATCAGTCAGTTGGCTGAAAGCATAGAGACCAGCCGTGCCACGGTGATGAACTACATCAAGTATCTCGCAGACGCACGACTCATCAACATGATTTATCCAGACAATCAAGAGTTCCCCAAAAAGCCATCCAAGGTGATGTTGCACAATCCTAATCTGATGTACGCCATCTTCCCCCTGCAGATAGACGAACAGGAAGTGATGGAAACATTCTTTGTCAACTCCATGTGGAAAGACCATAAGGTGCATCAGGGTGGACACGACCATTTCTATATGGTGGACGGTAACAGGAAGTTCCGCATATGCGACGCCCAGGCTACTAATAAATTAAGGTATAACCCCGACACCATCTACGCCCGTTACAACACCGAGGTGGGAAAGGACAACAGAATACCGCTCTGGCTCTTGGGATTCCTTTACTAAAAGGAAAGCGCAACTACTAAAAGGAAAGCGCAACAAGAAAGGTCTCGAAGAAAAGCCTCAGAGTTTACACCTCGAAGGAAAAATAAAAGCAAAGCAAGACTATTAAGACAAAAATAAAATAAGTATACAAAACATTTTTAATATTTTATCTAAAAGTAAAATGGCTAAAGAAAAAAAATTTATCACTTGTGATGGTAACACAGCTGCCGCTCATGTAAGCTACATGTTTACTGAGGTTGCTGCCATCTACCCTATCACTCCATCATCACCAATGGCGGAGCATGTAGATGAATGGGCTGCCAAAGGTCGTAAGAACCTTTTCGGTCAGCGAGTTTCTATCCAGGAAATGGAATCAGAGGCTGGTGCTGCCGGTGCAGTTCACGGTTCTCTCCAGGCAGGTGCCTTGACTTCAACTTACACTGCTTCTCAGGGTTTGTTGTTGATGATTCCTAACATGTACAAGATTGCTGGTGAGTTGCTCCCTTGCGTGTTCAACGTATCAGCTCGTACATTGGCTTCTCACTCACTTTGTATCTTCGGTGACCACCAGGACGTTATGGCTTGTCGTCAGACTGGCTTCGCTATGTTCTGCTCTGGTTCTGTTCAGGAGGTGATGGACCTCTCTGCAGTTCCTCACTTGGCTACATTGGAGACAAAGGTTCCTTTCATTAACTTCTTCGATGGTTTCCGTACTTCTCACGAGTACCACAAGATCGAGGAGATGGATATGGAAGACATCCGTCCATTGGTTAAGGAAGAGTACATCGAGGACTTCCGTAACCGTGCATTGACACCTGAGCGTCCTGTTACTCGCGGTACCGCTGAGAACCCAGAGACATTCTTCACTCACCGTGAGGCTTGCAACTCTTACTACGATGCAATCCCTGAGGTAGTAGAGAAGTACTGCCAGGAGATGACTAAGATTACTGGCCGTGAGTATCACCTCTTCAACTACTATGGTGCTGAGGATGCTGAGAACATCATCATCCTGATGGGTTCTGCTACAGAGCCTGCTCGCGAGGCTATCGACTACTTGAACAAGCAGGGCAAGAAGGTTGGTATGGTTGCAGTTCACCTGTATCGTCCATTCTCTGTTGACTTCTTGAAGAAGGCTATCCCAGCTACAGTTAAGCGCATCGCTGTTCTCGACCGTACTAAGGAGCCAGGTGCAGAGGGTGAGCCATTGTACCTCGACGTTAAGTCTGCTCTCTACGATGACGAGCGCAAGCCATTGATCGTTGGCGGTCGCTACGGTCTCGGTTCTTCTGATACAACTCCTGCTAAGATCGTTGCTGTATTCAAGAACCTCGAGTTGCCACAGCCAAAGAACCACTTCACTGTAGGTATCGTTGATGACGTTACATTCACTTCTCTCCCAGAAGAGGAGGAGATCCCAATGGGTGGCGACGACTTGTTCGAGGCTAAGTTCTACGGTTTGGGTGCTGACGGTACTGTTGGTGCTAACAAGAATTCAGTTCAGATCATCGGTAACAATACCAACAAGTATTGCCAGGCATACTTCTCTTACGACTCTAAGAAGTCTGGTGGTTTCACCTGCTCTCACTTGCGTTTCGGCGACAGCCCTATCCACAGCGCATATCAGGTAAATACTCCTAACTTCGTAGCTTGTCACGTACAGGCTTACCTCCACATGTACGATGTAACACGTGGTTTGCGTAAGAACGGTTTCTTCCTGTTGAACACTATCTTCGACGGCGAGGAGTTGGTTAACTTCATCCCTAACAAGGTAAAGCGTTACTTCGCTCAGAACAACATCACAGTTTACTATATCAACGCAACTAAGATTGCTCAGGAGATTGGTCTCGGCAACCGTACCAACACCATCCTCCAGTCTGCATTCTTCCGCATCACAGAGGTAATTCCTTTGGATCTCGCAGTAGAGCAGATGAAGGCATTCATCGTTAAGTCTTACTCTAAGAAGGGTCAGGACGTTGTTGACAAGAACTTCGCAGCTGTTGACCGCGGTGGTGAGTACAAGCAGCTCACAGTTGATCCAGCATGGGCTAACCTCGCTGACGAGGAGGCTAAGGAGGACAACGCTCCTGCATTCGTTAAGGAGCTCGTTCGTCCTATCAACGGCCAGGCAGGTGACCTCTTGAAGGTTTCTGACTTCGTTAAGCACGACACAGTTGACGGTACATGGCAGAACGGTACTGCAGCATTCGAGAAGCGTGGTGTTGAGGCATTCGTACCAGTATGGAACGTAGAGAACTGTATCCAGTGTAACAAGTGTTCATTCGTTTGTCCTCACGCTGCCATCCGTCCGTTCGTTCTTACAGACGAGGAGCTCGCTGGCATCGAGGGTCTCGAGACTCAGGAAATCAAGGCTCCGGCTGCTCTGAAGGGTATGCACTTCCGCATTGAGACTTCTGTACTCGACTGTCTTGGCTGCGGCAACTGTGCCGACGTCTGCCCGGGCAAGAAGAACAAGGAGACTGGTGAGCTTGAGAAGGCTCTCAAGATGGTTCCGTTCAACGTTGACGCAGAGGATATGCAGAAGGAAGCACAGAACTGGGAGTACCTCGTTCACAATGTTGCTTCTAAGCAGGATCTCGTAGACATCAAGCAGAGCCCGAAGAACTCTCAGTTCGCTCAGCCTCTGTTCGAGTTCTCAGGCGCTTGCTCTGGTTGCGGTGAGACTCCGTACGTTAAGCTCATCTCTCAGCTCTTCGGTGACCGTCAGATGATTGCCAACGCTACTGGTTGTTCTTCTATCTACTCAGCTTCTATCCCGTCAACACCTTACACAAAGAACGCTAAGGGTCAGGGTCCGGCATTCGACAACTCATTGTTCGAGGACTTCTGCGAGTTCGGTCTTGGTATGGTACTCGGCAACAAGAAGATGAAGGAGCGCATCTGCCACCTCCTCGAAGAGGCTAAGGCTAACGAGCACGTTCCTGCAGAGTTCGTAGCTGCTGCTGACAAGTGGATGGCTAACATGAACGATTCTGAGGGTTCTAAGGAGGCTGCTGCAGAGTTGAAGCCTCTCATCGCTGCCTGCGCTGAGAAGGGTTGCCCTATCTGCAAGGAGCTCAAGACTTTGGATCACTACCTCGTTAAGCGTTCACAGTGGATCATCGGTGGTGATGGTGCTTCTTATGATATCGGTTACGGTGGTCTCGACCACGTATTGGCTTCTGGTGAGGATGTTAACATCCTGGTACTCGATACTGAGGTTTACTCTAACACTGGTGGTCAGTCTTCTAAGTCTACTCCACTCGGTGCCATCGCACAGTTCGCTGCTCAGGGTAAGCGTATCCGTAAGAAGGATCTCGGTTTGATGCAGACTACATATGGTTACATCTACGTAGCTCAGGTAGCTATGGGTGCTGACAATGCTCAGACATTGAAGGCTATCCGCGAGGCTGAGGCTTATCCAGGTCCATCACTCATCATCGCTTACGCACCATGTATCAACCACGGTTTGAAGCGTAAGGGCGGTATGGGTCGTTCACAGCACGAGGAAGAGTTGGCTGTTGAGTGCGGTTACTGGCACTTGTGGCGTTACAACCCACTGTTGGCTGATGAGGGTAAGAACCCATTCACACTCGACTCAAAGGCTCCAAACTGGGAGAACTTCCGCGACTTCCTGCTCGGTGAGGTTCGTTACCTCTCTGTACAGAAGGCATTCCCTAAGGAGGCTGATGAGCTCTTCTCTCAGGCAGAGAAGATGGCTAAGCTCCGCTACCAGACTTACGTTCGCAAGAGCCAGGAGGACTGGAGTGAGGAAATCTAATCTGATTCTTCTATATCAGTAATATAATGCAAGCCGAGAGGATTTTTTAGTCCTCTCGGCTTTTTTTATGCGTTTTAGCATGTTTATCGAAAAAAAGTCGTAACTTTGCAAGAAAAGACCAACATGAGACTAAACAAAACATTACTTACCTTCGGCCTGGCCACTGCCCTCCTGCAGATGCCAGCCACTACGTTTGCCCAATCCGCTGGTGCCAGTTCTTCCACCCATAATCCGCTTCTCGTAAAGAGCACTCTGCCTTTCGGCGCTCCCGATTTCAGCAAGATTCAGGAGAGCGACTATCTTCCTGCCTTCGAGATAGCCATCAAGAGCCAGCGTGAGAACATCCAGAAGATTGTTAACAACAAGAAAAAACCAACCTTCCAGAACACCATCCTCGCTTTCGAAGAGAGCGGACTCCTGCTCGACCGTGTGAGCAACGTCTTCTTCGGACTCACCAGCGCCAACAAAACTCCTGGCATTGCAGAAACTCAGAAGAAGGTGATGCCTTTGCTTACCGATCTGGACAACGAGATTTCTTTCAATAAGCAACTCTTCAACCGCATCAAGTTCGTTTACGACAACGAACTGAAGAAACTCAAGGGCGAAGATCTTCGCCTGACCGAGCAGACCTACAAGCGTTTTGTTCGCTCTGGCGCCTTGCTGTCGGCAGAGAAGATGGAGCGCATGAAGCAGATCAACACCCGCATCTCGCAACTGCAGGAGCAATGGGACAACCTCTTGCCTGCAGCCACCAACAATGCTGTGGTATGGGTACAGAGCAAGGACGAGTTGGCTGGCCTGAGCGATGCTGATATAGCTCAGTGCAAGAAAGATGCAGAGAACCGTGGCGGTAAGGCTCCTTACTGCGTGGTAATCATCAACACCACCCAGCAGCCTATCCTCGCCTCGCTTGCCAACCGCGACCTTCGCCGCCGTGTGTACGAGGCAAGTATCCATCGTGCCGATGCCACCAATCCAGAGTTCAACACCTTCCCTATCGTTACCGAAATAGCCAAGTTGCGTGCCGAGAAGGGACAGCTCATGGGCTACAACAACTATGCCGACTACTCGCTCGAGAAGACCATGGCGAAGAACAGTCAGAACGTGAACAACTTCCTGGGACAGCTCATCAAGGAATACACTCCCAAGGCTGAGGCAGAGACCAAGGCTATCGAAGAATACGCTCAGAAACTGGAGGGTAATGACTTCAAGCTGCAGCCCTACGACCGATTCTACTATTCCGCAAAGATGAAGAAGGAACTCCTCAACATTACAGACGACGAGATAAAACCTTATTTCAATATCGACAGCGTACAGATCAACGGTGTATTCTATGCTGCCCACAAGGTATATGGTCTTAACTTCAAACAGCGCAAGGACATCCCTACCTATCATCCCGACATGAAGGTGTTTGAGGTGAGCGACAAGAACGGTAAGCCATTAGCTCTCTTCTATAGCGACTTCTTCCGCCGTCCTACCAAGCGAGGTGGCGCATGGATGAGCGCTTTCGCCAAGCAGAGCAGACAACGCGGTCAGTTGCCTATCATATATAATGTATGCAACAACGCCAAGGCTCCCGAAGGACAGCCTTCACTCATCACCTGGGACGAGGTTTGCACCATGTTCCATGAGTTCGGTCACGCCCTGCATGGCATACTCTCCGACTGCCAGTACAACACCCTTTCCGGTACAGCCGTAGCACGAGACTTCGTAGAAATGCCTTCGCAGTTTAATGAGTCTTTTGCTTCCATTCCTGAGGTGTTCGACCACTTTGCCCGTCATACCGAAACAGGCGCTCCTATGCCAGCAGCCCTGAAGGAACGCATGCTCAAGAGCATCAACTTCCAGACAGCCTATTCCTTGGGCGAGAACTTGGCTGCCACCTGTCTCGACCTGGCTTGGCACGAACTGACTCCCGAACAGGTTCCTTCTGCCTACATGGCTGGAGCCTTCGAGAAAGAAGCTCTCTTCAAGGCAGGAGTTCTCAATACTCAGATTCCTCCACGATACTCTACCACTTACTTTAACCACGTATGGGGAGGTGGCTATGCAGCAGGCTATTACAGCTATCTGTGGACAGAGGTTCTCGCTGTCAACGTAGCCGACTACTTCGCTCAGCATGGTGCACTCGACCCTGCTGTTGGTCAGGCTTTCCGCACCAAGATTCTCAGCCGCGGCAATACCAAGGATCAGCTCGAAATGTTTACCGACTTCACTGGCATGAAGCAACCTGATGCTTCTGGCCTGCTCAAAGCAAGAGGATTGTAATAAAGGTAAAAAAGTAAAAAAGTAAAAAGGTAAAACTGAATCTTACTGCCGATAAAGATTTTTAAGGCAACAGAGCCTCAGTACATCATACAACAGGACAGGTGTCACGACCGACACACTGTCCTGTTTTTCGTTGTACGCTCGGCATGAGCATTGTCTAACGGGTGGAAGTCCCGAGCAAGCCCTAATA
>ERZ1026901.403-NODE-403-length-36092-cov-30.119072_pt1 | contig 36092 bp, 33 predicted proteins | sample MGYA00380179_ERZ1026901 | MGnify/ENA primary metagenome ERZ1026901 (study PRJEB33269, sample SAMEA4719815) | human gut metagenome | biome: human-associated habitat; feature: organic feature; material: feces | place: Cameroon | collected 2013-10 ... | reverse complement strand
ATGAACAGGATGTTCAATGGTTGTGCATCTCTTACAACTCTGAACATCAACGGTTGGGACACAAGCAAGGTGACTGATATGGGGGGAATTTTCTACAATTCGGCGAAAAAAGTAGACATAAGCGGCGATGGATGGACTCCAGTTAGCATTAAGCGCGAACAATTTGGTGGTTTTTATGGATGGATATCCGGTCAAAACAGCCTGATTCTTGGCAGGAACTGGTTCGGAACAAACTGTGAAGATGAGAGAATAGCCAAATTTTTAGCCTTGAGTAATTGGACGGATAGCAGTGTAAAGTTGTCTCTTATAACAAATCTTTATGACCGTAAGGCAAATGGTTTACCAGACCTTACTTTGGCATTACATGCCAATACAAAGAAGGTGCTTTCAGAAGATGATATTGCAGCAATTACAGCAAAAGGTTATATTATCGCTTAACATTAAATATTATTAGTTATGACAATAGATGATTTAAAAAAATACGTCTCTATTAAGGAGATAAAAGGAGATTGTGTAAGAGTAAAAGCTAATGATGGCTATATGCTTAAATTAGGAGAATCGTACACAGATGAATTGTATTGTGAGAAAAGTGCTATACCTGATAACATAGCAGTTATTCCTTATAGTACATATCTCATAGAGAGCAATAAAGAAAAGTATAAGGGAATGACTGTCGAGGAGGCAAAGGAAAAGTTGATAGCCGAAATTACAGCCTATGATAAATCTTTATCTGTCAACTCTTTCCTTCTCAACGACAAGCAGCGTTGGCTTGATGTTGACTTGCGAAGAAGTTTGTCCTACTCTACCAACATACTCAAAGAAGATGGAGAAAAGACTGTTGACATCTGGTTTGATACAGAGTGTGAAACAATGGATATTGACAATGCTCTGTGTATGCTGAAAACGTTGGAGGTCTATGCCAAGCAGACAAACAATGTTACACATCAGCACAAGGCAGAAATAATGGCTCTTACCTCAATAGAAGAGGTTGAGTCCTATGATATTACCAAAGGTTATCCTGATAAATTGGTATTCTCATTTTAGCCCCTCCATACTCGCTTGCATCAAATTCCCATGTAGATAGCACACTTCTTCCCCATACATATCAAGAAGAAAACAGTCAGCTACGTGCTGCACCACATGAAGCATTTCATGCCCGATACTATTGATGCACTCAGGGTACGATGAGGCTTCTCCTATGACGACAACACTTTTCCTTTTGTCCATATTGGAGTAGGTTAGCCCTTTATTCAGCTCGCCTTTGAGCATAAGATTACAAGCATCTTCGAGAGGAACTCCATGACAGCCCAACTCCCGAAGATGTTTTCTTATTCTCATTGCATCATTCCTGCCGGCATGATAACACACACGCACCGTCCAGTCATACTGCTCTAAGTAAATCTCCTGTTCCCTCATAATATCTCGTCCCAAGGAATACCTACCCCATTATGAGCACAGTCAGCATAGAAGCGGTTGAAGATAAAGCCATCCTGCTGATCCTCGTCATCAACATAGTCTTTCACAAACTTGGCAAGAGATTTCTCATCCATTATCGAACTCCCGTAGAAGTCTGCCACACACATATTGGCAATATAACAGGCATCATGGCCGATGTTGTTCTCTAACTCAACATCGTGCTTTCTCAGCAGTTCTTCTACACTCTCGCTACTCATTGCCTTAATGCGTTTCCCGTTCTTTTTCATCTGAGCCACTGCCCACTCGCACATCTTCTTGTTGAAGTGCCAGCCGTTGTGTCTCAGATATGCAACCATTTCTTTCGGTTTGTAATCATACGCATCAAGCGGTTCTCTATATTTTGTAGCCATAATCGTCTAAAATTTAAATGGGTCTGCTCCCGACATTTATGTCGTGACCAAACCCACATAGTTAGTTATTATTATTCCTCCCAGTCTTGGTAGTCACGTTTCTCTCTACGCTCACGACCATCACGCATTTCTTCATCGTAGTCGTCGTATTCACGCATACCACCTCTACCACCACGACCTCTGTAGTCCGGCATACGGCTTCTCTCTCCGTATCTACCACGGCTGTCACGCTTCATTTCGCCCAGGCATTTCATAGCCTTATCGAAGTAGCGCAAGCCTTTCTCTACGTTTTCGTACAAGCCATCAAACTTGTCCTCTGTAATCTCAATCATTACCATAATCATAAGATATTAAAGTGAATAGAAAGGAGATTACTTGTTTATGGTCTGTTGGAGCCATCCCATCATCTTGTCAATCTTGCCCTCAATACCTGAAACTTTACCTTCCAGTTTATTGATTTTCTCGGTCTGCTCCTTCTCCTTGGCTATCTGGGGGTTGAGTTGCTGTAGCATTCCCTCACAAGACTCTACTACCCTCTTGTGGTAATCTACGCTCTCCAGTATCGCCCTTGATTGTCTCAACATGGCATCAACCTCAGCACTCATAGCATCCTTGTTGTCGCTCACGACAAGATTCTTGTCGTTTGCTATCTGCCCATTGGCTGGCAACTGCTTGAAATCCACTTCCTCGTCATTCAGCTTCACCTTCACGTCAACCACAGTCTCCATAGGCTGAGGAGTAAAGCCGTTGTTGAAAGCAGGATATTTCGTCTGAGGATTGCTTACTGAAACCACCTGACCGATTTGTAGATTCGGGTTTTCACCCTTGTCGAGCACATAGAATAAAGAATTTGCTCTTAAACCTTGAAACATAATGTAATCTCCTATTATCTATTCTTGTTAAACAATACCCGTCATAAGTTGAAGGGTGTTAGTGTCTCTCTCAAACCAGAGCTGAACCACTCCAGTTCCCGGCACGTCAGCAACCGTCAAAGCCTCACCATTGAATTTGGTTACAGCCTGTGTTACGCCGTTGGTCTCGAAAAGGATAGGCAGCGTACCAGTCGTTCCCGTCGGAATAGCCTGTTTCAGATTCACGAAAATCGTTCCTCTGTAGTTGGCATTCACGAAGGCGTGGTTTTTAAAGGTAAACACCACATTGGTAGTATTCACCGCCACGCCTGTAGAAGCGATAGCCGCCGAACCGTTACGATTCACCCATGTATAAGGTCTTAACCATAACATAGCAGCCTCCTTTCCTATTAACCCCAGAATCCTGCATTGTTAGCAGCATTCAGTCCATACTGGTAAGCCACGCAGTTAGGAATGGCCTGGAATGGCTGATATGGTACAGTCACCGTATTCGGCTGGGCACATTTGATTGCGTTGACTTCACTCTGCAAACCAGCCAAAGCAGCATTTACAGGCGCAAGCGATTGACCGATAATCTGAGAAGTCATGGCAGAAGACTTGAAGGTGCTGTTCTCCTCACGAAGCGCATCAATCTTGTTCTGCATTTCCCTGAACTCGGCTTGCTTCTGACCATCAACGATGGTCTGAGTGCTTTCCTTGATGGCATTGTGCAAGTCACAAGTCTGCTGCTGGGTAGCATAAGCGAGAGAGGAAGCTGCACGCTCCTGACCTACTGCCACGTTGTTGATGGCGTTCTGTAAAGCACCAGTCTGCTGGCACATAGCCAACTTGATATTACCATCCATAGCGGTAATGCTGTTGTTGGTCTTGCAGCAGCATTCTGCCAACTGGGTAGCGATTGCGTTGTTACCCTGCATGATGGCGGTCAATACCTGATTAGCTGTCATACCCATCTGGTTGCCGACACCGCAAATCTCCTTGCTTACACCATTGATGGCAGCGATAACGTTACCGGTAGTAGTGTTGAGAGCAGTAGCGAGCGACTGAACATCGTAGCCATTGCGCTGAACTGCCTGCATGATAACAGCCGTATTGGCATCGTTGTTAATCATAGGAGCAACACCGCCCTGTCCGTTAGGCATGAAGCCACCACAGTTGGAACCGCCGAAGAAGTTACCTCTACCCATGATGATGAAGAGAAGCAAGATGGCAAACAAATCATTGCCCCATCCGCCACCATTGCCCTTTCCGTTACAGAGAGCAATCAAACTTGGATCTACACCCTGCTTCTGCATGAGTGCTGGGAGCATAGCAAGAATGCTATTCAAACCGCCGCCTTGGCTGGTTCCATTCTCCCCGAATACGTAAGTTTTTGATTCTGACATAATAAATGATAGTTTAATCGTTTCGTTCACTATTGAACTTGCTGCAAAGTTACAAAGAACTTCACCCCTTTCCTAACTATGCTCAAAATTAAAATATCAGCATTTAAGTTGTTATGTATCAGCGCTTTATGTATAAGCAATATCTTGCCCACTTATTTAGCATCAGTCTAAATTGCAAAGAAATCTCTTCAAATCAGGTACAACCTATGAGATTTTTTTGCTATTTTTGCAGAAACAATAAAGCTTATGAAAATAATTATCTTGGTTATTATATTTGCAGTCCTATTCATTTTTGCTTGTCTGTCATTATATCGTATATGCACAGTGGGTAAAACGGGCAATAGTGCATTTGTATATAAGAAAGACATTTATGATATGCGGTTTGCTCCCAAAATAAGAAGGATTCATATTCGTTTATTAGCAATATTAGTATTCGGAATGGTTCTTGTTGTTACATATTATTTTATGCCAACCCAAGTGGGTGATTATGTTTTCATTGAAAGAGATATACCTAATCACAAGCAAACTATTCATTCAAATAGCTCATGCCCTCTAATCAAGAAAGGGTATAGCGTAAATGAAGTGAAGTTTTATACTTATACTCCTTACTTTGATTGTTTCTGCTATAGATGTTTCTATGAGTCAGATGCTATTAAATTAACTAAGGGAGAAAAATAAATAAGGAGTGAGCATTAAGCCCACTCCCTTTTTATTTAGTTCAACTTATCGAGTTCATCCACCGCCCTCATCATGATATTATCAATATTTTGGTTAGCAAAGTTGATACTCTCAGTATCGCCCGACTTGTTGCGTAACTTCTTCCATTCTCGCATTTGCTTGTCGGCAGCTTCTATCACGTTGATTTTCTCTGCATCCTTCGACTGCTTAAACTTGAAGTAATCTCCATAGTTACGAACAAGTTCATCTACAGGAACATTCTTCGACTTTAAGCGCTTCACATTGCTTCTCGCCTTTTCGGTCTCATCCAAGTAGTTATACCACTTACTCTTGGTTCTTTGGAGGCTTGTCTGCTCGCTTGGTGTATAGAAAAGGGAGCGCACAAAAGGAATATCCTTTGTTTCTGTGTCCTTGCCTTTCTTAACAAGTCCTCCGACTCTTTCCATAAAGGTGGCAGCACCTCCAAGATAACTGCTATACAAGTGCTGCAGCAAAGACGGATCTGTCGCGGCATCAAGGAAGTCATTTCCCTTCATGTTCTCATTTCCAGGAGCTACATCGTTCGACCATGCGTTTGCTTTCTTGTTGATGTTGATGAGCCATTCTGGTGTACCCTTGTAGGCCAGCATCCAAGATGGCTGGTTCTCGTCAAACTTATTCTCTCTATGGATAGGAGCACCCTTCCAGTCTGAGTTAAAGAACCATTCAAAAATAGGAGAAACTGCAGATGGAGCAATAGCTTTGATGGTTTCCTCTCCGGGGTTCTTACCGAATGAGGCATTTCCAAGATAATCAGCCACAGGAACCAGCTGAGACATACAGCCTACAGCATCCAGTGCAGGGTTCTTCTGGCCGCTGATATTCTTCGAGAAAGTAAGACCAGCTGCCAGGTCACCCAGACCATAGAAAGCTCTTTCCTCAATAGCAAGTGGAATAGTAATGAACTCTCCACCTCCTACGTAGATACAGAGGTTGTTTCTTCTGATATAGTCAGGCAACTCTCCGTATGGGTCCTTTACTCCCTTCCTGTCCTTCTCATCCTCGCTGGCGATAAGCATATTGTTGACAAGAGCCACAGCCATACCACTCATCATTGGGCCGGCCATGATGTATCCTATCGTTCCAGCCTTGTTGTTCTTGAAGTTCTTGATCAGGAGGTTGGTACTCTGCACTCCCGCATTGAAGAACATTGATGAGTTTCTGAACCAAGAAGCCCAGAAACCATAGACATTCTTTCTTGCAGTCTTAGCATTACTCATCTCTCCGTTCTTGAACGAATAGATAGCATTGCCCGAACCGTGTCGGTTAAAGTTGACAGAAACCTCCTTGGCATCATAAGCAGAGCGAACAGTCGAACGGCCAGCATCGCGGCTCGCGCAATAAGTAGCAAAGCGAGCCAAGTTCTCAGCCACTTCGTTGGCGTTCTCCAAATTCTTGAAGATAAAGTCAAAGACATTCTTTGATACCCTGGCCTTGCCGTTCTTCTCTGTCTTTACATGAAGTTTGTACTCGGCAGTAAGGTCTTTCATGTTCTTTATCTGAACCCAGCCTGTCTCACCACCGTTCTCCATAAACTCCTTGAAGTATCTCTGAATCTTATCAGACGTATCAAGCGTTCCGTTTCTGTACTTAGAGAACAAGCCGAAGCCTGTCATTTTCTTAAAATCACTCAACTTAGTGTTTCTGATGCCCTCGATAAGTCCAACCTGCGCATAATACTTTTCGAAAGTCTTTGTGTATGCCATACCTTCCTTGGCAAGCAAGTTGGTAGAAGCAAACTCGAAGTCTCGCATCATGTTACGCATCACAAACTCTGGGTTGTATGAAGTACAGGCCTGAGCCATAAATCTTGATATGGCGGCAGTAGCTCGTCCTGCCAATGACTCGTTCTTGTGCTCCAGCATTCCGTTCAGAGCCTGCGCTGCTCTCGGATTGCCTAAGATAACAAAGCTGTGCTTCTTTCCGGCAATCATCACATCAACGATGTGCTGCGACTTGTCTTTAGCTCGCTCAAAGCGATAACCGATATTTCCTCTGTTGAACGTCTTGGTTGCAAGACCTTGAGCTTTCAGCAGTCTCATGTCTGTGTCAAAGTCCGATACGATCTGATTAATCTCATCAGCTGTGGCACCCTCAGGAATATCTGGATAACGTTCCTCTACAATTCCTGTTGTTGGGTCTTTTACGTACCACACACTCGTCTCCTTAATCAGATTGTTGTCAGAGTGACTTCTCGCAAATCTCGCAAAGGCTTGTCTGATAGCATTGTCACCTCCGTTCTTGATGGCCCTGTTGCCCAATGCTCCTATCTGAGCCAGAATGTTGGTCTCGCTAAGATACTTATGACCTCTTGCCTTTGCAATGGTGCTTCCTATGCGGTTCTTCGGATCTCCGACTCCTGTGATATAACCATACACATCCTCAGCCGTTGTCTCGTCATAGTTTCTCAGTGGAACGTACCAGTCAAACATCTTCGATACGTGTCCGTGCAGGTCTCTGTCTATAATGCCGTTATTATAGTCTGAGTCTACCGAATATCTGGTAGCTGCTCTTACTTTATTCCAATAATCTCTTACCGAACCAGCCTTTACCGATTCCATCTTTGCTTCCGAATCCATCACGCTCTGTATGGCCTCTCCGTCATTGTACGGGTCTTTCATGCTACTCATATCCTGCACGCCGTGCATACCCGAATAGTCATGCTCACCAGCTTCGTAGTCCTTGCTTACGTTGTCACGTATCCACCCGTCCATCTTTTCGTAGTAGCGTCTCAGGTCGATAATTCCACTTCTTAGCTGGTTACCCAACTCCTCCTTCTTTGCATCCCAATCGCTCTGCAGCTTATCTGCGTCTGCCTTCGTGCTGTCATCCATACGTAGCTTTCTCACTGCATCACGCACAAAGAACACTCTGTTTCGCTCCAGTCCGTGCTTGGTTATCATATAGAGGTTGAAGTTTCTTATCTTGTCGTCAGTCTTCTTGCCATCGAAGGCATCGAGTACTCCGGCCATAGCTTTCTCCAAAGGACTCATGATGTTTATCTCGAACATCTTGGCTGCGTCACTCATTATTCCTTGCATCACGTTTTGAAGAATGTACGGGTTCTCAGAAGAAGCTATATCTTCAATCTTCTTGTCTGGCACAATAGCATTCATCAACTTCTTCAATGAAAGCATATTGTCCATATAACTCTCTGTAGCCATATAGCCATGAGCGTCAAGTGAACGATGGTATCTGTCAAGGGCAGTAGCGGCGGTTGGGGTAGTACGGAAATGAATCTCTCCGTCCGTGGACTCCTGATACTCTGCCTTTGGTAAGTCTGACAGGGAACGAGCCTTGCCATCATTTTCATAGAACACACCATCACGGGAAACCACACTTCGCACATCTTCATGGCTAAGACGGTATCTTACCGCCTCAGCCCTCATCTTCCAGTATGGGTCGTTAGGATTTTTTTGCAAGTTCTTGCTCAACCAGAGGAGATATTTCACGTCCTTGGTGTTAGGGTACATTCTGTACCCCAGTTCATGGAAGAAGTCAGAAACCTTGTTCTTGATTGTGTTCCAGAAGCCAGGCTCTCCCTTGCCTTCCTCGGCCATTCTTGCGATGCCCTCCTCTATGGCGTTACGATAGTCCAGTGGGCTGTACTTCATTTCTTCCGTAACAAGCTTCTTTAGATCAGCATTCCCAGGCTTGTCAAGGTCATACCACACACTGTCAAGGAACTTGTCGAAGCTCTCTCCCATCAGTCCGCGCATTCCCTTGTGTCCCACGGTCTCGTGCCAAATGGTCTTCTCGGCAGTATATCTATCGTGGATATTAGGCATATAAAGATGCACCTCGCCAGTATTCTCATCATACCAGCCAGTAATCTTTCTGCCTTCCTCAATAGCGGCCTTAGCCGCCTTATTGGTAATTTCATCAACTGATGAAACCATCTGAACCTTAGCACCAACTTTCTTGGCAACCTCGGCTATATGTTTTACGACAACAGGAGCTTCGTTTGAAATCTTGACAGGGGAATCATTCTCTTCTTCACGAAAATGTATAGCATTTTGCTTTTCCTTAATTTGCTTCTCAAAGCCCGCAATCTTATTCTTTGCATCGTCAATAAACTCGTCAATCTTGTCTTTATTGTTTTCGTTGCGAACCTCTTGAAGAGCCTCTAATCTTAGCTCCTGATTTTTTATTTCCCCTCTAAGACGTTCGACAATAGCTTTATTTTCAGCCTGAATTTGCTTTTTCTCTTCCGTGCTATCATAAACATTTTTACCTCTTACCACATCTTCGTATTTGCGAACAACGCAGTCAATGATATGTCCATTGCCATTTTTGTCAATAATGACATTTCCAGCATTTACATCTTCTACAGCATAATTTCCTTTTCTCCATATATCCTCTGGGAAACCATCCGAATCTGCCCACGTCTCCTTAGAAAAGCCTAAACTTTCCATAAAGTCATCTCTGTATTTTATTCTTTCTTTATTAGTCCCGAAAGAATCCCATACAGTTTTGCCTTCAACAAAAGGTTGTTCCAAAAGAACGCTTGTTGTAGAAAATCCATCTTCGTTAACCTTGGTAAACCCAATAACATTCATTGTCTCGGTTGGGAACAATTCATTATGAAGTGCTATTGAATCAAGTTTCCCTTGGAGTGTATCGTATATAGCATGAGGATTTCTAACTATTTTCAATACACTCTTACCATCTTTGGATAAGAAAACATCAGATTCAGCTTCGTCTCCTGTTCCTAATCGTTCGTTTCTATCGAATCTTCCCCTAAGAGTTCTCCAATCAAGCCAAGCGTTGTTTTGCTTAGCCCAATTTTCAATTCTGCTGGAAACTTCCCTTTCACCCACAGAAGCCACCCCTTCCTGTAGGGTGTTCGATGATGCTGTGCGAAGCGCATTCTCTGTGCTATTTTCCATAGAACCTTTTTGTCCCAACTCCAATCCTGTTCTGGTCGAGGACAATCTTTGAGTTCTGCCACGTCTGCTAACGTCATTTGCAATGATGTCCGCAGCGCAGTGAGCAATACTTTTAGGTCGTATGTTGAAGCCAGCATAAGAGCGTCCCATTGATGCGCCCCTCCAGTCTTCACGTCTTGAAGAAACTGATTTCTCTGTCTCTTCCAATCCTCCTGTTGTTCTTTCGGAAATACTTCTATCTCCTTCTGCCATTCTTCTGGCAAGTTCTGTAACTGTGTCATTATATTCCTTTCTTGTATTACGTTTATTATTTAAAGAATCAAAGAGTTTTCTATCCTCTTCGTTGTCTGTAACTTTGTAGGCGAATCCATTTTCCTCAATGTCATTTAGCGCAATATCATCCAAGGTCTCATTGAAATCCCCCATGATTATATTCAAGGCTTCATCCATTTTATCTTTATCTGAGATTTCAAACAACCTCTTGATAGCATCCTTAAATGTTTGCCACAAAGAACGGTCTCCCTTGTTGGCTAATTCTTTTGCAGCATTCTTAATTCTATCCCAAATGTCAAGGTCGAGAGCTTTTCTCTGTCTTGGGTCTGCCATCTGCGCAGCAAATTCATACTCGTCCGTAAGACCATAAGTATTTTCCTCAAACTGTTTTCGATTATCCTTAACCTTATTATAAATGTCAAGAATACTATTAACAGCTTCAATTTGTTTTGGTGTTAAAATACCATCTGCCTTTCCTCTTTTTACAAGGTCAATAGAACCCAATGTCATTTGGTGAAGTATTTCATGAAGAATTGTCACAGGCAATTCTTTGGAAGATATTTTAGTCTTTGTCAGGTCATCAATATTAAATCCTACTTCTCTGTCAGTTGTCGAATAACCAAGACTACCATTTTTGCTTTCTCCAAGTACATTAAAGCGAAGACCTATTCGTTTACAAATGTCTATTGCTTTGTTGAAGAGGCGTTCGATTTCTTCGCTTTTTCCTTGTTTTGCAAGTATAGTCTTAAAGCATTTCTCGATCTGTATAGGAGAGAGCACGTCTCCTTGTCGTAATCCGTAATCATTTCCGAGAACACTTTTTCTATCTTTTCTATAGTCCAGCTCTCGTTTGGCGGCAATTCTGGCAGCTTGATGTTCAGCTCTTCTACTTCTTTCATTGTGGAGTTTAGGATTCTCTTGTCCCAATACTCCTGGCTGTGATGTCTTATTACTATCATACTCTAAATCTTTTATAATTTCAGACTCTGGCAAATCAGCATATAAACTTACCTTGTCTTCTATAAGCTTATCAAAGCTTCCATCTGTAATGCCAAGTTCTTTCTTTGCTGAATTAACCTCATCATCAAACTTCTTTTCTATCTGCGAAGATACGTTTTTATCTACATCTTCGGGGATGATTCTACTATTCTTAACATCTTTTGTATCTGATTTAGAATACTGCAAGCCTCGGGACTCACGGAAATGAGTGCCACCATTATTCTTAGACGCAATGTATCTCTGCATTTCTTCCTCACTCATACCAGCGAGTTTGCAGGCCAACTTCTTCATTTCATCAAGTGCAGCCTTGCTGTTCTCGCTATAGACGCGGTTCTGTTCTTGGTCAAAACGCTCGTACACCTTAGAGTAGTTTTCTTTGGTCCACTCTTCATTATGCTTGATACTTGGGAAGGAAATACTATAATCTCTATACGCATTCTTATCGAACACGCTGATACCATTCTTTTCAATAGTTACAGTCATGCCCTTGATATCCTCGATGTCCTTCTTGAAGGTGCGTGCCTTTTTCATTGATTTCATCTGAGTATCAATGATGCGGTCTGGCATCTGCACGTCTCGCAAATCCTCAAAGAAGTCCTCTATCTTGTCATAATGACCACTAAGATCTATCTTCTCGGGGTAGCCTGCCTTGCTTCTCAAAGCATTATCAGTAATCTTGTCCAATACTACGACACGGCACCTTACGTTCGTACCTGCCTGTTGGAAAACAATGTCTGGCAAATCCACCTCGGCACGCATGGCTACGTTCTTCTGCTCGCCGTACCACTTATCAAATTTCTTGTCCGTGCTGCCTCTTGGAATGATAGCTACCACACGGCCACCCTCATCAAGATGCTTGAAAGCCTTGTCGAGGTGTGCGATAGCCGTTGTGCCTGCTGTTCCAAAAGGTGGGTTCATAACAATCACGTCATGCTTGTTAGCTACATTGTAATTCTCAAAGGTGTTGTTGAGGAACTTTCTGCCTAAACCGCCTGCCTTCAATTGCAACTTGGCAAAGAGGCTCTGGCTTGGCTCAATACTCAAAAGTTCGTTGTTCTTAGGTACGTAGCGGGCTATAGCTCCATGTCCGGCACTTGGCTCCAACGCCGTATCTCCTTCTCCCATGTTTGCCCATTCTACCATCTTGTAGCCAAGTGGCTCTGGAGTTGGGAAATAGTCAACACCTTCACGATTATTCCTGTTCAGCTTCTGGTTGCTGTAATAATCAAGCACCGCATCATCGAATGGATCAGAGTCACTTTGCTTAGGTGCATCAAACTCCTTGCCGCCTACGCCCTGTTGGTCGATAGGGACAATACCGCTATGCTCCAAGATGCCATTTGCGAAGCTGTCACGCAAGTTACGTGCCTGACTTCCTAAAGCCAAGTTCTCTGTAGTACTTACTTGATTGTTGAACTTCTGCCCGAAAAGCATCATTTCTGAGTTCAAGCCCAAGATAGGATACTCAAAGATGGCATTGCTCTTGTTTCCGATACGATACGTTCTACCCTCAATCTGCAAAGCAGTAATAGGACTCTGTGGTAATCCAAGCGTTATCAAAACACGCTGATGATTTCCTGTTACATCATGAAGTGATATTCCCTCCTTACCAGAGGCCTCCTGTATTACAATGATATTCTTTCCGCTGTTATCGTCATTGAATGTATCGACTGCCTTATCCTTTACCTTTTTACTTTCCTTGCCACTAAAGAATAGCACATTATCCCTACCGAACACCTTGGCGATTTGCTCTCTTGGCATACTATAGTCCAAAGTCTGCTCCCAGTCCAACAGGTCTGCGTACTTGTTTCTAAATTCTGTACACTCCTTGATCGCCTCGTTTCTTTCCTTGCCGGGCTTCATTTCCGCAATCATGCGATTTGCGTAGTCCAGCATATAAGCAAATGGAGGCTGGATAGGGTTCTTTGTCTCCACTCTGCGGTGGAACACGACAATCTTTCTTCCAGCAGCCAAGTGGTCTTTCATTCTCTGAATGATGTTGGCCACCTTCATAGTCTCAAAGAGAGCGCTGCCATAGTTGTAATCTCCGATAGTCCTGCTGTATGCCTCGCCAAGGTAGCGGCCTTTCACGGCTTCCTCTACAGCATTGTTAAATTCGTCTGCATGGTCGGGCGAAACGGTCGGGAAGTCTCTTGAATAGTCGTATGCGCTATCTATGATTCTTCCGCTCATTGTGCCAAGAGTGTCCTGCAGATAGTCCGAGAAAGCCACCTCTTGCTTGGCAACCGCTGCTGGGTTATCCGTCTTCGCCTCCAAGCGGTTGTATCGGTATCTGTAGGCGGCTCCGAAGTGGTCAAGATAGAAACGGCTTCTGCCACTCATTCTTGAACCATCATCCTCTGGGAACTTAAAGATATACCCTTCGGCATAGTCAAGATTTTCTCTTGTGTTGAATGGTGTTGCTGAAAGGAATATCGTCTTGGTGTTCTTCCAGGTATTCTTGGCCTGCTCCTTCAACTTTGGTTCCACGTTATTGTAATAGTGCTGCTTTGCGGAAGTAAAGTCTTGGTAAGCCTTGCCCAACTTGGGGAAAGCTGTTGCGTCTGCGAGAGCAAAACTATTCAATTCCTTTGGCAGCTGGCTAAACGTGGCGTTTACGACATCTTTAGCAGTTGCACTCGGATGACTCTGCTTGTATTCTTTCTGAATGCGCTGAACCTCCTTTTGCCTCAGCTCGTTAAATCTGTCAGCTGCATTCTGCATCTTCTGATAGTGTGGGTTGATGGTCTGCAATCTGAGGAAGCAATGATTTTCATCTCGGTTTGTCATCATGTAGTGCTGCATACTTCTTGCTGTCTCAGCACCCTTCTTGTTTTCCATGATACGGTGACACTCGTCATAGATGACAGCATCCCATTCTGTTTCAAGAAGCTTCTTGTTAAGGCCGAAGTTTGCAAAGGTGGTGATAACCATACCATCACCACTTTCTGTTGTTGCAGTAGTTCCCTTTTCCTTGGCAACAGAATCCAAATCACGGATATCCAATCCAAGATTCTTTCCATCCTTCATCCAGTCATTTACTTTCTTTTGACTTGGAGTGATAAAGAGTATTCTGCCCTTGCCTTGTTTGGCAAGACGTTTAGCAATACCTAAACCCGTATAGGTCTTGCCTGTACCCGTTCCATTGGTGAACATATAGCCCTTGCCATAAGCGTGCTCGCGGTCCGTATGATCCTTTCCAAAGAATTGAGTTTCCGCTTTCAGCACATCATCCTGCTGCTGAGGCAAGAGGAAAGGTAAGGTTTCTTCGATATTCTTGCGGTCGCCAATCTTCACTTCGATAGGCTCTGCGTCCATCTGCTTTTGGTACTTAACATCAAGTTCCTCGCCAAGTTTTTCTCTTAGCTTTTGGTTTCCGTAGATAGAACACCATTCCGCAATAGTATGGGTCTCACCGTCCATCGGCATCTTAGAGTTCCACATCTCCTTGATGAAGTCGTCTATGTCTTGGTCGGTAAAACCACAATCCTTCAAGCCGCCAGCAAAGGTTTCACGGATATGATTAAACCAATCCTTTACTTTATAGATTCCCTCGTCAATGATAGCCATACCGTACTCCTTTACGGCATTCATTACGGTAGGCACATACTCCATCTGTTCTGGAGTAAGAAGTTCAAACGAACCTAAGTGACCACTACCACCCTTACCAAACTTGCGTTTCTTTAGTTCGGCGATAGCTGCGAGTGCAGCAGACTTTTTGTCTGCTACATTCTTCTTTATTTCTTCTCCTGTGCGACCTCTCCAAGTAGTTCCTTGCTTGGCTGCAGGCTTCCGCTTTGCATCTGACTTAGCAGGTCTATTGCTGCCTCCTCGTCCTCTTTGCTCAGATACATTTCCATCTTTGCCAGTTGAACCGCTTCCTTTGGTGTCAGTATTTCCGGAAGGTACTGCGCCCATGTCGGATGAGCTTCCTTCACCTTGCTTATCGCCTGATTTTCCAACAGATAGAGTAGAGTCGTTCTGATCACCCTCTCTGCGTTCTGGCTCTCCGGGTGCAGACTCGTTGCCTGTTCCTCTATCCAGTTGTCCATCAGTTCCTCCGCTTTCTCGTCCTGTTCCCAGTCCCAATTTTTCGCCGCCTGTAGTATTGGCAGCATCCAACTGTGTTCCGTTTTCTGCTCCGCTATTGTCGGAAACATTCTCATGTCTATTTCTAACATCGTCGTAAATTTTTAAATATGCCATTTTCTGAGCAAAGCCATGATTACCATTGATGTAATCTACAGCATCCTCAATAAAGTTTTTGTTTTCCTCAGAGGTTTGTTCTCTAATCTCTGATACCGTGAGAGGGTTCTGGTTAGCCACGTATTCACGTTCTTCGCTATCCATTTCACTAAAAGGCTTATCAATCTTCTTAGCCTCAGGCATTCCGATTTCCTTAGCAATCTCCTTGCGTCTTTGCACAAGACCCATGTGTTGAGCCTTATAATGCTCGTCAAGCAACTGCTTCAACTCATCTCTGGTTCTCTTGATTTCAGACTCATCGCCACTTTTCTTGGCTTCGGCATACTCTTGGCGAGCCTTGCCTAACTTCAAGTTCATAACAAACTCGCCTTTCTGCTTCTGCTCTTTACGGAAAGCGTCAGCAGCTTGCTCGATTCCCTCCATTGGGTCTTTTGATAGATGGCTATTTCTGATTTCCTCTTCGGTAGCCTTATACTCCGCATCGGCATCCTTACGCATTTTTGCTAAGGTTGCATCTTCTTTCATTGCCTCGGTCTCAGCATCGTATTTGGCTTGCTCTTCTGTAGTTCTTGAGCGTACACCGTTGTGAGCAGGATAGTTCTCTGATATATAATCATCAACCTTCTCCTGCCATTTGCTTTCCACAGAAGAGAGCTTGTCAATCTCTTCGTCAGTCCAATCCTTTGACTTCTCAGTCTTTGCCTCTTCCCTCTTTGTCTCAACAGGCTCTTCCTTTGCCTTGTAGTCTTTTGGATTCGCACCCTTTGCCCAGTCTGCCAGCACCTTGTCGGCAACTTCCTCGGCGGTAGTGAAGTGGATATGAAGCATGTCTGCCACACCCTTCCAGTATCTCTGCAAGGCTTCCTTCACCTTGCCCAGGAAACCGGTAGCCTTGGCACTTTCCTCAACACTCTTGCCTTCCTGCTGCACAAGGTTGCGTACAGTCGCTTCAAGTTTCTTTGCACCCTCACGACCAGAGAATGTAGAAATCAGTTCCTCGTAGAGAGCATCGCCTTTCAACTCAGGGTAAAGCTTCTGAACCTCATCCTTCAATCCATCAACACCATCAAACAGACTCTTCACGTTCTCCCATTCCTCAGGATTGGTATTGCGCAAAGCCTCTGTCCACAAATGGGTGTACTCATGCAGAGGAGTCTCAGGCTTCATCTTCTTGGTATCAAGATAAATCTTGCCGCCTACTGTGAAACCATAGACCTCTCCGTTGGCTGCACGGAACTCCTTTAATGCTGAGCCAGATTGTTCAGGGCGTGATGTATCTCGCTCCACATTCCCCTTCGGGTCAGATTCTCCGATTCTTCCGCCCATTGCACTATTTTCGCTATTTCCTGTTCCGATAGTGCTTCTATAGGAATCCTCAGATCGTCCCAACTCAGATTGAGACTCGCTCCGATTTGAACGAACCTCCTCAGAGTATCTTGCTCTTTCTCCATCGTAGTATACTTTTAATTCATTAATTCTTTCTCTGTTGGCAGATGATGTCTTAGGGATAGCCTCATCCATATAAATATGGTGATTCTTATCTACACGGAATGTATAGAAGTAACCGTTTGCATCCACATAGTGCTCTATAAATTCGCCTTCTCCGAGTTTGTCAAGTTCATCGATATACTCACGGTTATTGCGCATAATGATGGTAGTCAACTCATCGTTGGATATGCGAGCCTTGCTTGGAACATTGCCCCAGTCAAGAACGGCACCGCCAGCCTCTCTACTATACTTTACGTCAGAGTCGGCATCCTCCAAAGCACGCTGGGCTTCCTTTTCATCCGTTACTACCTCAATACCAGTCTGCTTGGTAATCTCCGTGGCGATTTTCTTTAGCGCCTTGTTTACCTTTACTGCTGGTTCTGATCCTGCTTCTCCTGCTGGTTCATTTCCTCCTGATGCTTCTTGTTGAGGTTTTTCAGTGCCTGAAACATCATTGCCTCCTTCATTTTCTGAATGTCCTGTGCCATAATCTTGCCATTTTTTAAAGTTCAAATACTCGTTAATTAACTCTTCCTTGGTAGGAGCAGCCTCAAACATATTGCCCTCACCAGTATTTCTTGAAGCGGCAATTCTGTTGTACTCATCGAGCAAGTCTCTGAAATCCGCAACCTTACCCTCTAAGGCCAAAGCCATCATCTGAGAGATAGAAGGATAACGCTTTGCTGCGTCCTCACCGAACATATCCGGTGTCCTCAGCAGCGTATCAACCTTGTTTCCACCTCGTCTTGCCTCGTAGAGCAACTGAATGGCTTGGTCTATCTCATCACGAAGAGAGTAATCGCCTAACTTCATGTTGTCCATTACAGAACGGATAGCATTGATAGCCTTGTTCTTCACTGCAGAGTCGATGCCAAGCATTCTGATAGTTTCAGGCTTGAAGATGGAACCCAGGAGAAGGTTCTTCACATACTCCCTGCCTTGTGCGGAAAGTCGCTCGGGACTATCCATCATCTGTGCCACCTCGTTCTGTCCGATGATGCCTTTATCTACTAACGTCTTCACTAAGTCATTTATTGCCTTGGAATTGTTAAAGAAAGCATCAAGAGAGCCATTTCCTTCAATCTCAGCAACAATCGCGCCTACCTCATCAGAAGTCAGGGTCTTAGCCTTGGCTACCGCCTGTTCGGTATTGCTCTGAGTCTTCTTCTCGTTTCTGTTGAACTTGGCGAAGGTTGCAGCATCGTAAGGCAGTCGCTCGTCTGTTACCATTACCAGGCGAGGATGCTCAATACCGCTCTGCTCAATCTGCTCACGGGTAAAGCCGAAGTTCTCGGCATTCTCCAGAAGGTCGTTGATGTATTCGCCATCCGTGCCTTCCTTTGCAGCCTTCTGTCCTGCCATAGTTCTACCATTGCCATCATACACGATACCCTCGTCAGATACAACTGGCACATTCTCGATAGCCATACCATTATATTTCATGGCTATCTGGTCCGTGTTATGCTGAGCCGCCTTGTCGTGCTCATAGTCACGGTCGTTCACGGTTCTACCCTCTGCATCGGTAGGGAATCCCTCAGATTTCTTATAGCCATTGTTCACGTCGTGAGAAGGAGTAAGACTTTCAGCCGGAACAATCTCATAGTGTCCCTTGATCTTAGTCTCTCCGTCAGGAAGCATTCTTGTGCGCTTGTTGCCCACAAGTCTTGGCGCATTCGCAAACTTCTGAGCAGCCACGTTGCCTGCCTCATGGGCACCCTCAACCTCTTCGGTATTACCCACAGTCTCAGCCACCTTCTTGGCGGTCATAGTCTTCTTAATATTCTGAGCGTGCTCCAACTGCTTCTTGGCAGCCTCAACGGTCTTAGTCTTCAAAGCCTCCTGCTCCATGATGTCGTTAGGCTCGGCGGTATAGTCCACCTTCATCTTCTCGGCATCCTTCAAAGCCTTCTCCGCTTTCTGAATCTGACCATCCACCACCTTATCGGCATTCTCCCCGAAGTCCTCAGTAAGAATCTCCGCACTCTGCTCAGGAGTCATTTTCTCATAGTCTGGTGTAGGTCTTCCCTTGCTGTCAGTAGCCATAGGAACGTCAGAGCCATCTGCAAACTTGCGCACCTGCTGAGGCTGTTCTTGTGGTACTAAGTCCTCACTTGTAGTATTATCTTTGCCCGATGTGGTGTTAACTTCCGATTTTGTGGTATTATCTTGTGGTACTTTCTCTTCCTGCTGAGGCTTGGAAGCATCCTGTATAGCCTGCTCCTGTGCCGCCTGATTATATGGCTCAGAGTTCTTCATCTGCAATCTCTGAGTGTATTCTGCAGCAAACTGGTCGATAGGCTGATTCTGAAACAGAGTAACCTCATCCGATTTCAGATACACAACATCATGAGTGTTAGGGTCCAGGCACACAATCATATCGCCGACACCTTCCTTGGCACGGCCAGTTGTTGAGTCAAAAGCAACCTCTCCCGATCCAAGGATAAGTGTTCTTCCGCTTCTGTCCTGCACGTAAATCGCCTGTTCACCATTCATTTCCTGCCCGTTCAACGTTCCATGGAAAGACCAGTCCTGCACATAAGAAGAAACTTGTTCATCAATAGCATTCTTGGTAGCCTCCTGCATACCCTGCACTCTTGCGTTCGCATTGATATAATGGGCAAATGGTTCTAATTGTTCAACAGTCAAACCTCCCTGCTGAACCATCCAGTCATAAATTTGCGGATTGGTCAAACCCTGCTGTTTCAATCTTTGGAAATTCTGACCGAACACATCATTATCACGTATCAGCACGTCCATCTCGTCCTCAGCCTGCTTCAATCCATTAAGCTCCTCTTTAACTGCTTCGCCATTTGGCTGCTCAGTTCCAAGGTTGTTGTCTGTAGCGACATCTTTACCATCCATGGCACTCTGTTCTTCATGAACTTTATTTGCCGGGAACACTTCCATTTCTATAGCCTTTCTAAGCTGAACGCAAGCATTCTGCTCTGCATCAGTTCGCTTCATTGGGTCTTTATCAAATGCCTTTAGCATACCCTCTCTATCCATACCGTTTTTGTTTGCCACGGCATCAACGATAGGTAAGAAAGAACCGTTTTCGGAATTTAATACATACTCCGTAAACTGATGGTCTATTTTCGAGCCGCCTGTTTGCATACCTTCAACTATCCCTTGCACCTGTTCCCAGTCTTTCGCATTCTCCTTGAAGAATGAATTTTGCAAGTCATAATTATTTCTATCCAAACCAACCAACAGAGCAAGGGCATTCTTAGAACGCAACTCCTCTTTCCTTACACCAATTTCATAAACAATAGACTCTCTCTTGTCTTTTGTGTCAAATCTATGTTTCGACAAAAGAGTTCCGTCAGAAGCATACTCGTTTATGGTCTTATAGGTGTGTATGCGGTTGTCTCCATCTGTTCCATCTTCCGTTCCATAGGATATATGGTCCATCATTGGGCGAGATTCTGGCATTGTCCCCATGACCATAGTAGTAAACTTTGCCTTAGCGTCCCAAGATACATTTGGATCCTGCATAATTTGCTGATAGTTGTTGAGCAAATCAGAACCATCTTCACTCTTCTCGATATCCTCAGCTCTGTATTTCTTAGCCTGTTTTGCCCAGCTGATAATATTCTCCATAGGCTTCATCCCCAACTCAGAACCAGCAGCGAACAACTGATGTTTCTCCTCGTCAGAAAAAACATGAGGTGCTGATTTTGCCTCGCCAGACAAGAAAAATCTTGCAGTCTTTTGGGCAATATTGCTGGTAAAGCTGAATGGCTTGCCGTTTCTATCTGTTTCCTTTTTGAATAAGTCTTTCGCATGGGTAAGCTTAAAAATAACGGCACTTGCGCAAGACTCAAGTGTTCCCTCAGTAGAAAAACCGTGCCAGTCGTCACCAGTAAGGACATGGTTAGCATAACTTGAAGCAACTCCACCTGTAGCCATACCGATACCCTCCATACCAGTTTTAATGCCCTCATAGGTAAGTTTTTGCCCCATTTTGTTAACTCTCTGCTTCCACGTCTTTTCCGTTCCTTTAAGACCAATGCCATGGCCAAAAGCTCCAACTGCGCCACCCATGCCTTCCATAGTAGCAAAGCTAACACCTTCTTCCAATCCACCTTTGGCTGCTGCTTTCAAAGTTCCCCAAAGCGAAGTATCTTCTCCTGTAGAATAGTTCTGAACGGCTCCGTTGATGGCTCCATATTGAAAGCCTGTAGCTCCTCCATGAACAATGCCTCTTGCTACACCTTCAAGCACCCTCTGTCTCAAAGACTGGTTAGCCGTTCTCGCCATCTGCTGAGCTGCATTACCAAAAACCTTTTCTGTCAAAGCTCCAGCTCCGACACCAGCGAGATTATACCAAGGCGCATCAGCTGCGAAAGCAACAGCTCCCTTTGCTGCTTTTGCCCAAGTGCCTGGTTTATAGTTTGGATTCAGTCCTTCTTCCGTCATTGCGTCTGCCTGTTGCTGCATTTGCCTCTGGCTTTTGGTAGAAGTAAGACCTGTAAGCAATGTTCCTGTAAGAGAGTTAAGAATGCCGCTTGCTATATAGTCAGATGCACCCTTTGCCATCATACGATTAAGCTGAGTCTTATTGAATTGTTCTCCTGCTTTCTCTATCAGTGCAGGTGCAAGTGAACTTTCAATATAAGCCTCTGGTGAAACTCCGAGTCTTTGGGCGTCAGACAACACTCTCTGCTTAACCTTCGGGTCAGAGAAAATACTTTCTATATTCTTCTGAATATTTCCTGTGATTTCTTGAAGCTGCTTGTCTTGATCCATTTGGCTCTGGTAAGCTCTTTCTCCAATCCACCAGTCTGCGCCACCAGTACCATGAACTCCGCTGTTAGCACTCAGCACAGCAAGACCTCTTGCATGAGCCGCCTTGAACTCGTCTCCTATAACCTTGTCAAGATAGTCGCCCATTTCAGAACCAACCAATGTATTTGCACTTTGGTTCATTTCATCCATCAACTGCCCCTCGGTCTTACCTATATAAGTATCAGCAGGTGTATTAGTCTGCATGATAGGCTGAGCGTGGCTTGCCTGCCTGTCCATTTTCCGGGCAGCAGTCTTTGCCGCTTGTCTTCTTACCTGCTGATTCTGCCGATACACTTGCTGTGTAGCCTTAGGCGAAGCATAGTCAACTGGATAACCTGCTCCCTTCTGCGCATCGTCAATCTCATAGAGAGACTGGACGAAAGGAGAAGCATTCTTTGGAGCACTCTTTGGAGTCTTGCCTAATTGCGTATTTTGTCTATACGGAACCCGCATTGCTCTCTGTGCCGTGGTCATAGGCTTCTGTGCCACTGGCTTTTCCTTTTGCTGAGGCTTCACAGCATGGAGACCAAGAGCCCTTCCGAAATCCTCGTAAGTATCACCGATATTCGCTCCGTCCTGCTTCATTGCCTGATAGAAGCCTAATCGGTTTTTATATCCCTCCTTGCCCGGCGCAAGCATCAGCTTCTTGAATTGTTGTCTTGTGCCGATCTGCGCCCCGTCCGAAACAAGCGCATCGTACATTGTATCTATTCTATCACGTGCCATATTATGATATGTTTATTTATAATTCTTCTTAAACCAATTATTCAGGGCATTATGTTTCTGAGTACTCTTTGGTTTACTTCTCGCTCTCTTGGCAGCATTCTGTTGCTGTGCTGCCTGACTGGTTACGGACGCACCCTTTGTCCGTGTGGTGGTGGTTTTCTCCTCGCCAGTCCTATAGTTCGTAGTCTTTGTAGTAACAGAGGTTGAAGACTCGCCTTGTGGCAGCTTCCCGTATTCACGATAATACTCCTGCTCCCACATGGTCTTGTTTGGCTGATACCTAATCTTTCCGTTTTTATCCTCGAACCAATACTTTCCTGAAGTACCACTGCCCTTACCGGAGCGGCCGCCACCTCCGCGTCCCTTATGAGTAGCATTGTACTCTGCTATGCCAAGACGCCTTTCTGCCAGTTTGTCCTTAGCCTTATCGCGCTCCTGTTTGTACTTGAAGTCTCTGTTGTCCTTTTCAGTTTTAGCTTTTGCGGCTGCCGCATCCTTCGCTTTCTGGTAGTCGAACTTGTCTTTACTTAGAGTCGCTCCATTCTGTTTAAGCAACAGGTTCAGCTGGTCATAGGCGTTCTTAGCCTCAGCCGCACGTTCCTTCAAATTGAGAGTTGCCTGATTATAAGCCATAGCCCTGTCAGCTGCATCCTGCTGTCTACGCTCAGCCTTGCGCTTCTCGTAGCCTGCCAAAAGGTAGTCCGTAGGGTCATTGAATCGCTGTAAAGGTCCTCCCTTATAAGTGTTCACGATATTACCCATGTGACGGATAGCATCTGCAAAGGTTGCCACGCGCTGCATATTTTGTGTATGCCGCAGATCGTACTCATCATCAGTTTCTCCGTCTCGTCTTCCGGGTCTCAACTTTGGAGCAAGCCCTTTTATCCAACCAAAGAAACCGCCATCCTTCTTTGTCTCATCGGCTGTAAATTCCTTCCCAGAAGAAGGAGAAGATACTCCTGCAGAATTCAAAGCTGCAGAAAGCGAACTCAAGTCATTCTGCTGAGTCTGGGCAGGATTGGTAAACTGAACTCCACCAGTTCCATACTTAGGGTCGGGAGCCTTACTGTCTGGGGTCAGGTCAGGAGAGGTACCTATAGCGGGAGCCTCGAACTTGCCGTTAGCACCACCATTGCCACCAAAGAAATTCATGTCCATCGGTTGAGGAGCAACTGGAGTAGAAGCACCTCCTGGCGCACCCTGCATCGGCAGCTCTCCACCATTCTTCATGGCATAATTCTGCTGCGCCATTTGCTGAACCATAGGAGAAGGCTCAGTTACAGACACTCTCCCTTTGTTCATATTCGTATTCTGTTTATTGTTTGTTGGCATAGCTTATTCTTCTTTAGTAATAATTCCGCAAAACAGAAGAAATCGGTCTATAACGTCATTGAGAACTTTTGAAAGTTCCTCTGCCGCCTCTTTTTCTTCACTATACGCCAATTCCCAACACATCTCGAAAAAATCTACGGTTACAGGTTTCTTGAGGACAATAACCTCAGCCATCTTCTGAGCCATCTTGGTATAACTATCAAGCTGTTGCTTCATTGCCTTCAACTCTTTACCCAAGTCTGTAATCACCTCGTCCTTCTCTGCAATCTTCAAGTTCTTCTTGTGGATGATCTTGTTGAGTCGGGTAATCTCTTTGCCGAAGCGCTTAATCTTCTTTCCCTGCTCATCCAACAAAGCATCGTTGAACTGGGAGGCTGCTTCTTTAAGGGCAGGGTTCTTGTCTGTATTCTTGTTGTCTTTCCACCGCAATTTTATTCCTTCTGCTGCGCTCAATGGAGTGTCAGAAACTGGAGCCGGTGCTCCCTCTCCTGCCCTCATCTTCTTGATAATTATACTGCGAATACGAAGAGCTGTTTCTGGAACGAAAACACCAATGCCATTCTTTGCCATAATATGCAAAGCTTCAAGAACCTCTGGTTTCTCATTACGAATCCATAGCTTTTCTTCAAATTTAAGAGGCTTGTCGTACTTCTTGAATCCAATTTCCAAAAACTCTTTCTTCAATATCTTCTTTGCTTCTTTTAATGTCATAATCTATCCAATTAAAATAATGATTAAAAAACCAGCAAATGCGCCAAATACATCTGCTATAATATCTTTGTTGTCAAACAAGCAGTATGTGTTATAGTCGTATACCTCCTTCAATATGCCGGCAATAACCGCAATCATACAGGCTGATACTGCCGAAGCTGTAGTACCCATACCGAGCACGTTCATATTCAAAAGAGCAACAACCATCGTGATCAGGCAGCAAGTTTCAAAGTGCAATACCTTGTCTTCGCCGCCAATTCGCTTTATAAATCTCTGAAATCTATTCATAATCTTTAAGTTTAACTTCATTAACACTTTCCGAAAAATAAGGGGTGGGGAAAATCGGAAAACCGAAATAAAAAGGAGATGGGGGTGGGGGTCGCATTTTTATATTTGTATTTATCTACTATAGTTTAAAACGGTGGTCAACGGGGGTGCCCCTTTGGGTTTGATTGTGTGTGCCTCCTTCTCCATGTTCTTGTCACTCGTTCCTCTCGTCTTTGCCTCCTGCTCCCACCGAAGCCTCAAGCCTATCCGAACAGCCCATCAACGCCCTCTGTGACCTTCTTAAGCCTTGCATCCGCACTTTCACCGAGGGCAGATGTTATACCAGTGTTATCACGGCTACCCATGTCACTTGGTTTTAGGCTGTCATTCAGCGACTTAGCCCCTTTAGGTTCTGAACCCAACTGGTTCATACCCGCCTTGAACAGAGCATTGCTCATATTCTGAGCCGCCTCACTGGTATTCTGTGCGGTCTGCATGGCGGCTTGCTCACGTTCCTGAGATTGCCCAACTTGGTGTTGGAAGTGCTTGTCTGCCACTTGCTGCTTTCTTGCAGTGTCATTCGCCCCGATGTTTGCGATAGTGTCACCCATAGTCTTGTTAGCCGCTTCCTTCGCCATTGCTGTAGCCGCAGCAGTACCACCGCCAACAGCAGCCGCACCATCAGCCTTGCGGACGTAGCTGTCCTGCACCTCTTGCGCACGCCTCATCAGGTTTTGCCCAGCCTTGGTGTCGATGTAGTCGGTATTGTACTCCTTATCGTACCATGCCTTTTCTGCCGCTGCCCTGTACTTCCGCTCTCGCTCCGCCTTTTTTGCCTCCTTACGTGCCTTTGCACCACCAAACAGAGAAGAAGCAACACTGCCAGCCAACATCGCAGCCGTGGCAATCCATTCACATCGAACACCGAGAACTGGAGATGCACCGCCTAAATTCTTTGGGATTTTCGTCAAGATTTCTTTCATAATAATTGCAATTATTAATTTACCAATGTATTTGTGTCGGCAAATATATATATATTTGACTCTCGTTTTTTCCATTGTAGCCCTACCCCATTTCCCTCCTCCTCCCACAAGTCCTTTTGTCGGCGCACAAATCATGGCTTTGCCCATCAAAACACCCCTCAAAACGTCTATCTTTGTAAACATTTTGTACTTTTACACCAAAAACTTACACACCTCATTATCAGCAAGTTAGTTTCACACCTTCCAGAGTGTAGATAAAACTTTTCTGTCGTGATATTTTACTTTTCTCAATTAAAGAGAGTTTTTTGCCTAAAACCCATTTCGCATTAATAGGTACGCGCGCACGCAAAGAAGCGATGAAAAAATCTATCTCATCACGTAATACAGCTATCATTCAAGTCAAAACTCTCATATTTTCGGCATATTCGGGTAAATGGTCGTGTTTTTCATCAAATTCGCTAATTATGAGGCGTTTAAGGGCGTTTTTCTGTCATTTTAGAGCCATTTTCTTGCTTTTCAGGCGTGTTCTTCAAGTTTGCGCAGAATTTATCGCAAAATAGGATTAAGGCTTTTAGAAGGTGTTTTTCTGTCTGTTTTTCTCTTCCCTCTCTTCTTTCCTCTTCTATCCTTTCCTTTCCTCTCTGTATTCTCTGTTTGTGTGTTTCTATCTTCTCTCTATTGGTTATCTGTGTGTATGATGAGGAAGGAAGAGAAGAATACCTTTGGGAGATAAGGCAACGTGGGGACGGGGCTGCGCCCTCACGCCTCCTGCTGTGGGGCTGCACCCTACAAATCCACTTTGTACTTGTACTCAAATTCCTTCTGATACTGATAATCTTTGTACCAGTCCTCCAGTCTCTTTGCGCCATCAACCAACTTTATTTCAAGATAGATACCAATGGCAGCATACAAAACGAACACCGCATAAAGCAGCCACTTTGACGCATTCTTCAAAGCCTTTTCGAGCAGGTGCCCAACTCCTGCCCAATAAGCACCATTCAGAGTTAAAGCCAATATCGCAAATATCCCCCAAAAGAAAACTTCCGCCACTCTTAATAGCGCATACTCCCTGCCGCATTCCTCAACCTCTCCAAGGAACGTCCAAAAGAGTATGCAAGCAAGCGCAAAAGGAATAATAAGTAACGCCCAGTACTTTTTCATTTTGCTATAATCTTTAATTCTTCAACTTGGTTTAAGAACTCATCCAGTGTGTCGGCAGTGTAGTGGATGCCATTGTAACGGATATAACTGGCGAAATCTTCCTGCTTGTCTGTTACTTCATCCTCAAAGAACTCACTTACGTTTGCACCGATAACACTGGCTATTTGTTTCATTGTTTTATATGTAGGATTTCCAGAAATATTCCGTGTTAAGGTTTCCCGAGTAATCCCCATTTTTTCTGCTACACACGTGATGTTATAGCCATGACTTCTTATTACTTCTTTTATATTCATAACGTGACATTATAATGAATGTCGCAAAGTTACTCATTTTTTTGATTAATTCGGCATTTTCTTTGTTAAATAGTATTACATTGTCACAGATTATGTATAATGTCGCAAAAGTGTGACATTTTAGTTAATTGCTTGTTAATTCTGTTAATAGACACTAAAATATCACGTTATTTCATGAAAACATTTTCAATTGTGACATTTTGTTGTTACATTTGCAATCGAATTCAGTATTACACTGATTCACGAAGAACGCAAAGCCCGTAGTTACGATTAGCCGAGCGGAGGGAGTATGGCAGAGGTGTCACCCGAATAGTTGCCGTAATGCAGCCACGTATGTACATTTATATACGTGTAGGTCACAAGCCCTTCAATGCAGAGTGGAGCAACAACTAAACAATATGAAGAAATTTGCTGTATTGAAACAACTTTACAATTACTCACCTCGTGTGTTAGAAATGTTCGATGAACGTGAAGACGCAGAGTTGTACGTTACACTAATGAAAAAGACAAACAAAGACACAGATGCTTTTGAATACAATGTATTTGAAATGAGTAAATAATTTAATTGGATAAAACATGGCACAGATTAATTACAGAAAATTGACAAAGGAAGAACTATTAAGCATTTATAATAGCAACATGAACTATTATAAAGCACACAACATCAAACGACCATTTGGCAGATATGCTGAATTGTTCTTCATATTGTTCAACGACGGCACAAACCCTTATATGTGGTCACTTGAAACCATTTGCAGTTGGTTTCCTGAATGCGACCGCACAAAGTTAGAAAAAGTATTGGATATATACATTTAATATGATAAAGATATGATTTCTATTAATTCAAAAATCGGAGAGGCTACTCTCTCAGAAAACGGAAACAAAGAACGTATTGACATTTGGGACGGAAACGTCCTCGCAGCATTCACTTCCGACAGAGAAACAGAAGACGGAAAGAAAGACAGAATACTATGGGGATTTCTGTATAGCACGGACCAAGCAAAGAGTATGGCAGAACACTACAAAAAGAAAGGTACAAGACTATTCGGTGCTGAAAATGTCAGTATTAAAATAAACCTGTATTTCCCTAAGGCAAAGGAAGTGGTTGAAGTATTGACACGAACCTTTGGATATAAGGTTGAATGCTACTATGAGAAGAAGGTGGAGCAAAACCTTGGGGAGATAAGGGAGGGCTGCGCCCTCCCCTTGCTGAATGTGGAACTATTATAAAACATAAAACTCATGAAGACAATAACACTTTCAAGCGATGATATTTGTATCATCACTCTCGCTTTACTGGATAAGGCGATGAATATTAAGAACTCTGCGAAGATATGCGGTATTACACTATCTTCGCAGACCTTAAACAAACTTGCTGTCATGCAAGGAATAGTTGACAAAATAAACGATTAAATAAAATAAGACTATGAGAAAGGACAAGACTTACGAGCAGCAAAAGAAGTTCTACGACGAGAGCGGACAATACGAGAGTTTGGGAGCTATGTTCATTTACTGGCTTGTATGCGGATATATGACACCAGCCGAAATGCAAAACGTGTTCAGAGAAGGCAACAAAGAGTGCAAAAATTTCATACTGGAAGACTTGTACCACCTATGTGACAAAAAGCAACTTTACCAGTTTGTGAGAATTTTCTACTTTGGTAAGAGATAACAGGCTATATCGGCAAGAGTATAGAGGCTCACAGGTGGTTCAAGACCACCTGCCGAACGATTAATCAAGTGGGACAATGGCACTTTAGCAGATTTCCGAGGAATACACCCACACTAATAAAATTATTAGTCGGAAATGCGGGCGTGATATACCTTAATATCAGATGAGCAAAACATCTAAAAGCCGTATCGCTATGCAGAGCGAGGGAGAAAAACCCGTAAAAAGACCGATGCGAGGGCAGAGCATGGGGCTAAGGAAAAAGCCTGAATAAACGAACCCGAGTTTACGGCAACTCGTAAAACTGCAAGCCAAAATCTCTTGTGTGGAGTGAGATTGAAATAAACCACACGTTGAGCAACAACGTTAAGTGCAACGAGCCGTGCATAAGCGGACAAAAAAGGTAGGGCAGCGGAAACGTACACCTCCGCACACTTAAAGGCGTAGAAGCATTCCAAAAGGCTTCCAGCGGCTCACGACCGCAACGCCTACAAACGTATAACGATAAAAAGAAAGGACAAAGCTATGGACATTACAATTTTCGCACTCACAGCGGTAGTATTCTATGCACTTGGCGTAGCCGCTGGCAGACACAACGACAATTTTAAGGAATAAGAAAACAGATAAGATTATGAAGAAGTACATCAACCATTTGTTGGTAGTTGCAGCCATCGCTGCAATGCCGATACTTGCAAGCGCATATACCAACGCACGCAAGGAAGCAGACAGACGTTTGCTTATTGATTTCATTGAGTATTGCCAAAAGAACAAGGGGCTTGAGCAGATTGATCCAAACAAGGACTACAAGAAATCCAGCCTCCACGACCTCAGGAACATGGCTACCTACTATGTAGAGCAGTCGTGCTTCTATGATGTGACAGACTTCGATGAGCAGTATAAGATAGACGAAATAGTATATCACAACGACAAAAACAAGGAACATGGCAATAATAACTAAGTTTTTCAAGGGAGCGGGATATTCAGACAAGAACAACGTGAGATATATCGCACGCACAACCTTTGTTCAGATAAGGACACCGCATTCAGAGAGATACTATTTAACAAACGGAACACAAGTGAGCAAGTCAACTTGCTTGCAGAGAATAAAGAAATAACAATTATGAAAGCTATACCAAAAGATAAGCAGATTGCTGAATACACACTGATTTCAGCACCTATAGACGAAACTAACGTCCAGTCGGACATCATACGGAGAGTATTCGACAATGAGGAGTGCATAACAAGAAAAGGCACATATCTCGGGTATGTGGAGGATATGGCTGTCAAGGCTACTATCTTCTATAACAACGTATTATTTACACTCATCAATAAGAATGAGGCAGACAAAGGCATATTCGCCGGCACCATCCTATCTCGTATCACAGAAGACGAGTACAAGGATATATATATTGGGAACTCTTTCCAGTATATTTGTGAGGATGATAACAATAGACTTGTTGTTACGATAAATTACGAGGGAGACGGAGAGGTTGTAGTTATGTTCAACCTGAATGTACTTTCGGATGATTTGGTATTTTAAGAAATTATCGGCTGAGTCTGTAAAAGCAGCACACCACAATGCAACGTTTGTGGCAGCCACAAAGACTAAAACGCAAATAATATGGAAGATATTTTATCAAACATCTATGCGGACGCATACCAGTATGCGATAAGCAACGGAGCGACAGAGAGACAAGCAGAGGAGTATGCACTCGACTGCAAGAACGAGGTTGAACAATTTTACAATTAAACAGCTATGGTAAAGTTACGTGATTACATTACAGAGCAGTTAAAGGATATGGCTGCAAAGGACGAGAATTTCAAGGCTCGCTACGAGGACAAGGACAAGTCTATGGATGAATGCGTGAAGTATATCTTTGAGCAAGCGAAGAAGCAAGCAGAGAATAATTGCGCAGCGATAGACAATGACGAGGTGCTGAACTGGGCAGTACACTATTATCAAGAGAAGGACTGCAAGCCAAAGGGTAATGTCGTAGCAAAAGTAAAGGCTTCATCCCCAATAGTGGCTTCGCCAGTACCAGCCAAGCCACAGCCTAAGAAGAAAACAGCACCAAAGGCAAAGAAAGCAGAGTCTAAGGCAAAGTTTATCGAGTTAAACCTGTTCGACTAAAACCATTTCAAGTTATGAAACCAAGAACCAAGAACGAGGAGCAGATTGTGAAGCTATCCAGCCAGCTGGGTAGTATCTGCAAACGTGATGAGCAGAAACTCATCAAGCAGACGTACGGAACGTGCGATTATAAAGATATGTACGACAGAGCATACGCAGTCATCAATCAAGCCTACAGAAGCTATCAGGTAATGAGGTATTTCCGCATCACCCGACACCGCAACCGCAAACGTGAGGTATCATACTCCCTTTGGGAGGTGCAGCAGGTATGGAATAAGAAAGGTTCACGGCAGACAACTCTGTCACGTAGACGTGCGATGAGTTGGTGTCTTGATGCCTTTGCCTACTCGTCAGACCTTACCATACGCCCACAGCGCATCGACATACCTTACGACTATTGCTACAATAAGTCACTGATTGGCACATATCGATATTGCGAGCCTTATATGGAGCCAGCGCAGCAGGAAATGTATAGAGCAGAGATATACAAGATACTATCGAAGAATGACCCCTTCGAGGAGACTCTTTTCAAGGCTTCGCCAGCATTGTTTGCGCACGCCCACAGATACGTGCGTGACACAGAGCCTTATATGGCAGCATACAAGGTTGCTATCCGTCACGGCTATGCCATCAGCGATGTATCTATGTATGTTGACTATATCAGTGCGCTTATCTATCTCGGAAAGGACACGCACAACCCATTCTATGTATGCCCAGACAATCTTCTTCAGGCGCACGACAAGTATGTTGCTAAAATAGAAACAGAGAAGAATAGAGCAAGAGAGGAAGAGCGCAGAAAGAAAGCACTCAAAGACAACGAGCGATACGTCAAGGAGAAGCAGAAGTTCTTCGGTATCTTCCTTTCGGACGGAGAACTTACTGGCGAGGTGCTGAAATCCGTTGATGAGTTTATCAAGGAGGGAGAGGCGATGCATAATTGCGTGTTCGCTTGTGGGTATTACAATCGAAAGAACTCTTTGATTTTCTCTGTACGTGACAAGGACGGAAAGCGAGTGGAGACCGTAGAGTTCGACCTTGTAAGCGGAAAAGTCATACAGGCATACGGCTGCTGCAACAAGATAAGCAAGCAGCATAAGGAGGTGCTCCGACTTGTCAATTCAAGCGCAGCACTCATCGAGAGCTATAACAATAACAACACAATTAAAATCAAGGCAGCATGAAGAAACAAGAGTTTATTTTCGTCTTCCCCCAGTCGGGGGAGACGATTACGAGAGTCATGAACCCTCTCGCAGTAAAGGACGCAGTGGTAAAATACCTCAAGGTTCAGAACGAGGTGCGTGGAGACATCTGCATCATCAGGAACAGCCTCAACGAAGTAGTCGCTATGGCATACGTCAGCGAGACGATGAAAATTTCTTTTTTCACTGAAGACGAGTCAGTGAGCGACATCAAACCAATCGAAGTAGTAGAGGAAGGAGGTGCGTCATGAGCAAGCAAGAGTGGTTTATTCTAATCATGTTCATCCTGAGCATTATAATCGGTTTTTCTTCATAAGAGAAGGCAACGGGAGTCCAACCAACTCCCACTTTTTTTTATTTTCGATATGACAAAGAAAGCAGTAGTATATTTTTATGATGACATCTGTTGTGTGGACGACACCGAAATCTTATACGACAAGAAAGACCAGCTGGCTGATATTGTTGTAGCTATGCTCAGAGCCACGGCAGAGGCTAAAACGGCAGAGGCTTACGATGCAGCCACCAGCAACCTAATCCTTAAGTACAACGTGTCACGAAAAGGAAAGGTGTCGAAAATGCGCACATCAAGGCGAGGAGGCTCACGTCCAGGGGCTGGGCGAAAAAGCAAGGGCAGGGAAAGCATACAGCATATCATCACACTTCGGGTGAACGCAGATACATACGATTATCTCCAGTCGCTTCCCGACAAGTCGCTTTGGATTAGAACAGCGATAGCGGAGAAACTTGAACGAGATAATACAGCAACAGGGCAGTCGTGATTTGCGACTGCCCTGTTTTTTTTGTTTCTATAGCTCATCAAACTCCTTTTTGTATTCTGCCAACTTTTTCACTAAAAAGTCCTTCAATTCATAGCGGAAAGAGGGATTTGCTTCTATAAGTACATAGAGATCACTACTTATTTCGTCATTGCTGGCGTAAGTGAAGTCATGAATTATACTCTCTATTCTTTTGATAGTTATTTGGAGTCTATCTGCTTCTTGGTATGTTTTTTCTGTCATATCTTAGTAAAATTTTAAAAGCGGCAAACACTATTCTCACGAACCATGAATACCTTGGGAATAAAACCAAAAATCTAACTTTGCCTATTTCAATTTACTAATATCAATAAATGTGCTATTGTTCCCTCCGGTAGTGACCTGAGGAACAGAGCCATTCCATTTCTCAATCCACATCTTTTGGAGAATAGCAGGAGTAAGTGAAGCAGTCTTTAGCTCATTAGCCTCACGTTCTGCCCGAGCCTGCACAAGCATCTTCTCAGCCTCAGCCTTCTTTACTGCGACCTCATTGAGTGCTCGCTGTGCCTCCTGTATTGCCTTATTCTTCTGATTAACAGCCTCAACGATAGAACTTGGATACTTAAGACCAGATGTTAGCTGCTCAAGATGAAAATGTTCTTTGGCAAGGGCCTTACTAAGTTGCGTCTCAATAGCTCTCTCTACCAAGTCACGATTGCTAACAATTTGGTCAGTTGTGTACTTGTTCAGCTGAATGCGGAATGCGTCTTTTACGTAGTTAAACAAAGTGCCGTTGATAATGTCCTTCAATTCCTTGCGGTATTTTTTGAAGACCTTTGGCGCATTTCCATCCACCATTTTCAAAGAAACGGTAGGGTCAACGGTAAACTCAGAGCCATCCTTTGCGTTGATGGTGAACTCTGGGTAGTCGATAGTCTGAACAAACGTAGGGTACTCATACACCTCCTCAGTAAAAGGATTGTACCACACACGACCTGTTACCAGACTCACATCATCAACGCCTTTGTCGGAGCCGTAGAGGTTAACGAGAATGCCCTCTGAACCTGCATCAACACGTTCACTGCAAGAAGTTAAACACAATGCTGAGAAAACAGCGACAACACACACAATAATTTAATCTGTCTTTTCATTTTCGTTATTTTTGAATGTTAAACAATTTGTTGCTACCGAAAACAGAACCCAAAACAAAAGAACTGCTACACTTACAATGTTTGTCGTCGTATCTGCCTTGCTTACGCCTCTAAGTCCGACATCTACAACCATAAGGGTTATTACAACCCATGCCACGAATGCGGCAATTTTCCATTTAATTTTCTTCATAAGCTATTTGTTATCATATCTAATTCCAATTTTAAAAGTCTGCACTTTTTACTATCTAATTATACCAAGGCTAAGGATGGAGAGACAGAGTAAGTGTTAGCCATAACCTTATATCCATAATTACGAGTAGTAAAGTTATAACCTAATACTTCCATAAAGTTTACTTTAGGAAGATATTCAGAGATAAAATGCTTTGTCTTCTTCAAAATTGTGCGTTTTACTGCAAATTTGACGATTTCGACCGCAGTTTTGATACTCACCCCGAGTTTCTTTGCGATTGTCTTGTATGATAAGCCCTTCTCGACATACTCAAATCCGAACCCGAACTTCCGTGCAACATCACGAGCAGCCTTAACGACCTTGTAGTCGTGGCTGGCACCATGAGCATTTCGAATGGTTCTTTGTGCAAAATCCTTTCTGCTCTGAATAACTACCACCAAGATTGCCTGCAGAGAATACTCAACACTCTTAAGAGAAGAATACTCCACCTTCCTCTCGCCTAACTTTACATTGCGCTTTGCGTGCTTTGAAACAATAGAACGCAATACGAGGGTCTTTCCCTCTATCGTGAGAAGACCATACTGGGACAACACACGTATGCGCTTCTTGATCGTGCGTGAGTGTGCGCCTAATAAATTAACTAACTTGTTTATGCTATAGTTTTTGAGAACATTAGAACCTAATTTCTTGCGGATAAGCAAGAACATAGCTATAGCTTTCAGCAACTCTTTGTTGTTGAACATCTCTAAAGCCAGTCTTAATCTTAGATTCTTGTTCATTAAGAAAAAAAGCGGGGAAAGAAAAAACCGCTCCACCGATTTAATCAATCCCCTATATTTTGAAACCTATTGAACACAGGTATTATCACACTGAGTAATAACCAACACAAAGTGGAGTTTGTTATTGACGAGTGCAAATGTACTCATTCTTGCTCAAACGTGCAAATTCTTGAAGATTAATTAACTTATTAAAAAAATGTAAAATGTTCTGATTTCTGAAAAATAATGCTAAAATTTTATGTATATAAAAATGTTATCACTATCTTTGCAGTGTGTATGTAAGCATCTCTAATTCTGACGATTACAATGATAAAGTTGTGAACCCAACGGAATCACTCTCATCATGATGCAAAGCAGGTGATATGATCATTAGATTGTATCACCTGTTTTGTTTTAGTACATCCGAAATCGAAAATGACTAATGACTAATGACTAATGAGCGAGTCATAGAATGTTTTCATCAATCTAAGTATTTATCAAAGTTTTGTCAAGAAGATATTTGTCTTTGTCAAGAATTTGAGAAACAACGTTCGGCGTCCGAAGGGGAAGCCAATTTAAGAATTTTTCTACAAATGCCTTTGCTTTTCTGTCGGCATTTTCTATTTCGCTACGCGCGGTGAACGTTAATTCTCTGTTTCTCAAATTCTTGACTCAAAATACTCTTGACTAAAAATTATTCTCCGTCACCAGTACCGCCGCCTTCGGTCTGAGAGCCGCCGCCACCCTGGGTATTGTCGGTGTTACCGCCAGTCTGAGAGCCACCGCCAGTCTGTGAACCGCCTTCGGTAGTGCCGCCAGTAGATGGAGAGGCAGGCTTGCTGATGTCGACGTTGTCCTTGCCCTGCTTGATGGCCTTGATGACGGCAGCCTGTGCGTCACGGGATGCAACGAGGTTGAACTCTGCGTCGTCACGGAGTGACTTGAACTCTGCGCCTGGCTCCCAGATCACCTTCACACCAGTGATGTTCTGAGCATTGAAGGCGTTGGGGTCCTCCACACCCTTGCTGGAGAGAGAAACGGAGAAGTCACCGAGGTCGCCAAGGCGGATCTTCTTGCCCTCAAGCAACTGCTCTCGCATACAGTCGACGGTGAGGTAGAGGATGGCTGCGATGTCTGCCCTGCTGTACACGCTGCCGTGGCTTGAGATGTGGCGGGAGAACTTGTCGATGTTCATCACTCCGGTGTACTGTGCGACGGCGAAGGCGTTCTGCTTCTCGGTCTTCACGAGTGCGAGGTCGGCTGGCTGAGGAGTCTTGCCCTCCTTCTTTGCCTGGTTGATGCGTGACTTTGCCTGGTTGATTT
>ERZ1026901.402-NODE-402-length-36358-cov-8.431369_pt1 | contig 36358 bp, 36 predicted proteins | sample MGYA00380179_ERZ1026901 | MGnify/ENA primary metagenome ERZ1026901 (study PRJEB33269, sample SAMEA4719815) | human gut metagenome | biome: human-associated habitat; feature: organic feature; material: feces | place: Cameroon | collected 2013-10 ... | reverse complement strand
AGTCCGAGGCAAAGAAGATCAACGATACCAAGGCAAACGGCGGACGTGTGATCTGTGTCGGAACTACGAGCTGCCGTACCTTGGAATCTGCAACCGGCGATGACGGGATCCTGAAAGCCGGAAGCGGCTGGACTGAGATCTTTATCTATCCGGGATACAAATTTAAGATTCTGGACTGCCTGATCACAAACTTCCATCTCCCGGAATCCACACTCGTCATGCTCGTATCCGCACTCGCAGGACGGGAACATATCCTGAATGCATATCAGGAGGCGATCAAGGAACGGTACCGGTTTTTTAGTTTTGGAGACGCGATGTTTATTCACTGATGTATGTTGAATTTACGTTCTACATATCATATCATGCCATAGGCTAAAGAGATGTGACTCCTTTATTCGAATGACAAAGCAAAACCCCCGGTGCAGCCACACCGGGGGTTTTCCATCTTCCTGTCACCAGTATAGAAGACGGTAACATCTCGCATTTATAGCATGTTAAGAATACTTCATCTAAATACTCAAGTATCAATCTAACGGAAATACCACCGTAAGAAGCATCTTAAAATCTTCCTTCGCGAATACCGCATGCGGCTTCTTCGCCGGCATTACGAGAACATCTCCGGCTTTGCAGATATGCTCTGCACCGTCTACGGTAAACTGACCGACGCCATCGATCACATGTACCATGGCATCGCCGGTGGAATCGTGGGTGCTGATCTCCTCGCCTTTGGAGAACGCGAATAATGTCAGGCTGACCGCCTTGTTCTGGGCGAGAGTCTTGCTGACGATCTGACCCGGTTCTGCGTGGATCTGGTCCGCGAGATTTAAAACTGTTTCATGATCGATATTTTTGATAAAAGCCATTTTTCTTTTTCCTTTCCACCTGGATCTTCCCATGATCTATTTCTTTATTTTACCACGATATTTCCCTTTTGTATGTTGTAAATACAACCATTTTTTGCCTGCATGTCAATTTCAGGGGGGCGATTCTTGTGAATCATCACGATTGATTTTCGAACAGGATTTCGTTAGAATACACCTATCCTTTTCTATATTTCAAATCATAAAAACAAATCTACGAATCTAAGAACACATCAGGAGGTATGAACGATGAACTACGAAGAATTCTGTGCCGCACTGCAGGAAGAGCTTTTTAACAGACTGGATACCGACTATTCGGTCCACAGGGAACGTGTCCTGAAAAATAACGGAGTTGTGCTCGATTCCCTAACGCTGCTAAGATCCGGAAAACACTGTTCCCCTGTGATCTCGCTGGAGATGCTCTACGAACAGTTTGAAAAGGGCCGGTCTCTGGCGGAACTCTGTGAATATATGATATCCGTCACCGATACAGACCTGCCTCTTTCAGTCACAAATCTCACTTCACTGAACAACTTTGAAAATTTCCGTGACTGTATCGTCTGGCGGCTGATCTCCCGCGATAAAAATGAGGAGCTGTTAAAAACTGTCCCCTGGATCCCTTATCTGGACCTTGCGATCGTCTTCTCCCTGATGATCCAGTCCGAGGGTGAAACGCAGATCAGTTCTATCGTAACAAGCGCAGTATCCGCCTCCTGGCACATGACGGCGGAAGATCTTTTTGCCCTTGCGCGTGAAAACACTCCACGGATCTTTCCTGCGAGTTTCCGCCGTCTTGAGGACGTGATCGAGGAATATTTTCCGGGAGCTGCAGACTTTGTCCCGGAGGATTGTCCTGTCCCGACGCTCTATGTCCTCACAAACGATTTTGCCCACAATGGCGCGGCCTGCGTCCTCTATCCGGATAAATTAAAGGACCTCGCAGACCAGTTTGGAAGCGATCTTCTCATCCTTCCATCCAGTATCCACGAGGTCCTGATCGTCGCCGACTCAGAAACTTTTACGGAATACGATTATCAGGTTTTCCGCAATACGATTAAAAATGTCAACTGTGAATCGGTTCCGCCGGAGGACTTTCTCTCCGATCATCTGTACCGCTATTGCCGGGAAACAGACAGACTGCAGATCTTTACAAAATCCCCTGCAGTCCGGACGGCTGTTTAATTTCGTCTCGCATGACTTCCCTCATGATAGAGATGCACAAGATTCACAACGGAATCCGTAATAAAGATCGCCAGTGCAATCGCGCCGGCCGTATGAAGTGTCACGACCAGATAGCGCATGGACAATGCCTGATCTCCCTGGATCAGATAATATACAGTCCGGTAAATTCCGGCTCCCGGCACCGACGGTAGAATTCCTGCGATCAGAAACACCGTAACCGGCGCTTTCTTGATTCTGGCCAGAATATGGCTTAAAAACGCTACCGCAAGGATCGAAAAGAATGCGGCCTGAAGTGTCGAGTGTGTCAGTTCATTGATCACTAAATACGCCCACCAGGCAAATGCGCCGGAAAAAGCCGCATACGGAAGGAACTTTTTCGGAGTATCCGTCAGGATGGAGAACAGCGCGATCGCCCAGAATGCACTGAATACCTGTATGATCATAAAAGTCCTCCTTCCACGCTGCGGACCGCGAGGAGTCCGGCACCAACTCCAAAGGCTACCGCCAGACCTACAACGATTGCCTCCAGGATCCTGGCAGAACCAGCTGCGTAATCACCGTTTAATGTATCGCGGATCGCCGTTGTAAACGTCACACCCGGAACAAGCGGCATGACAGCGCTGACAATGATCGTATCCGAATTCAGCCCCGGATAGGAATGGCAGATCGTCATGGCGGAAAATGCCAGAACAAACGCTCCAAATGCGTTGAAACAGAAATCGTTGAATTTCAGGGCTTTGCCAATCCATGCCGCAGCCGCCAGACACATACCGACTACTGCTGCCGCCAGAAAGTCTCCCAGTGAACCTCCGAACATGGGAGCAAAGAAAGCCGACACGCCTATATATCCCAGCCCCTGTGTCAGTCCGTCATACAGGACCGCTTTCGGTGACTGGATCTCCTTCAGCTCCTTTAGCGCCTCCTCCACGGTGATCTTTCCCTCACAGAAATGACGCGATACATCATTCACCTGACAGATCCGGTTGATACTGGTGCATCTGGCTGAAACACGCTTGACGCGGGTCAGCGGTTCCTTATTCGGATCACTCAATGTGACGAAGATTCCCGTTCCATATACGATCGTCTCCGTCTGCTCATACTCTGAGCGTTTCAGCATGTGGTTCATGGTGTCTTCCACCCTGTAGATCTCTGCCCCACTGACCAGCATGAGCTCCCCCGCCAGCACTACGGCCTCTAACAGCGTTTTTTCATTCATTTGTTACCCCTTTTAACCCCTCTTATCTTTGATGACTACTTCCGCAACGGTTCCGTACCTTCCCTGTTGCGAAAAAACATCCCTTTAGACCGGCTGATCCGATGAAATTTTTGTTTTCAGATCAGAAGAGACGGCTTCCGATCTGAAAAACCAGAAATGCCGCAGACCACGCAAGCGCAAGCTGGAACAGGACCATCCCCAGGGTCCATCTCCAGGATCGTGTTTCTCTTTTAATCGTGGCGATCGTAGCAATACACGGTGTATAGAGAAGGCAGAATACCATGAGCGCATAGGCGTTCACCGCCGTGAATCCCGTTTTTCCAAGGATTCCGGAGAGTTCTGCCATTCCTGCTGCCGAGTTGATGTTTCCGATTCCGTAGAGTACAGACATGCTGGAAACAACAACCTCCTTTGCGGAAATTCCGGAGATCAACGCTACCGCGATCTGCCAGTCTCCAAGTCCCACCGGTCTTAATACCGGAACAAGGATCTGACCGAATTTTGCGGCAAAGCTGTCCGCAACATCAGAAATAAAACCGTTCGGACCTACATTCATGACAAACCAGAGAATGATCGACGCAAGGAAGATCGTTGTTCCCGCCTTTGTCAGGTAATCTTTTACCTTCTCCCATACGTAGATCGCCACAGTTCTAAGGTTTGGGATCTTATATTCCGGAAGCTCGATCAAAAGAGCATTCTCTGTTTTGCTGTCCGTCGTTTTATGTATGATCAGCGCAATGATGATCGCCATGGCAACGCCCACGAGATAAAGGGAATATGCCACCAACATTGCCGAATCCGGGAAAAACATGTCCGCCAAAAGTACATAGATCGTCAGTCTTGCGGAACAGGACATAAACGGTGTTATGAGAATCGTTTTTAAGCGGTCTTTCTGATTTTCCAATGCTCTGGTTGCCATAATTGCCGGAACCGTACAGCCGAACCCAAGAAGCATGGGCAGGAACGCACGTCCGGAAAGTCCTACCATGCCCATCGTCTCATTCATGACATAGGCAACCCTTGCCATATATCCGCTGTCCTCGAGAAAGGCCAGTGCAAGAAAGAGAATAAAAATATTCGGGAGAAACGTTAAGATTCCACCGACTCCTGCCAGAACGCCGTCAACGATCAGGGAGATCACCCAGTCAGAAGCACCGCCCGCCTGAAGTGCAGCGAGAACGCCCGCAGATAAGAGATCCAGTCCCTGTTCAAAATATCCCTTTAAGAAATCACCGACCGTAAAGGTCAGGAAAAATACAAATGCCATGATTCCGAAAAATACCGGAATTCCAAGGATCGGATGCGTCAATATCTTATCCACACGGTCTGTCATCTGTGATTTTTCTTCCTTGTTAAAAAGGCACTCCTTGACAACCGATTCCACATAGTTGTACTTTTCATTGATGATCTCTTTTTCAAAGCTTCTCGGAACAATATTTCCAAGATCGATCGGATGATCCTTCATGACTTCTTTATCATATTCAAGCATCTTGATCGCATGCCAGCGCAGATTTGTGAGGTCCGGATATTTTTTCCGGAGCAGGTCTTCAACCCGCTGGATCCTGTCCTCATTCTCCCTGTCATAATGGACGATCACGCCCTGCGGACCTTCCTCATAGTGATGTACGACCGCATGCATCAGCACATCCAGTCCCGTCCGCTTTCTGGCGGAAACCGGAACGACCGGAATCTCCCCTAACATCTCCGGAAGTCTGTGAAGGTCGATCTCCATTCCGCGCTCCTCGATAATATCCATCATATTGAGCGCCAGAATGACTGGTTTTTTCAGTTCCAAAAGCTGCAGTGTCAGATAAAGGTTTCTCTCCAGAGATGACGCATCCACGACATTGATGATCACATCCACATCATCTTCCTCGATACACCGTCTTGTAACGAGCTCCTCCATCGTATAGGAAGTCAGGCTGTAAATTCCGGGCGTGTCGATCACATGGATCTTTCTTCCCTTGTAACTTGTCTCCCCTTCCATTCTCTCGACGGTAACACCGGGCCAGTTGGCAACCTTTAACTTTGCTCCGGTAAAGGCGTTAAACAGTGTGGTCTTTCCGCAGTTTGGGTTTCCAACAAAGCAGACTGTGATCGGTCTCTCTTCTGTGCTCATGATACTGCCTCCTCTTTTATATCGATTCCACCTGTAATTCTTCTTCCAAGTGCGAGGCGTGTCCCGCGAACCTTGATGATCATCGTTCCGCTTTTTTTCTTGTTCATCACGAGAAGGCGCGTATTCTCATTTACACCAAGCGCCTCCAGACGCCGGTTGATCGCATCGTCCACGTGGACCGATTCGACCAGATACGTCGCACCAATATTTCCTTCATATAATTTCATCCTGTGTCCATCCTTCACTATCATAATCGACAGAACTGGCTCTGTCATCTGGAAATATTGTATTCTTATTGAAAATAATTGTCAATAAGTGTATCCCGATACATTCGTCCGTCTGGTGCGGTCATGTCACTGTTCACGCCCAATGTCAGCAGGTTAAGCGTTAGCGTTAAATACCTCAGAGGGGTCTGGCACATTTTTAAATTGATACCTGACAAAAATGTCAAAATATGCGGCCGCTCTCGCTATTGATCTTTTTCAGAAGTAGCGAGAGCGGCCCCTATAGCAACACGCAAATTACAGTGTGCGGGAAATGCTTCAGAAATCAAGCATCATCTGTTTCACTTCCCGCATCCGGTCACGCAGCTTTGCTGCCTCTTCGAAATTCAGCTCTGCGGCAGCCTGACGCATCTTCTTTGTCAGCTCTTTCGCGAGCTTCTCCAATTCTCTTGCGTCCATGGACTCCGGATCTTTTCTGAATTCTTCGTCGGATGTGCTTGCGGCCTTGGAGATCGCAATCAGATCACGGACTGCTTTTTTAATAGTCTGAGGTGTGATTCCGTGTTCCTCATTGTATTTCTGCTGGATTTCACGTCGACGGTTTGTCTCATCGATAGCGGCACGCATGGAGTCTGTGATCGTATCCGCGTACATGATCACATGACCTTCTGAGTTTCGCGCAGCACGACCAATGGTCTGGATCAGGGACGTCTCTGAACGAAGGAATCCTTCCTTATCCGCATCAAGGATCGCCACAAGCGTGATCTCCGGAATATCAAGTCCCTCTCTGAGGAGGTTGATTCCCACGAGAACGTCAAAGACATCCAGACGCATATCACGGATGATCTCAGCTCGCTCCAGTGTATCGATATCAGAGTGCAGATATTTCACACGGATCCCGGCCTCCCTGATATAGTCTGTCAAATCCTCTGCCATCCGCTTTGTGAGTGTCGTGATCAGGACCTTATTGTGTTTTTCCACTTCTTTATTGATCTCACCCACAAGGTCATCGATCTGGCCTTCTACCGGACGCACAGATATCTCCGGATCCAGAAGTCCTGTCGGACGGATGATCTGTTCTGCCCGGAGAAGTTCATGTTCCGCTTCGTAAGTGGACGGGGTCGCAGACACAAACATCATCTGATTGATATGGGTCTCAAACTCCTCAAAATTCAGAGGGCGGTTGTCAAGGGCCGACGGCAGGCGGAATCCATAATCTACCAGTGTCTTCTTTCTCGAACGGTCACCGAAATACATACCACGGACCTGCGGAAGTGTAATATGAGACTCATCCACAATGATCAGAAAATCATCCGGAAAATAGTCAAGCAGCGTACACGGCGGCTGTCCCGGTGCAGATCCCACAAGATGACGGGAATAGTTCTCGATTCCCGAACAGAAGCCTGTCTCTCTCATCATCTCCACATCAAAATTTGTCCGTTCCGCGATTCTCTGTGCCTCCAGAAGCTTGTCCTCACTCTTAAAAAAGGTTACCTGTTCTTTCATTTCCGCAAGGATATTTTCCGTTGCCCGCATCATCTTTTCTTTCGGTACAACATAGTGGGAAGCCGGGAAGATCGCCACATGCTCCAACTGCGCCTTCACCTCTCCGGTCAATGCCTCGATCTCCATGATCCGGTCGACCTCATCCCCAAAAAATTCGATCCGGTATGCCTCGCTTCCGGAATAGGCAGGGAAGATTTCCAGCACATCCCCCCGCACACGGAAGCTTCCCCGCTTAAAGTCCATCTCGTTTCTCGTATACTGGATATCGATCAGCTTATGGATCACCTCATCCCGGTCTTTCTCCATTCCGGGACGCAGAGAGATCACCATGTTTTTATAATCGATCGGGCTTCCCAATCCATAAATACAGGATACGGATGCCACGATGATCACATCGTTCCGCTCCGACAGAGCCGCTGTTGCTGAGTGACGTAATTTATCGATCTCATCATTGATCGCCGAATCCTTTTCAATATAAGTATCCGTCGACGGTACATACGCCTCCGGCTGGTAGTAGTCGTAATAGGAGACAAAATATTCCACTGCATTATTTGGAAAGAACTCCTTCATCTCCGAATAAAGCTGGGCCGCCAGTGTCTTATTGTGAGCGATCACCAGAGTCGGTTTATTCAGCTGCTGGATCACATTCGCCATCGTAAACGTCTTACCGGATCCGGTTACGCCCAGCAGTGTCTCAAACTGATTTCCCTCTTTAAATCCCTTCACCAGCTGCTCGATCGCCTGCGGCTGATCGCCGGTCGGCTGATATTCTGATACTAATTCAAAGTGATCCATATGATTTCTCCTGACCTATCCATGATATTATTAGAAGCAGTGCAAAAATCCCAACGGCGAAGCCGATCTGGAATATCTCTTCGCCTCAGGCTATGAATGTACGGAATCGTTTCATTCTTAGTATATTACCTGTCCAGTATAGCATTCCGATAAAAAAAAGTACAGAGCAAACCGAATGTTTGTTCTGTACTCTATTCATTCTATCTCGCAAACCAGTCCTTCATACACTGAAGCACCTGCACAAGTTCTTCCTCCTTGATCACATAAGGCACCATCGCGTAAAGATAGTTTAAGAACGGACGGCTGAACACGCCTCTCTTGTAGGCATATTCCTGATATCCTTTCAGTACCGCCGGATCGTAGACCTCGACGCAGACACAGCCGCCCATGATCCGGACTTCGCGGATCCTTGGATCTGTGAATCCTTCCATCTCGCGCCGTGTTACTGCCTCTATCTTCCGGATCTTTTCCATGTAATTCTGTGTCTCAAACAGTTCGATCGATGCCAGAGCCGCACTACACGCCAGCGCATTTCCCATAAAGGTCGGTCCATGCATCAGGGCATGTTCCGGGACGTCATCGTAAAAGCCTTCAAATACTTTCCGGTTCGCTATGGTGGCAGCATGCCCGATATATCCGCCGGTCAGTGCCTTCCCGAGAACCAGAATATCCGGGAGTACAAGATCCGCCACAAAACGGTTGCCGGTCCGGCCAAATCCGGTTGCCACCTCATCGAAGATCAGAAGTACATCGTACCGGTCGCAAAGCTCCCTTGCCTTTTTTAAGAACGAAACATCATACATCCGCATGCCGCCGGCTCCCTGTAAAAGCGGTTCTACCAGCACACAGTTCAGTCTGTCATGATACTTTTCAAAGGCCTCTTCCAGGGCCGTGATCTCCGTCGGAATATGGACCACATACGGGCTTGCCCCGTAAGCCTTCAGCACGAAATGGTAATCCTCATCGTCTCCCGCTTCCATCGTCTTAAAGGTGTCGCCGTGGTAGGCATGCTCCAGAGCCAGGATCATTGTTCGCTTCTCATCTCCCCGGTTCATATAATACTGCAGCGCCATTTTTAACGCCACTTCCACCGCCACACTGCCGGAATCGGAAAAGAAGCAGTAATCCAGATCCCCCGGCAGCCAGGACGCCAGTTTCTCTGACAGCTTTCTCGCCGGTTCGTGGGTCAGCCCGCCCAGCATGACATGGGAAAACTTCTCCACCTGGGAGATGATCGCCTGGTTGATCACCGGGTGTTTATATCCGTGGATCACACTCCACCAGGATGAGACCGAATCGATCATCTTCTGATCTTTCGTATAAAGATATACCCCGTTCGCGTCCACGATCTCGTAGGGTGCCTTCATTGTTTTTAATTGTTCATATGGATACCAGATCATCGTTTTCTTCTCCTTATCATTTTTCCGCGGATTCATACAGCGCCTTTAAATCTTCCGCCTTCATGGAAAGCTCCGTATCACCGTCCGCCACACAGGCAACGACCGGAACTCCCGTATAGGCTTCGCACATGTTCCGGTTGTCTTCATGGAGCATATCGCCCTGTTTGTAATGATTTAAAATAATTCCCTTCAGCGCGATCCCCTGCTCTTTGAGATAATACGCAGTCAGCGCCACATCGTTGATCGTCCCGAGTCCGGCATCCGCGATCATAAGGCAGCCAAGGCCACAGGCTTTGACCACCTCCGGCAGGCGGATATCCGCCTCATCGAAGCAGAGCGGACAGAGGATTCCGCCGCTTCCCTCCATCGTTACGTACTCGTACTCCTCACAAACCTTGTGAAAGCCCTCCAGCACAGCTTCCATCCGGACCGGATTCCCCTCCAGCCGTGATGCCAGATGCGGTGAGACCGCAGTCTCATAGACATACGGACACATCTCCTCCAGCGGCTGGCGGATTCCGGACATATTTTTTACCTGCAGAGCGTCCCCGGGGATCAAACTGCCATCCGGCCGCCTCTCGTTGCCGCTCATGGCGGCTTTATAGTAGGCCGCATCTGCACCGCTCTCCCGCAGTTTTTTCACGATCAGTCCCGTCACATATGTCTTACCAACATCCGTTCCCGTACCTGTAATGAAAATATTTTTACTCATATTCTATCCGAGTCTCCCCTTTCTGATCATCGGGATCATTCGTTTTCCGATTGCCGCAGCCAGAAGGCACAGCACGATATCTCCCGGAACTGCCAGCAAAAAGCAGTATAAAAACAGTGGCCAAAGTCCGATCGGCGTATTGATGACAAAATTACTGATCACATAATAATAGACCATACCGAACGCATACACGATAAAGAGTCCGATAAAGTTTGCCGCCAGAAGACGGCTGTAGCCCGGATGGCTCTTCTCATTTGCGATCCGTCCTGTCACGTAGGCTGCCGCCGCAAATCCGATGATATACCCAAAACTCGGCTGAAAAATATAGCCCGGTCCGCCGCCCTGGGTGAAGATCGGAAGTCCCACAAGTCCCAGAACAATATAGACCACGACCGCCAGCGCCCCGTTCACAGGACCCAGCAGCAGCCCCGCCAGCATCGTAAATAAAAACTGAAGTGTAAACGGAACCACCGGAACAGGAACTTTAATAAATGCCCCTACCGCGATCAATGCCACAAACATTGCGCATAGCACAAGGTCTTTCGTTTTCATATGTTTCAAAATTATTTCCTCCTGAATTTTCTGGTTGCTCAAGAAATCTGAAGCATTTCCCTTTTCCTGTACATGCGCATCACTCTTCCGTTCTTTCCATACCTTCTGAAACAGCGGCTGCTGTCTTCAGAACCCGGGTGGTATTGCAAAGATGGACTTGTAGGAGCATAACATAGAACCTTCACATTGTCAACCTGTTATATTTATATAGTTAACAATTGTTCGTGCAAAAAAGACACCTCCAAAACCAAATGGTCTATTCGGTGTCTTTCATCTGCATCATGATTACCTGCCCCACTCAAACGCGATCCGCGGCGTTCCGTCCGGGACATAGATAATTCCGCATCTCTCAAATCCCTGTTTTTCAAGCGCTCTCTGCATAACCTTGTTGTTTTCGTGGGTGTCGATCCGGATGTGGGATATTTTCGACTTGGCGAAGTCCATGATCCGGCCCAGGATGTTGTGGACCGTACCGTCGCTTGCGACGCGGTGGACGGCAGCGTACGGGGTGTCTGCCTTCCAGGCGCCCTGCTCGATCACAGCGTAGCATGGGTCAGCGCCGATGATGAAGGCGAAGGCGGCATGGATCACGCCGTTTTCTTCCAGAACATATAAATTTCCTGCCTCGATGTCCCCCGGGAGCAGATGCTCCGGGGCGTCCTCGCCGTCCCACTGGCTGAAGTTCCCATGGTCACGCATGAACTGGCGGGCAACGGCGTAGATCCCGTGGATCCGTGGGAGATCAGCTGGGGATGCTTTTCTTATTGTGAAGTTATCTTCTGTCATAGATGTTCTCCTCTTTTACGGGTAAACTGATTGCTGTTCCCATTGTATCATAGTGTTTTTCACAAGACAATCTGTCTTTTCAGCTCCCCTGTTCCTCATACATCCGCACCAGATCCCCGATCAGCAGCACTCCCACCGGTCCCAGGATCAGCCCCGACAATCCAAACAATTTAAGTCCCACATACATGGATACCAGCGATCCCAGCGGCGAAAGCCCCACCTGCTTCCCCATCAGTCTCGCCTCTGAGATCTGACGCAGAAAGTAGCAGACCACATAGATGCCGAAGATCACCGCAGCCTTTTTCCACGCCTTCTGAAACAGCAGCGCGACTCCCCACGGAATCAGCACTGTCCCGGCCCCCAATACCGGCAGTGCGTCCAGGATCCCGATCCCGCAGCCAAACAAAAACGAATAGGGATTTCCGATCACTGCCAGTCCGAAGATACACACGGCACTTGTTAGGAACAGAATAAACGCCTGGGTCTTCAGCCACGCGCTCACCACGGATGCGATCCGCTCTCCCACTACGAGAAATTCCCGCCGGAATGCGGACCTGCTACGCTTTTCCCTAATGTCATCCATCTCCTGCAGTGTCAGGAGTACTGCGACAAAATAGATAAAGAAAAGGACGATCCCGGCGACTGCCACGCGGAGCGCAGACATGGAGCGGTCCATGAGCACTGGCATCGTGGAGTTCTTAAACATCTGCCGGACCTCTTCCACTGCTCTCCCCGCAAGCTCCACCAGCGCATCCGCCTTAAGCCCCATCTTCTGCTCCAGGAGGCGGCAGGTATCCGTAAGCCGCAGATCAAGGGCGGAAAGCCAGTCCGGAAATCTCCGGATAAAAAGCCCCGTCTGGCTCACCGCCATGCTGCCGCCCGCGTAGAGGAGTCCGAAAACAAGGCATGACATCACCAGAAGTTCGATCCCGCCGACAAGCGACACCGGCAGATGGTGCATCTCCCCCCGAAACGGCACCGCAATGCGGTTCGAGAGGAACCTGACCGACGGACGCAGAAATAGCGCCGTCCCATACGCACATAAAAAGGGAACCACGAGGGGTAAAAGATAACGAAACGCTCCGTATACCGCACCCGTGATTCCCAGAATCAGTAGAAATTTCTTCAGTTTTTTCTCAGGACTTACCATGGAATCACCCGTTTTCTGATTTGTACTTCCTTTGTACTGCTCATAGTATGGGCGGAAATTCCCGCGATATGCGCGCCGCGGGACGATTCCATAATCTGTTTTTAGTCAACCTCGAATGAAGAATGACGGCTTATGCTTCGATATAACCGACGAAATTGTAGTAAATGTGAATGTCCCGTTCCTCGTGATCGTCCACGGTATAGCGTTCGCTGATCTCAATTTTCTGAATCAGGCGAACCAGCGTGGGGCGGTCTAATTCCTCAAGTTGGGCGTAGTCCTGCATCATGTCCAACCATGCGTCCACAGAGGATTCCGTTTCCCGGCTGGCGGCAAGTTGCCCGGTCAACTCCTTATGACGCTCCTGCTTTTCCCTGCGTTCGGCTTCGTACTGGTTCAGCAGATTAACGCACACGCTCTCCAGGATGCGCCCCAAAACCTTATCCTCATAAGCGGACTGTATCAGCTTATCCAGCTCCGGAAGCCGCTTGCCGATGGCATTCAGCTCTGCTTGAAGCGTTCGGGTATGCTCCACGCTGGCGTTCTGTTCCCTCGCTAAAAGCTGCGTCCTCAGCGGCTCATGGGTGTTTTCAACCTTGATCCACTCGGATTCCGGTTTGCTGACCTGCTTGTGGTTCTTGTAGGACACCGTTCCGGTCTTATTCTGTACCATGTGACCGATATAGACCTCATTGCGGAGAATGGTTTTCACAGTCACATCGTTCCAGAACGGCGTCTCGCCTCGCAGGTTTTCCCGTCCCTCTGCCATGTAGTAAAAGCTCCTTGGCGCAGGGACTTTTTCTGCGTTGAGCTGCAAGGCAATCTTGCGGAAGCCGTAGCCCTGCAAGCGCAGGTCAAAGATGTGCCGCACCACGGGAGCCGTCACCGGAGCGATCTCAAGAACGTGCTTGTCCGCCTCGCTTTTCCTGTAACCAAGGGGCGCGTAGCAGCCGACATATTTGCCGCTCTTGAAGGTGGACAACTTCACCGCCTTGATCTTACTGCTGGTGTCCCGCGCATAGAGATCATTCATCACATTTTTCAGAATGACCAGCATCTCGTTGTTCTTGCGGAGGGTGTCAACGCCATCATTCAGAGCGATGAAACGGCAGCCGAGGGACAGGAACACAAAATCTGTGTACTTGCCCGCTTCGATGTAATCTCGACCGAGGCGGCTGAGATCCTTGCAGAGGACAAGATTGAGCTACACTTGCGATAAACGGCGTGAGACGATCAGGATTTACTTGCAGAGTAGCAAGCAAATCCGGTGAGGCCCCACACCGGAAAAACAGAGCGTTCCGGCTGACTGCCGAAACGCTCTGTTTTCATTTTGGGGATAGTCCCAAGCCCTTTGGATAGCAGAAATTGAATTTCCATTTTTGCAAAGCATCTTGGACGAAAGCATGATATAATGCAGACAGTAAGGGGGATTTGTTCTCATGTTTTTTCAATACGGTGATTGTGAAACGACATATTTAACGTCCAAAGACAAACGTCTTGGTTGGGCAATCCAGCAAATCGGTCATATCAACCGTGAAGTGGATTCCGATCTGTTTTCTGCTATTGTACATCATATCATCGGGCAGCAGATTTCAACAGCGGCACAGGCAACGATCTGGAGCCGCCTGCTGACCGCAGCCGGAACAGTAACAGCAGATTCATTGACTTCGCTGGGGCGTGACCGGCTTCAACAGATTGGAATGACCTACAAAAAAGCAGATTACATGCTGGATTTTGCGAAGCAGGTGAAGAGCGGCACTTTGAATTTGGAACAACTCTGGAGTTTGAGTGATGAGGAAGTTATCCTGGAACTGACGAAACTCAAAGGTGTGGGTGTGTGGACAGCGGAAATGATTTTGACATTCTGTATGCAGCGACCGAATATCGTGAGTTTTGGCGACCTTGCTATTCAGCGGGGCATGAGAATGCTTTACCGTCACCGACAGATCGACAGGACAAAGTTTGAGCGCTATCAAAAACGCTACGCTCCGTATGGAACTGTTGCCGGCTTGTACCTCTGGGCGATCGCTGGCGGTGCAATTCCAGAACTGACAGATCCTGCCGGAAAGAGGTAGAAAGGCATTTATCATGTACTTATGGATCATTGCGGCGGTTGCCGCTTACTTTATCAAAGGTTTGTGCGGCTTTGCCAACACACTGGTATTCACGTCCATCCTGAGCTTCGGCGCGTCAAATGCCAATATTTCTCCCATTGACCTGCTGCTGGGTTATCCAACAAACCTGATTCTGACGTGGAAGAACCGAAAGAGCCTTGACCCAAAGGTGTATCTTCCGCTGGCAGCTTTGGTGCTGGCAGGCAGCATTCCCGGTGCGCTTTTGCTCAAAAATGTGGATGCCAGAGCCATCAAGTTGGTATTCGGCGTTGTGGTAGCAGTGTTTGGAGTGGAGATGCTTTCGCGGGAGTACCGCAAAAAGAAGGTTCGCTCGTCGAAGCTCGTGCTGGCGATCATCGGCGTGACGGCGGGCGTACTGTGCGGACTGTTCGGGGTGGGCGCGCTGCTTGCCGCCTATGTCAGCCGCGTGACCGAGGGTGGCGGTTCGTTCAAGGCAAACATCAGCGCGGTGTTTATCGTAGACAACACCTTCCGCATCGTTCTTTACAGCGCGTTAGGGCTTCTGACGCTGGACACCGTGAAGTCCGTTCTGTTACTGATTCCGTTTGCGCTTTTGGGGCTGTATGCGGGCATCAAATGCAGCAGCCGCATGGATGAAAAGCTGGTCAGAAAGATCACTTCAGTTCTTCTGGTACTGTCCGGCATTTCGTTGATTCTGAAAAATTTATGAGGAGTGTGAGCGTATGACAGAACCGGAAATGTGGGAAGCCGTGCAGCGCTCGGACGCAAGCTATGACGGGCTGTTCTTCTATGCGGTGAAAACGACGGGCATTTTCTGCCGCCCCTCCTGCAAATCAAAGCCGCCGAAGCGGGAAAATCTCTGCTATTTTGCATCCGTCGAAGAAGCCCGCGCCGCTGGGTTCCGCCCTTGTAAGCGCTGCCGCAGTGACCTCTTGGAGTACCAGCCCATGCGGGTGATCGCGGCGGAGATCAAGGCGCGGCTGGATAAGGCGTCATCTCTGGACGATGTGGGCTTGACGCCGCGGCGGATGACGGATGTTTTCAAGCAGGAATACGGTGTGACTCCAAAGGAATATGCCGACTCACTCCGGCTGCGCACAGCAAAAGAAATGCTGGCAGGATCGCCGGAAAAGGTGATCGATGTTGCGTATCAGGCGGGCTTTTCCAGCCTTGCCGCGTTTAACCGTTTTTTCAAGCAACAGACCGGGCAAACGCCGACAGCGTATCGAAAGGAGCATCAAGTGCTATGAAGGGAACCGCTATTTATCCTTCGCCGGTGGGCGATATTCAACTGGACTGGGAGGACGGCGCGGTCACAGCGCTCAAAAACGCAGATAGGTCCGCAAAAGCCGACGTGCCGAACGAGCTGACTCGACTGGTATTTCGGCAGTTGGACGAATATTTTGCAGGGACGCGCAAAGCGTTTGATTTTCCGTACCGGCTGCACGGAACGCCGTTTCAGGAACGCGTCTGGGCGGCACTGCGGGAGATCCCTTATGGCGAAACGCGCAGCTATAAAGACATTGCGGAAGCCATCGGACACCCGAAAGCATTCCGGGCAGTTGGCATGGCAAATCATGCAAATCCCATTTTTATCGCTATCCCATGCCATCGCGTCATTGGTGCAAGCGGATCGCTTGTCGGCTATGGCGGCGGGTTGGAAATGAAAAAAGCTCTTTTAGAGTTGGAGCGATCCAACAGGGAATGAGTTGAAAACGACTTTTATCTGCCTGATAAACTGCGTTCGTGCAGAGACGTGAAAATATACATTCTCATCTTTTTGCGCCGTTCTCAGGCGAAATAATCTTGAATTTTCGACCTTAAATCGCATACAAATCCATCCTATCAGTCAGAAATGGAGTAGGTATTCTCTACCTCCGACCATCAAGATTGACGAATTGGCGTTTAATTCCAGTTACCATTGTCAAGACAGTTTCTCGAATAAAACTGTGAACATCTTCTAAGTGAATCGGATTTGCAGAGGTTTTCGGGCAAAACGGGCTTGAAATTAGGTGAGAAAAATCAATGCTTGCCTGATTCGTGAAGTATCTGCCCTCTGCGTATATGGCTTGTACTGTTCCGCGATTTACGGTATCGTGCAGCCGGTGCGCGGTTTTGTATGACCTTTTGCGGTTTGGCTACATATCGTCCGATTCTGTGAAGTGCAAAGTTGCGCCCTGCGTACAGGGCATCGAATATGCCACACAAAACCGCCAGAAAGGGGAAAAAGCCCTGTGCCGCGTTCAATACGCAGCACAGGGTTTTCCAGTGTTGTAGATTTCTGATTGCATTCGCACCGCTGTTTTTCTTGTCATGCTTTATGCAAGGTTGTCATTTCCATGGTTCTTAGCAGAACATGATCATTTACAAGCCTCGACCTTTGAATCTAAAGATATTCACCTCCACAGTTGCCAATGTCACAACCTGTAACCGAAAACAGCCCCACCAGGATCAAACTTGAAACAACTGAAATGCCCCTCCGACCGGTTCTATCTCAAACGTCATTTCTTTCTTCGTCACCGGATGAAAAAAAGTCAGCGATGAAGCGCAGAGTGCGATCGACTCCCTTCCACTTCCCATATTTCCTGCTGTTCTGATACCCGGCATATTTCTATTTCCTGCTGCCTTCATGGTTCCCTGGTCTGCAATCTCTTTCTTATCAAGTTTGGCAGTTCCCACAGGCACTCCATATTTCATATCCCCATACAGCGGCGTCCCATGATGCGCCATCTGTACACGGATCTGGTGATGGCGTCCGGTCTTCAGCGAAATTCTCACCAGGCTCAGCTCCGTTTCCGGCATTCCGGCTATTTTCCCGTCGATCGTCTTTAAGACTTCATAGGACAGTTCCGCCTTTTTCGCACCGGTTATCCCCTTATCCACAACCTGTGAATAATTCCCGTCCGGTGTTTTCACCATATAATCCACATAGTTATCCACCGCATCCAAAGGTCTTCCGTGGACAACTGCCGTGTAGATTTTTTTCATCTTATGGCTCTGAACCTGCTCACTTAAAGCCGCTGCCGCCCGTTTCGTTTTCGCGTACACCATCACGCCGGACACAGGCTTGTCCAGTCTGTGGATAACTCCCACATAAGGTTCCTTCCCCGGTGTGCATGATTTGTTGATAACCAGGTGTTTTTTTACCTCGCTGACCATATCCGGTGCGAACCGCTTCGCAGCCTGGGATTCCACGCCCGCAGGCTTTATGACCACCAGGATCTCGTCGTCCTCATATAATACTTTTAACATCAAAATATTTCCCCTTGCATATTTTTATCGTAAGTGGTATAGTATATTCAAACGTGATAAGTAGTTTTTAAAACTACATGTCGTATTTTAAATATTTACTTTAACTTTGAAACCAGACCCTGCGTTCATTTGCTGCAATGATCTGAAATTTGTCCGCCACAACCTATTATCGCAGATCCATATCGGACTAATTCATTTCATACAGTCACGCACATTCTGATTTCCAATATTTTCCCTGTTCAACACAGGCTATCCCGCATGATTGGAGGAATGATTATGGAACTGAAAATAAAAGATCCCGGAAGTGCGCTGACCCACTTTATTGCCATGCTGGCCGCTATGATCGCCGCAACGCCGCTTTTGATCAAAGCCGCGTCTGTCCCTGGAACCATGCATATAAAGGCTCTCAGCATCTTCATCGTCAGTATGATCCTGCTCTACGCCGCAAGTACCGTCTATCACACCTTCGATATCTCGGAACATGTCAATAAAATTCTCCGAAAGATCGATCACATGATGATCTTCATCCTGATCGCCGGAACCTACACTCCGGTGTGCCTGATCGTTCTCGGAAACAAGTCCGGATACCGGATGCTGTCTCTGGTATGGGGCATCGCCATCGTGGGCATCATCATCAACGCCCTCTGGATCAACTGCCCGAAGTGGTTCTCCTCCGTGATCTATATTGCGATGGGCTGGGTATGCATCATGGCAATCCGCCAGATCGTGGCAGCACTCACACCAGCGGCCTTTGCATGGCTGCTCGCCGGCGGCATCATCTATACCATCGGCGGTGTGATCTATGCACTGAAATTACCGATCTTCAACTCAAAGCATAAAAATTTCGGCTCCCACGAGATCTTCCATCTCTTCGTCATGGGCGGAAGCTTCTGCCATTACATGATGATGTACGGATATGTGGCTGCCGCGTAAGATGATCTGCAACGACATCATCTATCATATTTTCATTCTCGGCGCGGTGTAAAAACCGCGCCATTTTTCATCTCTAAATCTAATACTGCATCCAATAATCCCTGATTACTCCCCTTGCTCTCAACGCTTAATTTATCATCAAAGAAAAGTTGATCAACCAATTTCCAGAAATGAAGCCCAGCACCGGTGTCTTCTGTCCATAAATACTTCATGTCACAGCTCCTCTTCCAGTGTTATCTTATTATTATCGAACTTCAAAACCTTAAAACTCTTATCTGAGACATTCAATCCATCGCAATTTCGTAAGAAAAGCATATATTGATTTGATGTTTCAAAATTAATAAATTTTCTAACTTCATCATTCATCAGATTATCCGCATTATCTACCACAATAAAACTATCTCTGCAGCGCTTTATTGCTTCCGAAAAATTATCTGACCTGTAATTAAATAATCTGATCGCCCTGTACTCATCTGTAAGCCTTACATCTTCCAGCATCTCATATAGCACTGTTTTTCCAACTCCGCTATCGCCCCCAACAAGTGTTATTCTGTCATCAAATTCTAAGTCATATGAAAATGGAGCTGCCTTAAATGCAATCCTCTTATAAATCATCCGCCTCTCTCCTTTCATACTCCTTACTCCACCAGGCATTGTATCCCCTTCCGCCAATAACTATATCCGAATTATTGAATCTAATCTCTGCATCATCTGGTATGTCAAACAGGGTTGGTCTTGACATGTATATCTTTATATTATCCATTGTGAAAATAACTTTAAGTACATTCGGACCACATTCCTCTACATTTACTACTTTATCAGGATGTTTAACAATGTTGAGTAACGTCTTGCAGCCGGATGACAGGTTACGGATCGTACCTAAGCCATATTTTGTTTCTATGTGTTTATCCGGAGTCAGCTTTGCCTTATCTATCTGTTGGATCAAATCAACTTCATTTTTCGACATTTCTTCATTAGCTGTATTCAAATTGAAATACAGGTCGTTCTGAAGGATCCAATCCTTTGAGTCCATTTTTTTGTATATATATCAATCATTCGGTGTCACTCCTTTTTCTTTTCTCTCCTCATCTGGAACAAATTCCGCAATGTCCTGTATGTTGCAATGCAATACATTACATATTTTTTCTAAAACCTGTGTATTTACATGCTCATTCTTACCCAGTTTAGCCAATGCATTCGTAGTAATTCCCGCCTTATCTCTAAGATCTGTCTTCATCATATTTTCATCTATTAATTTTTTCCACAGTTTGCTGTATCTGATTGCCATTGCCGATCCCTTTCGTATCATCACAACTATTTATTACTTCTTTACCGCTTATTGTACCATTCACATTGTTTTATTTCAATCTTAAATTGATTTTTTCAATCTATATTTGTCAAGCATATGCTTTCATCCCCATATCACTGGCGATAGATCACTAAAGAAAAAATAAGCGGCCAGACCAATCGGTCCAACCGCTTTTCATCACAAAATCCATATTGGGATCTTATCTGTTTTTTATCTCTTCCGTCTCTCCTCGTTCCTCTTCCGCTTCTCTTCAAGCAGTCTGTTAAACTCGGCCTCCGCGTCGCCTCCTTCTGCCATGAGACGCTGTCTTCTCTTTTCACGGCGAAGCGCTTCCGCCTTCGCCTCTTTTTTATTATTCCGGATCGTAAACCAGATACCACCGCCGATCAGGGCTGCTGCCGCGAGGATTCCGATCACGATCAGGAGGATCTTCGCAGGGAATCCGGTCTTCACATCATTGCTGCCCGCCTGATTCGATGCGTTGTCCGCGTCACCTGCCGCCGTGGTCACATCTGCCTCGCCCATGGTCTCCGTCTCAGCCTCAGTGCTCTCGTTATCTGCTGACGGATCCGCAGCGTCTGTGCTCTCCTCGGACGTTTCTTCCGCTGCAGTGGTCTCGGCCCCACCTGCTGCCTCCGCGGCCGCGAGAGCTTCCGCCCCCGCCTTTGTCATCAGGTATGCGGAACCGATCTTTCTCTCATTGTAAGTATAATTGAGAACGCCGACGGTTCCCTCCGGCGCTCCGTCCGGAACTGTGCCGAGGCTCAACTCCGCATCCGCGAATGATGCGTCCTTCGGAAGTGTGATCTTCTTTCCTGTCTGGATCGCCAGGTCGGACGGCGCATAGCTTGTCCCGTTTACATCCACCTGGTCCTCCCCTGTGACATATCTCGTCTCATTTTCCGCGATATCCACATTCTGGAACCGGTTCAGACCAAACTGTAACAGTGACTTTCCGTCCACAAAATACTGCCTCGGACTTCCCTTTAAGATAACAGAGACAACACGTCTTCCATCCTTCTCACCGTATGTAACAAGGGTATTTCCGGCCTTTAAGAGATATCCGGTCTTGCCGGCAACCGCCTCCGGACAGTAAAACTCGCTGGAGGTATCCTCCGTGATCACAAGACGATGCTCATTTCTCACGTTCACCCCGTCCGGGTTGTTCGTCGTCGGTCCGACCTTCCGGGATTTCGAGGAGCTGATCTCAAGAAGCTTCGGATTGCTGTAAGCAGCAGCCGCGATCTTCGTCATATCATACGCAGTGACCACCTGATCATCGCTGTTCAGCCCCGACGGATTCGTGAAATGGCTCTCCGTACATCCCAGTTCCGCGATCTTTGCATTCATCATATCCACAAAATCAGACATACTGCCTGCCACATGTTCTGCCAGAGCATTGGCCGCCTGATTTACGGAAGCCAGAAGCAGCGCGTAGAGACAGTCCTCAACGGTCATCGTATCGCCTGCAACGAGGCTCAGTTTATTTCCGCTGTCCGCCTCTACGGAATTCATCGCCTTGTCCGAATAAGTAACGGTATCGGAAAGATCCGCATGTTCCAGAACAACGAGCGCTGTGAGGATCTTTGTGATACTCGCCGGATAATATTCCACATGGCTGTTCTGTCCGAAAAGCATCGTTCCGGTATCCACATCCATGACAGCCCCCGCCTCCGCCGCGATTCCCGTGTCAGACGGCCAGTCAGGCCTTGCAAAAGCCTGTATCGTTCCCAACTGGGCAAATACCAGTACTCCGCAGAGTACCTTTGCCAGTTTCTTTTTTAAAGTACGAATCATAAATATTTTCTCCCTGTATTCCGTATCTGTTCAGTTTTCTCACAGATACTAGCAAAAATCCATTTCAAAAATCGATGCATTTCTGCCTTATATGTGATGTTTTCCTACGGCCAGCGCAATAAACAATGCTCTGCCGTACGCTTACGGGGCTTTTCAGGAAATCGGCTTCTCAACCGGCCCATGGGCCACCAGTTCATCCTTCTGATTCCGGGAAAGCTGTTTTACCTTCACTTCCCGGCTCATCGCCTCTTCCTTCGTCTCGAAAGTCTCATACCACACAAGCCGCACCGGCCGCCTGGACTTCGTGTACTTCGCCCCGCGCCCGGAATTGTGCGCTTTCACCCGTTTTTCCAGATCATTCGTCCAGCCGCAGTAGAGCGTCCCGTCCGAACATTCCAGAAGATATGTGTAGTTCATCTCTCATTCTCCATTTCGCTGCTGTACCGGCACCTGCCTGCAGCCTGCCACGGCATTCCCGGATCCAGACCCATTACAGATTATGTAAACGGCAATGGGACCATGGAATCCATCGCCGTCCTCCGAAAGCAGAGCTTGCGGAATCTATATGAAAGCATCGGGATGCCTTAACTGTGAACTGCTGTGATACTATTATGTTATGCCGCAGTTTCCGGAACGTTACAGGATCACTCTTCCATTCCTGATCCTGCCATATTCCACGGCATCCGGTCATTCCCGCCGATGTCATTTTTGCTACGGCAAAAAATCCCACTCATACCATTATATAAAATTTTCCCCGAATTGCAACCAGACATTCGGGGAAAATCACACATTGCCGCATTTTGCACTTGTTTTTTCAATAAAAAGCAGCACCGGACAACAGTCACACGCGGAACCAGCTCTACCCCTGCACCGTTTTCACAAGAATCAGCCTGTCGCCCGGCCGGATCGTGCTGTCTGACAGGTGGTTTAGCTCCATGATCCGTTCTACGCTTGTGTGGAACATCCTGGCGATCTTCCAGAGACTGTCCCCGGGTTTCACCACATATCCGATGATCCCCGGCATCTTCTTCAGCTGCTCCGTATCCAAAGGTTCCTCCGCCACACTCAGGACCGTCTGCTCGCAGACAGGCTTTAAAACCAGTACATCCGCCGTGATCTGCGCCTTCACATCGACAGTATCCCCGCCTGCCATCACAGTGCCAAGCCCCGAGATCCCGGGTTCGATCTCGTAGACCACATCCTGCGTCAGTCCCTCCGCAGCCGCCAGCAGCTGAAACGGCAGCACCTCCGACGCCGCTCCGACAGGCGCCTGATCATCCGCTGTCAGATACAAAAGCCGGATCTCTAAAACTCCGTCCATATGGATCCCATCATCCTTAATCTGCACCTCGTCGATCTTCACGGTCCCGTCACTGTGGCAGACCTGCAGGATCCTCTGTCTTCCGGTAAGCCGGACTTTTTCCTGAATTTTTGTCTTCACCTGATTCCGCACTGCCAGCGTATCAAAACACACGGCCCCATTCTCAGGAACCACCTCACGATCCAGCGCATAGAGATCTCCCAGGAGCTCCACCTGCTCCTCCTCATAAAGCCTGATATCCAGCTCCAGGACAGCATCCACTGCGATCTCCCGCATCTCCCCGTCGGAATCCGGCTGCAGTTCCAGATCCCTGTGTATCAGCTTCACCGTGATAAACGGGATCATGTCCTCCGCTGACTCTGTGAGCTCCACATTACCGGAAAACGGCACAGTCTCCTCAAAACACTGAACCGGCACCTGCCCGCCGCCCGCGGAGTAGACCGCAAATACCAGAAGATCACCACTTATGTGGATCTTCCCGTCAAGAGGCTTCGTCTCCACATCCTGAAGCCGCATATCCTGCCACAAAAGCGTCTCCGCATCCGGGTCATTTCCAGGGATCGTGAGGACTTCCCGCACCCGGAACGTGTCCCGTCTCCGGACTGCGATGGCCGCCACGGTCAGCGTCTTTTTCAACACCTCAACTTCGCCGTCAAACTTCACGTCGGATGCCGTCTCCATGTCCCGGATCTCATCCGCCTTGAGCTTCAGGGTCACGAGAGCCTTGACGTTTAACTTTCTCGAATTGATGAGGCTCACATTCAGATCATCCAGTTCCCATTCTGCCTGCACATAGTCATTCTCCGCAAGGCCGGGCATATGTACGGTCTCTGTAAACGGGATGCTGCCGGCGAGAGCAGTAAGTTCCCCACCGGGTCTCCGGTACAGGATCCGGAATTCCAGTTTTCCGCTGATCTCCGCCTTCTCCCCGGGATTTTTCACCGCCTCGATCTTTATCTCCCCGTTTTCCAGGATCAGCTCTTCCACATCGTCCATGGAATCCGGCACATTAAAATCGTCGTCCAGGGTCATCTGGGACGTGACGTTCCCCCTGCGACGGTTCATGTGGATATGTTTCTTCAATAGTTCCATCATAAAAACGCCACCATACCTTTCCAAAGCTATACTTTAAAAAATAGTATGATGGCAGTTATTATTTTATGCCCGTTGGTAACTATTCAGTACCTTCATAGTTACACGCAAAAATCCATTCCAGATCAGCTTCGCTGATGGGATTTTTGCCCTCCAGCCTATGTTTTCTTACGGTCAGCGCAGCAAGTGCGCAGACCTACTGAACAGTTACGCCCGTTGTTACTTTCAGTCTGGCAGCCTGAATCCATTCTGCTACAGCTCCTCCTTCGCCTCTTCCAGCTCTTTCTCCAGCTCCTTCACCCGGCGTTCCAGTTCGTCGATGGTCTTCTGCATCCTGCAGATATGTTCCATGTTGACTTTCTTCGCCGGGTCATTCACCGGCACACCGTCCTTTTTGACCTGTCTCGCCGGGATCCCGACCGCCGTACTGTTCTCTTCGAGGGGTTTTAAGAGAACCGCATTCGCCGCGATCTGACAGTTGTCGCCCACCTCGAAGGCGCCAAGGATCTTCGCACCTGCACCGATCAGCACATTGTTTCCGATCGTCGGATGACGTTTTCCCTTCTTTGTTCCGACACCGCCCAGTGTCACGCCCTGATAGATCGTGCAGTTGTCGCCCACCACTGTAGTCTCACCGATAACGATGCCGCAGCCATGGTCAATGAGGATCCCATGTCCCAGAACAGCCCCCGGATGGATCTCGATCAAGGTAAAAAATCTGGCGATCTGGGAGATCAGACGCCCGAGGAATCGCATATTGTGAATCCAGAACCAGTGGGCGATCCGGTGCCAGATCAGGGCATGGACGCCCTGATATAAAAGCAGTACCTCCAGAGCACTTCTCGCCGCCGGATCCCTCTCCTGAACTGCCTTCACATCAAGCCATATATCTTTTAACAACATGTTTTCCTCTCCTCCTGTCATCCCGATGTAATCTATTCCCGTCAATTACAAGTATTCTAACAGAAACTATCGCCAAAGTAAAGTGTTAAAGTATTGCATTGGTCCATTTTTTATATTATGTTACCGGAAAACTACCGGCTTATCCCGGTATTCTGTTTTCACGATCAGCACCGGATAGGAATTTTCCGTTCCTTTCGCCTCCCCGGCTTCCGGTCCCATAAGTTCCGTGCGGATCACGATGGAATTATCCGTCTCATAGAGCGCCTTCACCGCCACACTGTAGCCACCGCCTTTCTGGGGGCCCTCACCGATGACGATATACATCTCCTGCCCGTCAGCGTATGTCAGCTTGAATGGTTTTTCCCGCTTTTTGTCGATCAGCTCCTTAAGTGCCGCCGGAATATCCGCCTCCCCGGTGACTGTGAACTCCAGCTCCTCCCCCTGTGTTTCCTCTGAATTTTCGGACTGACATCCGGTAAATGCCGCGATCCCGCCTAAGATCACCGTCAGGACTCCCAGCACCGTAAGCACCTTTCTCGCGCGCCTTGGCAAACGTCTGAACATAAAATAAGATCCCCGTCATGGATTTTGTTACAATCCTATTCCGGGGATCTTATTTATATGTCTTTTGTCATGAATACCGGCAGCGGAATCGCTGCCTGAAACAGGTTCCTCCGGTCAGTCACTGTCCGGCAAAAACTTAATCTTCACCATGATCTGCTTTGCAACCTGATTCTCCGCCAATTCAATATCGTCCATATGGGTCGCAAAGGGCAGGTCGCCCTCAAATTCCTCCAGCTCCACGCTGATCCAGTTCTGGGCTGCATCCCTGGCATTCTCGATAGCATCCTCCAGGTCAGCACCGTCTGCCTCGCACATCTCCAGATCCGGGAAAAATGCGTGGTAACCATTTCCCTCTTCCGTCTTTGTAAATACGGCAGGATATGTAAATGTCATGATGTTCTCCTCTCCGATCTATTTTAAACCAACACAAGCCGCAGGCTGCAAAGCATAATCGCTGCAGGCTGCGGCCCATGTATTTATCGTAAGCAGCATCGTTCAGTCATGACTGAACTCTGACGTACCTTACTCGTTATCTTCTTTCTTTTCAGAACGCTCGCGTCTGTCGTCGCGGCGTCCGCCTCTTCTGTCATCACGTCTCTCCGGGCGGTCGCTTCTCTCGCGTCTTTCCGGACGTGTCAGCTTCTCAAGGTCTGCTGTCATATCTTCCGGTCTCATGGTCAAGTTGATTCTGCCCATGCGGTCTACCTCAACGACTCTTACGGTAACCTCATCGCCGATGTTGACAACATCCTCAACCTTTGCTACACGCTTGTCGGAGAGCTTGGAGATATGAACCATACCATCCTTGTTCGGAGCAAGCTCTACAAATGCGCCGAATTCCATGATGCGGACAACCTTACCTGTGTAGATCATGCCCGGCTCGACATCTGTCACGATGTTTCTGATGGTAGCGATGGCCTTATCAATCATCTCCTGATCAGTGCCGCATACACTTACAGCACCGTCGTCTGTGATGTCGATTTTAACTCCTGTCTCCTCGATGATCTTATTGATCACTTTACCCTGCTTGCCGACTACATCGCCGATCTTAGCCGGATCGATGGTGATCTGTGTGATCTTCGGAGCATACTTGGACAGAGTCTTTCTCGGCTCGCTGATAACCGGAGCCATAATGTTATCCATGATGTAAAGTCTTGCTTCACGGCAGCGTCTGATCGCCTCCTCGATGATCGGGCGTGTTAAACCGTGGATCTTGATATCCATCTGGATCGCTGTGATACCTTCGTGAGTACCGCCTACCTTGAAGTCCATGTCTCCGAAGAAGTCCTCAAGACCCTGGATATCGGTAAGAACGATATAATCGTCGTCTGTCTCGCCTGTTACAAGACCGCAGGAGATACCGGCTACCATTGTCTTGATCGGAACACCTGCTGCCATAAGGGACAGGGTAGATGCACAGATACTGGCCTGGGATGTGGAACCGTTGGACTCCATTGTCTCAGATACAGTACGGATCGCGTACGGGAACTCTTCCTCGCTCGGAAGTACCGGTACAAGGGCGCGCTCAGCAAGAGCGCCATGACCGATCTCACGGCGTCCCGGTCCTCTGGACGGCTTTGTCTCGCCTACGGAGAAGGACGGGAAGTTGTAGTGGTGCATATATCTCTTTGTTGTCTCATTCTCATCAAGACCATCAAGACGCTGTGCCTCGGAAAGCGGAGCAAGTGTGCAGGCATTTAAGATCTGGGTCTGTCCGCGGGTGAACATACCTGAACCATGTACACGCGGGAGGATATCGATCTCAGCTGCTAACGGACGGATCTCGTCGATGCGGCGGCCATCCGGACGCTTGTGGTCTTTTAAGATCATCTTTCTTACTGTCTTCTTCTGATACTGGTAAACAGCCTGTCCGATAAGCGGAAGCCACTCTTCGTTTTCAGCGAAAGCCTCTTCGAGACGCTCTGTGATCTGGCGGATGTTCTCCTCACGTTTCTGCTTCTCGTCTGTAAATACTGCCTCTTCCATCTCAGCCGGCGGAACGATCTCTTTGATCGCAGCGAACAGCTCATCCGGAATTGCGCAGCTCTCGTAAGTGTGCTTTTCTTTACCGCACTCAGCAACGATGCGGTCGATAAATTTAATGATCTCCTGGTTTACTTCGTGTGCCTTGAAGATCGCGTCGATCATGGTCTGCTCCGGAACTTCCTTTGCGCCGGCCTCGATCATGATAACCTTCTCTCTTGTGGATGCAACGGTAAGAGCAAGGTCAGAAACTTTCTTCTGAGCAGCGGTCGGGTTGATAATGAACTCGCCGTCAATAAGACCTACCTGAGTCATTGCGCACGGACCGTCGAACGGGATATCGGAAATGCATGTAGCGATCGCGGAACCGAGCATAGCAGTGAGCTCCGGGCTGCACTCCGGGTCAACGGACATAACAATGTTGTCAAGTGTTACGTCGTTTCTGTAATCTTTCGGGAATAACGGACGCATCGGACGGTCGATAACACGGGAAGTAAGGGTCGCGTTCTCGGATGCCTTTCCCTCTCTCTTTGTGAATCCGCCCGGGATCTTTCCTACAGAGTATAATTTCTCTTCATATTCTACGCTTAACGGGAAGAAATCGATCCCGTCTCTCGGCTTGTCAGATGCAGTTGCGGTAGAAAGAACAACTGTATCGCCGTAGTGCATGAATGCTGCACCGTTTGCCTGCTTTGCAACACGGCCTACCTCAACGGTAAGGGTACGTCCCGCAAGCTCCATGGAAAAACTCTTAAACATGGCTTCGTCTCCTTTTCTCTTTCATTTGCGACAGAAGAAGCCGAAAGTAACGGTCCAGGGTCTTCACCTGCCGGACCGTTACCCGAAACTACTAAACTGGGCACGATCTGCCCGTAGTACGCTCATGCCTACTTTAGCGGTCTCGGAAGTTTCTTCCGTCATTTGTTGTCATTTGATAATACAAAGGTGGAGTACACGAAATCATGCGCTCCACCCATAAATCTGCTATTACTTTCTGATGCCTAACTTCTCAATAAGAGCACGGTATCCTTCAAGATCAGATTTCTTAAGGTATGCAAGAAGACCACGTCTCTGACCTACCATCATAAGAAGACCACGTCTGGAATGATGATCTTTCGGGTTAACTTTTAAATGCTCTGTGAGCTCTGCGATTCTCTCTGTAAGAATTGCGATCTGAACTTCCGGTGAACCTGTGTCGCCCGGTTTTCTGCCGTACTCAGCGATAATAGCTGCTTTCTTTTCCTTTGAAATCATTGTGATTTCCTCCTTAAAATTCTTTAAACTTACCGATCACCAGGTCCCGGTTGGAGTTATCCGCTGACCGAGCGTCGGCGCCTTTACATACTCCGACAGTATAACATACCTGCCATTAAAAGTAAATATGTTTTTTTACTTTTTAGAATCCCGGACCGATCTCCTGTTCCGTCGTGCCTTCCGGCTCCTGCAAAAATCCAGGACCGAAGCTCTCCTTGTCTCCGCCTGCCGTTACTGCAGGCGTTGTCTCTGCCGCAGCAGTCTCAGGGACTGACGGGCCGGCCGCAGTGGTTTCCGGCGCTGCGGTTGTCGGCGCCGCGGTTGTCGGTGCTGCGGTCGTAGGCGCTGTCGTTGCCGGTGCCGTTGTCTCCGCCTCCCCATCCTTTTTCGCTCCGCTTGTGGAACTGCTCTCTGTGCCGTCCAGATGATAGCACAGGACCGGATCGCCTGCAGAAATATTCTCGTAGATGGTCTTTGCCACTGCCGGCGGCAGGTTGATACATCCATGGGAGCCCTTATTCTTATAAATCGTTCCGCCGAAGGTCTTTCTCCAGTTCGCGTCGTGAAGACCGATCCCTCCGTTGAAAGGCATCCAGTAGGAAACAGGAGTCGCGTATCCCTGACCTTTTAACGTCGCGTTTCTCTGCTTATATGTAAGGGCATAGGCACCCGCCGGGGTACTCCAGCCTTTCGCCGCGTTTCCGGACACAAAATCTGACTGGACAAGAAGTTTTCCATCCACATAGAAATACAGATGCTGAGCCGTCAGATTGATCTCCACATATGTGTTTCCATAGTCGTTGCCGGATCGGCTTGCAGCCTTCTGGGAATATTCCGGCTCTCTGGACGTCTGCTCCCCGTTTTTGATCAGGCTCACAAGTGCTGCCGTCTCCTTCGTCTGATCGATCTTCCAGCCATAGCTTCCGGTGGTGATGGTCACATTCTTTCCATAGGAGGTCTTTAGGGTCTTTGGCTTATATGCGGTATTGTAGGCAGATGCCAGATTTTTGACATACTCCGCAGCCTTCGCCTCACTGACACTGACGCTTGTTCCGTTGACCGTGAGCCAGTTACGGATCTCATTTCCGCTTAAGGTCTCTGATCTGTCCCCAAACTTGTATGTGATCTTTGTCCCCACATACCTGTTCATGCTCTCACAGGCTGTCTTTAAGGCCTCGTCCCCGGAAGTGACTGCCGGAGACAGATAGCATCCCTGTTCCTCAAGGTTTACACTCTCTGAAAGAGACATAATCGCGGATGCCACCGCCTCCTTCACCTTGTCTTCCAGAAGCTCTGTTCCTTCATCCTCTTTTATGATCGTGTAGGATCCGGTCGCAGAATCATAATCGGAAATCCTTGCGTCCTGAGGCTCTCTCATATTTTCCCTGTCCATGCAGGAAAGACCCGCCACCGCCTCATCCAGCATTTCACTGCTGTAATGGAGCAGGGCATCCGTGTTCACTTCATTCACCGCTTTTCCAAACCGGTATTTTCCCCAGTCCATCGGTTTCTGGGCGGCTACCGCCTTCTCCAGTGTATCATCAAACTCCGCATAGAGTCCCACACTCTCACCGGTGATCGATTCGGAAAGCTCCTCGCGCCCGTTGATGGTCAGCGTGTAGCCTTTCAGCTGCTCCGCGATCGCGTCTTCCACTTCCGATGCCGTCTTTCCCGTCACATCCATACCATCAACGATGGTTCCCGGTAAAAAACATGTCTGATATTTTAAGGATTCATGCCAGTAAAGGCCTCCGCCAACGGCGCCCACGAGAACGACCACGCCGCCGCACACAGCCGCGATCTTCACCGCCAGGTCCTTATTCATTCCAGCCCCACGGTTTTTCCCCCGTTTTCTCCCTTTACGTGCCTTAAATTCCGCATACGTCATCGCTGGCTTCTGTTCCAGCGTTTCTTTCTCTTTTTCCCCGCCATCCGGCTTATTTTCCAACTCCACGTCTTCTTCTCCACTTATAACCATCAAACGTTTCGGCTACCCGCGCCGCGTTTCCTTCCGTTACACGAATTCCAGATACCTTCTCTGGCACTCTTTGATATCATGATCCAGCTGCGCCTTTAACGCGTCGATCGATTCAAACTTCATCTCCGGTCTCACAAAATCAAGCAGCTCCACTTTCAGCTCTTTTCCGTAGAGATCCCCCTCGAAATCATAGAGGTATGTCTCCACTCCCACCGGGTTCTCCCCGGATATCGTAGGCTTCGCTCCCACATTTGTAAGACCCCCGTAGACGTTTCCTTCTACAGTTACTCTTGTCACATAAACACCAAACTTCGGCAGGTGCTTCACTGCCGGAGGGACCAGATTTGCCGTCGGATATAATTTTTTATGACCAATGGCATTTCCATGCTGCACTGTCCCTGTAACAAAATAATAATATCCTAAAAGATCATTGGCCTTGATGATATTTCCATCCGCCAGCATCTCACGGATATAGGTGCTGCTGATGATCTTTCCTTCCTCATCCCGCTCCTTATCCACGATAAAATAGCGGTATTCATATTTTTCCGAAAGCTGCGCCAACATCGCGCAGTCACCGGCCGCCTTGTATCCAAAGTGGCAGTCCGGTCCTGAAACGATAACCCCGGCATTCATGCGGCCCACAAGGATATCGGAGACGAAGGTTTCCGGCGCCATATGGCAGACTTCCTCATCAAACGGATATTCCACGAGATAATCCACGCCAGCTCTTTCCAAAAGCATCTCACGCTCCGGATTTGTCATGATCATCGTCTGCATTTTTCCCTTTACAAGTGTTCCCGGAGGGGTTGCAAAGGTGAACACGGCGATCTTAAAGCCTTGTTCCTTCCATTTTAACATCTCATGCATCAGCTTCTGGTGTCCCCTGTGGAGACCGTCAAATTTGCCGATGCTGACGACTGTTTTCTCTTTGATCTGAAACTCTCTGGTTTCCGCGATGTACTGCATATTAGTTTCCTCCCAGAAAGATTTTTTCCGGATAGTACATGTGTTTCTCTTCGTCGTACTTAAACACCCCGATAAAGGTTCCATCCGAATGATAAACACGGAACTTATCCCCGTTTTTCACATCCTTCACTGCACGGCTGCGGAACGGGTTTCCGTTCTTTAAAAGCTTGTCCATCTCTTCCGTATCTGACCGGATCTCCAAAAGCTCCTTAAATACTTCTTCCACCGGGAGCACCGCCTCCGCGAGACGATCCTCTTCCTTTAATTTCTGAAGATCCGTGAGTGTCAGGCTGTCCGCGATCTCAAACCGCCCCACCTTTGTCCGGAGCAGTTCCTTCATGCAGCCGCCAACAGAGAGCTTCATGCCGATATCATGGCACAGGGTACGGATATAAGTCCCCTTCGAGCAGGACACGGTCATCGTGACCTCCGGAAGCTCCATTTTTTCGATCCGAATATCAAAGATCTTTACCGGACGCGCTTTCCGCTCCACGGTTTTTCCCTCCCGCGCGAGCTCGTAGAGCTTCTTTCCATCGACCTTGAGCGCTGAGTACATCGGCGGAATCTGGTCATAATCTCCGATAAAGGAGCAGACAGCATCCCGGACCTCGTTTTCCGTAAGCCCGGAGGTATCCTTCGTCTCAAGAACGGCGCCTGTTGTATCCTCTGTGTCCGTCTCAGTTCCCAGAAGAAGAACCGCCCTGTATGTCTTATCATGATCTGTCAGCATATCGCAGAGCTTTGTGCCTTTTCCGGCACACACCGGAAGAACACCTTCCGCCGCCGGATCCAGAGTCCCCGTATGACCGATCTTTCTCTGACCCAGGATCCCCCGCATTTTCGCCACGACATCGTGGGAGGTGAATCCTTTTTCTTTATATACGTTAATAATTCCGTCGTACATTCTTTCCTCCGGTGTTCGTTACTCAAACTCTTTCCACTGTTCTCGGATCTTTTCGCTGATCTTCTCTACGATCTCCTCAGGCTTTCCTGTCATCGTGCAGCCTGCGGCTTTCACATGTCCGCCACCACCGAAGCTCTGGGCGATGCGGCTAACATCCACCTTCGAGTTCGTTCTGAGGCTAACCTTATACTCATCCGGATTTCCCGTCTGATAGAGCAGAAACGCGATCTCAATGCCTTCAATGATCCGAAGCTGATCCACGATCCCGTCTGTGGCCTTTACGGTGCAGCCATATTCCTTTAACTCATCCGTCGTGACAACCGTGTATACACAGCGGTTATCCAGGATCCGGACGCTGTCGAGAACAGCCCGGCCGTGAAGCTTTGCCTGACCGTATGTCTTCGCAAAGAAGCTGTCATCGATGATCTTCGGGAAGTCGATACCCTTTTCCATTAAGAAACCGGCGATCTCCATGGTCTGCCGGGAAGTATTTGAGTACTTGAAGATCCCTGTGTCATGGGCAATACCCGTGTACAGACACTCCGCAACGGTCCTGCTGATCTTTTCCCTATCGAGAAGACGGAACAGTACCTCGCTCGCGGAGCTTGCCCAGCTCTCGATCACATTGACTCTGCACATTCCCTGATTCGTAATGTGATGGTCTATGCAGAACGTATCCTTTGCGGTCTCCCGGTACGGGGCAAAGGCTCCCAGACGGGGAACGTCGCTGGCATCCGATGTGATGCAAAGGTCAAATTTTTTTGTGTCATCGTATTCTGTTTGTACATCCCCGTAACCGGAAAGATAAGAGAATTTCACTCCCATTTTTTCCAGATACACCGAAACCTCAAGCCCCTCATAATTTTCCTTCAGATAATTATAAAGTCCCAGACAGGAACCGATACAGTCCCCGTCCGGGTTTACATGCCCAAGGATCACGATGGTCTTCTTTCCTTCCAGCATCTCATCAAGAATTCCCAAAAGTTCCGCCTCCTTTAATGTGTATGATCCGAAAGCCGGAAAAATCCGGCTGAATCCGCGTTGCGCGCGTCCGGCCGGATTCCTCCATATGATTTCATCGTGTCCCATTCTGCCGGTTTTCCCCCGCAGAACGTTCCATTCGTTTAATTTTCGCCCTCAGTACCGTCGTTTTCCTCTTCCTCCGGCATATCCTTTGTCACCTCATCGATGAGTTTCGACATACGGACACCGTACTCGATAGACTGGTCCAGCACAAAGAAGATCTGCGGAGTGTTCCGAAGATTTACTTTTTTTGCCAGCTGGGTTCTGATAAAGCCCTCCGCGCTCTTTAAGCCGCGGATCGTATCTTTCGCCTGCTCCTCATCCGCAAGGACGCTGATGTAGGCCTTGCAGATCTTAAGGTCCGGTGTGACCGAGACCTGGACCACGCTTGTCATCGGATGAACGCGCGGATCCTTGAGCTCAGAGCGGATAATTTCACTCAGGGCTTTCTGGACTTCGCCGTTGATCCGGATATTTTTTACACTGTTTTTTCTCATGATATTACCTCTTTTTTTACGACTATCCCGGACATAGCCGCGAAACTAAACTCTCCGCGGCTATGCACAGACCTGACAGACAACTATCTCGGCACCTCTACCATGATATAAACTTCGATCATATCGTCTTCCTGAAGATCGTTGAAGCCCTCGAATACAAGACCGCACTCGTAACCTGCGTTGACTTCCTTCACGTCGTCCTTGAAACGCTTTAAGGATGCAAGCGGTCCCTCGAAGATCTGCTCGCCGTCTCTCGTGATGCGGGCCTTGCTTCCACGGGTGATCTTACCGTCAAGCACATAGGAACCAGCGATGGTGCCGACTCCGGATGCCTTGAAGGTCTGGCGGACAACCGCATGACCGGTTACCTGCTCCTCGTATACCGGATCCAGCATACCCTTCATGGCAGCCTCTACATCCTCGATCGCCTGGTAGATGACGCGGTACAGACGCATGTCGACTTTCTCGCGGTCTGCGATGGACTTCGCCTGTGCGTCCGGACGAACGTTGAAACCGATGATGATCGCATTGGAAGCGGATGCAAGTGTAACGTCGGACTCGTTGATCGCGCCAACGCCGCCGTGGATGACTTTGACAACAACTTCCTCGTTGGAAAGTTTTACGAGACTCTGTTTTACAGCCTCTACAGAACCCTGTACATCGGCTTTTACGATGATCGGAAGTTCCTTGACATTTCCGGCCTTGATCTGTGAGAACAGGTCATCTAAGGAAAGTTTCGCCTTTGTATCTTCGATAAGCTTATTCTTGCTCTCTGCGATGAATGTCTCTGCGAAGCTTCTTGCCTCTTTCTCGTTCTGGTGCGCGATGAATACCTCACCTGCGTTCGGAACATCGTTGAGACCGAGGATCTCAACCGGAGTGGACGGGCCTGCCTCTTTGACACGGTTGCCCTTATCGTCCATCATGGCGCGGACTTTACCGTAGCAGCAGCCTGCGGCGATGGCATCGCCGACCTTTAAGGTACCTTTCTGTACAAGTACCGTTGCCACCGGTCCTCTTCCCTTATCAAGCTGTGCCTCGATCACGAGACCTCTTGCGCGGCGGTTCGGGTTTGCCTTTAACTCTTTTACCTCTGCTGTTAAGAGGATCATCTCGAGAAGTTCCGGGATTCCCTCTTTTGTATGTGCGGAAACCGGTACGAATACGGTGCTTCCGCCCCAGTCCTCAGGAATCAGCTCATACTCGGATAACTCCTGTTTTACTCTCTCTACGTTTGCGCTCGGCTTATCGATCTTGTTGACAGCAACGATGATCTCAACGCCTGCTGCCTTCGCGTGGTTGATGGCCTCAACGGTCTGCGGCATAACACCGTCGTCCGCTGCGACTACAAGGATCGCGATATCGGTCGCCTGGGCACCACGCATACGCATTGCCGTGAACGCCTCATGACCCGGTGTATCGAGGAATGTGATCTTCTGTCCATTGTACTCAACAACATAGGCACCGATGTGCTGTGTGATACCGCCTGCCTCTCTGGAGGTTACATTTGTCTGGCGGATCGCGTCAAGAAGGGAAGTTTTACCATGGTCAACATGACCCATTACGCAGATGACCGGCGGTCTCGGAACCATGTCCTTCTCGTCCTCTTCTTCCTCTTTTAAGAGTTCCTCAATGACGTTGACCTTCTTCTCCTTCTCGCAGAGAACATCATACTCCATTGCGATCTCTTCGGCTTTCTCGAAGTCGATCTCCTGATTGATCGTAACGACCGTACCCTGTAAAAAGAGCTTCTTAACGATCGCGGACGGCTGTAATTTCATCTTGTCCGCGAGTTCCTTGATCGTGATGACCTCCGGGATTACGATGGTCTTGATCTCCTCGACCTTCGCCTCCTCCTTCTTCGGCTGCGGCGGCATAACCGGAGCTTTTACGCCCTTCTGGCCCTTTCCTGCCTTGCCTTTCATCTCGATATCGCGGTCTTTCTTTGCGTCATGCTCTTTCTTGTAAGCATTCTTGCTCTGCTTCG
>ERZ1026901.401-NODE-401-length-36358-cov-9.997631_pt1 | contig 36358 bp, 26 predicted proteins | sample MGYA00380179_ERZ1026901 | MGnify/ENA primary metagenome ERZ1026901 (study PRJEB33269, sample SAMEA4719815) | human gut metagenome | biome: human-associated habitat; feature: organic feature; material: feces | place: Cameroon | collected 2013-10 ... | reverse complement strand
TTCATAATTCTGAATTATATTAAATAGATTGGAAACATTTTGAAATCTTTTAAATACATCTGTTACATGTAATCCTTAAAATAAAATGAACTTCATAGAATAGTATCCAAATGTGCTTTTTTTTGGATAACGGCACTTATTGATATATTCATGAAGATTATAATCACAAGGGAATACATAATGAAAAGAAAAGTTCTGGCAATGCTGGTCCCGGCGTTATTAGTTGCTGGCGCAGCAAATGCGGCTGAAGTCTATAATAAAGATGGCAATAAACTGGATTTGTACGGAAAAGTAGCGGGTCTGCACTACTTCTCTGATGATTCTGGCAGCGATGGCGACATGTCATATGCCCGTATCGGTTTCAAAGGTGAAACTCAGATCGCTGACCAATTCACTGGTTACGGTCAGTGGGAATTTAACATTGGCGCAAACGGTCCTGAAAGCGACAAAGGTAATACCGCAACGCGTCTGGCATTTGCAGGTTTCGGCTTTGGTCAGAATGGTACTTTCGACTATGGTCGTAACTACGGTGTCGTTTATGACGTAGAAGCATGGACCGATATGCTGCCAGAATTTGGTGGCGATACCTATGCTGGCGCTGACAACTTCATGAACGGTCGTGCTAATGGTGTTGCAACCTACCGTAACAATGGCTTCTTTGGTCAGGTCGATGGCCTGAACTTTGCTCTGCAATATCAGGGTAATAATGAAGATGATGGATTATTCGGTCAGGAAGGTTCTGGTAACGGTAATGGCCGTAAGTTAGCTAAAGAGAACGGCGACGGCTTCGGTATGTCCACTTCCTATGACTTCGACTTCGGTTTAAGTCTGGGTGCTGCATATTCTAATTCTGACCGTACTGACAATCAGGTTCACAAAGGTTTGCATAACACTCGTTATGGAGATCGCTTCGATGCAACTGCTGGCGGTGAAACAGCTGAAGCATGGACCGTTGGTGCTAAATACGACGCTAATAACGTTTACTTAGCAGCTATGTATGCTGAAACCCGTAACATGACTGGTTACGGTGATGCTGATGCCATCGCTAACAAAACCCAAAACTTTGAAGTTGTTGCTCAGTATCAGTTCGACTTCGGTCTGCGCCCGTCCATCGCTTACCTGCAATCTAAAGGTAAGGATTTAGGCGGTGTAAATAGTGATAACTTCGACAGCCAGGGTAATCATCATTACACCAACAAAGATCTGGTTAAATATGTTGATATTGGTATGACCTACTACTTCAACAAAAACATGTCCACCTACGTTGATTACAAAATTAACCTGCTGGACAACGATGATGACTTCTACGAAGCAAACGGCATCGCTACCGATGATATCGTTGCTGTGGGCTTAGTCTACCAGTTCTAATCAGCCAACACGCCTCGGCGTGTTACTGTAAAACATAACACTAGGCTGTGTCCCTTAATTACGCAACCGTTGATAAAAGAGTCGGATGCAGCCCAGTTTCACCATCGCCAGATAATTTCTCGCCGTTTTGTCGTAACGCGTAGCGATGCGGCGGTATTCTTTCAGGCGACCAAAGCACCGTTCAACGACGTTGCGATTGCGATATGCATCGCGATCAAGCCGTGCTCGTCCATCCGATGCCATTTTTTCATTTGATTTTCGGGGGATGACTGCCTTTATGCCTTTATTTTTCAGCTCGTTGCGCAATGTGAGTCCGGAGTACGCTTTGGCGGCCAGCACAACATGACCACGGCGTTTCATGCAACCGTTCTGACGATGAACGCCAATGCCGTCCAGAAGTCGTTGCGCGAACTGGCTTTCATGAGACTGCCCGGGGCTTAGCACGATATTTAACGGGAGGCCGCTTCCGTCTGTTGCCAGATGGATTTTGGTGCCCAAACCGCCTCGAGAGCGACCCAGCCCATTATCTCCGTCGATATCGGAATTTTTTTTGAGCTCCGGCGGCGCATTTTAGTGCCCGGATATTACTGCCATCCAGCGCTGTGGCAGACCAGTCAACAAAGCCGTTCGCATCAGGTAGTGAAAGCAATCTGTTGAAAATGATGTTAATCACGCCTGACTTTGACTACCTGTTAAAGCGGTTATAAACGGTTTTCCATGGCCCAAATCGTTCGGGTAAATCGCGCCATGGTGCGCCGGAACACAATACCCAGAACATGCCGTTGATGATTTTACGATGCTCTGCACATGGGCGCCCGGCCCGTCGTGTGGCAGGTTCAGGGGGCAACAAGGGCTTGATGATGGTCCATGCTTCATCGGGGAGGTCATAGCGAGCTATGGTTCAATATGTTGTGGAAACAGACCGTTACTATAGCTCAAACTATTACGGGACACAGCCTAATAAAATCATGGCTCCTCACAAAGAAAACATCATTGAAAGAGCTCAGCAGTTTAAAAGAGTTTTAGTTTTACAGGATACAATTGAACTTAATTATTCTGATCTGAATGAAAAACAGGGAGTTGGTCCTAAAAAATATAAAGATGAAAGAAACTTATTTCTTCATCCTCAACTCGTCATCAGTGAGTCAGGTGTTTGCCTTGGGGTTTATGATGACTATCAGTGGTTCAGGGATGAATTAAAGACCAGTAAAAATACCCGATAAGAAATCTGCAATGATTTACTTCATAAAAACATGTCAGTGAAAAAGAAACCTGGCGTTGGGTTGAAGGATATAATAAAGCAACAGAACTGGCCCGCCAATGCCCTGCTACCCATGTATTGTCAATTTCTGAGCGCGAAGGCGATTATTATGATCTGTTTGAACACGCAGAACAGACTCCCTGAATAAAAGCTGACTGGCTTGTCAGAATGAAATTTAATAACAGAGCCACGCTGAATATCAATGGAAAACGTGATCATAGGTTGTTGCACGAAAGAATCATGGAGATTACACCGCAGCAACTGGTTGAATTCGCTATACCAGATGGGCGGGGGCAGCCAGCCAGAACAGTGACACAGGAATTGCGCCTGGCCAGACTGACACTGCATCCCCCCACCGGACGTAGAGGAAAGCTTCGTTGTGTTCCGGTAACCGTAACAGTTTTGCTTGCAAAAGAAAGAAACCCACCGAAAGGGACCCAACCTCTTATCTGGTAGTTAATGAGTAATATTCCTGTTGAAGATTTAACGGAACCAGCACAACTTATTCAGTGGTATTTACAACGCTGGCAAATTGAAGTTTTTTTTAAGTATTAAAAAGTGGATGTCAGGTTGAGACATTACAGCTTGAAACGTTTGAAAGAACCCGGAACAGTCTCGCGCTATATTTAATAATAGCCTGGCGAATCATGTATATAACCTCATTGTATAAAACTATGCCAGAAATATCTAGCAAATTTATTTCCCCCGGAGATGAGTGGAAATACCTCTGGCTTCTTGTTGAAAATACAGCACCTCCGAAAAATCCTCCTGATATAAAAACAGCAACAGTAATGTTGGCGAGACCTGGAGGATATCTGGCAAGAAAAAATGATTCGCCACCAGGCCCAAAAGCAATATGGTCAGGATTAACACGATTAATGTTGTCAATTAATGACATAGAAATATCCCAGAAAACTTGTGGGTAAGGGTATGTAAGGGCAACGGTGATCATGATTGGATCCTGGCGGATAAAAACGCGCATACCTTAACGATAAGCGCGATGTTGTTCAAGTAGATATGGGGTATGTATTGGCCTAATGATGTTGGGTTTATCGTCAAAACGCTTACCTGAGAGGTAAGCGTTTTGCGCGTATTACTGAAAAAAGCGAATTATTTGTAAGTTGCAATCGTAATATTGCCAGAGAAATTTCTCCTTATATTGCGGATATCATTATCCCTTGACCGATTATCATCTTTAGCGTAGTTATGGATGATACTTTCGCCTTTAGTGGTATAGATATAATTAGCAATATCAAAGGTGTTATTCTCGCTATTTACGACTGCTCTTAAAACGTAAAGGGTTTGTGTGAATCCGTTTGCTGAGAAATCGGCATGAAAATGGTTATGTCTACCATTCAAAGCAACAAAACTCGGACAATCAATTAATTTATCGCTAACAGCTAGAGCGGCGCTACGCACATCATGTGCAGCGTTATCATTAGCAACATGAAATGCTTGTGAACAAGCATAAAACAAATTTCCAATCCCGGTAGGACTGGATAAACAAGAAATAATTTCTTCTCTTTTTTCTGGCGTTATACGATCCTGCTTTAAAGACTCTCTCACCAGATGACATTCATCAGATTTGAAAATAAATTCCTCAAATATTTTCTCATAAACATCATGAGAAAGAGATCCAGAGCGAGTGAAAGATTCGTAGGCATGAAATTTTTCGCGAAGTAAGTCTCTTATAGTGCTGTTTATTTTTTCACCACAACATAAAACAAATGAACTTCCCTCCAGAACTTGTCTTTCTGCATCTGCAAGGAGTGAGCTAAATTCCGCCTCTCCAAGCGTAAGGTTTTCCATACCTGATTGATGTAAATACTGTTCTGGAATTAAATCTTTTTGTTCCTTTAGAAGCTCGATCATTCGGCATTCGGTTTGCTTATCAGTACAGGAGGACATGTTATAGTTATTTTTAGCAACTTCCAGCTTAAGAGCATTTGCAGCAACTGTTAATTCTGAGAGTTGATGTTTTTCAAATTGATCGTGATCTGATAATAACCTTATAAACTCTTTTACATTTCGACCACTAAAATCCTGTTCCCTACTCTTTTGATCAAAACATTTTTTTTTGTTATTGAGCTCACGATACATATCAGTGACTTTAAATTTATTACTTCCGGTCTGCTCAATTTTTGTATAACTATCCATGCCTGTAACGGCAATCCATGTCTTATAATTCGTATTCTCCGATTCAGGCGTAACATGAAAATAAGGAACCAATTTATCACTAATATCATGCCGATAGATATGAAAAGAATCTAAAATGTATAATAATAAACTGCGAAAAACTTCACGAAAACTGTCATCGTGAGACCTTGCCCTATAATTATCGAGCAGGCCACTTTGTTCCATCGCATTTAACTTAGAAATATTACTCTCGAGGCTTTTTTCGATACTCTCCCTTAGATTCTGATTTTGTAACTGGCTATTATCATTCTCTGTTTTATTTGGATATATATTACTCGTCACACTAACCATAGTAACCTCGCTATTCCTCACGATGAACTATTAATTTATACACAACAATCCGAATTTAACACCATCGCTGAATATCTTAGCCCTAACTATCAACACCCAAGTTACCAGTGCAGCGACTTAAATTAACGTCCTGGGCTAATAAATTGTGCCTGAGATGATCTCTGGCACAATTTCACCTTATATATCTGAACGGAACTATCAAAAATCGCTCATCAGTAATCCCCTGAGCTATTTAGTTGTTTGTTTAATTACCCTTGGCTTCTATGCCGCTGGGTTTAATACCTTGTTACACCCCTGGCACCCACAGGGACGGGCTGTTATACGGAAAACGATCTACTGGGGAATTTTCAAATCCATGGCTTGGTGAATCCGGTATTAGTACCAGTCCGTTGTGAGCTGCGTGAATATGCAGCAGTGAATCACTCCCTGTGTCGATATGCAGCGTCGGTACACCCCGGTCGATCTCAAGAATGAGGCCGAAACACGCCGTGCCGGATACATCCACAACTTCACACTGAAGGTTTTGATCTGCTGAAATATTTACCTGATAGGACTGACAGACTTCTTCTGGCTGCTCAACGTTACCCAATTCTCAGTCCTGTAACGTCATGGTCATCGTTCAAGGCTAGTCTGTGAGTATGACATTAGCAGCGCACACACCTGATGGCGGAACTGCTGACGCTTGCTTATCCTTGTACGCCGCTGACACCATGTATACCAGCCGCTGCGGGCCACCCGGAGCACACGGCACATTGCTTTGATGCTGAACTCCGCCTGATGTTTTTCAATAAAGACATACTTCATTTCAGGTGCTTCGCGAAGTATGTCGCGGCCTTTTGGAGGATGGCCAGCTCTTCATCCCGCTCTGCCAGCTGGCGTTTGAGACGTGCAACCCCGGTGGGCATCTCCAGCTCACGTTCAGAAGAACGTCTGCTGATGTTGCTGTTTACTGCGCCAGTTGTAGAGCTGTGATTCATACAGGCTGAGTTCACGGGCTGCGGCAGCACACCGATGCGTTCAGCAAGTTTCAGGGCTTCACTGCGAAATTCAGGCGAATGTTGTTTACGTGCTTTTTTGCTGGTTGATACAGATTTTGTCATGTGAGTCACCTCTGACTGAGAGTTTACTCACTTAGCCGAGTGTCCACTTACTGGGTAAGATCATTTCATCTCCATCTACGGCACACGCAATTGCCAAACATATCGATACAGCACCTTACCCTGCCCCTCCTGGCACAATAACATCTACCAGCGACTCTTCCAGCCCCCCCCAAATGCATTTCTTTATGAATTAATCTGCAACAAAACCGCCTCCCATATAGAAATATTTGCAAAAATAGTGCATGAAAAAAGCTTTTTCTCTACCAATCCGGGATATAAATATTCATCAGCACCACGATATTCCACAGTACTAAATCTCTCCCCGCCGCCCCGTACCTCTGATAATGGTCTAAAATCATTGAGGCCACTTGCGACGGCGTTGCTCAATAAGGAAAATTTGGCGTGAATAATATTCAACACCAGTGCAGCATCATCATTACATACTTACGCCCGTCGCCTACCGCTTTCGATATATTGACTCAATTTTCCAGCCTGGTTAAAAATAGCGACCAGCTCAGTCGCAAATATAGTGACTAACCTAACTAAGCAACAACAAGGAATACACTATGACTGTTCAAAAAAGTAAAGATCCGCAGGTCGATACTGCTGAAGATAATGCATTCTTCCCTTCAGAATATTCGCTTAGCCAATATACCAGTCCTGTCTCTGATCTTGATGGCGTGGACTATCCAAAACCGTATCGCGGTAAACACAAAATTCTGGTGATCGCCGCGGACGAACGTTATTTGCCGACCGACAACGGCAAATTGTTCTCAACCGGTAACCATCCGATTGAAACGTTGCTGCCGTTGTATCATCTCCATGCTGCAGGTTTCGAATTCGAAGTGGCGACCATTTCCGGCCTGATGACCAAGTTTGAATACTGGGCTATGCCACACAAAGATGAAAAGGTAATGCCGTTCTTTGAGCAGCATAAATCGTTGTTCCGCAATCCAAAGAAACTCGCGGATATTGTCGCCAGCCTCAATGCTGACAGCGAATATGCAGCAATCTTTGTTCCTGGTGGTCATGGCGCACTTATTGGTTTACCAGAAAGCCAGGACGTAGCTGCCGCTTTACAGTGGGCAATCAAAAATGACCGTTTTGTTATCTCCCTTTGCCACGGCCCGGCGGCATTTCTGGCGCTTCGCCACAGCGATAACCCACTGAACGGTTATTCCATTTGCGCATTCCCAGACGCCGCAGACAAACAAACGCCAGATATTGGCTATATGCCGGGTCATCTCACCTGGTACTTCGGCGAAGAGCTGAAGAAAATGGGCATGAACATTATTAATGACGACATCACCGGGCGAGTTCATAAAGACCGTAAACTGCTCACCGGCGACAGTCCTTTCGCAGCGAATGCGTTGGGTAAACTGGCAGCACAGGAAATGCTGGCAGCTTACGTGGGTTAATCCCTGTTACATTGTAATGTAAGCGCATAATCAATCGCAGCCACGTGAGCACTCACGACGTGGCTGCGTTTTTTCACGGTTAACCTGTGGCGTACTGAAGCCATAGGTTAATTTCTTTGCGGTAACGTAATACGGAACACATTATGCTTATTTAAATAGTGATATGTAGCACTTCCCCCATGCAATTCGGCAATTGCTTTGACTAAAGAAAGGCCAAGCCCCTGACCTGCAGAATGACGCGAATTATCTCCCCGCCAAAATCTACGGAAGAGTTTTTCCGGCTCATTAATTTTCGATCCAGGGCTGGCGATATCAATATTAAGAGAGCCGTTGACATCAAGAAAACTGGTTATATGAATGCACGATTTTTCTGGTGAATATCGAATGGCGTTAACAATAAGATTCGATAACATTCGTTGAAGTAAAATTTCATCCGCAAAGATTTGCTGATTGCACTCGACCTGAAAACGAATCTCTTTCTCTTCTGAAAGGTATTCAAGATAGTCTAACAAATTCCCAATTTCCTTGTTAAGAGAGAGCGAATCCAGTTTCACCAAAACATTGCTTTTATCTGCTCTGGCAAGAAACAGTATGTTCTCTGTTAACCGCGAAATATTTTCCAGCTCTTCAATGTTTCCGGCAATTGTTTTTTGATACTCAGCGATACTTCGGGTTTGACTGAGCGTCACCTGATTCTGACCCAGTAATGCATTAATTGGTGTTCTAAGTTCATGAGCGAGATCGTCAGCAAATTGGCTAAGGCGCTCAAAATCTTTTACTAAAGCATGGTGCATTTTATTCAACGCCTGACCGAGAGGTTTTAATTCACTCGGTAGTGCGATAACCTCAACAGGCTCTCGGGTGTCGCTATAATTTAATGCTTCCGTTACCCCACTCAACTTTTTGATCTCTCGTAATCCCGTTCTGATTAACAGCGGACTTAATACTGAGCACAGTATAATGGCGACGATGCAAATTATAATGCTATTAATTTTATACTGTTCAAGCATGTTATGTCTGGCTGAAGCCAATTTAGCCACAGTAACCGTTAATGATGGCGAAATTTCATCAATGTTAATTCGTAAAGCATCTATCTCTGTGTCATTAATAATGCTTCTGTAAATGCCAGCTGCACTGATTGTCTCAGAAGCAGGTATGTTATTTAACATGTCATCACTGACATTTGTCCGGTTAACAATTTTATTGATGCCATGACCATGAATGATCAAAATATCCTGACTAACATCCATCATCCGGTTAAAATAGACAGGTAAAGTATCTGGATTTACCCCATCAATTAGTAACTGCTTGATCTGTGCAGTCCGGTTAATGAGTGTTGTATCATCGCGCCATTTCAACTCACTTGCCAAGCCATTATAGAGAGTCCAGACAATTCCAGCGCCAGCGACAGACAGTAGCAATATAAAAAGCAAGGTTAAACGGACGGTTATAGATAATCTTTTCATTATTTTTTTACCGCTACAAATGAATACCCCATTCCCCGGATTGTAGCGATTAGCTTTTCAGGAAAAGGATCATCAACTTTTGCGCGGAGCCTGCGAATAGCGACATCCACCGTATTAGTATCACTATCGAAATTGATTCCCCAAATTTCACTCGCAATAACCGTTCTGGGTATAATTTCGCCAGCTCTGGAGGCCAGTAGCCAAAGTAACTGAAACTCCTTGCGCGTCAGTGTAATACTGATATTGTCCCTGCTCACACTTTGGCTGACAGAGTCCATTCTTAATCCGCTGATTTCTAATGTTGAATTCAGCGCATGATGTTGCCTTAATTGTGCCCGAACCCTCGCCAGCAACTCAGAAAATGAAAAAGGTTTTACCAGATAATCATTTGCCCCACTGTCCAGCCCTCTGACTCTGTCATCGACAGAATCCCTTGCTGTAAGGCAAATAACGGGGGTTTGCTTTGCCGTTCGTAACGTTTGTAAGATCTGCCAGCCATCCATACCCGGAAGCATAATATCCAGAATGATCAATGAATAATCATCCTTCAGCGCAAGATAAAGCCCATCTCTGCCATCAGAAACCGCATCAATGACATAACCTGCTTCTGAAAGCCCCTGCGTTACCCATTCCTGGGTCCTTTGATTATCTTCAATAAGTAGAATCTTCATGAAAATAATATGCCATAAATCATATGTTATAGAAACAGCCTGGTTCATTACAAAATTGTAATGCTTCTGTAAGGTTATCACAGACGTTTTTTCGCTATCCTCAAAACTCATTCACATGACAAGGATATAAACATGTTAAAGCGTTATTTACTACTCTCGGTTGCAACGGCTGCATTTTCATTACCTTCTTTGGTTTATGCCGCACAACAAAACATTCTTAGCGTGCACATTTTGAACCAGCAAACAGGAAAACCCGCTGCCGACGTGACAGTCACTCTGGAAAAGAAAGCGGATAACGGCTGGTTACAACTTAATACCGCCAAAACAGATAAGGATGGACGAATCAAGGCACTGTGGCCCGAGCAAACTGCAACCACGGGCGATTACCGTGTTGTATTTAAAACTGGAGAATATTTTAAGAAACAAAATCTTGAAAGTTTCTTCCCTGAGATCCCTGTTGAGTTTCAAATTAATAAAGTGAACGAGCATTATCATGTGCCTTTGTTACTTAGCCAATATGGGTATTCAACATATCGTGGCAGTTAATGCGTAAATATGTAAAAGCAGATCTCTGCTACTGTTAGGGAGGAGACTCCCTGACAGATTAACAATCTCTTACTGGTTAACGACAAAACAGTGTGATGGCTTATGAAAAAGAATCAATTTTTAAAAGAATCTGATATTACTGCCGAGTCGGTATTCTTTATGCAGCGTCGGCAGGTGTTAAAAGCACTGGGCATCAGCGCAGCTGCACTTTCTTTGCCTCACGCCGCACATGCTGATCTGCTTAGCTGGTTTAAAGGGAACGATCGTCCGCCCGCCCCCGCAGGGAAACCGCTGGAGTTCAGCAAGCCTGCCGCCTGGCAAAATAACCTGCCGCTGACGCCAGAAGATAAAGTTTCCGGCTATAACAACTTCTATGAATTCGGGCTAGATAAAGCCGATCCCGCCGCTAATGCTGGTAGCCTGAAAACCGATCCATGGACACTGAAAATCAGTGGCGAAGTGGCAAAACCATTAACACTCGATCACGATGATTTAACTCGTCGCTTTCCGCTGGAAGAGCGTATTTATCGTATGCGCTGCGTGGAAGCGTGGTCGATGGTGGTGCCGTGGATTGGTTTTCCGTTGCATAAATTGCTGGCGCTTGCAGAACCCACCAGCAATGCAAAGTATGTTGCTTTCGAAACGATTTATGCGCCGGAACAGATGCCAGGCCAGCAGGATCGCTTTATTGGCGGCGGGCTTAAATATCCTTATGTCGAGGGATTACGTCTCGACGAAGCAATGCATCCGCTCACACTGATGACCGTAGGTGTTTATGGCAAGGCGTTACCGCCACAAAATGGCGCGCCGGTGCGACTGATTGTGCCGTGGAAATATGGCTTTAAAGGGATTAAATCGATCGTCAGTATTAAGCTGACCCGCGAGCGTCCGCCAACCACCTGGAATATGGCAGCGCCTGATGAATACGGTTTTTACGCCAACGTTAATCCGCATGTTGATCACCCCCGCTGGTCACAGGCTACTGAGCGATTTATTGGTTCAGGCGGCATCCTCGATGTACAGCGCCAGCCAACGCTACTGTTTAATGGTTACGCCGACCAGGTGGCATCGCTGTATCGTGGCCTGAATTTGCGGGAGAATTTCTAAATGCGTCTGACAGCAAAACAGGTGACATGGCTGAAAGTTTGCCTGCATCTTGCCGGATTGTTGCCGTTGCTCTGGCTTGCCTGGGCGATCAATCACGGTGGACTGGGAGCCGATCCGGTGAAAGATATTCAGCATTTTACCGGACGCACTGCACTGAAATTTTTGCTGGCGACCTTGTTAGTTACACCTCTGGCACGTTACGCAAAGCAGCCATTATTGATACGCACTCGCCGCCTGTTAGGCTTATGGTGCTTTGCCTGGGCGACACTGCATTTAACCAGTTACGCATTACTGGAGCTGGGCGTGAATAATCTGGCGCTATTAGGTAAGGAGTTAATCACCCGACCTTATTTAACGTTAGGTATTATTAGCTGGGTAGTTTTGCTTGCTTTAGCGTCCACTTCAACCCAGGCGATGCAACGAAAACTCGGTAAACACTGGCAACAGTTGCATAACTTCGTCTATCTTGTCGCGATCCTGGCCCCAATACATTATCTGTGGTCAGTGAAGATTATTTCACCGCAGCCACTCATCTACGCAGGGCTGGCAGTACTGCTTTTAGTCTTACGGTATAAGAAGTTGCTTTCCCTTTTCAACCGGCTACGCAAGCAGGTTCACAACAAATTATCTCTATAACTTCATATTGCCGATAAAGTATGCGTTATCCCTGCCGGATGCGGCGTGAGCGCCTTATCCGGCCCACACAGATCGCATCAAGTTATGTTTCGTTTGTCATCAACCTCAAATCATCGAAGTAATTTATTTTATTTCAATAAGATAGAGAGTACACCTGGGTACACTATGCACTCGTCTCCCAAGAGTTGTTGCATTTTGTTATGTGTTACAATATAACATTACATATCATATAAAATAACTCTGGAGGAAACTGTTTTGGCGATTCGTCTTCATAAAATGGCTATTGCTTTAGGTGTATTTATTGTTAGCGGTCCTGCCTTTTCGCATGGTCATCACTCACACGGTAACCCCCTAACAGAGGTCGAACAAAAAGCGGCTAACGGTGTTTTTGATGATGCCAATGTACAAAACCGAACGCTCAGTGACTGGGATGGAGTCTGGCAATCCGTTTATCCCTTACTGCAAAATGGCAAGCTTGACCCCGTCTTTCGAAAGAAAGCGAATGCAGATAAAACCAAAACATTCGCAGAAGTTAAAGATTATTATCAGAAAGGCTACGCGACAGATATCGAAATGATTGGTATTGAGGACGGCATTATTGAATTCCATAGAAATAACGAAACTACATCCTGTAAATATGATTACGATGGCTACAAAATACTCACCTATAAATCAGGCAAGAAAGGCGTTCGTTACTTATTCGAATGTAAAGATCCTGAAAGCAAAGCCCCTAAATATATACAATTTAGCGATCATATAATTGCACCACGAAAATCATCTCATTTTCACATTTTTATGGGTAATGATTCACAGCAATCTTTATTGAATGAAATGGAAAACTGGCCAACGTATTATCCCTATCAGTTGAGTAGCGAAGAAGTGGTCGAGGAGATGATGTCTCATTGATTTTTTTGCGCTGACTTCAGTTATTTAACAGAACAGTGCCTGGTAGTAACGACAATAATTTACCAAGACAAATAAATAAGACAAACTCAGACACGCTTATGCTTGAGACGTGTCTTTTTTATTATGTCTGTAGAAAAAAACTGAGGAAACGGCGAACAATAAATACACAACTCACCAATACAGACTGGTAGCGCCAATGTCTCCAGGAGCAAGTCATCTGTCATGGTAAAGCTAACCAGAAATATAGGTTAATTTTGGTATTTAAACCTTTTTTACTTGTTAGTATGATACAAAGGCTTTCAAAAAAGCTGGGAAATTCAACAACTCTTGGAAATTATGGACTTTGTCCCGCGGCTTTAATCTGACGGCCGCGTTCCTTTTTTGGCTCAATTATTGCCCCCTTCTCTACGCAACTTCAGTTCCCACCACCAACTTTGCGGCAGCTTCGTAGGATCAATGTCTAAAAGAATAATGGTGACCGAAAAGAAAACGACTGAATAACTGCAGATTTACGCTCGAAACCCTCATGTCAGATCAATAGCTAATCAAGTGCTGAATGTCACAGTATCGAACAGAAAACAGTGACGATCTAAACCTTCAAGAATATTCTACGGTTGTTCTGTTAAGAAAAAGCAAGGCGGGAAGTTAGGAGATAAGTCATTGATAAAGTGGCGGAGAGAGGGGGATTTGAACCCCCGGTAGAGTTGCCCCTACTCCGGTTTTCGAGACCGGTCCGTTCAGCCGCTCCGGCATCTCTCCGTTCAGATGGTTGCCATGATGCCAGGAAATTTGGCATTTTAACAGTCCCTGTCCGTGCAATTTTGTTCAAGTGACGAGTTTGCGAGCAAAACGATGATTAAGTGGCCCTGGAAAGTACAAGAATCAGCACATCAAACTGCCCTTCCCTGGCAGGAAGCATTATCGATCCCCCTTTTAACGTGTCTGACGGAACAGGAACAAAGCAAATTAGTCACTCTTGCCGAACGTTTTTTACAGCAAAAGCGGCTTGTTCCTTTACAGGGCTTTGAACTGGATTCATTAAGAAGCTGCCGGATAGCACTTCTATTTTGCCTGCCCGTTCTGGAGTTAGGACTGGAATGGCTGGATGGTTTTCATGAAGTCTTAATTTATCCTGCGCCATTTGTGGTCGATGACGAATGGGAAGACGATATCGGTCTGGTGCATAACCAACGTATTGTTCAGTCAGGTCAGAGCTGGCAGCAAGGGCCAATCGTTTTGAACTGGTTGGATATACAAGATTCGTTTGATGCTTCTGGTTTTAACCTGATTATTCATGAAGTCGCTCATAAGCTGGACACCCGTAACGGCGATCGCGCCAGCGGAGTTCCCTTTATTCCGTTGCGTGAGGTTGCTGGCTGGGAACACGATCTTCATGCCGCAATGAACAACATTCAGGAAGAGATCGAATTAGTCGGTGAGAATGCGGCGAGCATCGATGCTTATGCTGCCAGTGATCCTGCTGAGTGTTTTGCTGTACTTTCTGAATATTTCTTTAGCGCCCCAGAACTTCTTGCTCCTCGTTTCCCTTCATTGTGGCAACGTTTCTGCCAATTTTATCAACAAGATCCTTTGCAGAGACTGCATCACGCTAATGATACAGACTCGTTTTCGGCGACGAATGTTCATTAATTAACAACTTTGCAGATTAATTAACCAATTGAAATGACTTATGAAATTTAGTGTTGACAGACAAGGTACCGCTAAGTAATATGCGCCTCGTTCTCACGATTCCTCTGTAGTTCAGTCGGTAGAACGGCGGACTGTTAATCCGTATGTCACTGGTTCGAGTCCAGTCAGAGGAGCCAAATTCAAGTTTTCATGCTTATCTGTACGTCTCTATTTGTTTACGATTCAATAAGTTAGCGTGAAAATCGTTCCCAGTGCGTATCTGGTTTTCTCTCCGCATCGCGATGATTTGGTGGTCAGATCTGGAGTCAGTTTGGTTCGATTCTGGTGTGCCCCCCAAATGTCTTTAAACGATTCTAAAATCCGCAAGTTAAAATCTTCTTCCCGTCCGGTAAAACTCTCCGACTCTCATGGCCTGTATCTGCTCGTCAATCCGGGCGGTTCACGCATCTGGTATCTCAAATATCGTTTCAACGGAAAAGAATCCAGAGTCAGTCTTGGTGCATACCCGCTGGATCTGGATGTTCAGTTCGCGTAAATGCTCACTGAACCGTTTTGTAATATGGATACGGTCATTTACCGTTTTGAAGCTGCCGCCTGCTTTCTTCGTCAGGGCCTTCATTTCACTACTTAATTTGCTCATGACTACCCTCTACAACCAAAAAAACAGTCTCCGGCATGTGCTTTTTGGCTGCGCCAGAACGATACCTTCACGTCGAAGTGGCAGTTTGTTGAGGTTTAGGGAGTTTCAGGCTGTACGCGGTACAGACTGTCTGACGAAACAGGGGTGTCTCCGGGGCGTCGTGCCCCCTCGGTATCGATCTTTTTCTCCTTTACTCTGAACTGACAGCGGCCCCAAAGGACATGTCAGGCGGCGAAAGGCAGATATGCTAGTCCGCCGGCATCATGCCGCCACCTCATCAATTAGTTTCACGCCCTTGGCGATACGTATCCCGCAGGACGCCCTCAGTTCATCGGCAAAATACCAGGCAGATCCGCCAACAGACCGCGCACTGTCTGTACGGCCTGTGATGACAATACGCAGGAGAGTAAAATCTGCGTCAGCGTTTCACTGTATTCGCCAGGCAGAAATTACAACGCTCCGGTATTCTGGTGTTTGTTTGAGGCTCGCTGCCGCTGTACAGAGATTTCTGCCCCCCGAACCAGTGGTGCCAACAAAAAGATAATTCCCGACATGAAAGCTAGTCCGCAATAAACCACTGGAAAACCGGTTATTTCCGCAATATAGCCAATAGGCGCAGGGGCCATTAGCGTGCCTAAATACCCAATGGTTGTGGCAATGCTCATTCCTGTGTTGGTGGAAATATTGGGCTGATTTCCCGCTGCGGAAAAGACAATGGGCACAAGGTTGGCGATGCCGATTCCCGCTAAGGTAAATGCGCAGATCGCCTGCCAGGGATTGTGTGCCAGTGCGCTCAACAATAGGCTAGCGCCTGCCAGTAAGCTGGAGACTCGTATAATTAATATTGCGCCGAAGCGGTTGCGGATCACGTCACCCATAAAGCGAAACAAGGCCATTGCTACAGCAAAGCAGGCGAAGGCAAGGCTGGCGATTTCTGTTTTTGCATTGAGATTTTTAATCAAATAGCGTGACGACCAGTCAACAACAGCGCATTCAGGGATCATGGCCAGAAAAGCCATCAATCCAATCAGATAAATCGCCGGAGAACGAGGCAACCGGGTGGTCTGTCTGCTGGCGGATTTAACCGTCTGTATGTCTTTAAAAATGGCCGGAGCGATAATCAGCGTCAGTATTAAGGCCACGGCACTAATCAAAAAGATATGCGTCAAAAAGCCAAATTGTTCAACAAGATGGCCGCCTATCGAGCCCGCCGCAAATAGGCCGATACTCCAGAAGCAATGGCAGGAGGATAAAATCGCTTGTGAGAGTGATCTCTCCACCGCCACGGCATTCGAGTTCATCGCTACATTCATGGCACCAATCATCGCACCGAGAACAAATAACGCTGGCATCAACACTAATGGGGTGGTGGCTAAACCAACCGGAATTAATGCCAGGGAGGCTGCAAGGGCAAAAATACGCGTTACGATTTGTGTCCCCATCTTTTCCATCAGAATGCCTGATATGGGCATCATGGTTAGTGCACCGAATCCGAAGATCAGAATTAAATGGCCGATCACTTTGTCGGTCACGCCAAAGCGTGGTACAAGCTGTGCAATTTGCACAGCCCAACCTCCGGTGACGAAGCCATTGATAAAAAATAGCATAGTGACAGCCCAGCGTCCCTTCTGTGTGATATTCATTAGCACTCTTCTCTTGTGGTACAGGATGTTTTCTTACGAGAGCTCTGAGTTTCCATCTCCATCTGGTGCTCTGGAGTAAAGGCGATCACTACTTTTTCGCCTGTCTGTGAGATGATTTTCACATTACGAAAATCTGTAATTGCAAGCACGGCACCGCACTCTTTCAGACTGTCTGTACCGATGCCAACACAAATTGCGCCTGCTGTAACAGCAGATGTTACGCCGCTTCTTGAATCCTCAAAGACCAGTGTTCTGGACGGTGCAAGATGAAACCGCTCTGCGGCAAGCAGATAAGGATCGGGATAAGGCTTGCCGCGCACGACATCATCACGTTCGACAATCACTGAAATGCAGGGCGTGATTTGCAGCATCTCCATAATACGATCGATTTTCGACCGCCAGCCGCTAGTGACAATCCCCACACAGATGCCAGCCTTATGCAACGCCTGGATAAGTTCGCTAACTCCAGGGATCGGGTCGTAATCAGCGGTATTTTCAACGTGGATGATATGTGACTGGACCTTCTTTTGATCTTCCAGGGAAAGGTCGCTGAACAGGGCGCGAATGGTATGCGGGCCGGGCTGTCCGTGAATATGCCTGACGATATCCTCTTCCGTTAGCGTCTTGCCAAACATCTGTGCGCCTTCAGCCCAGCCGCGCTCAATCACCGCATTGGAATCAATAAGGACACCATCCATATCGAATAAAACAGCGGCAATACGGTTCGCAGAACTATGCATTTTCTCTCTCCAGATTTTTATTGCGCGTTGCGCGAGTGTATGCGGTAGCAATAACCACTTGCCCCAATGAAATACCACCATCGTTAGTCGGAACTAACTGATGGCTGTAAGGCCGGAATCCACAAGACTCCAGACTGTTAAGAGAATTAACGAGGATGAATTCATTGCAGAACACGCCGCCGCTCAGGACAATTTGTTGCGTGCCTGAGCGTGCCACCAGACGTTTACAGACCTCGCAAATCATGTCGACGATGGTAGAGTGAAAGCGCCGACTTAGTTCGGCCATATCAAAACCGGGCTGGCTGAAGCATTGCACCAGTTCCCTTATCATCGGGCGATAATCCACCTCGAGCTTATTCTCGACATCGGCAATGATGTAGCTGAACGGAGCCGTCATATGAAGTTTACACTGCAGCAGCGCTTCCAGTTCAATGGCCGCCTGGGCTTCGTACTCCACCTGAGTGCAAACGCCCATCAGCGCGGCGATGCCGTCAAATAGTCTGCCCATGCTGCTAGTCGTGGTGGTGTTGATTTTTCTGGTCGCCATTTTACTGAATATATCGCGCTGCTGAGGCTGGAGCGCCTGCAAGCCTGGTACTGCGAGCGTACTGATATCTTCGCCGAAGGTTTCCACCAGTAAGGAGATGCCGACGCGCAGCGGCTCTTTAACTGCCCGATCGCCTCCGGGCAGGGTCATTGAACGCAAGCATCCTGCACGCTCGAATTTTTCGAAATCACCAACGAGAAACTCACCGCCCCAAATGGTGCCGTCGGTGCCATATCCTGTACCGTCAAAAATTACGCCTAGAGTAGTACCTGACAGGCCATTTTCCGCCATGCAGGATGCCATATGCGCGTGATGGTGTTGAACCTGAACGACCTGATGCTCTAAATTCTCCAGCGCATGCCGGGTAGAGCGGAAAGAGGGATGCAAATCGCAGGCCACGACATTTGCCTTCACGTTCAGCAGGTTTTGAAGATGATCAATACATTCGATATGTGATTTAAAAGTCACGTTATTCTTAAGATCGCCAATATGCTGGCTCAGAAAAACCTGTTTTCCTTTGCCGATGCTGATCGTGTTTTTTAGCTCCGCCCCGAGCGCGATAATGGAATCCACTGCGTAAGGTAGATGAATAGGGTATGGCGCGTAACCGCGGGAGCGGCGCAAAAACGATAGCTGCGAGGTAATGGCGTCGTTGCGAAACACCGTGCGGACCACCGAATCGTCAACACGCGTATGAATATCGCGATTATTCAGAATGAAGTAATCCGCGATTTTCCCGAGTTGCTTAATTGCCATGTCGTTGTCAAAGACGATCGGATGACCGGAAATATTACCGCTGGTCATAATCAGGATCGGCAGAGACGGGTCTTCCAGCAATAAATGCTGAAGCGGCGTTGAAGGCAGCATTACACCGATGTTCGGATTATGTGGCGCAACGGTACTCGCCAGCAGGACGTTGCGCTTATACAACAAGACAATGGGACGCTGCGGGCTTTCCAGCAATTTGTGATTACAGGGGGGGATGAAAGCAATACGCGACGCGCTTTCCACATCCGCGACCATCACTGCAAAAGGTTTGGCGTCTCTTCGCTTGCGTTGCCGAAGTTCATTGACAGCATTCTCATTGCAAGCATCGGCCACGAGATGAAAGCCACCAAGGCTCTTTATTGCAAGAATTCCGCCTTCTTTTAGTTTCGTAATGGCAAATTTGACAATATCATCTGTGTGAACGGATGTGCCCTGTCGATCGGTAAGTTGCAACTGTGGGCCGCAAACTGGGCAGGCATTGGGCTGGGCATGATAGCGTCGATCCTCAATATCGTTGTATTCACGCTCACAGGTTGGACATAAAGGGAATTTACGCATAGTGCTCTGGGCACGATCGTAAGGCATACCAAGAATAATGGAATAGCGCGGCCCACAATTGGTGCAATTGGTGAAAGCGTAACGATAACGATGATTATCAGGATCGCTTATCTCGCGCAGGCAATCGCTGCAGACGTTGGTATCTGGCGGGATAATCGTGTCCATGCCGGTATGATCGCGGCTTTTACGGATGCTGAACGTTTCATAGTGCGCTCTGGTATCCGTTGGGCTAACTTCCTGCGTACTGATGATTTTTGCCAGTGGTGGTGCCTCGGTCACCAGTTTGTCCATGATTCTGGCAATAACCGTGCCGGATGCCTGCAGCTCAAGCAACACGCCTTCTGAATCGTTTAACACCCAGCCGGTGGCACCATAGGTGCGGGCCAGTCGGTGAACAAAGGGACGAAATCCAACGCCCTGAACGACCCCACAGATGCGGTAACGCCGGGTTTCCGGCGTCTCGTGAAGCTCAACAGAGTCTGGGTAATTCTGCGCCATATAATTCCTCGACTTCTGTGTGTGTTCCATCAGCTTCAATCATATAGACTTCAGTACCCGAGACAGCGGTGATCTCGCCGATAATTGTCGCGTGCTTGCCGACAGGATGCTCCTGCAGCAAATGTAGTACCTTCTGAGCATACTCAGGTTCAACAAACAGGCATAAACAACCTTCATTAGCGAGATTAATGACGTCAACACCCAGCATATTAGCTGCCATGGCGGTTTCCGGCTGTATGGGCAAAGATGGCTGGTCGAAATGAATCTGATAATTTGTTGCGCGCGCATGTTCGTGTAAAACAGCGGACAGCCCACCGCGCGTAACGTCTCGCATTGACGCTATTTTGCCTTCAGGGATGTTGCTGATGAGTTTGTCAATAATGTGGTTCAGCGGTGCGCAATCACTAAGAATATTTCGCTCGAACCCCAATCCTTCCCGCATCGACAGCAGGTGAATCGAGTGATTGCCGATATATCCGCTCAGGATTATTTTCTGCCCCGGACGCACGTTCTTAACTGAGACTGGCGGATGTTCAAACACGCCGATGCCAGCAGTATTGATAAACAGCCGATCTGCTTCACCTTTGCCTACGACCTTGGTATCACCGGCGACAATCTTGACCTCTGCCTCACGAGCCGTTTCACGTACGGACTCGATGATTCTGACCAGATCAGCCATCGGCATACCTTCCTCAATGATAAGACTGAGTGTGATGTAAAGGGGACGAGCCCCACTGACAGCGAGATCGTTAACGGTGCCACAGACGGCGATTTTGCCAATATCACCGTTGCCGAAAATCAGCGGCGTGGCAACAAAGGAGTCGGTGGTGAAGGCAATTCGCCTGGTGGATAACCCCAGCACCGCGCTGTCTTCCATCACGCCCAGATAGGTGTCACCGAGAATGTTAGCAATTTTTTCAACCAACTCGCGGCTTAATTTCGCCCCGGTGCCATGATCCAGTACAACGACCTCTTCATGATTTAGCGTCTGGGTTAAGCTCATGATGCTTCCCTTTCGCCGCGCTCAGGCAGATCGTTCTGTTTTTGCAATATTGATAAAATTTCCGCAGAAGGTGCTACAGTTGCGCAATAGCTGGCAAGCCACTCGAGTGCACGCTCTGTATCTTCGGACGAAGGCGCGAACACGCAGTCGTCCGGTACCCAGACGTTATAGCCGCGAAAGAAGGCATCTGCTGCAGTAGTCTGCACGCAAACATGAGTTTGCAACCCGGTAACGATTACGGTTTTTACCCCGAGTTGCTGGAGGATTTCGTCGAGATCGTTATTAAAAAAACCGCTGTCTCTGCCCTTAACTACAACCTGGTCTGTGGAGCGATATACTTTATCGATAATCTGGTTTTCCGGGCGACAAGCTAGTGCAGGAATGCCCGCTTCGCGGTTGCGATAGCGCTTTTGTACCGCCGGGTCATTAGGATCGTTGATAAGTTGCAGGTGGATAATGGATTGATCCAGAGCGCGAATGCCATCGAGAAACTGATTAAACTGGACAAGTTTTTGCGCCAGAATTTCTGGAGAGCGTGTTATTTTGTAGGTAAACTCATACTGCAGGTCATTAGTGAGAACGGCAATATTTGGCATAAACATTTAACCCTTATTGTATTTATATAATGAATGTTTTTGAATGATTTATGATGTCAATTTTTATAAATAACCTGTGCACTAGTGAGTGCTAAATAGAACCAAGAGCAGCATGTATGGCGTTTCTGAGTTTGACAAACCAAGGGGATCTCGGCGTAAATCATTTTACGCATCATGTCATCTGTTGCGGGTATTTGTATAATTCCAATTTTTCAGGATTCAATAAATGTCAGGAATAGATATAAGGCTACTGCGTGCATTTGTGACACTGGCGGAAAAGGGAAACTACAATAAAGCTGCAGAAGCTTTATTTCTGACACAACCTGCGCTTTCAAAGCAGATCAAGATGCTCGAACAGAAGACCGGAGGGCGGCTTTTCCTGCGTGGTCGCCACGGGGCAGTGTTGACGATGGTTGGCAGGCAGTTGTTTGCTAAAGCTTATGAGTTGCTGAAATCCCACCACGATTTTTTAACCTACGCCAGAGAAATCCAAAAGGGGAGTACGGGTAAACTGGTGCTCGGATTTGGTATATCTTCGTTTAAAAGCACACCAGTTTGGATTAATACTTTTCGCCAGAAATTTCCCGACTGCGACGTTGTTATCAGCCAAATCGCATCCAGCGTACAAGCCAGAATGTTGATGGAAGGTGAACTGCATGCTGGTTTTGTTCGTATGCCGGTAACAGAATTATTGGCCTCTCGCTTAATAAATAAAGAAAATCTGGTGTTGGCTGTCCCGGTAGCCGTCGATATTGATCCCACCGATCTCCAGCGTACGCTGGCAATCTATCCGATTTTATGCATGGATCCAGCGGTCAGCCCTTGTCTGGCGGAGCAAACGACTGCGTTCCTGCGGGATAATGAACTCATCATTGAGCCAATCTCTGCGACGAATGATATTCATTCCCTGCTAGCATTGATAGCCGGAGGGAATGGTCTCGCGCTGCTACCCGCCAGCGTCGAGAATTTTTTACCTGTAGGAGTCAAGCTGATTACTCTGTGGGGAAAGCAGATCATATGGAACATTGGTGTGGCATGGAATCCGAAAATCGACAACCAGATGCGGGATGAGTTCCTGCAGATTGTCACGCATTATTTACCGTAAACGCGTTCGAAACGTCGGGGCATTTTAGAGTGAAGGCGAACTGGGATTTGGTACATTACAACGCAATTGCCTTGCAAGCCAGCACCCGACTTATTGATTATCATGCACGGTAGTGCCAGAGTGGATAACAGGTGATGTTTGTCGTCGGATCTGTAATAAGTTATTGCGATTGTAGGTACAGCTATCTTCACAGGTTAATTGATTGTAAGTGAAGCTAAAGGTGCTACTGAGTAAACTTCAAATGTTACTTTAAAATGGTGGTCATTCTGGTGGTCTTGACAAACTCAATTTTTTTTTAGCTTTACCAATCAGCCTGTTAATGGCTACGGCGATCCCAGTCAGAGGAGCCAAATTCTAAAAATTTCGCTTTTATCGTGCAATGCAACTCATCTACATTAAGCATTGATTCTTTAACGAAGAGCGGGTTTGTCATCTTAAGCGCCCTCGACCTTATGGTTGGGGGCGTTTTGTTATGGACGCCGTCTACAGCTTTCCTGTCGAGAGTGAGAAGTTACGGTTATTTTTGTGCCACATAACCTTCTGCTGGCAAAGAGTTCAGCACTATCTTCTCTACTCCGTCCCTATATTCGTCACCATTGCCCCCTCAATTATTAAACTGAGTTATTCAGTAGTCTCCCCTCTTGCAACTCACACCCAAAACTGCTTAACGAAAAGTTATTAATTTTCAATCATATTGCTATCAGGATTTATATTTTTTCGCTGTGCTAGAAAGGGCGCATTTATGTTAGCTCGTTCAGGGAAGGTAAGCATGGCTACGAAAAAGAGAAGTGGAGAAGAAATAAATGATCGGCAAATCTTATGCGGGATGGGTATTAAACTACGCCGCTTAACTGCGGGTATCTGCCTGGTAACTCAACTTGTGTTCCCTATGACTGCGGCAGCACAAGGTGTGGTAAACGCCGCAACCCAACAACCAGTTCCTGCACAAATCGCCATTGCAAATACCAATACGGTGCCCTACACCCTTGGAGCGCTCGAATCGGCCCAAAGCGTTGCCGAACGTTTCGGTATTTCGTTGGCTGAGTTACGCAAACTCAACCAGTTTCGTACGGTTGCTCGAGGTTTTGATAATGTCCGCCAGGGTGATGAACTGGATGTCCCGGCACAAGTTAGTGAAAAAAATTTAACCCCGTCGCCGCGTAATAGCAGTGACAACCTTGAGCAACAGATAGCCAGTACTTCACAGCAAATCGGGTCTCTGCTCGCCGAAGATATGAACAGCGAGCAAGCGGCCAATATGGCGCGTGGATGGGCCTCTTCTCAGGCATCTGGCGCAATGACAGACTGGTTAAGCCGCTTCGGCACCGCAAGAATCACGCTGGGCGTGGATGAAGATTTTAGCCTGAAGAATTCCCAGTTCGATTTTCTCCATCCATGGTATGAAACGCCTGATAATCTCTTTTTCAGCCAGCATACTCTCCACCGTACTGACGAGCGTACGCAGATTAACAACGGCTTGGGTTGGCGTCATTTCACTCCCACATGGATGTCGGGCATCAACTTCTTTTTCGACCACGATCTTAGCCGTTACCACTCCCGCGCCGGCATTGGCGCGGAGTACTGGCGCGACTATCTTAAATTAAGCAGTAACGGCTATTTGCGACTGACCAACTGGCGCAGCGCACCTGAACTGGACAACGATTATGAAGCACGCCCGGCCAATGGCTGGGATGTACGCGCAGAAGGCTGGTTACCCGCCTGGCCGCACCTTGGCGGTAAACTGGTCTATGAACAGTATTATGGCGATGAAGTGGCCCTGTTCGATAAAGACGATCGGCAAAGTAATCCTCATGCCATAACCGCTGGACTTAACTATACCCCCTTCCCGCTGATGACCTTCAGCGCGGAGCAACGCCAGGGTAAACAGGGCGAAAATGACACCCGTTTTGCCGTCGATTTTACCTGGCAACCTGGCAGCGCAATGCAGAAACAGCTTGACCCGAACGAAGTCGCTGCACGGCGTAGCCTTGCAGGCAGCCGTTATGATCTGGTGGATCGCAACAACAACATCGTTCTGGAATATCGCAAAAAAGAACTGGTTCGCCTGACCCTGACAGACCCCGTGACAGGGAAGTCAGGAGAAGTGAAATCACTGGTTTCGTCGCTACAAACCAAATATGCCCTGAAAGGCTATAACGTCGAAGCCACCGCTCTGGAAGCTGCCGGTGGTAAAGTGGTCACAACGGATAAAGATATTTTGGTTACCCTGCCGGGTTACCGGTTCACCAGTACACCAGAAACCGATAACACCTGGCCGATTGAAGTCACCGCTGAAGATGTCAAAGGCAATGTGTCGAATCGTGAACAGAGCATGGTGGTCGTTCAGGCGCCTACGCTAAGCCAGAAAGATTCCTCGGTATCGTTAAGTGCCCAGACATTGAGCGCGGATTCTCATTCAACCGCCATACTGACTTTTATTGCGCATGATGCGGCAGGTAATCCTGTTATCGGGCTGGAGCTCTCGACGCGTCACGAAGGTGTTCAAGACATTACCCTGTCTGACTGGAAAGATAATGGTGACGGAAGCTATACCCAGATCCTGACCACAGGGGCGATGTCTGGTACGCTCACGCTGATGCCGCAACTGAACGGTGCGGATGCGGCCAAAGCCCCCGCCGTGGTTAATATCATTTCTGTTTCGTCATCCCGAACTCACTCGTCAATTACGATTGATAAAAACCATTATCTGTCCGGCAATCCTATCGAGGTGACGGTAGAACTGAGAGATGAAAATGACAAACCTGTTAAGGAGCAAAAACAGCAACTGAATACTGCAGTCAGCATCGACAACGTGAAACCAGGAGTCACTACAGACTGGAAAGAAACCGCAGATGGCGTCTATAAGGCAACCTATACCGCCTATACCAAAGGCAGTGGACTTACTGCGAAGCTGTTAATGCAAAACTGGAATGAAGATTTGCATACCGCTGGATTTATCATCGACGCCAACCCGCAGTCAGCGAAAATTGCGACATTATCTGCCAGCAATAATGGTGTGCTCGCCAATGAGAATGCAGCAAATACCGTCTCGGTCAATGTCGCTGATGAAGGAAGCAACCCAATCAATGATCATACCGTCACGTTTGCGGTATTAAACGGATCGGCAACTTCCTTCAACAATCAAAACACCGCAAAAACGGATGTTAATGGTCTGGCGACTTTTGATCTGAAAAGTAGTAAGCAGGAAGACAACACGGTTGAAGTCACCCTTGAAAATGGCGTGAAACAAACGTTAATCGTCAGTTTTGTCGGTGACTCGAGTACCGCGCAGGTTGATCTACAGAAGTCGAAAAATGAAGTGGTCGCTGACGGCAATGACAGCGCCACAATGACCGCGACAGTCCGGGATGCAAAAGGCAACCTGCTCAATGACGTCAAGGTCACCTTCAATGTTAATTCAACAGAGGCGAAACTGAGCCAAACCGAAGTGAATAGCCACGACGGGATCGCCACAGCCACGCTGACCAGTTTGAAAAATGGTGATTATACGGTTACGGCCTCTGTCAGCTCTGGTTCCCAGGCTAGTCAACAGGTGAATTTTATCGGTGATCAAAGTACTGCTGCCCTGACCCTCAGTGTGCCTTCAGGTGATATCACCGTCACCAACACAGCACCGCAACATATGACTGCAACCTTGCAGGATAAAAATGGCAACCCACTAAAAGATAAAGAAATCACCTTCACTGTGCCAAACGACGTCGCAAGTCGGTTCTCGATTAGCAACAGCGGAAAAGGCATGACGGATAGTAACGGGGTTGCAATCGCCTCCCTGACCGGCACGTTAGCGGGCACGCATATGATCACGGCTCGTGTGGCTAACAGCAATGTCAGCGATGCACAGCCAATGACGTTTGTGGCGGATAAAGACAGAGCGGTTGTCGTTCTACAAACATCGAAAGCGGAAATCATTGGGAATGGCGTGGATGAGACGACGCTGACAGCAACAGTGAAAGATCCTTTTGATAACGTGGTTAAAAATCTGTCAGTAGTCTTCCGCACCTCTCCCGCAGACACGCAACTGAGTCTGAACGCGCGTAATACTAATGAGAACGGTATTGCTGAAGTTACCCTTAAGGGCACGGTTTTGGGTATTCATACAGCCGAAGCCATACTGCTTAACGGCAACAGAGATACGAAGACAGTCAATATTGCGCCCGATACCAGCAACGCGCTAGTCACGCTGAATATCCCTGCTCAACAGGTGGTGACGAATAACAGTGACAGCGTGCAGCTGACGGCGACGGTGAAAGATCCGTCGAATCATCCGGTGGCGGGAATAACGGTGAACTTCACCATGCCTCAGAACATCGCGGCAAACTTTACCCTTGAAAATAACGGCATTGCCATTACCCAGGCCAATGGCGAAGCGCATGTCACCCTCAAAGGCAAAAAAGCGGGCACGCATACGGTTACCGCAACGCTGGGTAACAATAATGCCAGCGATGCGCAACCAGTCACATTCGTGGCGGATAAGGACAGCGCAATTGTCGTTCTGCAAACATCGAAAGTGGAAATCATTGGGAATGGCGTGGATGAGACGACGCTGACAGCGACAGTAAAAGATCCTTTTGATAACGTTGTAAAAGATCTACCGGTCACCTTCAGTACCTACCCGGCAGATACTCAACTTAGTCAGAGCACGACCAATACTAACGACAGTGGTGTTGCTGAAGTTACCCTTAAGGGCACGGTTTTGGGTGTTCATACAGCCGAAGCCACACTGCCTAACGGCAATAGCGATTCGAAGACAGTCAATATTGCTCCCGATGCCAGCAACGCACGGCTCACGCTGAACATCCCTGCTCACCAGGTGGTGACGAATAACAGCGACAGTGTGCAGCTGACAGCTACAGTGAAAGATCCGTCGAATCATCCGGTGGCGGGGATAGCGGTGAATTTCACCATGCCACAAGACGTCGCGGCAAACTTTACCCTTGAAAATAACGGTATTACCGTCACCCAGGCCAATGGGGAAGCGCATGTCACCCTCAAAGGTAAAAAAGCGGGCACGCATACAGTTACCGCGACGCTGATTAATAACAATGCCAGTGATTCGCAGCCGGTAACATTTGTGGCAGACAAAACCTCGGCTCAGGTTGCCCTGCAGATGTCAAAAGATGAGATCACGGGTAATGGCGTCGATAGTGCAACGTTAACTGCAACGGTTAAAGACCAGTTCGACAATGAGGTGAACAATCTTCCGGTAACATTCAGCTCAGCCTCTTCAGGCCTCACCCTCACCCCAGGGGAGAGTAATACCAATGAGTCTGGCATCGCGCAGGCCACTCTCGTAGGCGTTGCCTTTGGTGAGCAGACGGTCACTGTATCACTTGCTAATAATGGTGCCAGCGACCACAAAACTGTGCACTTTATTGGCGACACAGCTGCGGCAAAAATTATTGGGTTGACGTCTGTCCCAAACAGCATAATCGCTGGTACCCCGCAGAATAGCACCGGCAGCGTCATCACCGCGACAGTCGTTGATAATAATAGCTTTCCGGTGAAAGGTGTAACTGTGAGTTTCACCAGCAGTACAAACTCTGCTGAAATGACGAATGGCGGCCAAGCCGTAACGAACGAACAGGGTAAGGCAAACGTCACTTATACCAATACCCGTTCCTCGGCAGAATCAGGAGGGAGGCCGGATACCGTTGAGGCCAGTCTGGAAAATGGTAGCTCCACGCTTAGCACATCAATTAATGTCAACGCTGATGCGTCTACGGCACATATCACCTTGTTACAAGCACTTACTGATACAGTCTCCGCAGGCAACACAACCGATCTGTATGTTGTGGTAAACGATAATTACGGAAACGGTGTACCCCAACATAAGGTGACCATCAGCGTTTCGCCAAGTGAAGGTGTGACCCCCAGTAATAACGCTATATATACTACCAACTCCTACGGCCATTTTTACGCAAGCTTTACCGCTACAAAAGCCGGGGTTTATCAAGTGACGGCAACGCTCGACAATGGCGATTCGATGCAACAAACAGTGACCTATGTGCCGAACGTGGCGAATGCTGAAATCACGCTGGGAGCCTCAAAAGATCCGGTGATTGCCGACAATAACGATCTCACGACATTAACAGCAACAGTCGCAGATACAGAGGGCAATGCGATAGCCAACACTGAAGTAACATTTACTCTCCCGGAAGATGTGAGGGCAAACTTCACGCTGAGCGATGGCGGTAAAGCGGTTACTGATGCTGAAGGCAAAGCGAAAGTCACACTGAAAGGTACAAAAGCAGGAGCACATACCGTGACAGCAGCGATGGCTGGCGGTAAGAGTGAGCAATTGGTGGTGAACTTTATTGCGGATACGCTCACTGCGCAGGTTAATCTTAACGTTACCGAAAACAACTTTATCGCCAATAACATTGGAATGACCATACTTCAGGCAACAGTGACTGATGGAAACGGCAACCCGTTAGCCAATGAGGCGGTGACATTCACGTTACCGGCAGATGTGAGTGCAAGCTTTACTCTCGGACAAGGCGGTTCCGCCATTACTGACATCAACGGCAAGGCTGAAGTTACACTGAGCGGTACAAAATCCGGCACCTATCCCGTGACGGTCAGCGTGGACAGTTATGGTGTCAGTGATACGAGGCCGGTGACTTTGCTTGCCGATGCGAGTACCGCTAAACTGGCTGATTTTACCGCATCATCAAGCTCATTAATCGCCAGCACAACCGAGGGTGCGCCCCTGACGGCAAGTGTCACTGACGCTTATGACAATCCATTAGAAGGCATCAAGGTCAATTTCCGCGGCTTATCCGCCACGCTGAGTAACACCACCGCTGAAACAGATGCTCAGGGTAAGGCAGAAATTCTTGTAACAAGCACCATTGCAGGGACGAAAATTGTTGTGGCTAATCTGGCAAATGCACCTACAGATACCATCATGCAAACGTTGACTGTCAAAGCAGATGCTGATTCTGCGACGATCACCAGTCTGGAAATGCCTGAAGGTCAGGTTATGGTCGCAACCCCCCTGGCGGTTAAAGCGCACGTCGACGACCAGTTTGGCAATCCAGTTTCTGAACAGCTTGTGACATTCAGTGCAGAGCCGTCAATTTTTAACATGGTCATTAGTCAGGATACGGTCTCTACGAATACACTGGGTATAGCCGAAGTCACCATGACGCCCAAAAGATACGGTTCGTATACTGTGCAAGCATCCCTGGCGAATGGTTCCTCTTATGAGAAGGACCTGGTGGTAATCGATTTAAAACTGACACTCACAGCATCAAGTCCACTTATCGGCATCAATGACCCATTAGGTTCAACTCTGACAGTAAGGCTAACCAATCCAAATGGGACCCCAGTGAACAATGAACTCGTTACCTTTAGCGTAACGCCAGAAGATGCAACGTTAAGTAGCGGAACAATGAAAACCAATCCTTCCGGGGAGGCACAAGTCGTTCTGACCAGCAATAAAGTCGGTACGTATACGGTTACAGCATCTATCACTAGTGGCGTAATTATTCAGGCGCAGACAATCGTGAAAGTTACTGGCAACCAAAGCACAGCCCATGTGGTCAGCCTAAGCGCTGATCCGTCAACTATCACTGCCAACGACAGCGATATCAGCACGCTGAAGGCTACTGTTGAGGACGGCAGTGGTAACCAAGTCGAAGGCGTCAATGTGAACTTCGCATTAAAAAGTGGCTCTGCCACATTAGGGTCATTAACAGCGGTGACCGATCAACACGGATTTGCGACAACCACCGTGAAAAGTGCGCGAACTGGGAGCGTAACTGTTAGTGCAGGAACGAGCACAGGTGCAACGCAAACAGCTAATATAACGCTGGTGGCAGGCCCGGCAGACGCCTCGCAGTCCGTCCTTAAGAACAATCGGTCATCACTAAAAGGGGACTATACCGATAGTGCTGAGCTACATCTTGTTTTGCACGATATATCAGGCAATCCGATCAATGTTTCTGAAGGGATGGAATTTGTGCAGTCAGATACCAACGTGCCCTATGTGCAAGTTAGCGCAATTGACTACAGTAATAATTTCTCCGGCGAGTACAAAGCCACCGTTACAGGCGGTGGAGAGGGTATTGCAACGCTGATCCCCGTGTTGAATGGTGTTCATCAAGCGGGTCTGAGTACCACAATACAATTCACTCGCGCAGAAGACAAAATAATGAGCGGTACAGTGTTAGTCAATGGTGCTAACCTACCGACAACTACATTCCCTTCGCAGGGGTTCACTGGGGCGTATTATCAGTTGAATAATGACAACTTTGCCCCAGGAAAAACGGCGGCTGATTATGAGTTTTCAAGCTCTGCCTCCTGGGTTGATGTTGATGCTACCGGTAAAGTGACATTTAAAAATGTCGGCAGCAATTGGGAAAGGATTACGGCGACGCCAAAAACAGGCGGCCCTAGCTATATATACGAAATCCGAGTGAAGAGTTGGTGGGTGAACGCCGGCGATGCTTTCATGATATACAGCCTTGCTGAAAATTTTTGCAGTAGCAATGGCTACATGCTTCCCCGTGCAAGCCTTTTAAGCCAGGGTCGTTCCCGAGGTATAGGGACATTGTACAGTGAATGGGGAGATATGGGGCATTACATGAATGAAGCCGATTTTTATTCAGATATGTATTGGTCATCTAGTCCCGCAAACTCCAATGAACAATACGAAATTTCCCTGGCAACAGGTGAGCAAAGCGTAATGGCAAAACTTGGATTTGCTCATGCGACATGTTATAAAAACATTTGATTGTTGATTTTTTATAGAGTGCTCCATTAGGGGCACTCGACTTTACAATCCCTCTCTGTTTATCGTAAGACAGTCGAGCCCCTTTTTTTTGAATAAATGCTTGAAACATGGAAGGACCATCTATTCTACGGCAGCGGGAAACAAAGTATATGAGCTATTTTTGATAGCTATCATTTTTGCTATTTAGTCAAATCACGATAATATTTAGCTAATTACATCAGTGCAAGTCATAATAATGTATGCCAGTTAACGGGGATTTAAGTTCAGGTTGCCTTATTATTCGGTGAGTATTGCTTTGATTCAAAGGCTTTTTTTGTGGTGATTGACCAACCTCAGGGTATTAATGTCCCCTGTTCAGCACAGATCGGCATTACCCTCTATACGTAAGTACTGACACATACTCTCTCCAAAGCACTTTTTAGCGCCTTTCCGAATTCATCCAAACTTATATGATCAATTTTTTGCCCAACGACCACTAACTCCGAGATATCTGCCATCGCAGGCCACCGCGTTTTGTAATCAGCATAAATTGCAACGACGGGGGTATTATAGGCACTTGCCATATGTAATATTGAGGTATCAGGGGTTATTGCGATATAAGCATCTTTTATGATTGCTGCTGAACGTTTAATCGAGGGTGATAAGGATAGCCGGTAGACATTATTATAACAACCCGCTAATTTCCGGGCTTTATCTTGCCCTTTTGGTCCATGAACAATGACTATTGGCATATCATTATCACTTTGAATTTTGGCGATGAGTTTCTCAGCTACTGATAACGAAAATGTGCGTTCCTGCACGCTGCCATCTAAATTAAGCGCAATGTAAGATCCTAAAGTGCACAATTCCTCACGTACTTCATTTATTACCTGCTCGCTTAATGGTAATTCATATATTGGCCTGACTGGCGGATAACCCGCTTCACGCATCATAAACGCCCATGTCATGGGTACGGGAGCCCGGAGATGTTGATCCATCCGGGAGGCGTTCTTACACAAAGGGGAATAGCACTTCATGGTTAAACCGACAACCTGAAAATTCGTTTTTGCTTTCAACTGACTGATAAATAACATCGTTTTCAGGTTCTTTTTACGCATCGCCTCTATACAAAGATCCGGCGTACCGTATCGCTGTGTTATGTTCTTCGCTAAATCTTTTATTTCTTTTAATGTTGCGTGATCCTGCATAGTCATTGTTACTAATGTTAATTTAGTCTGTTCAAGTTTGAGCGCATTAAAGACTTCTAAATTAATAGTCGAAGTAACAATTAAAAGATGCTTAATTTTATGCAATTCAAGCGCCCGAATAACTGGAAAGATGGCCATAGCATCGCCAATTTGATCGGGAATGTGGATAACAACAAAGTCTGTTTTTCCAATATTGAAATTATTAGCTTTATAATCGTAGTAACTAAATGCAATACGTCTCAACAATGATGCTAAAAACATACCTAACCTCGCCTCCCTACTGGTTATAATGCAATGCAGTCTATCAGAATCATCAGGGTGCAATTTTGTGCATATGCGGACTTTTATGTTTCATATCTCAAAACTGTAGGTGCTCTGCTCAATCCTTATGCAACTCCTGCGATTTCATCTTCCATCGAATTTTTCATGTTGCCGTTAATCAGCCATAAAATCATTTGCAGATGCGCTCTGTCGAGGTAGTCTCATAAGGTTCGTTTATAGATCGACGGCAATGTGAGTTACCTTTTCCATACTAATTATAAAAAGACAGTACAAACAGGATCATTATGGACTCCACGCTCATCTCCACTCGTCCCGATGAAGGGACGCTTTCGTTAAGTCGCGCCCGACGAGCTGCGTTAGGCAGTTTCGCTGGTGCCGTCGTCGACTGGTATGATTTTTTACTCTATGGCATTACCGCCGCACTGGTGTTTAATCGCGAGTTTTTCCCGCAAGTCAGCCCGGCTATGGGAACGCTCGCCGCATTTGCCACCTTTGGTGTCGGCTTCCTGTTCCGTCCGCTCGGCGGTGTCATTTTCGGTCACTTTGGCGACCGACTGGGACGTAAGCGCATGTTAATGCTGACCGTCTGGATGATGGGCATCGCGACAGCCTTGATTGGCATTCTTCCTTCCTTCTCGACCATAGGTTGGTGGGCCCCCATTTTACTGGTGACACTGCGTGCCATTCAGGGATTTGCCGTCGGCGGCGAATGGGGAGGCGCAGCGTTGCTTTCCGTTGAAAGCGCACCTAAGAATAAAAAAGCCTTTTACAGTAGCGGTGTACAAGTTGGTTACGGTGTAGGTTTACTGCTTTCAACCGGACTGGTTTCACTGATCAGTATGATGACGACTGACGAACAGTTTCTAAGCTGGGGCTGGCGTATTCCTTTCCTGTTTAGCATCGTACTGGTGCTGGGAGCATTGTGGGTGCGTAATGGCATGGAGGAGTCCGCGGAATTTGAACAACAGCAACATAATCAAGCGGCAGCGCAAAAACGCATCCCGGTTATCGAAGCACTGTTACGACATCCCGGTGCTTTTCTGAAGATTATTGCGCTACGACTGTGCGAGTTGCTGACGATGTACATCGTTACCGCCTTCGCACTTAATTATTCAACCCAGAATATGGGGTTACCGCGCGAACTTTTCCTCAATATTGGTTTGCTGGTAGGTGGACTAAGCTGTCTGACAATTCCCTGTTTTGCCTGGCTTGCCAATCGTTTTGGTCGCCGCAGGGTGTATATCACAGGCGCGTTAATCGGAACGTTGAGCGCATTTCCTTTCTTTATAGCGCTTGAAGCACAATCTATTTTCTGGATAGTTTTCTTCTCCATAATGCTGGCAAACATTGCGCATGACATGGTGGTGTGCGTGCAACAACCGATGTTTACCGAAATGTTTGGTGCCAGTTATCGCTATAGTGGCGCTGGAGTCGGATATCAGGTTGCCAGTGTGGTTGGCGGTGGATTTACACCTTTTATTGCTGCTGCACTTATCACTTACTTTGCTGGAAACTGGCATAGCGTCGCCATTTATTTACTGGCTGGATGCCTGATTTCCGCAATGACCGCTTTGTTGATGAAAGACAATCAACGCGCTTAATAGCCTGGCGAAGATCATCCGATCTTCGCCTTACACTTTTGTTTCACATTCCTGTGACATACTATCGGAAGTGCGGTAATTGTATGGAACAGGAGACACACATGAATAATAAGGGCTCCGGTCTGACCCCAGCTCAGGCACTGGAAAAACTCGACGCGCTGTATGAGCAATCTGTAGTCGCTTTACGCAATGCCATTGGCAACTATATTAAAAGTGGCGAATTACCTGATGAAAATGCCCGTAAAGAAGGTCTTTTTGTCTATCCATCACTGACCGTAACCTGGGACGGTAGCACAACAAATCCCCCCAAAACGCGCGCATTTGGTCGTTTTACTCACGCAGGCAGCTACACCACCACGATTACTCGCCCTACTCTCTTTCGTTCGTATCTGAATGAACAACTTACGTTGCTGTATCAGGATTATGGTGTGCATATCTCGGTGCAACCCTCGCAGCATGAAATCCCTTATCCTTATGTCATCGATGGCTCTGAATTGACACTTGATCGCTCAATGAGCGCTGGGTTAACTCGCTACTTCCCGACAACAGAACTGGCGCAAATTGGCGATGAAACTGCAGACGGCATTTATCATCCAACGGAATTCTCCCCGCTATCGCATTTTGATGCGCGCCGCGTCGATTTCTCCCTCGCGCGGTTGCGCCATTATACCGGTACGCCAGTTGAACATTTTCAGCCGTTCGTCTTGTTTACCAACTACACACGTTATGTGGATGAATTCGTTCGTTGGGGATGCAGCCAGATCCTCGACCCTGATAGTCCCTACATTGCCCTTTCTTGTGCTGGCGAGAACTGGATCACCGCCGAAACCGAAGCGCCAGAAGAAGCCATTTCCGACCTTGCATGGAAAAAACACCAGATGCCAGCATGGCATTTAATTACCGCCGATGGTCAGGGTATTACTCTGGTGAATATTGGCGTGGGACCGTCAAATGCTAAAACCATCTGCGATCATCTGGCGGTGCTGCGCCCGGATGTCTGGTTGATGATTGGTCACTGTGGTGGCTTACGTGAAAGCCAGGCCATTGGAGATTATGTACTTGCACACGCTTATTTACGCGATGACCACGTTCTTGATGCGGTACTGCCGCCCGATATTCCTATTCCGAGCATTGCTGAAGTGCAACGTGCGCTTTATGACGCTACCAAGTTAGTCAGCGGCAGGCCCGGAGAGGAAGTTAAACAGCGGCTACGTACTGGCACTGTGGTAACCACAGATGACAGGAACTGGGAATTACGTTACTCAGCTTCTGCACTTCGTTTTAACTTAAGCCGGGCCGTAGCAATTGATATGGAAAGTGCAACCATTGCCGCGCAAGGATATCGTTTCCGCGTGCCATACGGGACACTACTGTGTGTTTCAGATAAACCGTTGCATGGTGAGATTAAACTTCCCGGTCAGGCTAACCGTTTTTATGAAGGCGCTATTTCCGAACACCTGCAAATTGGCATTCGTGCAATCGATTTGCTGCGCGCAGAAGGCGACCGACTGCATTCACGTAAATTACGAACCTTTAATGAACCGCCGTTCCGGTAATAAGTTCTGTTCCTTTTTATCAGGAATAGATGTGAAGGATTTAGTAAGTCATCCAGCAAATAGCCTGCAATAAAGCAGGCTGTTTGCTTCCTGGGGCGGATACGAGTTTTATTACAGCCTTAATGATTTCCATATATTAAAAGCAAGTATGCTTTCAAAACACAATTATAAAAAAATCCGCCAACAACATTAGTTTTTATGAGATTAAATATAAGATTATGGATTTAGAATATTTTTATTTCTAATAGACGAGATTTTTC
>ERZ1026901.400-NODE-400-length-36407-cov-338.525913_pt1 | contig 36407 bp, 34 predicted proteins | sample MGYA00380179_ERZ1026901 | MGnify/ENA primary metagenome ERZ1026901 (study PRJEB33269, sample SAMEA4719815) | human gut metagenome | biome: human-associated habitat; feature: organic feature; material: feces | place: Cameroon | collected 2013-10 ... | reverse complement strand
AAAAAATAGACGAGCTCCGAAAAGAAATAAACAATATCAATATTCAAATGATAAAGTACGAGTGAAAGAAATAATCCGTAACTTTGCCCTCGATTTCTTCTTTGACTCTTATATATAAAGGTGTAAAAGAAAACTGCGGACAGAATATAAAACAACAAATATCATAACATGAGAAAGAAGACTCATATTCTATTTTTATCAGCCCTCTGCGCCCTGCTCCTCATGACAGGGTGCAAGGGCAAAGACGGCTCTCAGGCAAGTGCCGAGGGTAGTGTTCAGGGTAACAACCATTGGAGAACGATGGTGGTGAAGAGAAGCGACACGGAGGTGAAGCAACTCTTCTCCGCCTCCATCCAAGGCCGACAGGACATCGAGATTCGTCCGCAAGTGCAGGGCAAGATTGTGGCTGTCTGCGTGAAGGAAGGACAGGAGGTGAAACAGGGACAGACGCTTTTTACCATCGATGCCGTGCCTTATCGCACAGCCTTGGCACAGGCTTCTGCTCAGGTGCGTGCGGCGATGGCAAGTTCTGCCACAGCCAAGCTCACCTACGAGAGTAAGAAACGTCTCTTCGACCAGAAGGTGGTGTCTAAGCACGAATTGCAGTTGGCTTACAACAGTTGGCTCGATGCACAGGCGCAGGTCAGTTTGGCTCGTGCCACGGAGGCGAGCGCACGCAACAACCTCTCTTATACGGTAGTAAAGAGTCCGAGCAACGGTGTGGTGGGCGTGTTGCCTTTCCGTCAGGGGGTTTTGGTGGGTCCAGAGATTACCCTACCGCTTACTACTATCTCCGACAATTCCACAATGTACGTGTATTATTCGATGGACGAGAATCAGTTGCTGGGTCTGTTGAGGAAGTACGGCTCTACGGCTCAGGCTATCAACAAGATGGATGCCGTGGGATTGCAACTCAGTGATGGCGGTATGTACGACAAGCAAGGCAAGGTGGTGAGCATCAGCGGTGTCATCAACAAAAGTACTGGTTCAGTTTCTCTTCGTGCTGATTTTCCGAATCCAAACCGCTTGCTGCATAGTGGTGCCACTGGCAATGTGGTGATGAAGAACCAATACAAGAACGTGATTGTTATCCCTCAGTCGAGCACCATCACCTTGCAGGACAAGCTCTTGGTGTATCGTGTGGTGAACGGCAAGGCTGTTTCCACGGCTATCACCATTGCGCCTTACAACGATGGCAGGACTTACATCGTGCAGGGCGGATTGAAGCCTGGCGATGAGATTGTTGCCGATGGAGCAGGAATGGTACAAGAGGGAATGGAGATTAAGTGAAGAGTGAAGAACGAAGAGTGAAGAATTCAATAGTATTCTTTGCTAAGCATAAAGTTAGAATTTCAAAGTGAAAAAAGGAAATATTTTTATCAAGCGACCTGCCATGGCGATTTCCGTCAGCATCATCATGCTGGTGGCAGGTATCATATCGCTTTTCAATCTCCCCGTGGAGCAATATCCCGACATTGCGCCTCCTACGGTGTATGTGAGTACCAGTTATACAGGTGCTGATGCCGATGCCGTGATGGAGAGCGTGGTGATGCCACTGGAGGAGGCTATCAACGGCGTGGAGAACATGATTTATATGACCTCCAACGCTGGTAACGATGGTTCGGCTTGGATTCAGGTGTTCTTCAAGCAAGGCACCGACCCCGATGTGGCGGCCATGAACGTGCAGAATCGTGTGGCTCGTGCGCAGGGTTTGCTTCCTGCCGAGGTGACTCGTGTGGGCGTGAGCACGGAGAAGAGACAGAACAGTTATCTGAAGATTGCGGGTCTCGTCTCCACCAGCGATAAATACGACGAGAACTTCATCGCCAATTATCTGGAGATAAACGTGTTCCCTCGTCTCAAACGTATCGAGGGCGTGGGTGATGTGCAAGCCTATAGCAGCACCTACGCCATGCGCATTTGGCTGAAGCCTGACGTGATGGCGCAATACGGACTGGAACCTAACGACGTGAACGATGCCATCAATCGTCAGAGCTTCGTTGCCGCCGTGGGCTCGCTCGGCGAGCAGAGTAAGAACGCCTTCCAATATACCATCAAGTACAAGGGCAGATATGCCGACGTAAAAGAGTTCGAGGACATCGTCATCAAGAACGACAAGGACGGCAATGTGCTCCACTTGAAGGACGTGGCAAAGGTGGAACTCGGTGCGACGGCGTACAATTTCAAGGGAACCATCGACGGCAAACCAGGTGTCAACTTCATGGTTTATCCTGTGGCAGGCGTTAACATGACCCAGGTAAACAACACCATCAACAAGGCTCTCGACGAGATGCAAGCCGAGTTGCCAGATGGATTGAAGTTCATCACCTTCATGGACACCAACGACTTCCTCTTCGAGTCTATCCGTGAGGTGGTGGAGACCTTGGTTATCGCCATCTTACTCGTTATCCTCGTGGTGTATTTCTTCCTGCAAGATTTCAAGAGTACTTTTATTCCTTCGATTTCGATTATCGTGTCGCTCGTCGGAACATTCGCTTGCTTGTTGGTGGCAGGATTTTCCATCAATATCCTTACGCTCTTCGCCCTCGTGCTTGCCATCGGAACGGTGGTGGATGATGCCATCGTGGTGGTGGAGGTGGTGCAGTCGAAGTTTGATGCTGGATATAAGTCGCCTTACCTCGCCACTCGTGATGCGATGGGCGACGTGACGATGGCGGTCATCTCTTGTACGCTGGTCTTCATGGCGGTGTTCATTCCTGTTACCTTCATGGGCGGAACGGCAGGTGTATTCTATACCCAGTTTGGCGTGACGATGGCGACGGCTGTGGGTCTCTCGATGGTGAGTGCCTTGACGCTCTGTCCTGCCCTCTGCGCCTTGCTCATGCGCCCTGCTTCGGGCAACAAGAGTGCCAAGAGCTTCAACGGTAGAGTAAAAGCGGCTTACAATGCCTCCTACAGTGCCTTGCTCGGCAAGTACAAGCGAGGCGTAATGTGGATATTCCGTCGCCGTTGGGTGGCTTGGGCTGGCATGGCGGTCGGCATCGCACTCTTCGTTTATCTCATTTCTACTACTCGCACAGGTCTTGTGCCACAGGAGGACAAGGGATTCGTGCAGATGATGGTGAATGCCTCTCCTGGTACCTCGATGCAGGACATGGAGAAAATTATGGCTCGTGTGGAGAAAGTGGTAAAAGACCAGCCAGAGGTGGCAAGCTATGGTAGCATCGTCGGTTTCGGCGGTGGTACTGGTTCTTGCTATGGTATGGTGTTCGTGATCTTGAAGAAGTGGGGCGAGCGCAAGGGCGACGAGCATAGCGTGAGTGCCGTGCTCGGCAGGTTGCAGGCTGGTGCTTTGGACATCAAGGAGGCGACCGTGTTCTGCATGGAGGATGCGATGATTCCTGGCTATGGTCAGGGCAATGCCATCGACCTCAACGTGCAAGACCGCACGGGTGGCGATGCGAAGGATTTTTATGAGAAGACCCAACGATTCCTCATGGCTCTCAATGCGAGACCGGAGATTGCGATGGCGTTCTCTTCCTATAACGTCAACTTCCCTCAGTACAGCGTGGATGTGGATGCGGCGAAGTGCGAGCGTGCTGGCTTGTCGGCGCAACAGGTGCTCGATGTGCTCGGCGGATATACTGGCGGAACGTATGTAAGTAACTTCAACAAGTTTGGCAAGGTGTATCGTGTGATGTCGCAGGCTTCTCCTGAATATCGCATGGACGAGTATGCCCTGAACCGCATCTTCATCCGCACGGACGATGGCATGGCTCCCATCAGCCAGTTTGCCACCCTTCGCAAGACGGTGGGTGCAGAGGGCGCCAACCGATTCAACCTCTACAGTTCCATCTCGGCAAACGTGGATGTGGCTGAGGGCTATTCCACTGGCGAGGCGCAGCAAGCCATCAAGAAGGTGGCTCAGCAGACCCTTCCACAGGGCTATTCCTACGAGTATGGCGGTATCGCTCGTGAGGAGGCTGAGCTGGGAGGTAGTTCCACCGTGGTGGTGTATGCGCTCTGCATCATGCTCATCTATCTTATTTTGGTGTGCCTTTACGAGAGTTTCTTGGTGCCGTTGGCGGTTATCCTCGCCGTGCCTTTCGGACTGATGGGTAGTTTCCTTTTCGCCCGAATCTTCGGCTTGGAGAACAACATCTATCTCCAGACGGGTGTCATCATGCTCATCGGCTTGTTGGCTAAGACGGCGATTCTGATTACCGAGTTTGCCTCGGAGAGAAGACGCAAGGGCATGGGCATCGTGGAGTCGGCATACAGTGCGGCGATAGCTCGTTTCCGTCCTATCCTCATGACGGTGATGACGATGGTGATTGGTATGCTTCCGCTCGTCTTCGCATCGGGTGCTGGTGCCAATGGTAACCGTGCCTTGGGTACAGGTGTCGTGGGCGGCTTGCTCTTCGGAACGTTGGCGCTCGTCTTCGTCGTGCCAGTCTTCTTCATCGTGTTCCAGTGGTTGCAGGAAAGATATGTCCGTGGACCGAAGCACGAGGAACAGGATGCGCAGACCGTGGTGGAACACGCAAGGTTCATCGAGGAGAAAGATAAGTAAGCTAAGACAATAACAAATATCAGTAATGATAATGAAAAATAGGTGTAATATTAAGTATATATTGTTAAGCGTAGCTTTGTGCTGGGGCGGTTCGAATGTATCGAACGCCTCGGTGCTGAGCCAAGGCTTGACGGCTTTTGAGAAGGATTCTTCGGTGAAAACCTCTTCTTCTGAAAACGGAGTATCCGAAGATTATTCCTTTGATGAGAACTCGTGGCGAAGCATCTTCGTGGATGCTCAACTGCAAGCCTTGATAGAGCGAGGCTTGAAGCACAATACCGACTTGAATGTGGCTCGTTTGCGCATCGACCAAGCCGAGGCAAGTTTCAAGGTGTCTCGCTTGGCGAATCTCCCATCCATGGCATTCTCGCCGACGGCTGGCATCAGTAGCTTTGACGGAGGAAAGGCGGTGAAGACTTATTCCCTGCCCTTGCAAGCCAGTTGGCAAGTCGATATATTCAGGCGATTGAAGAACGCCAAGATGCAGCAGAAGATGCTCATGGAGGGCAGCAAGGCTTACGAGCAAGCGGTGCAAGTGAACTTGATAGCGAATATCGCACGTTCCTATTACCAATGCGCTCTGCTCGATGCACAGCTCTCGCTCGCCAACCAGAGTGTGAGCCTTTGGGACGAGACGGTTCGGGCAATGAAGGTTTTCATGGAGGAAGGTCAATACACCGATGCCGCCGTGTCGCAAGCTGAGGCAAGCCGTGAGCTAGTAAAGACAACAGCCCTTGATTTGCAACAACAAATGAGAGAGATGGTGAATAATATTCGAGTATTGGTTGGCGACAGCACAAATTCGGTTTCGCTTACGTTTGATGCAATAGACTTGAATGGCAATCGAAGCCAACTTCAAAGAGCATCGAAGCCTATTGAAACGACTTTTGAAGCCAACTTCAAAAATGATGGTCGTAACTATGCCCTGTTCTCAAATGGCATAAACCTCGACGCGACCCAAGCCATCCCATTGAGCAAACTTTCGAACCGTCCCGATGTTCGCCAAGCCGAAATGAACTTGGCAGCATCCGTCTATGCCACAAAGGAATCAAAAGCTGCGTTCTATCCTTCCCTCACGCTTTCGGGCTCGGCAGGATGGACAAATTCCTCTGGCATGATTGTGAACCCAGGCAAGATGCTCGTGGAAGCCATTGCCTCGCTCACGCAACCTATCTTCCAAAACGGCAGGTTGAAAGCCGACCTCGCCATCAAGAAGAGCCAGCAGGAAGAGGCTCGCTTGCAATTCCAGCAAGCCCTCTTGAACGCTGGCGTGGAGGTGAACAATGCTCTTACCGCGGCACAGACCTACAACGACAAGTCTGCTCTTCTCGACAACCAAGCAAAGTCCTTGGAGCGCACGGTGAAGTCCACTCGCTTGCTCCAGCAGAACGGAAGCAGCAACTATCTCGAAGTCTTGACGGCGCAAGAGAATCTCCTTTCCGCCCAGATGTCGAGACTGGAGAATGAATATAATAAAGTGGCGACACAGATTGCCCTCTATCAGGCGATGCCGTAATGGTAACAAGATTATTCGTGTTGCTCACATCAATGGAATGGGAAACGACCGACATCAAGGAGAATTACCACCTCGTATCGGTCGTTTTCTATGTTTGTCTATGGGAATGTACTGATGGTGCATCTCCATATTGCCTTTTATAGGCTTGTGAAAAATGGCTCAGGCTCTTGAAACCGAGTTTCAGATATATCTCTCGACTTTTCTTGCCTTCCTCCAATAAGCGGTGAGCATCCTCCAATCTTCTATGGACAATCCAACGTTCTGGAGTGAGGTCGCTTATCTTCTTGAAATCTCGCTTGAAGCTCGAAAGGCTTCGTCCTGAATACATGGCAAGTTCCGCAAGAGTCATCTCCTCCAAATAATTCTCCTCCATGAAATCTTTGAGTTCAATTTTCCAAGGGTCAAGAAAGTCGAAGAGCACAGCTGGCGATGACGGCACGATGTCGAGAATGGCTTGGATGGCTTCGTTGCGTTTCAACCCAACCATCGCCTTGGATGGTTGGCGAGAAGAGTGGAGATAGGGACGCATAGACAGAAACAAGCCTGTTATGTCGGGAGTTATAGGCATGGGGAGAATACGCATAGAACAATCTATTACATCCTTAGGAAATGCTGTGGCATCCAATGCCTGGTAGTACTCCTTAAGATATTTCCTGTCAAATACCAAGAACATGACATCTGCATGTCCATTTGCCGTTGAGTCCTTCATGCTGACCTTATGATTGCGGCGTAGAAAAACACATTGTCCCTTTCTGACAGTTCTTGTGTCATCGCCATCCATCAACGTCAATTCTCCATCATACACATATACCAACATGTGGTCTTTTACAAAATGGGCGCACACTTCACCTTCGGAAAAATGAAAGCCGAAGAAAACATCAGAATAATTGATTGTCATCATGCCATATCTATGTTGTGCCATTTTTTGTTTGATAAATTCTACATTCTGTCTGGATGCAAAGATAATCAATATTACCGTTACTTCTATTCCTTGTTATAATAATTTAACAAACTTTGAACTTTTCACTAAACCTATTTGGACTTTTCACACAACCTTGTTTAGTATAAACCAACTATCTTTGCACCCGAAATTATAAACAATAAAAGATAGCAGATATGAACAATTTTCAGTTTTCAATGAGTACACAGGTTTATTTCGGCAAGGACGAGATAAATCATCTTCCAGAGATTATCAGTCAGTTTGGCAAACGAGTTTTGCTAACATACGGAGGAGGGAGCATCAAGCGAATGGGCATATATGATAAGGTAAAGGAACTATTGGCAGATTGCGACATCTTCGAGGTAAGCGGCATCGTTCCAAATCCTCGCATCGAGAGCGTGAGGGAGGGAGTGGAACTTTGTAAAAAGGAGAAAGTGGACGTTGTACTTGCCGTAGGTGGCGGTAGCGTCATCGACTGCTCCAAGGGCATTGTTGCTGGCGCATGTTATGAAGGTGATGCCTGGGATTTGATTAGTGGCAAACAACCTATTCGCTCCGCATTGCCTCTTATTGCAATCCCGACGATGGCGGCAACAGGAAGCGAATGTGACGCTGGTGCTGTGGTTTCAGACATGAGCATTCATGCCAAGCAATCGTTCTTTAGTCCTCTGATACAGCCAAAGGCTGCTATCCTCGACCCAACCTACACCTTCTCGGTATCAAAGAAACAGACAGCGGCGGGTAGTGCCGACATCTTTACCCACCTCTTGGAACAGTATTTCTTGCCAGCTACCAACTATATGAGTGATATGTTGGTGGAGAGCGTGATGAAGACGATTATTCGCTATGCTCCTGTTGCCCTGACAGAACCTGACAACTATGAGGCACGTGCCCAACTGCTTTGGGGGAGTAATATTGCAGACAACGCTACCTTGGCTTGTGGAAACCAACTTGCGGTGTTTGGTGTACACGCCATGGAGCATGAGTTGAGTGCTTTCTACGACATAACGCATGGTGTGGGACTTGCCATCCTCGAACCACGCTGGATGCGCTATGTGCTAAACGAGAAAACCGAAAGCCGCTTTGCGCATTATGGCAAGGCTGTATGGGGAATAGACGAGAAACTGTCTGACCATGAGATTGCTGAAAAGGCTATACAGGCAACCGAAGACTGGCTCCGTTCTCTTGGCATCCCGATGTCTTTATCAGAAGTTGGAATCGGTGAAGAACATTTCGAGGACATGGCGCAGCATTGCGTGGAACATGAAGGTGTGGCGTATGCTTGGATTCCGTTGACAAAGAAAGACATCGTGGATATCTTCAAGTCATGCCTATAGAAAAGAGTGAGCTTTAGATAATTGTAGAACAAAATAAACGGAAATAATGAACAAGAAGAAAGTAATCGTATTTGGAGCCACAGGTTCCTTGGGAAAATATATAGTAAAAGCTTTGATGAACATGGAATCGGCAGAAGTAACCTTGTTTGTGAGAAACAAGGCGAAACTGTCTTCCGATGTCATCAGCAAATGCCATGTGGTTGTTGGCGATGCTCTGAACGAGGATGATGTACGCCGTGCCATCCAAGGGCAAGACATCGTATATACAGGTATGTCGGGCGACTTGGACAAGATGTCTGAAATTCTCATCAAGACAATGCAATCAGTAGGTGTGAATCGTATCATTGCCATCAGTAGCATGGGCATTTATGGGGCTTATTGGAAAGCAACCTTCACCGATCCAAAGCATGCACCAGGCTTCATCAATTCCATATTTTTGAGCATGATGAGAGGTTTGTTCCCTATCTATCGCCGTCTTGCTGACCGTATCGAGGCTTCGGGACTATGCTATACTATCCTTCGCCCTGGTAGATTTACAGAGGTCGATGAAGTGAATTATCAGCTTACATACAAAGGCGAGCCAGAGCGAGGTAGGGATATTTCCCGAAAAAGCATCGCCTCTTTTGTGGCAAAGATTATTGAAAACCCAGAGAAATATGCCAACAAGAATATTGGCATCACTCGTAGAAATGGATAGGCTATATGTGGATAGTTTGGTTAATGGGATTCATTGCCCTGCCAATCATTGGTGTGGGCTATGTATCATGGCATATTTGGCAACTATTGCCTTTGTCTGACTTATGGCGTTGGGTCGTTATAGGAGTATATGGGGCAATGGTGTTGATGATGTTTGCTGGTTTTACAGGCATTATTGAGCATTTACCGATGAGATGGGCAACGGTTGTTTATGATGTAGGCAACTCACAAATTGTGGTCTTGCTTTATCTTGTACTGCTTTTTGCCTTGCTTGATATACTTGTATTGTTGCATCTTATCCCGAAGACTTTGTTGCACGCCAATGTCTATATGTCCTTGGGCATTATATTTTTCATGACAGCTCTCTTATTGTATGGCAATTGGCACTATCTGAATAAATACCGACAAGAGTTATTCTTGACAACGGATAAAATCGTTAGCAATGTCTTCAATAAGAAGGATAAGAAAATCGTTCTGCTGAGCGACTTGCACCTGGGGTATCATAATCGTCGCAAGGAACTATCCCGATGGGTGGACATCATTAATGCGGAACATCCTGACTTGATTTTGATTGGCGGTGACATTATCGACATTAGTGTCAGACCATTGTTGGAAGAAAACATGGCGGAAGAGTTCCGCAGACTGGAGGCTCCCATCTACGCATGTCTTGGCAACCATGAGTATTACAGTGGAGAGCCAAAAGCTCAAAAGTTTTATAAGGAAGCTGGAATTACATTGTTGCGAGATAGCGTTGCCATTGTTGATGGGGTCAACATCATAGGCAGGGATGATAGGACAAACGAGCATCGACTTAGTTTGCAGCAACTGATAGCCAATGCAGACCCTCAAAATTATACGATACTGCTTGACCATCAGCCATATCACCTTGAAGAGGCAGAAAATGCAGGTGTTGATTTCCAGTTCTCTGGGCATACCCATGATGGACAGGTATGGCCAATATCATGGTTGACTAAAATGATGTATGAAAAATCCTTTGGCTACATAAAGAAGGACAATACAGATTATTACATTAGTTCGGGTATGGGAATATGGGGTGCAAAATTCCGCATAGGCACACGTTCGGAATATATTGTAGCAACTTTGCGACATAGATAATGATGATTATCGCAAAAGAACAACTTGCTCTTACTCGTTCTTTCAATATCAAATTATAACTTTGTACTAAAATTTGAGAAGTACCCAAATCGGGCTGTCGTGAATCACTTCACAGGCAGCCCTCCTTACTTGAATATAATCACATAAATAGGTATGCGAAAAGTTAATCACTGATGACAATCTGTTGTTCATAAAAGGTCTGGATAGAATGCGCCTCATAAACCGATTTTCTTCTTGATGGTATATTGGGTAACTATTCCCCTCCTAAATATTATCTGAAAATAAATCATAAAAAGTAATGGTCATTTTTGCCAATCAAAATTTTTATTGTATTTTTGCAATCAAATTGTAAGAAGAGTTGTTTGACAAGCAATCCTATGCATAATGCTGAAAATAGAACTGTTGCCAAATCATTACCTCCAATAAGAGGAGACTCTCATAAATCGCTCATTTTAAGCTATTCTGAAAATTTTGGCAGAATTTTCGGTCAAAATACTACCCGCAGGGCTGGAGATTTTTACCGAAAACAGGAGGCTTGACCTTGCTTTCCCGTCCAATCCCGGAATTACCTTTGCGCCCAGAACGAAAATGACTGACTGATGCGGCTTACTGAAAGGCGCAAAATGGAGGTAAACGAAAACAGAGGCAGATTGTGTAGAAAAAAACTTCAGGGGAAAATCCGTAAAAAAAAGAATCACCAAAAGGAAAAAGACATCACCGGAAGCGTGAAAAGGGCAAACCACAACAAAGGAAGTATGATTGTTTCCGATCCGACGGAACTTGTTCAGCCGGGTGGCAACAATCATTCTTCCCGGTTTGTCCGGCTGTGTGTGGGCGCCTGTTTCATTCATGGGGCAGGCTGACACACTCTGCATTCACTTTCCGCTTCCGGCAAAAGAGACAGCGAAAAAAGAAAAATCATTTGAAAACCCGTAAAAGCACCTCTTGGCATAGGCGCAAAAGAAAGGGGCATTGCTTCATCTGTCTAAACATCGTTTAGGCGTGAGGCAATGCCCTTTTCTCCAGCTATGCGGTAGTCGGCACACGTTTGTTCCAAACTCGTTTTGGGCAATGGTGTGCCGACGGACAATACCGCTTTTACGGAAAATTCTTATGAATGAGGGGATAAAAAACGGGAGTTTATATCAAAATCTCGAATTAAATAGCTACTTTTGCATACGAAGAGTTCTTTGAAGGTTACGCAACGCGCAGAAGGATAATGCAGTAGATAACTAACTAAATCGTAACCTATTACTATCAAGAGCAATTAACCTACGCTCATTTCCAATAAATTACACTCTTTTCGTAACTTCGATGCGCAAATATACGATATATTTTTTATCAACCAACCTATTTATATAGATTTTATGTATTTTTTAATGTGCAGATGCACGAAGCCCCCGGAGAGTTACCCCGCCGGAGGCTTTTTTTATAGTTTCTGTGCTATATAGAAACCGTAACTGTAATAATCCTTGTACTTCTTGTAGAAGTCTGCTTCCTGTATATCTCTTTCAACAATAACTCTGGCAACTTCATTGTCGCCGAACTTCTCCATAAAGTCCTTGTGGCTGTCTAATAGGGGGTTGTAATAATTGTCAAGCCAGCAGTCATCAGGAAGTATAAAGTGTCCGAGAACCTTATATCCGGCTTCTTCCAGAGCTTTGATTTTTCCTGCTATTGTGTCCATTTCAGCATACTCTCCGTTCCAGAAGTCTTCCAGTTCTTTCGGGCGACAGTTTGTTATCCATGACAATTCAGAGACTGCAAGTATTCCTCCCGGTTTGAGAAACTCTTTCCAATAGTTGATGCCGTTCTTGAATCCGATATTGTAAACTGCCCCTTCCGACCAGATAATATCGAACTCCTCCTTTTCAAAAGGCAGCTTGTCCATAGATGCAGCCAGTGTCTCAATATGTGCCGTGATATTTTCATTCTTGCTGTCCTCTTTCAGTTTTTCAAGAAACTCCTCAAACAAATCCACTGCAATAATGTTACCTTTCAGCATTTTTGCCAAAGAGATAGTCTGTTCGCCTGTACCACAACCTATGTCTGCTATCTTGTAAGACTTTTCCCTATCTATCTTAGCCAGTGTAACTGCAAGATTTGTAGCGTCTTCACTACCCGGTCCCTGTCTCTTGTTATTACGATGCAGATGCATCATCAATTCCATTTCGTCCATATTTTTGTTCCTTTACCTCATTAGCACTTTCGGAATTAGAATGATAATTGATTATGACTGGATACTCATTTGCTAAGCGCAAAGCCACTGCACGTCCTATACCTCGCGAGGCTCCTGTTACTAAAGCATATTTCATATTTATTAATTGTTTTATTATATTTTTTGAAGAAACGCACTTGGTATATAGGCTGTTGCCATTGTTACCAAATCATCTACTACCACACCTACTCTCTGTTGCCCCTGCCAGCGTGCAACTATTCCAACCACCCCTTTGAATACACCATCAATAACCTTTACCAACTGTCCTTTCTCGAACTTTGGCACTTCGACTAATGACACGATTGTATTATCCGCATCGGCAGCACAGATGATTTTGAGACTTTCCATCTGATAGTCTGGAACTATCATAGGAACCTTCTCTATTCTGCGCCCAACGTGGACGTGACGATAGTAAAAACGAAGGAATGGGAGATTTACGTTGTCGTAAACAAAAGTTTTGAGTTGTTCTTCGGTACCGTAGGCGAAGAAGATGTTGGGTAAACGTGACTCGGTAACAATTTTGCGCTTACCTTTTATAAGTTTCACTACCTCGGTGGTAGGATAGAAAGCCGTGATGCCTTTGGCTGTCATATATTCGTATGCTTTTTTCTCTCTACCATAGGTAGTGCGTAAAGCATACCAATGAGGAGTTTCTTCCTCTTTTTGTACCTTAGACTTACTTAATATATGGACACTTCTGGTGGACACCCCTGTTTGTGAACTCTCTGCAGACACATTGCTTTGAGCTTCGGGGAGGGCGTTGGAGGTAAGTCCAGCACAAGGAGGGAATTCACCACCTCCTGGGGTGTGTACATCTTCTGATGTCCATTCATCGACTTTCATATCGGTGCTAACTTTTTTCTAGACAGAAATCCGTTAAATTGCGACAAAAAAAAGCGTGGAATCGTCCTGTTGTCTATTCCACGAACTGAGGCTCTTCCAACTGCCTATCAAAGTTGAACAGACAACGTCAGAGCCCACGCCGATATGAAAATCATTACCGTAAAGAGACCTATATAATACATTGGACTGCGTCCAAAAGGATACAATCTATGCTTACAGGTCTCCACGGGATTGATATAATCACACCCGGGACATCTACCGTTGGCTACGTTCAAGACTTTGATACTGATAGTTTTGGAAGATTTCAGTTCGCCTTAAACACAGCGTCGATAAACGCCTTCTATGTCCGGATTGCCTTCCCACCCAATGCCCGCTTTCGTATAGATATGTCATGGTTGACTTCACTACACTCAGCACGGCGTAGGCTGCCGACTCGGTTATCATGAAAGAACTCGTCTTACAGCGACAACTGCGGTCTGGCTATACAATCCGGCTGCAAAAATACAAAAAAATATTGAGAAATGAGAGGAAATGGCAGGAAAGATTAATGCTACAATGCAAATTTAAGACTATTTAAGCCCGATTACTTCTATATCTCAGAAATTTTGTGTAAACAAATGCTGTTTTCAATCCGATTTAGTATATAGTTAGGTTAATATTTTAATTGCAGTTCTTTGATTACCATCAATATTCCAAATTCAGTAACAACCATTGGAGAATCTGCTTGGGTTGTAATCATGAAGTATAACTTCGATAGGCAACGCAGAACTACTTCGATGCCCAATGGAGTATTATCGTATTTTCATAGGATATATAACAGTTGAAGTTCCGTTATTCTTCGCCTTTTGATGGATGGGATATGCTTGCCTCTCCATCTGCAAAAGTCAAGGTAATCTTTTTCTATGTCATGCAATCCTCGCTCAATCTTTTGCAGGAGACGGCTCTTCGGAAATCTTTTGTTCCCTAATATCTTATAAGGTCCGACATTGTAGGCAAGTACGGCAAGAAGCAATGAGTCCTTACCATACTTGCGGAACATGGCGCATAACTTGGTGAGGTCTGAGCGCAACAAGGAATCGGCTTGCTGATAAGTGAGGTTCTTCTTGAACTTCTCGTGCGGCAATATCCGATGTCCCCATCCGATATAGGGATAGTTGCGCTTGATGTCGTGCCATCCCTCATAATACTTGATACAGCGCACGGCTCGCTCAAAGGGAGGCAAAGCGAAAATGCCCAAGTCGGTTTGGCTTGAGCTATCGTTGGTGGGTGTCTTGTTCTGCGCCATGATGCTCTGGCACAGTAACAAGAGTGTCAGGATGATGTATGTTCTTGTCTTTTTCGTCATGGATGTTGTTCTTGTTTTGCTTTTTGGGGTGTCATTGGCTTGTCACTTGGCATTCTTCTTGTTGAATATCTCCGCTATCATGGCTTTCACGTCCTCACCGACCTGCACGAAGTTTTTATAGAGGATGCGCTCACGCTCGTCACGGCTCTTGAAGGTGTAGAACTTGGGCAGTGGTATATACTCGCTTTCCTCTTTCTTGATATCTGCCATATCGAAGTCGGTCTTGCAATAGAACTTACTGGTCTTGAACTCGTCGCTCTCCTGTATGTTCATACTGCCATTCATGCCGGTCTTGGTTGCCACAAAGTCTCTTGCCGTCTGTCCGCAGATCCATCCTGTCGGCATATCCGAGATTTTACTGGCTGGCACAAGACTGTCCATGTTCTCATTCAGGTTGATGCTCGTCTTGTCTCTGTCAATGGTCACGCCTTTCTTCAGTTGCACCACCTTTCCGAAGATGTCGGAGGATAGCCATTCGAGCGTTTCCTTGCTTCGTGCCGAGCCGCTCACCACATTGCCTACGGTGGTGATAATCTTCTGCATACCCACTTTGCCGTAATCGGCTTCCAACTGGGGCAATTCCTGAAATCCCAAGGCGACGCTCACCTTGTTGCTTCGGGCTGTACCTATCAGTCGGTCTATCTTATGGAAGTAAAGTGTCGGCAACTCGTCCACGATGATGCTCACTGGTATGTTCTTACCTTGCCCTGTGTTCACTCGTGTTACCAGTCGGTTGAGGATTAGGGCGTTCAATGCTCCAATGATACTCTCCATCTCCGGGTCATTGGCTATCAGCAGATAGCTTGGATTCTTTGGGTCGCTGACTTTCAAGTCGAAGTCATCGCCATCCTTATGGAAGATCCAATAGCTTTCCTTGGTGGCAAGGCGTGAGGTATAGACACGCAGGGTGCCTATCATACCCTCCAACTGTTCCATCGCCTTGTTCTTCAAGGCGGTCTGAAACGGACCGAGCAACGGTGCTACCTCATTGTCGGTCTCCAATACATTGAAGATGGTCTGGTAACTCTCGTTCAAGAAACTGAGGATATGGGGCATATCGCTATACTTGCCCAACCAATAGGCTGGTTCCACTTCTTCTCCTGCATGGTTAAATACCTTTCCGGTTGGCTTCATCTGCATGGTCTTCGGATCAAGCACTTTCTCTGCTATCAACATCTTGCCGTCCTTGTCGTATGGTTCCTTGCCGTAGTTGATAAAGAAGTAGATACAGGCGGCGAGGAAGTTGACGGCTGAGGTCTGGAAGAACTGGTCGCTGCCGCCTCCGCCTTCCTTCTTTCCTTTTTGCAGGGATTCAAGCAGTGTTTCTGCGGTCTCGCTCGCTGCTGCCAAGTTATTGATGTACTTCTGCTGTATCGGGTTCACTCGCTTGGAGTATTCCACATCCACAAAGTTGATGATGTTAAACTTGCAGCCTTCTGGCAGTTTGCCCAACTGTTGGTTCTTCTTGTAGTGATAGTACAGTTTGGTTGCCAAGGTTGGGAACTTGTAGTCGTAAACGACCATGGCAAAGCCTTTTGCACTGTGCTGACGGATGAACGGCTCGATGATGGAGAATGTCTTACCGCTACCAGGAGTACCCACAACCCATGTACCTCGGAAAGGGTTCACGATATTCACCCACCCCTTGCGGAATTTGCCCTTATAGTAGTAGCGCATAGGGATATTCACGCTGTATTTGTTGTATTCCTCCTTCTGGCATTGCTCGAAACTCTCGTTCTCAAAATTAAAACGGTCTTTCATCAGTCCTTCCTTCAGAAACTTCGATATATTATCCAAGGCTACATGCACCAGTACTGTTCCGATGATGGTTGCCACCATATAGAGAATGGTGTTCAATCTCAGGGTATAGAGACGAGTGTCCATCACATAGCCGAAGAGCCACACGGACACTACCAGCAGTCCCACGCCACTCACCAGTGGGTACAGCACCTGCTTTCTGGCATCAAACTCCAGATGTTTCTTGTTTCTCGTGCCAACACAGGTGATGCACACCAACAAGAACGTCACCACCTTGCTATACACAAGGTTGCCGTCATGGTAGATGAACCACTGCTTGATGCGGTCGTGCAGGTCGCACACCACACCGCCAAAACCGTCTATCGCTCTTGGGTCTATGGCATACTCAAAGAACTCCATCAACACGGATATGTAGATGACCGCCCTGAATATCTTGTAAAATCCTTGTAACTCCTTGCTTTCTTCCATAAATATTCTTAAATAATCAACCTATAAGTTGTATTTCTCAATTATTTGTTGTATCTTCGCACTATAAAAACAATAAGATTATGACATTCGACCTGATTACAGAAAACGAGCACCTTTGGGCTGTCAGATATGATGACTGCCTCGACAACGTTCTTGACTCAATTCTTGGGCAATGGAACGATGTTGCATGGTTGCGTAGCTTCTTCAAGCATAATATTGATGATTTGGCGTCCTACTTCAAAATCACTGATGTCAATCAAGCCATCTATGATACGATTGAAGATAGCGAACGCTTGCAATGTCTCATCATGGATATTTCTCCTGATGCTGACCTTGACAAGATTTTCCGTCCATTGGAGAATAGTCGTACTTCGGAAATGTTGTTGGGCAAAGAGAAGGCACGCTTGCGTAATACGCCACGTCATGCTTCTTGGCTCCGCATCTATGCTATCAAACTCGAACCGGGTATTTACATTATCACTGGCGGTGCAATCAAGTTGACTCGTACTATGCAGGAACGTGAACATACTTTGGTTGAACTCGCCCGAATGGAAAAGGTGAGACGTTTCTTACTTAACAACGATATTGCCGACAAGGATTCCTTTATGGACTTCTTAAATGAAATCATATAGAAAGGAGGTTATTATGAGAACTACAAACGAAATTGTTTCCAAACTGAGAGAACATCAGTCTTCAACTCCATCCAAATGGCGTGAGAATGCAGAGTGGCGCATGGCTAACAAGTCATGGCTTCGCTACTCTCAGCACATTGCAATGATGATGCTCGACAAGATGGAGGAATTGGGTATGACCCAAAAGCGATTGTCTGAACTCATGGGCTGTAGCCAGCAATATGTTTCCAAGGTACTCAAAGGACAGGAAAACCTATCCCTCGAAACCTTGGCTAAGATAGAGCGTTGTCTTCAACTGCCTATTCTGAATCACTTAGCGTAGCTCTATTTCAGAAATATCGGATTGAATGAGTCGGCTGACAGCACATCGCTGTAGTTCACTTTCAGTGATAGGGTGCGACCGCTGATTTGGTTCTCCGTCATTTCTATTGTCAACTTCTTGTCATTCGGAAATGTCATTTTCCGAATGACTATCACATTGCGGTAGCCATAGCGGAATCGCTTGGTCTGCTCCAACGTAAACACTGGATGCAACTCGATCATCTGCGAGTTGGTTGCCTTGGCGGTCTTCTTATCCGTCAGCTTCAATCGTATTTGGTCTATATCAAACGGTATGTGCGTCTTGTTCTCTACCGAGAAGTCCAGGAAGAAATAGTCACCTGACGAATAGATATTATTCAGTCGCATCACCATTTTATGGGCTTTGGTCTTTACATTGTTCACATGGGCTTCCGAACTCCATATCTGACGAGCATATCGAGCCATGTCCGTAGAGGACAATGTGACCGCAGGATTGTTATAGGCATTCTTTTCTATCTGTTGTATCTCCTTATCCGTCACTGCCTCTTGTAGTCTTGTGGTATAGAGCAGCGCATATTGGGTACGGTATCGTTCCGTCACGATGGTTACGATGGCAAGCACCTCGCCATCTTCATGCATTCCTTCCTTGGGCTTCAGACGCACGGTATTGTTGATGGGTTGGTCTCCTGCTATCTTGTCGGTGGATATATCCACAAAGCGGATGGGCTCACTTGCCGTAATGACCGTAGTCACTTGCTCGTTCACGGTCAACTGCTCCATCTCCTGGTAGGTGCAGGGCTGATAGCTCTCCGCACAGGTCTGTTGTGCCATCATCGGTATGGCACTTATCGCACACATCATCAGTGCGCCAATGGTCTTCTTGATATTCATATGGGTGTAATGTTTACTTTGTAGTGTTTAACTTTTACTTGCTCTTGGTATCTTTGCTGTTTATCAGATACACAAAGGTGCCATATTTCAGTTTCACTTTATTCTTCTTGATAGCCTTGCCTATGGCATTGCTTGTTTTCTGATAGGCATTCTGCATGGTCTGCATGCCCCATTGCGAAAAACTGCTGCCTGTATTGGTGGTATTCATATCCACATTGCCGGTTACGGCTCCGCTTGCCACATCCTTGGTAGTCTCACGGAACTGGCTGCTTGGCACATACAAGCCTTCCAAGCCGTCTGTATCATAGAGTGACAGATTGATTTTCACTATCTCATCATCCACCAGCACACTTTTTACCGTACCTTTCACTCGTTGTGAACTGAAACCGCTCATGGTGGCATACAGGTATGCGCCTTTCTTCACTATCATCTCACCGATTTCCACATCATCAAGCAATCGCAAGCGCACACGGCTTCCATCCACGGCTTTCACAGTTTCGTCAATGATAGCCTTTATCAGTGTCGGCTCTTTCTCGTTCACCGCCAATGTGTTGAAGTAATCAGATGATGTCTTCACCTTTTTAACCACTTCACTTGGCTTGTCATTCTCGTCTGCTTCCTTTCGGGCATTTTCATTCACCTTGATTTTGCCCTCAATATTGATACCGCCCTTGGCTGTAGCTGTTGTTTCATCGGATGCTGTTGCTGAAGACGATGAGTTCTGTTGCGTGGCTTGCTGTCCCTTCAGCCTTGCCTCGGCAAGTGCCTTGTTCAGTTCCGCCAACGCCTCATTCTCTCTTTGTCGCTCATGGACTTCTTGTGCTTCTCTCTGTTTTTCCATTTCTGCTTGCCTCTTGGCTTCGGCATCCAACTGTTGCAGTTCTGCATCCGAATACTTGCTTTGGTATTCTTCTTTTTCTTGCTCATTGTCTCGGTCTATATTCTCCACGGCACTATGGTCTTCTATCTTGCCGTAGGCGTTCAACATGTTCTCATACTTGCCTCCAATACCGTCACCGCCCTTAATACGGGCTTGTGGCAGGTTCGGATTCAGATATTCCGTAGTCTGCATATTGGCATCTTGCTTCTCCGCCACCTTGGTATCAAAGAGGTCGAAGATAAAGTAGGATGCACCGAGCAGTGGGAGATAGACAATCGCAGGTAGCATGTACTTGGGTTGTCTGAAATTGATTCTTTCTGTCAGCTTCATCGTTATTTGTCTTTATGAGGATGGCGTGCATCCTCATTGGTTCTTACTATGTTCTTTGCATTCCCCATATTCTGATGGCGAGCCTTTATCAGTGAGTCCTGTCTCTCCGTGGCGGTGCGTCGCTCTCCCTGATAATGGTAAGCTCTTGCCATGCGATAGATGTTGAAACTGAAGCTCACACCCACAAATCCGAACACGATGACCAGGAACATTGTCTTATGCAAGTCGGCAAATTTCTGCACCTTGGCTGCAGCCTTGTCGATTCTGCACATCCTGGCAAACTTTCTTCCAGCTCTCACGTCTCGCTCATAGCGTTCCTTGTATTTTGGGTCGTCCTTGTCGGGCATCTTCTCCCCAATGAGCATCTGCTTAAATCCTTTTGTGTTCATCGTTATTTCTTTTTTACCTTTTTACTTCTTAATCCTTTTACCTTCAATAGTTGCTCTTCGTCTTCTGGTCAATATCCTTGTTGAGCAAGGTTCGCCAGTTCACTATCAGCAATCCATGTGGGTTGTTGTCAGTTCTCGGCACTCGTTTCAACTGTCCTGCCGTCACCAGTTCACGGGTCAGCACATTGGTTCTACGCTCGATGCGCTGTCTGCCGTAGTAGGTGAACTCCATCTTCTCCTTGTTGAACTTGATACTGTCACAGAAGATGCTGAACACGGCACTTGTTCCCATGATGTTGGAATAGAAGCCCTTTTCTTTCAGCGTATTGTACTGCGCCAATCCTGTCTCATCCACCAGATACATGGCTTTCTCCATCGTGTATTTGATGTACTTGTCATCGGGTGCCAATGTGAAGAAATAATGATGGAACATCTCGATATGGCTCTTTGCTTCCACCTCCAGTGTCTCATCCATCGTTGTGCGCTGTACCAGAATCGGCACGTTGCCGTCCAATACATAGATTTTGTTCTGTGCATCCACCACCATATTTTTCGCCGTCCAGATGCTACTGATACTTATCAGCACGCATCCAACTAGAAACAGGCTACAGATGATAGTCACCAACTTCACCTTATTCTCTAAATTCTTGATTACCATTGCTATAATGTTTTTTACCTTTTTCACTCTTTTACTTTTTTACCTTTATCAGTGCATCACATGGGCAAGTGTCCCCTGTGCCGACATTTTGGCTTGCTGTGCCACACCCTCACCGAAGTTTCTTGTTGAGAATGCGGTATCGCCCTCTGGTATCATCCATGCCGCAAGGTCTGGAACTAAGTTCAGACACTTCAAAGCCACGATACTTGCTGCCATCAGATACCCTGCCGAGAAGAACGAGTTTTGCAAATATGCCGCCATCGTCTGCTCACTGGCGGTGATTGCCGTCAGGTTCTCCACCTGTATGCAGAGCACGATGTCGAAGAGCAATAGCACGTAGAAGCCCACGAAGTAGAGCATGGCTCCATAGAAATGCACTGTCAGATACCTTGTCAGCCACTTCGCCCAACTGCTTTCCCATTTCGGCAGTAGTGAGAACGCCCATTGTATCGGTCCAAATATCGTCAGCATTCCCAACAGTATCTGTTGACAATAGATGGTGCTCCACCAACCGATACGGAAGACGATCAATGCTATCAGCATTACTATCTTGTCGATGTTCACTACGGCTCCTGCAGTCAGTGAGGTAAACCACAGCTTGGCTGCGTCCTTTTCCATGCTGGTCACTTCATCCACACCTGTCTGCTCCATGGTCGATTCCACCAGATTCGGGTCTGTTGTTCCCTTATGGGCAATGTCTGCCTGGGCTTGTACGTTGGTGTACATTGTGTCTCTGGTGTAGATGAGCTGCTGAACTTCCGTAAACTTGTCCTCTATCTGTGTGGCTTCCGCCTCATATAGGTCATGGGTATAACTTCCAATGGAGTTTGGTATGTAACTCAGAAAGTCCAGTACGCACCAATTGCTGCCACTGTTCGTCATGCCTGTATCGGCAGGTGGGTACCACCAACAGAGGATGATGCTTATCACCAATGGCTTGAATAGTTTCATCACATCCAGTGGCTCATGCTTCACCATCATCTTGTAGGCTATGTTCGCTGCCACCACGATAGAGAAGAGGGCTGCGAGTGCCATACACATTTGAACGACCCACCAAAAAGGCCCATTCGAGCCTGTGAAAGTAGCGTCGCACAGAAACTCGTTGGTCTGGAAAATCACGTCATCAATCTCTTCTTCCAAGATGTTGATACCGAAGTCGGATAATATGCTGCTGTTGTCTGCCATAACTCCTTATCTATTTATTTTCAAATCATTGTCATCCTCGTTCGAGCCGTTATTACTGCCCGAAGATGTGTTGTTTCTCACTGCCATTCCTGCCTCTCGCCATTTGCTGGATGCACTGCTGATGACGCTTCGTTTGTTGGCAGTCTGGTAGTTGCCGTTTGCTGCCAACAGTTCCTTGGTCTTGCAGGCATTCGACATCTGCACCAGTTGCTTCACAAGTGTCTCATTCTGTTTCGCCACATCTGCATAAATCTGTAGGTACATCTTCTTGCGCTTGGCATTGGGCATATAGGCATCCTTGGTGGCTTTGATGGCTGTCTCATAGACATGGTAGTATTCCGTCCATCGCTGCTTGTCACCGATGGATCCGCCTACAGGCAGGATGCGGTCGATGTTGCTCTTGAAGGCATTCATTTTGTTGTTGATTTTGCTTCCTTCCACCTTCCAGGCGAGGTCAATCTGACGGTCTGCCATATTCAACACCTCAATCTCAGCTCTCTTGGTCAAGGCTGAGTCGATGGCTTCGGCATATTCCACTTGGTTGTAGGCACCAATTCCTGCTGTGGTACGAAAAACGAGTTTGTTCTTACTCGCAGCCGATTTCTTGTAACTGCTGTGCAGTAACTGATAGTACAATTCTGGTGACAGACTACCACTACCGATTTCCATCACCGTTATCTGGTTCTTTTTCGAACTGTCATGATTGTATGTTACACCACTTTGGGCATTGCCGCTGATAGCGACTCCCAACATCAACATGATGGTTCCTATTCTTGTTTTCTTTCTATCCATGCCTATACATTATTATATATGGGATTATAAATTCTTCGTTCTCTCAATATCCGAGTTTACCTGCCACTCTCCACCGACCGAAGGCATCTTCCAGTATTTGCTGCTTGCTTTTGGTTCGGTAAACCTTTTCTTTCCAATAGCCGATGCGCACTTGGATATATCGCCACGACTCAAAGTAGCTTTTGTTCAGATGCTTCTCTATATTGTCAAGCGAGGTGTTGATGCTTTCCAATACCACAAGAAGGTCTGCCGTAGAACACGCTGCCGCTCCTGTGGCATACAGCACCAAGTCGCTCACGCTTTTGTAGAGGTATTCGCCTTCATTTGCGATATTCTCTATGGCTCGTCGGTTAATACCTATCAGTATGGTATCGGCAAGCGAAATACGCTTTCGTTTGATGACTTTCTCGTTGTAATCATCAAGCAGTTTCTTATAGTCCGATATTCTGTCGCTCACACTCTCGTAGGTGGAGTACACGTTCAGACTGGTTCGTAAACTCTGATATAGCACATCTATCACATCAAATGCCCTGTTGTACTTGTCAAGGTCAACGTTCAGTTCCTTGTATGCTTTTGTCTCGTCCTTGCTGTAGCTATGCAACAGTTTGTTGCTGTATTCCAAAGTACTTCTTGCAAGCAACAGGCTCCGCTGTTTCTTGTGGTCATTGATGTAGGCTTCCACACTAGCAACATCAAATCCCCATTGGGCGAATGTTTTAGAGGGGAGAGCGAGGAGCAAGATTGCTATCAGCAATGTTCTCACAATATCCATTCGTCGCTTCTTGCTCACTGGCCCTGCAACCCTCTCCGCTGCATCAGCCTTGTATTCTTTTCTATTTCTCATTTTCATTGTCTTCATCATTAAACTTGCCATGATAGTCATCTGAGTGTTTGGTGTCGGCAGCTTTTCTTAACCAACGTTTCTTGCATTTTTCCACAAGACTCAATCGTCGTCCTTCGTCAGCATTGATATGTGGAGCGATGTCCATCAGCACGTCGATGATGTTGCGTTTGTAGTGCATCATCTTCTCCAACGATACCAAGTCTGCGTATATCTTGGTGATTCTGCTGTCCACCTCCCTAGCTATCTCCAGTCTGTCGCTCGACCATAGCAGATGGAAGGTATCGTCGGTGTTATTGTCATCGGCAGGTGCGCTTTTAGCATACTCGGTGGTTATCTTGCACGATGGATATTCCTGTGCTATTTCCGATATGCGCTTATTCACCTCGTTGGCCTTTTCCTGCTCGGTCTTGCTTGGGTCAAGCGTTATCACATCCACTACCGATGTGTTGGTGTATTCCGATGTCAGCTCCCAACTGATCTGCAGGATGGCTCTGTGTATCTTGATGCCCAAGAAATATTTTGGTTTTCGGGCAATCTTCAATGTTGCCTTGAAGGTGATGATGCCGTTGATGTTGGGCATAGTGGCTTTTCTGATGTAAGTATAGCCGCTCCATGTTCCTTCCCCTTGCCAAGTCAAGTTATAGGCACTCTTGCAGTCGCTCATGATAGCAGGTATGCGATAGTAGTCATCGGTTGCCACCTCATTGTCTTTTCCTGCCTCTGCCTTGGCTTCCTCTATTTCCCTTTGTTTCTGTTGCCATGTGGCAAGTTCTTTGTTCAGTTGTTCGATGGAAGCCTTGTTCTTGTTGTATTGCTCCCGATACTTGGCTGCATCTTCCACACTTGCATTGGCGATTTGCTTGACAAGTGACTTGTTCTCGGCTTCCAACTGACTGATTTGCGATTGCAGGGTGGCTACCTTGGCATTGGCTTCCTGCTCCTGCTTATACAAATCTGAGAGGTCGAGGTCGTTCTCTGTCACCGATGTTGTCATGGCGCATTTCTTGCTGTGGTCATTCAGCGAACCGCCACATCCCTTACATTTGTATTGTGTGGTGCCTTGCCCCAGCTGCACGCCATCGCTACACGTTACGCTGATGGTCACGCTCTCGCATCCCTTCAGTTTGGCGGCATCGGTTGCCTGATAGTAGTTGCGTGCATCACTGCCTATATAATAGATATAGCCTTCCTCGTTGTCATTCCATTCGCTCAACCGGGCTTGCAGTTGTGCCTTGAAGGTGTTCAAGTCCATCGAATAGGAGTCGAAGACTGCCTCATACACTTCTTCTGTTCTGTTCCAACTCTTGTACACCTGTATCTCGTAGGCGTATGCCTTCTGTTTCTGTCCTTTTTTCTTGCTACTGATGATGTAGCTGTTCAACCAATAGCTGATACTGTAGGTAAAGCCATCATTCTGGTTGTTGAGCTGTTGCACCCTTGTTCTTGACCATCCTGCATGATTCTCAGAGTTTTGCAGGATGGCTTCCTTTTGGCTATTGTTGGGATAGAAGTTGGCATCCTTGGTGTTGATTCTGTACCAGTGGTCGCCTTTCAAGATGCTGTTGTCATCGGTGGGCGGTACATAGTCGCACAGTTTTTCTCGTCCTTGGTCTCGTCGGGCGATATACCATCTTTGCGTGTAGTAGTTTCCTGCCGTCTCATCCAGATAGTCCGTCATCCATGAGGTGAGGTTATAGTTGGCAAGAGAGAAAAGTCCTGCCAGGTTGTCCTTGCCTCCAATCATGCCCAAGAGGGTGTTGCCTACGCTCTTGTCGAGACTTTTGAACAGCGAGGAATAGTTATCCACAATGTCGATGGCTGCACTGAGCTTGCCTTGGAAGAGGTCGTTGAACTGGCTGCTCTGCAACAGGGCATTGCCGATATTGTTCATTCCTGCTCCTGCAAGGTTGGCTCCTGCCTTATACAGATTGTCGATGTCGGCTTTCAGATTGTCCACAGTGAAGTTGCCCGGAACTTTTGACAGGTCATCCACCATCTTTTTCCAATCCACATTGCCAATCTCTGAAAGTTTCAAGATGGCTGCTATCTCCTGGTTGATTTGCAGAAAGGCAATGTCCGAGAATGTGAGGGTGCTGTTTGTCACCACACTCTCAAACTGCATACACAGGTTCTTGGTGTCATCACATATCTTCACGAGATAACTTCCCCAATAGAGGGCAGTCTGCGGACTTTTCAGCATCATTCCTGCCACCGTCCATATCTTCGGCATGATTTTGCCCGACACCATGTTGTAGATACGGCGGTAATAGTAGTTCTCTGTGCTACTGTTCCAGATGCCCAACTCTGTCATTGCCTTGCGCTCCAAGAACTTGGAAGCATAGATACCGGCACTCGCCACTTCCGCAGCATTATAGTGTTTCAATATGTTCTGCACCTGCTCGTTATAGTATGCCTCTGCCACGGCTTCCGTTCCGTAGGCAGCAGCCATAGCAGCCACCGTCTGCTTGTCATAGTTCACGCTATAGTACTGTGCGTCAGCCTTTGCCAACACACAGACTATCAGCATTATGATGGATAGAAGTCGTTTCATCTTTGATTACTTTTTATTTTTGTTCCCTAAATTCAGTACTTTTCCTGCCTGATTTACCTTTTGAGCAAAGGCGAGGCTCTTGCTGATACAACTTGCATCCCAATCCTTGCAATAGGCTTCGATGGCTTGCTGATGATTACATTTCAACTCTCGCTTGTAGAGTTTTAATGCTTCCTTCTCCGCTCGTTCCGTGGTGTAGGTCATATAGCACTCATGCGGTTCTTCCACACCATACACATTGCTGGTCTGTCCTCGCCTGATAAAGACCTCACGGAAGAAGCTGCGTCCTTCCTTATTCTCCAAACGGTTGATGGTGAATATCTTCTTGCAGTCCACATCGGTCAAACCGAGTATCGCCTTGATGGTGTCGAATCGTTCCTTGAACTTGCTCTGGTCGAGTAGCATCACCACATCCGAATTGTTGATGATGGCTTCCTTCACTATCTCACTGCCGATGATGTCCTGTATCTCCTGTGTCACCACACCCACGCTTGCCCAGAATTTTCTGGCGGTCTTATACAGATATTTTATGTATTCCGCCATCATGGGCGAGGCGATGGCTTTCCATGCCTCCTCGATGATGAGCATCTTTCGGTTCTTTTTGATGCGCATTTTCTGCAGGAACACGTCCATGATGATGAGTGTCACCAGTGGAAAGAGCAGTGGATCATCCTTGATACTGTCGATTTCGAAGACGATGAAGGTCTCATCAAACAGACTGCTGTCCATGTTCTCATTCAGCGTCACATCATGGCTGCCTCCTTTATAGAAGTCCTTCAACAGATAGTTGTAGGATGACAGGTCTATGCCATGCAGACCGTTCTCCTCGCATATCTTCGGCAGCCGCTCAGTACTGAACTCATAGAAAGTGTTGAAACAGAGGTTGCTCACTCTCTTGGTGGTGAAATAGGCATCGTAATACTCGTTGATGACTTGTTCTATCAGTCTGTCTTCTGTCTTGCTCACTGTGCCTTGACTTCCTTTCCATATCAGCATCACCAGGTTCTTCAGGAATCCCAACTTCTCGATGTTCCATTCCTCTCGCTTGATTTTGAAAGGGTTCATCGTGATAAGATGTTCTTCTGTGTAGGATATGTATTTGCCTCCAAAGTATTCACATAGTCCCTCATACGAGTTTCCTGTATCTACCAACACGATGTCGGTGTCCTGCTCATGGGCTTGGCGCACCATGGAGTTTACATAAAAACTCTTGCCGCTTCCCGAAGGACCGAGAACGAAAAAGTTGCTGTTGTCGGTCAGCTTATTATTTCCCTCTTTTCCCGATATGTCGATGGCTACTGGCACTCCTTGGCGGTCGGTGTAATAGACCTTGAATGGCGTGTCTTCGCTATGTACTATCTTTTCCTTGTACATCAGGCAGGTGGCGGCATCGCCCAAAGTCATAAATCTGTCGTAGTCGGCATTCATCCCATAGCAGTTGCCGGGGAATGAGTTGACGAACAGTTCCAACTGGTTATAGGCTCGTTTCGAGATATGGATGCCCATCCTGCCAAAGGCATTCTCCAGATGGTTGGTGCATTTCTGTATATCCGTGTCGGGCTTCACCGTCACTATCAGATTATAGTGGGTATATACCAACTGCTTGTTTTCCCTCGCTATCACCTCCTGCACTCGCTTGATGTCCTCCACGGCTATCAAGTTGCTTGGGTTTGGCATACTGGCATGGCGGTTCTTCTTTTTGTCTAGCAGGGCAAGTTCACGCTTCTGATTCGGCACAAAGATGATTTGGTTATACACCACACTCTCCACACTTGGAATGCTGTCCACTAATGCCACAAAGTCCACAGGCATACTTGTGTTGTTCACCTCTATGTTGGTAAACGGACGGATTTGTGTCGGCAAGTTGGCGCAATCCACATCCACAAGACTATATACCTTGCAGCGTCTGTCACCCATACCTATCATCTCGTCATCCACCTTGAATCCTGTCATGCTCACCGTCTTGTCACGGAAGTTCATGGCAAAGAAGCGGTCAACATACAGACTTGCCTCTTGCTTGTTCAGAAACTCCGACTTGATACCGGCATCTTTCAGCTGATCTTGCACCTTTCTGATTTTCACCAGGAAATCTCGCCACTTCTTGTTATCGAAGGACATCAGACGGCTCTTCTTGTTTTCCTGCGTAATGGTCAGATAGGTCATGCTGTCCGTATATACCCTTCCGTTGAAATAGTGGAAATAGGACTCAGAAAGGAACTCATGCCCCTTACCACTCTCATCCTTGAACTGCTTTCTGGTAAAAATGTCCTGCTTGTGCAGGGCATAGCCTTCACCCAGAGTCTGTGCGATGGCAGCAAACAGGTTGGTGAACTCATAATAGCTGTCTATATTGGCAGAATACTTCTGCACTGGGTTCTCCATTCTCAGAATGGCAGAATATTCTCCAGTCTTGGTATAGAGCACACCGATACCATCCGTGTCTTCCACGGAGAAGTAGATGTCCTGAAAGATTTTCTTCCGCTTGCCACCAGTGCCAAAGGCATAGACCGATATGGCCATGCCGATACATGTAGCTACGAAAAATAAGATTACATATAGTACCATACTCGTTTATTCTTCTGTTTCTTCGATGGATGAATGATGTTCATTTGTATTTCTTCCAATGGTATTGCTGTTTGTAGATGTACTGTCCACAGCAATGGAATCTGCATTGTTCGATTGTATCTCCAAGGTTGCAGAATGTTCTTCTGTTTCTCTCGCCCAAGCTGCTCTTGCCTTGTCAGCACTCCTCATGGCATCCAATGTAGGTGGCTTGTAGGTCTTGTCCTTACAGGCAATCAGCAATATGCCAGCCAATGCCATAATGATAATGTTCTTTGCTTTCATGCTCATAACCATTCTTTTATGTCAAAGATGCGATGCTTTCTGCTGAAACAAATAAAGGTAGACCCACACCCTTGGGGAGAATGAGCCTACCAGTCGTTCACTTTCTACTTGTCATCCACATCTTGGTCATGTCGATATTTTTTTGTTTCACATTTTTATATGCGCTTGCTGTAGGCATAGATAAACACTCCTTGGTCGTTCTTCTTGGTATGCAGTCCTTTCCGTTGTTTGAACATGATGAGACCTGCACCCGTAGTGATTGCCACGACCAACACTATCAGTCCTGCAATGATACCTATCAGACAGTAGGCGGCAATGAAGCCGATGATGGCTCCTCCTGCCGTGGCTGCTGCCCAATAGATGTACCGCCCCTGTATTCCCATGAATTCAAGGGGCTTCTGGAGTCCCTTGAACAGTGGGTAGTCGGGGTAGCGGATTCCCTGCTCTTCTCTTGCCATTCTTCACGTCGTTTCTCTATTACTGAATATGCACTGAATAACTCTCACTCGTTAGTTGGTCACACCGAAGAACAATGGCAATGCCTGTGCTGCTGCCACGAGGAAGATACATGCTCCTACAATCATCATGATCTTCTTCTTGAAATCTTGCTGATTTAATATAACTAACTGAAATACAGTATCATTCCCAACGGCAAAACCTCAAAAAAAACAAATCAGAAACAATCATGTACCAAAACCCCATTCTGCAAACATGAGATAACAAAAATTAACGTAGATAGAATGGGAAATTTTCCGATTGTGGGATTTGGCTGGATGCTTTACAAGAGATACATCTATCCATCGAATAACGTTAGTTCGGGGTGTTTTATAACATCATAATGTGAGTAGTAGTTGCCCAAACTCCTCCTTGGGCCATAAAAAAGAGGCAAATTTCAAGTTTTTGTAGATATATCTTGGAGATTCTGAGATTATTTACTAATTTTGCGAACTATTAATAGAAAATATTCATATTATGAGTTTGCAAAAGAATGTACTTGAGGCGATGCTAAATAGCTCTCGCTCAGTATTTAATGTACAGTCACTACGTATGTTGACTGACTGCAAAGATAGTCAAAAGCTCACTCAGTCGTTACATTATTACATAAAAGAGGGCAAGATTCGTAATCCTCGCCGTGGCATATACACAAAAGCAACTTACGACGAGAAGGAAATGGCATGTAGCTTGTACCGCCCGGCTTATATCTCGTTGGAGTATGTGCTTCAACGAGCAGGTATCGTGTTCCAGTATGATGATACCATAACGTGTGTGAGTTATCTCAATCGCATAGTGGATATAGACGACAAAACATATCAGTTCCGTATTATCAATCCTGAATTATGGATTGGTATGGAGGGTATCGAACAGAAGGATAATACACTTATAGCTGTACCAGAGCGTGCCTTTCTTGATATGGTTTATCTGAGTGCTGGCAATTGCTACTTCGATAACCTGCATCCATTGAACAAAACAAAGGTAAAACAACTTCTGCCGCTTTATAAGTCGAAGGCGTTGATGGAAAGAGTTACTAAACTATTAAATCTAAAATAGATATGGACAAGAACAAGCATAAGCTATACATGGCACAGATATTGAGTCTGATATTCAAAGATAAAGATCTCTGCAATGTTATAGCATTTAAGGGAGGTACATCATTGATGTTTTTCCGGCTCTACAGATATTGTCCGTGGATAGCCCACACAAAAACTGTTAGCCAAATATCATCGTGCAACGGTACATTGTTCAAAATAATAGTGTAACTTTGCACCATGGCAAAAAACTCCAACGCATCTTTCGCATACGAGGCACTCGTAAGCATTATCCTCCCCGAAGGCATTCTCGATGTCTTTGAAGTCGTCAATGTAGAAGAGGAACACACCGGTTTCATTGAAGAAACGGGTCTGGAACGTCGTGTAATCCACATTCATCTTGATGAGCGTGACTTGCGTTCTAAAGAATGGCATGACCTTCATCCCAATGGTTTCACCGAAGAGCATTGCATCAACGACTTTCCCATCCGCGACCGCAAGGTTGTCTTGCATGTTCGCAGACGCAGATGGAAGGATAAGGATGGCAAGAATGTAGTGTTACCCCGTGAAAGTCTTACCGCATCAGGGACCAGCTACTCTAAGGAGTTCGCTGATGTCTTAAAAAAAATATTCGGACACATACCCGATAGCGGTCCGCTCTCTGGAGCGATACTTTAAGGTCAACGGACCGACTCTTGAGAAAAACTACAAAGAGCATCTGAGCGGTTATCGTCAGTGGAATCAGCTGGCGCATGCAAGCGACTGGGTGCTGTTGGCGCAGAACATGGGCGAGAAACTGAGCATAGACGAAAGTATGCACCAGAAAGACCTGTTCACCTTTCTCTCCAACAAGGACGGCCATGGCAAGAAGGGTACGCTCATCGCAGCAATCCGTGGCACAAAAGCCTCCGTTGTGGTGGAACACCTAATGAAGATACCAGAGGACAAGCGTCTAGCAGTAAAGGAGGTGACGATGGATTACTCGGACTCCATGTATTCCATCGTGACACAAGTCTTCCCGAACGCAGACATCGTGATTGACTGTTTCCATGTGATGAAGAACCAGTTGGACGGGCTTGATGCAATACGCATGCGCTTCAAGCGAAAAGCCATTGCCGAACAGAGCAAGGAGAAGTAACAATATTGTTGAGACGCATTTCAGTGACAGAGAATTGTTTTATTATTTGTTACAAATAAATCCAATGGCATCTTTGACTGCTCTGTCAAATGCCGTTTTCTGCCCGGGAACTGTGATGAAAAGATGTACGGCTCCTTTATATTCTATCCGTTGTATCTTTCCGCACATCCTTTCTGCAAGATTCAATCCTTGATCGCGCAGAATGTCCCTTTCTGCAGCTATGAGTAAAGTTCTCGGAAGCATATTCAACTCTTCATCACTACACAGGCCTACGCTGATGGCGGAACAGCGATTGTCTGCATTGATGGTGTACGCCCGATTGAAAGCTTCCATGATTTCGGCATCCAAACCAAAGCCTTTACTATATTGCTGCCATGATTCCGAACCATCGTCAAAAGCCTTTGTCACAGGGTAGAACAAAAGCAAGGATTCTATTTTGCCGCAGCATGTTTCTGACAAAGCCGTGGCCAAAGCAAGGTTGCCTCCCGAACTGTCACCGCCAATGGTGATATGGTTGGCATCAATATGCAGCTCTGCAGCATGGTCGATGATGTAATTGACGGCAGAGATACAATCGTCCAGTCTTCACGGACAAGGACAGCCCTTTGTTCACGGCAACAGGCATGAACTCCGTTTCAAGTGTGTGCGTGATTGCAGAAATCCGGCAGGGTGACAGACGGGGCTGTTCCTTGCCGTTGTCCAGGCGGAAGAAGTCAAGCAAAGTGTTGAGCATATCCCGCATACGGTCGGAGAATTGCAGTATATTTTGGATATATTGCCCATTATTACCGCTATTGCATTCTTTCCGCAAAAGTTCGGTATAGCCGGTTATTGCCGTCAGTGGTGTACGCAACTCATGGGTAATAGTATGTACCGCTTTCTTTCGGGAGGTTATGAGTACCTCATTTTGTTGCACGGACTGTTCCAATTGCTCGATCAAATCCGTTGTCTTGCGTTTGTATCGTTTAATGTTCTTTGCATCACGGTGTATGATGATATAGGAAATGACCAACAGCAAAAGAACAAATCCCATCAAGCCGCCTATCTGCATAAATGATTTTTTACGCATCGCTGTTATCTCGCTTTCTCTATTTTGTAAATCAGATTGTACCTTCTTTTCGATTTGGCAAATCAATCCTTGCAGTTGTCTGTTAAGTTCTGCATTACGGGCAGCAAGACTATCGGCTTGTTCTGACAATCGACGGCTCTGCGCTTTCTGTTCGTTGACCATGTTTCTATTGGATGAACGGAGCGTAGTCGTTGTTGTCGTTGGCTTCGTTCCCTCTTTTTTGCCGAAGATGCCCAAGAAACCTTTTCGTTTTGGCTTTTTGGACTGTTCCTGCACACTTTTCTGCACAATAACCGGAATTTGATTGGCTATCTTCTTGTTAATAGATTGTTGTTCATCCATTAACCGGACTATCTGGAACATCTGTCGTTCCTTATCCTCTAAAAGACTGCGCACACTATCGATACGCTCTGCTGGATAGGTGACCTTGAAACGGCAGAGCATACTGTCCATTGCCATACGCCGTGCATGGTAATGCTCGATATCTTTATCGTTCCATTCCAGTATTGTTTCACCCAATAGAGAAAATTTTATCATTTGAATATTGATATTGTTTATTTCTTTTCGGAGCTCGTCTATTTTTTTATTGCCAAGTTCTAATGCTTCTATCTCCTGCCATTCATAGAGGCTATTATATGCCATACATCCGATAAGAATGGAGATAAGTATATATCCCAACCGTATTGCCTTATAGAAATTTCCTGACCGCTCCATTATTTTGATGACATTGATTTTTGGAACATGAATAAAAGTTTATCTTTTTCGTTCATGCGGATATTATCAGAATAACCGTCTTTTGTTATTTGATACCCACATGGCTTAACCATAAAAATGCCTAAGCCCTTAGTGTACGAACTTACTTCTGAGGCATAGTCTTTACTTGTATTTAATGGAACTTTCCCTTTAATATGACACCACTCATTATTACAACTGATGTCTTCAATCTCAGACATCATTTTTTGCAAATCTGTAATAGCTTTGGAACTCGCTACTTGGGGTATCTGCAACTCAAAACAGAGCATCGGTTCGAGAATGTCCACACCTGACTGTTGCAAAGCCAGCCTGAAGACATAAGGGGTCAGCTGTCTGAAATCAGCAGGTGTACTTACCGGGCTATAATACTCGGCTTGAGTAAAAGTTACTTTCAGATCTGTCACTTCCCATCCATGTAAACCAGATTGGCAAGACATACGAATCCCTTCAAAAACGGCATTTTGAAAAGAATGGTTCAGATAACCATAGGAGATGTCACTTTCGATTTGCAACCCTGCCCCTAACGGTAAGGGTTCAAGAGTCAGCCCTATTGTGGCCCAGTAAGGGTTGGGTGGTACTTCGATCTGAATAATCTTATTGACCTTTTTTATAGGTCGTTCTTTGTAGATAGTCTTGATCTCATCAAAATGGACCTTTACGGAAAATCGTTCTTCCAGCAATGTCTGTATGATTTCCTTTTGGGTCAAACCATATAACGAGATTTCCAATTCATCACTATATGAGTTTATGGAAAAGGACAAAGACGGGTCTTCAATCCACAATGTATTCAGAGCGGATATCACCTTGCTTCTCTCTTCGGGCTTATTTGGCCGGACGGAGGATTTGAGAGCGGGATGCTGATGAGATAATCCTTGAATCAAACAAGGTTTAGCACCTAAATAATCTCCGATTCGAAAATCTTCTATATCTTCTACAATCGCGATATCATTGGCACCCACTTCATCAACATTTATCTCTCTGCCCTGATAAATAGTCTTTAGATTTTTAATCTTGATGAATTTTTCCGAATCGTTGATTCTTACAACGTCTCGAAGTCTCAGACTTCCGTCAATTATTTTTAGAAAACTTCTTTTATGTCCTTTGGGGTCATGCTCTATCTTATAGAGATAAGCTGAAAGTCTGTTTGAGACTGATGCCGGAGGAAGTATAAAAGAAGAAATGGCGTCCAACAACTCATTGATACCGATATTGAACATTGCTGATCCATGTAGCACCGGATAGACTTTGGCTTTTGCCACAAGAGCGATTATCGTATTCCAATAATCAGCCGGTGAAATTTCGCTATCCGCCAAATATCGTTCTAATATATCGTCGTCATGGTTGCATACAAATTCTTTGTATTCTTCCTTTATATATGTTTGGGAGCAAATCGGATAAACCGATCCATCGACAACAGTTTGCATAAACAGGACATCTTAAAGCAGACCACCGATTATCTCGCAACTTTTATAAAGGTGTGAAAGGAGATGCTATCAATGTCTTATTAGCTGCGGCAGCATATAACTTCAAAAGAGCTATGAGAGTTCTTTTGGACCTTATAAAAAGAATCAGCATAGAGCTTGTCAGTACAGGCTTTATGCTGAAATATAGTTTTTAAGGGATGAGTAGATAGTCTGTGAAATTGTATAGCTTGTTCCAATCTTCAACTCTACGTCCGAAAGATTAAGAGGAAGCACCTTTTCAGAAACTGGCTTCTTATAGATAGTACCAGAAGCCTCTTTAAGAAACTGAAATGACAACTTATTCAAACGTGTCTTAGCCAAGAAATAAGCACCTGCATCTTCTGGAGTGATAATGTATGATGTCCTTACGACGCCATTCTCTTGAGGACCCTCAACATTATTAGTAAAATGCTGATATTTAAGCTGACCAGCCTGTGTCACGTTAGCATAAACAGCTGTTCCCGCAGCAGGATCAATAGTACAGGTTCCTTTAACGCCACCTTCATCATTTGCAGCAGCTGCTTCATACTTCAGTGCACCATTGATAGAACCTTCAAAGGCTTGACTTGAGTAACCATTAATCTTCATTCTCACTCTTTCGTATGGTGAAAAAAGATGGAAGTCAACTTGCTGTTTCTTCTGTGGAAGGATTGTTACGTCCTGATTGTTAAAGAGTGCATTGACAGAACCCTTATTGATGTCAATGATAATCTTACCAGGCAAATTATATATTCAAACGTTTATAGAACTACGTTGTTTTCTACGAGTATAATAAAAATGAAGGGCCTCTGAAAGTTTTTTATCCGGCTTTCAGAGGCACTTCAGGTAAATATCATCGTTTTTTTTCATTCTCACAAGCTCAATGGCTTCTTTCCCACTGATATGTTCGATGGTGAATTCAATCATGACAAGGTGTGATAAATCTTTCTTAATCGCGCGTCTGAGCCCTTCTTCATCGTCGGGATTGTACCGTCTGACCAATTTACAGAAGGCTTCCATCTTCTCCGTTCCATCTTCTATCAAGCGAACTTTTCCGAAGCATATCACACTTCTGAAATAGGTAGTAAACTCTTTAGGCTTCACGTCGTTTCGGTCGATTACCGTAAACGATGCCTTGTCGCTGTTGCGAATAGCGTCCACTTTATGCCCTTTTATTGCCGAATGGAAGTATAGTTTACGTCCCATAAGTACAGGAGTGATAGGTACGCCGTAAGGATAGCCGTCATCGCCAAGCAAAGAAAGTACTCCAGAGGTTGCTTTTTTCAATATTTCCGTGCATTCCGTTTCTGTTAATTGTTGGCGTTTGCGCCGCATAGTTCTAAATTCTGTCATAATCCTTAATTCCGCAACACTATAGTTTAACATTATTTATAAGTGCCTGAGCAACA
>ERZ1026901.398-NODE-398-length-36535-cov-6.333279_pt1 | contig 36535 bp, 31 predicted proteins | sample MGYA00380179_ERZ1026901 | MGnify/ENA primary metagenome ERZ1026901 (study PRJEB33269, sample SAMEA4719815) | human gut metagenome | biome: human-associated habitat; feature: organic feature; material: feces | place: Cameroon | collected 2013-10 ... | reverse complement strand
GTTCCATATCGAGTCGGCGGCCACCAGCCGGGAGGAGATCGGCAACCCGGTCTATCCCCCGGCGCGGCGCAAGCTGGCGGAGCATGGGATCTCCTGCGACGGCCATGCGGCGCGGCAGCTCACCAATGCCGACTACGAAAAATACGATCTCCTGATCGGCATGGACGGCGCGAACCTGCGGAATATGCACCGCATCTGCGGCGGCGACTTCGCCGGCAAGCTGCACCTCCTGATGGACTACACCGACCGCCCCGGCGATGTTGCCGACCCGTGGTACACCGGCGATTTCGAGGCGACATGGCAGGATGTGCTGGAGGGTTGCCAGGGGTTGCTGAGAGATGCAAAACTTATGTAGACTTTCCTCAAAAATGTGCTATAATAAGCATAGAAAGTTGCATTATAAAGACGATATAGCCTGCGGAGGATGACTAATGAAGGTCGAATACTATGTGACTGATGCCACAACAGGAATTCCTGTATGGGCGGAAATAAGGAAGGCAACACAATTCGACTATAAGAAAACCGTTGAAGAACAATGGCAGACAAGCTGGCTATCCGATTTCATTCAGACGGACTCATTGGAGAAGTACGCACTTGAAATTGCGGCAACCGGAGAATTAGTTGGACTTGGTGCATACAGGGATATGCCGGAAGGCGTTCTGGTATATGTTGAATATATCGAAAGCGCACCGCATAGTAATCCTACATTAGCTGGTCGGCGTAAATATAAAGGCATTGGAGCAGCGTTGCTTGCTTATGGCATTCAGTTATCGATCGACTACGGATACGGTGGAGCGATTTATTTAAAGGCAAAAACTTCAGAAATCAGGGAACACTATATTCGGGATTTTGGAGCAATTCCATTCAGCAGATTAGATCCATACCTGCTTTTGATTGATGGAGAAGCGGCAAGAGAGTTATTTTCGCAATATTTGAAGGAGGAGTAATCATGTTACAGGAAAAGTATGCAAAACTGGACGACTTAGCAGCGCCGAACTGTTATGTTGCGCCTCCGACCAGTGAGGATCTGTCCTATGTCGTTCATTTCCGTCAGATATGCAAGCGGTACAATATTGACTTTTCATCTGCCGATTCTGATGAGAAGAATTTTGTGATGAAAATGGCGGAAAAGAGCTTTATGCCAAAGCGAGCCTGATATATAAAATCCATTATGCCGCAAGCGACTGAAAGGAACGAACGAGTCACACTTTTCGATTAAACGGACTTGTAAGCATTTTCAAGCGCCTGCGGCGTTCTTATTGTTCAGTGCATGATACGGTTACATCAGGCAGCAAATTTGTTGAAAACCTTGCCGCCGACATCAAAATTTCTTCCCCGGACGCCACCGGCTACTCCGTGAGCAACCTGAAATGTATGGCAAAGTTCGCAGCAGCTTATTCCGGTGGTGAATTTGTGCAACAGCCTGTTGCACAAATCCCGTAGGGACATAATGTTACGTTATTGGACAAGCTCTCCGATAACAAAGAGCGCCTTTGGTACACGGAGAAGATCGCAGAGAATGGACCACACCGACCACACCGGCGATGTTGCCGACCCGTGGTACACAGGCGATTTCAAGGCCACTTGGCGGGATGTGCTGGCGGGGTGTCAGGGATTGCTGCGTGAAATAACCGACCATCATCATACGAGGGAATGAACATGAAAAACAATGACACAGAAAAAAGCAGAAAAGCCATCCGTAACAGTACGGTCGATTTCCTCGTTTTCACTAAGGATGCCGGTGAAGACAGTATCGAAGTCCGTGTGCAAGATGGCGAGGTCTGGCTGACTCAGGATGGGATCGCGCAGCTTTTTGATGTAGACCGAAGCGTAGTGTCCAAGCACCTCAAGAACATCTTTCAAGACGGGGAGTTGACGGAAGAAGCAACTCGTGCAAAATTTGCACAAGTTGCTGACAACGGAAAAACCTATCAATATAACTTCTATGCATTGCCAGCAATCATTGCGGTGGGATACCGCACCAATTCTTCCAGAGCGGTGCAATTCCGACAGTGGGCAACGAAGATGTTGGAAACCTTTACGAAACAGGGATATGTGTTGGACAAGGATCGTCTGACCAACGGTCAGATCTTTGACGAATCCTACTTTGATCACCTGATTTCAGAAATTCAGGAGATCCGTGCCAGCGAACGCCGTTTCTATCAGAAAATCACCGATATCTACGCAACTGCCGTAGACTATTCCCTGGACAGCAAAACGACCAAGGACTTCTTCGCAACTGTCCAGAACAAGATGCATTATGCGGTGCATGGCAGCACTGCGGCAGAAGTTATCATGTCCAGAGCAGATCATACCAAAGAGCACATGGGACTGACATCATGGAAAAACGCTCCGAACGGAAAAATCGTGAAGGCAGACATATCTATCGCAAAGAACTATCTGCTTCAGAAAGAACTACAAGAACTCAACGAGATCGTCACAATGTATCTTGACTATGCGACCAGACAAGCCAGACGTCATATTCCTATGACGATGGAAGATTGGGCGTCTAAGCTTGATGCTTTTCTGCAATTCAACGATGCTGAGATCTTGCAGGACAACGGTAAGGTCACAGCTGCCATAGCCAAGGCGTTTGCGGAAAGCGAATTTGAAAAGTATCGTGTCATTCAGGACAAAAATTATCAGAGTGACTTTGACCGATTGATGGCGGAAACGGCTGAAACAAAATATCCGAATTGAAGTGACTTGCCAAAAGTCCTCGAAATCATCAGGAGTGTGTTGATAAAGAAGTATCTTGAAAGCATTGAAAATACTAACTTTATTGACAGACGCCCAAGGAAACAGGTCGAGAAAGGACACTATCTGAAAAGGTAGTGTCCTTTTTTCATGCCCTTTTCCAAAAATAAGGAGGAACACAAGATGGCGGAGAGCATGATATACGATTATTACTACGGAGACGAAAGCAGTCAATTTTCTTTTTACCGCATCCCCCGCCAGCTTGTCACCGGGCCGCAGTTCAAAAAAATCTCCACAGACGCGAAGCTGCTGTATGGCCTCCTGTTAGACCGTATGGGGCTGTCTGCCCGAAATGGTTGGTATGATACAGAGGGTAAGGTCTATATTTTCTATACGCTGGACGAGATAGAAGAAGATTTAGGCTGTGGCCATGAGAAGGCCGTAAAACTATTATCTGAGTTAGATACAGTCAAGGGCTGCGGTCTGATCGAGCGAGTAAAGCAAGGCCAAGGCAGACCAACAAAAATCTATGTCAAACGCTTTACGGCCCGCCGAGTTCCTGCTGAAACCCCTGCGCCGCAGGAGATTCCCAGACTTCCGAAAATCGGAAGTCAAGAAGTCGGAAAATCAGAAGTCAAGAGTTCCGATAATCCGAAGTCAAGACTTCCGTTTTTCCGAAGTGCAGACTTCGGAAAATCAGACGGTAATTATATTGAATCTAATCAAACTGATTTTAGCTATAAAAATCAATCTATCCATCCATCGCCTTCCGCCGAGCAGCCGAGATGGATGGATAGAAGCGAGTATCTGAGAGAAATCAAAGAAAATATCGAATACCCGTTTCTTTGTCAACAGTTCAATGCCGACGATGTGGATGAGGTCGTGGGGCTAATGGCAGATGTGATGTGTTCCACACAGTCAACCGTGCGGATCGGCGGAGAAAACATACCGCTGTCGCAGGTGCAAGCCCGCTTCTACCGGCTGGACTACTCGCTGATGGTCTATGTGTTTGAGTGCCTGCGCCGCAATACCACCCAAGTCCGTAATATCCGCGCTTATCTGCTTACCACGCTGTTCAATGCCCCGCTTACGATGAATAACCATTATCAGGCCGAAGTCCAACATGACTTCGGCCTTTAATTTTTGGTTGAAAATGTGGCTCAAAATGAGACACATTTTTCGACATAAAACTTGAATTTGGAGGTAAATCAATGTCCAACGAAAAGAAAAACCCGCTGATTGGTGCGTTTCGGACGCCTGTTGCCGGAGCACCGCCCACTTCCGCACCGCCTATTCCAGCCAAAGAAACCAAACCGCCCATTCTATCGCCCGCCGCTGTCAAGCCCGGTGAAGTGAAGAAGCCTGCTGAACCGGCCAAGGACGATAAGGCGGCCAAGGATGGAAAGCCCACTGCGCCCCCGGTCACTCCCGCCAAACCTGACGAGGCGAAGAAGTCCGCCGAACCCGCCAAGGACGATAAGGCAACCAAGGATAGTAAGCCCGCTGTGGCTCCGGTCGCTTCTGCCAAAGCTGACGAGGTGAAGAAGCCCATCGAACCCGTCAAGGATGATAAGGCGGTCAAGGCTGATAAGCCCGCTGTGGCTCCGGTCACTCCCGCCAAGCCTGACGAGGCGAAGAAGCCTGCTGAACCTGTCAAAGATGATAAGGCGGTCAAGGCTGATAAGCCCGCTGAGGCTCCGGTCACTCCCGCCAAACCTGATGAGGTGAAGAAGTCCGCCGAACCCGCCAAGGATGATAAGGCAACCAAGGATGGTAAGCCCGCTGTGGCTCCGGTCGCTCCTGCCAAAGCTGACGAGGTGAAGAAGCCCATCGAACCCGCCAAGGATGATAAGGCGGTCAAGGCTGATAAGCCCGCTGCGGCTCCGATTACTCCCGCCAAACCTGACGAGGTGAAGAAAACCGTCGAACCCGTCAAGGACGATAAAGCTGTCAAGGACAGTAAGCCCGCTGCGGCTCCGGTCGCTCCCGCTAAACCTGACGAGACGAAGAAGCCTGCCGAACCCGCCAAGGACGATAAGGCTGTCAAGGCTGATAAGTCCGCTGCTGTTTCCGCCGCTTCCACCAAGCCTACCGAGGTTAAAAAGCCCGATGAACCGGCGGTGCCGCAGAAATCGCCGGAACAGTCGAAAGATGCTGCGGCGGCTACCCGTACCGCAGATGGGCCGAAAGGCTCTGCCGTGACCAAGGTATTTGAAGATCGGCTGGACGCCCCCGCCGAAGCCGATTTTTTCAAGCTGCCTGTCCCCAATGAGGGGGAAATTTACAGTATGGCCGTTCATCCGGCATATCTGAAGGACTTTCTGGATCATCCCTTTACTGTGAACCGTGAGACGCAGGACTATAAAGACTTATTTGAGTCCATCAAGAATTACGGTATCCGTGAACCCGTCCTCTGCCGCCCCGGCCGCAACGGCGGCCTTGAAATTATTTCCGGCCATCGCCGCCATGACATCGGCGCACAGCTGAATTATCCCATCCCTGTTTTGATCGAGCGTGTGGACGAGGATGACGCGCAAATCCAGTGCGTAGATGGCAACCTCCACCGCAAGGACATTCCCATCTCTGAATTGGCCCGCGCCGCGCAGATGAAGATGGACGCTTTGAAACGCAAGGCCGGGCGCCGTTCTAAGGCGGACATTCTGGCTGGCAAAGCGCCGATGAAGCGCAGCGATGAGCAGGTCGGTGAAGATTTGGGCATGAGCCGCGCCAGTGTGCAGCGTTTGATGCGTGTTAATCAGTTGGAGGAACCGTTGAAAAAGATGGTGGACAAGAAGGAACTTCCGCTGGACACCGCCGAGCAAATTTCTCACATGAAGCCTGCCGAACAGAAAACCCTTGTTGACGCTATCGAGAAAGAGGGCGGCAAAGTCCCCTCTAAGACCGAGGCGACCAAACTCAAAGAGGAAAGCCGTGCCGGTACGCTCACTTCGCAGAAAATTGAGAGATCGGTGGCGCCTACCAAACGGGAGGTCAATCCTCCGCTGAAGGTCACTTTTCAGGATGACGAACTCCGCCCCTATTTCCCGGACGAGGGGACTACGGTTGCCACGGTCAAGCGCACCATGTTTGAAGCGCTGGATCTCCGCAAGCGCGCCATTGAGCGGCAGAAGGCCAGAGATGCAGAAAAGAGCGGTACGGCCAAAAAGCCTCCTGCCCCGGCAAGGTGAGCAGGAATGGAAGAAAAACGAGTTTGTCAGGGCTATGCCGTGATCGACTGTCTTAGGGTGGGCGAGGTCGAGATCGTCCTCGCCCATAATCCCAAAGCCGTGTCCCCCTATGTGACATGGAAAGCCTACGCACATTCCGGCTTTCAAGACTTCAATTTCGGAAACTATTTTAGCAATAAACAGGCCGCCAGAGCAGATATGATTGCCAGAGCCAGAGAAGTGGCCCGCGATTTACCGCCCGGCCATCGTGATAAAGAAAAATTTTCCCGCCATCGGAAAAAATCTGACTGGGAGCGCTGACGCCCAAAAGGGCGTTTTTTCGTCTCAAAATGAGACGCATTTCGACAGGAGGTGGTGATAGATAGACTATCAGGAGCGAATGGAAAAGGTGCAGAAACTCACTGACCAGCTGGAAACAGGCATCACAGAATTGTTTAACAGTGAGCGGTATGCCGCATATCTCAGTACAATGGCTAAATTCCACCGTTACAGCTTCGGCAATATTCTTTTGATTTTGTTACAGTGTCCCGGTGCTTCTCAGGTAGCCGGATACGGTGACTGGAAAAAGAATTTTGGACGACAGGTCAAGCGGGGCGAGCATGGCATCACCATCCTCGCCCCCTGCCCTTATCGCAGGCAAGAAAAAGTGGAGGAAACTGCCCCGGACGGTTCTTCCAGCAAATCAGTCCAGTGGGTGCAGCGCATGAGTTTTCGGACAGTTACCGTGTTCGACATAAGCCAGACAGAGGGGAAACCGCTGCCGGAAATTGCCAAAAAGCTGACCGGCGATGTAGCGCAATTCGAGAGTATAGTGGCCGCGATCCGCAGCATTTCTCCTTATCCCATCTACATTGAGCGTTTCCCCAGCGATGCCTATGGCTGCTGCAATTTTGCGGAACAACGCATTTTTGTCCAGCCCGACATGAGCCAAGCACAAACCATCAAAACTATGATCCATGAGGTCAGCCACGCTAAACTCCATGCACCGATAGAGGACGGTGAAACACCACCACAGCGCAAGCGGCGCTCTGTCCGGGAAATGGAGGCTGAAAGCGTGGCCTATGTAGTCTGTCAGCACTTCGGTATTGCTACCGCTGATTACTCTTTCGGCTATGTGGCCGGATGGAGCCACGGAAAGGATCTATCGCAGCTGAAGGCGTCTTTAGAACTGATCCGTAATACCGCCGCAGAACTGATCGACGGTATCGACCCACCGAAAGAACTGCCGCCACCTACACAGAAAAAACAGCGAACAAAAAGGAGAAATGCCTATGAGCGCAGTTGATGCCCAGAAAGAACACTATGAGGCCGTGGAAATTTTAGGTATCCCCGGCCTTTTCACTACCCTTCGAGTAGACCGTGCCACTATCCCCAAAGGTGTGTATGCCTATGATATGCAGACCAGTGAACAGGATTGGAGCCAGCCCTGCTTGCTTGCCCGCCATATCACAGTGGAGCATTTCGGCACCGTTCTGACTGCAAGCCCTGTTCCCATCCCACCCAATGGTTATCTCGATTTGTCTCCCGGCGATTTTGAAGGTCAATCCTGTGTCGAGCGTATGACGCTGGCTGATTTTGAAGCCAAATGGTTATCCCCAGTCAAACGACCGCCCAAGCGAAAGATGCTCCGTAAAGCCACACCCCACCGCTCCGTGCCGACTCGATGAGGGACGCTATGGGAAAAGAAATCAGTTTGATCGCGTTTCTGGACAAAGTGGTATCTCGGAATACGCAGCATTACAGAAAAGATTTTGAACTGGATGCTCAAAAGCTGCGTGACGCACTGAACAGTCCCTATATGGATGAACGGATATTCTACTTCATGTCCCGCCCCAATGGGACATGGTGTGTACTGGAACGGGATGCCTTTCTCCGAGACAGCGACGGGTATAAGATTTGGACACACTATGCGGATATGCCCGATGGCATCGAAGCTTATCGCGTAACCATCACTGGGCGGCGTGGCACGGCCCCTATGGGTCATGTTGTGAAGCTGAATTACCGGGAACAGGTACAGCGGGTCATAAAAGCCGCTATCCCCTTTGAGAATGTGGAACTTACCTTTTACTCTGGGGAGAAGTTTCGTATGCCGATGGAGCAGTACAGAAAGCAGCGGGAAGAAATTTTCTTTGAATATGGAACTATTCGGAATTTTCGCTGCTGCCCCAAAAGTGAGGCGGAATTGTACCGCGTTATTTCGATGGAACATCGCTTGCAAAAGGGCTGGCAGCCGAAAACAAAAAAGAGGCCGGACACTCCGGCCAGATAGGAGGTGTTGAGTTCATGCCCGAAAAGGACAGTAAGGACAGCTTTTATTATTTGAACGCATATCAGGACGGTATTACGCCCGGCCAGAAAATGACGATTCTGCATAGCATTTCTTTCAACGATTGGCGGGCCAGCCCTTATATCGCCCCGCTGGTCACGCTGACGAGAGCGGAAGTCACACAGCGCAAGGAGGCCAGCATTACGCTGGAAAAAGAACTGTACGCCCAGCTGAAAAAACTTGCGGCGGCGTGGGATGAACAGGCCGCACAGACGATGTTGCTGGAACGGGCGCTGGAATATCTGCAAACGCCAGAGGTCGAGCATACCTCCAATGAGTGGAAACAGGACAAAAACGGGATATGGGAGATCAGCAATCGCACCTACAAAATGCGGTACAAAATCTCCTATGAAAAGGCCGCCGATGTATACCTCGTCAGCTGGGGTATCATCTACAACGCACCCAAGCAGCCGGACAGTAACTACAAAAATTATTGGGGAGACAGTATCTATGTCGCACGGCAGGACAAGAAAAAATACCCCAGCATGGAGGCCGCACAGCATTATATCCAAGGCCGGTTTGACCTGTATTGTCACCTGTTCCGGGAAATCTCCCCGCCAGTTCCCAATGAGTGCAGACGGATGTTCAGTATCAACGGCTATTTGGCGGCCGGGTACACGCTGGCTCCCCCAGACAAGGAAGAACCCAACAAGAAGGCCGTTGATGACCTGCTGGCCTGTCTGGACGACGCGGATGCCTCAGTGCCCCCAGCGGAGAAGCCGAAAGCACATATTTCTGAAAAGAAGGCTGAACGCAAAAAATCCGTTCCAGTGAGATAGGCGGTGTGTCATGGGATACAGCCGTTTAGAGCCGGGGCGGGAGTTGGAAGTCCGCGAGTACATCAGTTTTCAACGCGGCCACGATGGCTTTTGCGAATTGACCGAGTGCGGCGTGGATGAATTGCTGGAACGCAAAGCCGAGAGTATTGCCCGTGAAAAAGAATTATGTCAGCACATTGACGCCGCAGTAGAGGAATGGTCAAAACAGGCCCAGCAGACCCAGCAGTATATGAAGGCGCTGGAATATGTCAAAACGCCGCCTACGCCTCATACTTCAAACCGATGGACGGTCAGTGAATATGGCAACCATGAAATGAGCAATATGGTGTACCGCTTTTCATGGCGCGAGTATGAACGCACTGAATGGGATAGGACGCTGAAAAAATCTATCCCGAAGTCATGGGAACTCACATGGTCGGTCACATTCAACACGCCGCATAACCCGGACTATTCCGGTAATGGCTGGAAAATAGCCGGTCAGGACAGAAAGGTTTTTCGGGATAGAGCATCCATGGAGAAATATCTGCAAGGCCGTATCGCGGCCTACGCTGACCTGTTTATTGAGATATGCCCGCCGATCCCGGCAGAGCATAAGAGCCGCTTTTCCATCAACGGACAGTTGATGCAGGGCTACACGGTAGCGGCTAAAGAGCGGGAACACCCGGATCAAGGTCAAGTGGATGCCTTGTTGGACTGCTTGGACGATGTGGATATGCTGGAGGTTCCTACTCTCGCTCCTAAGAAACAGCATCCCCAAAAGGAAAAGCACACAATCCAAAAGAAACATTCCCCGACACGGTAGACAGCGGCGCTTTGCGTCGCTGTCCCAGCCAGCATGGAATTTTGACATCAAAATTCCGCTGGTTAGGGGCGTGCCCCTAAGACCCCGTGCTGCCTGTCGAAATGCGTCTCGAATTGAGACGCATTATTTTTTATCAGAAAGGAGACAGCCATGCGAGAGACTACAAAGACTATGACGCTCCGCTTGAACGCCGCGGAGTATGCCCACCTGTGCCAACAGGCGGAAGTGACTGGCCTGAAGAAGGAGCCGCTGGTGCGGCAGCTTATCATGGGCGTGAACCTCCGCCCCCGTCCCCCTGACGCTTATGCCGACCTGCTTCGGGCACTGTCCGCCATCGGGAACAACATCAACCAGTTAGCCCATCAGGCCAACGCAAGGGGCGCGGCCACCGGGGATGAAATTACGGAGGCCCTGCGGCTGGTGCGGCAGGCCACGCGGCTTGTGAGGGAACGGCTCTGAATGGCATATACGAAGATCATCATCATTCATAATCGGCTGGACAGGTGCCTGAATTACACGCAGGACGAGGAAAAGACCTCATTGGAAACGGTGCTGGACTACGCCATGAACCAGGACAAGACCGAGCAGGATTGTTTTGAAACCGCGCTGAACTGTGACCGGGAAACCGCCTATGCGGACATGATGGACACCAAGCGCCGCTGGGGCAAGGCCAGCCGCAAGCGCAAGGGCTATCATGTGATCCAGTCTTTTGCCCCCGGTGAGGTCACGCCGGAACAGGCTCACGCCATCGGCGTCGAACTGGCGCAGCGGCTTTTGGCGGATAAATATGAAGTGGTGGTGTCCACGCATTTGAACAAGGCGCACCTACATTCACATATCGTATTCAACAGCGTGTCCTTTGTGGATGGTGCCATGTACCGTGACCGTATCGCAGATTTGCTGGGCGGCTCCGGGGTAGGTATCCGGGGCACATCGGACGCGATCTGTCTGGAGCATGGCCTGTCCATCATCGAACCCAGTGAGCCATCCGCCAGCCGTGCCGAGTGGGAGGCGGAAAAGGCCGGGAAGCCCAATTTCCGCGGACTGGCCCGTGCGGACATAGATACCGCCATCGCCAACGCCTACACCATGCGTTCCTTTTGGGGCGAGTTGGTGAAAATGGGCTATCAGGTCAAGCGGTATCCCCAAGTGACCCATGCGGCGGTCAAGCCGCCGGGCGGCCAGCGTTTCCTGCGTCTGGACAAGCTGGGAACTGGGTACAGTGAGGCGGAAATATTGTCCCGGCTGATTGCCGGACGCACCGACGTGGCACCGCAGATTAGCAACCACACGCCCATCCTGCCGCAGCGGTATTTCCCCTATGGGCGGCGATACCGCGTGTGCGGTCAATGGGCAAAAAAGCCAGTTCGAGCGAGAGGACTTAGGCTTTTGTATCTGAAATACCTCTACCTGCTGAGAACGCCGCGGGCTCGGCGCAACGCCGCTGTCTCGCGGGAGGAGATCATCCGCTTTGACCGCTATCAGGAGCAATTCTACTATCTGCGGAAAAATCGCATCGACAGCGCGGAACAGCTGTCCATGCAGATGGGCGCACTGCAAGCAGAGATAGACAATCTGACTGACCGCCGTGCCGATCTTTACCGTTTGCGCAGACGGCTGCCGGAGGATGCGGCCTGCTCCGAGGAAATCGGCACGATCACCGCACGGCTGCGGATACTGCGCCGGGAGCTGAAGCTGTGCGCTCGCATCGAAGGCGATATTCCAGCCGTGCAGGCCCAAATCAAAATACAGGAAGAAAGGAGCTGCCATGAAAAAGCTGATAAAAGCAGACCTGAGCAAAGTGTTGGAGCTGACCGCAGCGTACCAACCCATCAGCTGTGACAGCCTGAAAGCAGAACTGGAGATTTTAGCGCAAAACGGATATAGCGATGCTCTCTTTCTGGCCCGAAAAGACCGTTTTCGCTTGATGGCGCTGTCTGAGGTCTATACCGCCGGCAGTGATGCCAATGAGTTTCTTGCTATGTTTGAGGTACAGACCTGCTGGCCGGTTCTGGCACTGCTGCTCCATGTGGAGTATATGGAAAGCGGCACCCACCGTGGGAGCGTGATTTTGATGGACTATTCTGAACTCGTCCGGGATGTGGCTCTTTTTGACCGGCTCCCCGATGCCCAGCGGGAGGGGCATATCAAGCAGCTGATAAACCGCTGTGTACGGTATGCCCCACAGTGTACGATGGTGGATCTGATCGAATATTTGAAAACCGGGAGGTGAAAGAAAATGGACGCAAGTGGAGAAGTGGCCGACCTGATGGTAAAGGAGAGCATCCAACTGACGGAGGCCAGTATCAAGATGTTGGCGGCAGGCTGTAAAAACCTGACCGCCTTTTTGTATGCTTTGGCGAAGGACAATAAAAAGCTGGTAGGTAAAACCAGCATGAAACGCCTGCTGCGGGAGGGCAAGGAGCTGAAAACCTTTTGCATCAAGGCCGAGGATTTAGAGGACTTTCGCAAATATGCCAAGCCGAATATCCTCTTTGCAGCAATTAGAGACACAAAGGCAGAAAACGGTGTGGTGGCGCTCGTCACTAATACGGACTTTGTATCCCCGGTCAATCTGTTCATGCAGCGCCGGGGCTATCCCGCCCCCACGCAGACGCAGGAGGACGATACTGTAAAAAAAGACACGCCCCGCACTCAACAAGGGAACTCCTCACCAGAGCGCGGGAATGGCTCGACACCATCGAGGACGAGCCAGATGACGAGGACTACTGACGCGGCTGAAAAAATCAGCGATATTCCTACGGTAAAAGGCCGATTGGCCATGTTGCAGAAAACCGCTGCGGGGATGCGGGACGGTCAGGCAAAGCAGCGTTCCCAGCCCACGCAGCAAAAATCAAGATAACAGGAGGAATTTTTAGTATGGCAAATCTGGAGCAGATCGTGAGCCGGAAGGCCGAAAACGATACGAAATGGAAGGAGGCCCAGCAGGCCGAGAGGGAAAACACCACGGCGATGCAGGACGCTGGAATCACGGAAATCACCAGCAATCCCGAAGCATACGCCCGCTATCTGGAGATGCAGGGTGACAACCCCTCTTACAGTGCCGGCAATATCGCGCTGGTGATGTTCGGCAACCCGGAGGCCACCGTGTTCGGAACCCGTGACCGCTGGAAAACGCTGAACCGTTCCGTCATGGACAGCGAGAAGAACAACGGCGTGAAAATTTTTGCCCGCTCTCCTATGGGTCGCGGTTATACGCTGGCGGATGCCTATGACATCAAGCAGACACAGGGCCGGGATATTTCCCGGATCACCTTGCAGAATGACAGTAAGGAAATGGAGGCGGCGTTGACCACTGTTCTGAATTATGCCGTTGTGCCAGTGGTCATTGACAAGGAGCTTCCCGCGCCCGCCTTTTATGATTCGGCCAATCTGGAACTGGCTATCAACCCGGACTACCCCGACAACGAAGCCTTTGCGGCGATCACCGCCGAGGTAGCCCACAGCCGTTTCCATGCCAAGGGCGCCAATGCCAGCTATGACCGCGGCGAGTGTGAGTTGGACGCGCAGAGCATTTCCTATATCCTCTGCCGCAGATACGGGATTGAACGGCCTATGCCGGATATGTCGAACCTCGCTGCTCTCTATGAGGGCTGGGAACCGCAGGAGTGCCGACAGGCTCTCGATAATATTCAGGATACCAGTAAGCAGTTTGGGCGCTCCATTGAGAAAAATCTGGAGATGGGCAAACAGCGCAGCCGTGCCCCGGTACATCGTCCTACCCGGTAAAGTCCCGACAACAGGGGGTGTCTCCCCTTTGGGGAGTATGAGCCACCGCCCACCCCTGTCAAGGCCGCACGATTGCTGGCGCAATCATGCGCGGAGTCAGCCAGTGCGCGCACTGGCTGAGCCTTGACCGGGCTGTTCGCTGGCTCATTAGGTAATCAAGGGGAGGACACCCCAAAAGCCGCTGACAGCGGCTTTTGCTATATTGGGAGCGCGGCGCGTCCAACGCAGTGCCAGCGAACCCATCAGCCGCCCCGCCGTGAGCCATCGGCGGGGCACTTTTCAAAATGTGTCTCAATTCGAGACACATTTCTACATTATATAAATATGGAGGAACCACTATGAAACGCACAGTATCGTTGTGCATCACCGCGTTGCTCTCCTGTCTTTTGACCTGCCCGGCTTTAGCAGCGGATACGCTGCTCCTGACACCAACGCTTTATCCCGCAGAGGTCAACGAGTACGCCAGTGGAGAAGAAATGCGGCTGGAGCGCACCTATCTTCTGTCTCCCACAGATGACCCGGCCAGCATCCCCATCGGAGATTTTGAACGGGAGGGCTGGCACTACACACTGCTGGATGTGACCCGGCAGGAGAACCCCAAGAGCGATGCGAAGGACTATGCAGAAACCTACACGCTGAACACGGACACAAAGGACATGGAGGCGATCATGCCCCGGCTGGCTGCGGAGCGCACCGTTACCACAGAGGATGGTTACACTGGGACTCTGGTGCTGGATACCTCCAGCATCAAGGTAGAAGCCGCAGGCTATAACACTTCCACCAAGACTGTAACGGCGGTAAGAAGTTACCCGAACCTGTCTGACGCAGATGTATCCTTTGTCCCCAAGAGCATTACGGACAATGGCCGCACGATGGAATTGGCAGATGTGCAGTGGCAGGAGTCGGACGGTTTTTATCATGCCTCGGCTACCTACACAGGAAAGGTATCCAGCAAGTATGCTACTGGCTATATCGTCACGGTGGATTATTCCGGCGAGGTAGTTCGTACCACGATGGACGATACCATTTACACCGCAATTTTCAGTGGGACGCCTATCCAGCCGGAACGCAGCGCTATCGACTGGCGCTATCTGCTGATCCTGCCCGCTGGTGCCGGTGTGGCTGGCCTCGGTGTGCTGGGGCATAACTGGCTGAAAAAGCGTAAAAACGAAAAGAAATGGGAGGAGTACACAAAATGAAATGGAAAACCTTGTGCCTGTCGGCGGCATTGACCGCTGTACTGGCCGCCGCACCCGCCTATGCGCTGGACTACACGGTGGACGCCCCGGAGGACTATCTCTTTGGCAGGCCGACCAGTGTGGAAACGGTCACGGAGTACGGCGCGGACAATGTTGACCGCAGTAAGAACACGGCACTGATCCCGCCCGCCTTTGGCAGTCCCACCAGTTACCTGCCCAATACGGGCGAGCCCCTGACGCCCAACCTGATCCCCGGTGCCCTCGGCGGCGGGCTGGTCAGCTCTGTCGGCTCTGTTGGCAGTGTGTCCTATCCCGCAGTGGATAGTGGCAGCAGCTGGAGCAGCACGGCGTACACTCCGGTTTCCTCTGACCTCTATTACAGCAACGGCAGTTTGGGAACACTGAAAATTCCAGCTATCAGTCTGACGGTCAAGGTCTATGAAGGTACGGACAGCACCGCACTGAAAAAAGGTGCCGGGCATTTCAATGACACCAGCATTTGGAATGGAAATGTGTGTATCGCCGGACACAACCGCGGCATAAACAATCATTTTGGACAGATCCACACGCTGACTGTGGGCGATACCATCACCTACACAACAAAGCTGGGAACGCGCAGCTACACCGTTGCCAGCGTGTCTAAGGTGCTGGAGACGGACACCGGCGGCACAATGGCCAGCAGTGCCAACCGTCTGACCCTTTATACCTGTGTCAGAAATCAGTCGGCGTATCGCTGGATGGTCTGTGCTGTGGAGCGCTAAAAACTGAATAGCGGCAGTCAAAATGCGGCTCAATTTGAGACACATTTCGACTGCCTTTTCTCTTGCGGTTTTCGTAAGTAATACATCTGATTTTCAAGCAGAAGGAGGTGATGCGAGAACCGCATAGGGCCTCTTTCTGCCCATTTTGAAGGAGGCACTATGAAAAAACGATTGATTTCCATGCTTCTTGTGTTGGTGATGATGCTGGGGATGCTCCCGGCCACGGCGCTTGCCGCCAGCAGCGAAGCGGAGGCTTTGGGCGAAGTTAGCATCTACAACGGCGGGCAAAAGCTGTCCTATCTTTCCATCAACGGTAGAGTGAGGGAACTGATCTACACCTATTTTAATTATATGGGTGAAAACGGAAAAACAAAGGAAATTCCCGCATATTGTGTGAACCCTAACACCAAGGGCGTGCCGCAGACTGTGGCATCCGGCCAGAGTATCAAATATCTTGCTGAGGAAAAAGGAAATGACCCAAAGGTCATGGGTATTATCGCTAATGGCTACCCTACCCGCGGCCTCGCGGAATTGAAACTGGAGAATAAATACCATGCGTACTACGCTACTAAAATGGCCTTGTGGTGTTATTTGCTGCCGAATTGGAACATCAACAATCTGAAGGTCAATCCTAACCTGACCGGCACGGAGTTTCAGCGGGCACAGGCCATTTTGACCGCTGCAAAGGATATTTATGTGCGCGGTACGGCGTGGAGCAAGGTCTACTCGCCTCGCGTTACCGCTACGCCTGACCGTGATGCCGCCTATGCCACCACGGTCAACGGCCAACAGTATAAGCAACAGGTATTTACCATCCATTCGGATACATGGGTATGCAATTACGCTATTCGTGTGGCGTTCACTGACCCGTCCGCCGTTCCCGCCGGAACGCGCATTGTTGATATGGACAACAACGACATTACCACCATTACTACCTCCAGCACCGGCGATGGTTATGCCGGTAAATTTAAGGTTTTGTACCCGGCCTCTGCTGTGGCAGGCAAGACCGGCAGCGTCCAGCTTTCTTTCGTAACCGAGGTCTACAAATACGCAGTATTTTACGCCACCTGTGCCGAAGTCGGCAAGTACGGTCAGCTGCAAAACTATATGTGCGATACCGACCCTACTACCACGATGAAACTGTCCACTTACAGCAATTACAGCGATGGCGGTGAGGTAGAGCCGCCCGACACTGGCCTGAAAATCACCAAGCTGGAGAAAGGAACGGACACACCTCTCAGCGGAGCTGTTTTTGAAGTAGTCGATCCTGATGGAGCCACCGTTGGCACATTTGCCACTGGGGCGGATGGTACGGTGACTATTCCCTTGACACTGGCTGGAAATTATACCGTGTATGAGCGTGTTGCGCCTTTGGATCACCTGCTCAGTGATAACCCCGCGCAGAATATCAAGGCGGAGTACGGCAAGGTGGCGGAGCTGACCTACTGGAACGAGCCATACGGGACACTCCGCATTGAAAAACTGTCCGACACAGGTGCTCACCTGCCCGGTGCTATGGTGCAGATCAAGCACATTGAGAGCGGCGTGACCTATACCGCAGAAACCAATTTTGCGGGCTATGCCATCTTTGACAACATCAGACCCGGTGCGTATGAAATCAAAGAGATCACTGCCCCCTCCGGCTGGCTGAAGGATGATGCGACCTACACGGCTACCGTGTCCACGGGCGAAATGACAACCTTCTCTATCGTGAACAAGGAACTTCCCGGCCTGCGGATCATCAAGTATGACCGCAAAAATATGGTAGCTATGTCCGGCGTCACCTTTGAGGTTTGGCGTGATGGTGTTTCTCTCGGCAAGTTCCGCACAGATGAGTTTGGCGAGATTCTTTTGACGGATGTTGCCCCCGGCACCTATCGCACGGTAGAGGTGGATACCGGTAGTGGCGGTCACATCCTCGACACCACACCGCAGGAAGTGGAACTGTCCGCTGGCGATGGCATTAAGGAACTGCTTTTCTTTAATGATGTGAAGCCGGGTCTGAGACTGGTGAAGGTGGACAGCACCGACCCCAGCAAGGTCATTCCCAACGCAGTTTTTGAAATTAAGTCCGTGGCTGGTGATTACGGCCCCAAGGAGTTTACCACCGATCAGAACGGCGAAATTGACCTCTCCAAGCTCCCCACCGGTGCTTATGTGGTGACGGAAAAAGCCTGCGAGGGCTATGTCATCGACCAGGCCCAGCGTATCATCCAGCTTGACGCCAACGAGGACGCACAGTTCGTATTCACCAATACCATCAAGCCTTCGTTGCAGATCATTAAGACCAGCGCAGACGGTAGCCGCCTGAAAAATGTTCATTTCCGCATCGCCAAGATTGAGGACGGAACGCATTATCTCGACCGCACCACCAATGAACAGGGCGAAATTCTGATTGCCGATTTGGAGGCCGGCGTGTACTCCGTGCGGGAAACCGCCACGGATTCCTCTCACATTCTCGACCTGCGGGAGTATCACATGGAGCTGTTCGCAGGCCGAACCAGCACCCTGACCATTGAAAACCAGAAGCGCCCCAACCTCATCGTGTATAAGCATGACGCCGACACCGGCGAGCCCATCGCAGATACCGTTTTTGAAGTCCGTGCCGCAGATGGGCACAGCGTTGACCAGATCAAAACGGACAGCGAGGGCAAGGCCGAGCTTCGGAATCTGCTCCCCGGTGTGTACGAGATTATCGAAAAGTCCGTACCGTCGCCCTACCTGCTGGATGCGCCATCTCAGCTTGCGACACTTTATCCCAACCGCGACCACACGGTTTACTTTGAGAATCACCAGAAGCCCAGCCTGACGGTGAAAAAGGTAGATAGTGTGACAGGAGATCCTTTGCAGGGCGCAAAATTCCAAGTGATTTATGCCAGCAACAGCACAGACAGCGGTGAGATCAATGATCTCGGCATTTTCTATACCGATGAAAACGGTCAATTCCAAATCAGTGGCCTGCGTGATGGTTGGTACAAAATTTCGGAGCTGGAACCGCCTACGGGATACTCTATCACGGAGGCCACGCAGGAGGTCTACATCAAGTCCGGCACTTCTAAGACGCTGACCTTTGAAAATATCCCCCTCTCCGCGCTGGTGGTGTGGAAGTACGATAGTGTCACCGGCGAAGCAGTGAGCAACGCGGTTTTTCAGGTAAAGTATCTGACCGGAACCTCCGGCACGGGCGGTACGATTATTGGAATCTACAAGACCTCGGCCAATGGCAGCTTTACCGTGACCGGGCTGAAAGAAGGCACTTACATCGTCGAAGAACTCGCCAGCGACAGCGGCCATGTCATCGACTCCGCACCGCAGACGGCCTATATCAGTGGCAAGCAGCAGGATGTGGTGCAGCTCTATTTTGGCAACAGCCCCAAGGGGGCGTTGTTGGTGAAGAAAATCGACAGTGTGACGCATGAACCCCTCTCGGATGTAGAGTTTATGGTGACTACCTCGGACGGAACCGTGGTAGGCGATGCCAACGGCAAGTTTGTGACCGACAGCGCGGGCAGCTTCACAGTCAGCGGCATCACTCCCGGTACGGTGCTGGTGGTAAAAGAAACCCACGCCAAGGCAGGCTATCTGCTGGACGATGCACCGCAGACCGCGACCATCAAGGCGGGCCAGACCGTCACACTGGAGTTTAGAAACCAGCCTCAAGGCTCTCTCATCATCAACAAGCTGTCCAGTGCGGATAAGAAAACACCCTTGGAGGGCGTTCTGTTCCAGATCACCTATTCCGATGGCAGCTATGTGGATAACGGCGCGCTTTCCAGCAAGGCCCTTTATCGGACGGATAAAAACGGCCAAATCATTCTCAGCGGTATCACCGGCACGGTCATCGTGACCGAGGTGGAAACCATCAAGGGGTATCGCATTGATGACGCCTCCCGTAGCCAGACCATCGAAGTCCGCGCCAATGATACTCAGCAGCTTTGGTTTTATAATACCCCTATTTCCGGCATCCTGATCCACAAAATTTCCAGCGTGGACGGAAAGGCCATCCCCGGTGTGACCTTCCTGCTCTATGACAGTACCAATACCCCCATCGCACAGGCCACCAGCGATGACCGTGGCTATGCCTATTTTGAGGACTTGCCCGCTGGCCGCTACTCCCTGCGTGAATTGGAGAACGAGGGCTATGTGCGCGACACACAGAAAAAAACGGTCTATGTGAAGTCTGGCGAAACCACCGAGGTCGAATGGGAAAATACGCCCATCACCGGACAGATCCAGATTACAAAACGCTCTGCGGACTACAATCCCACCAACGGCCTGCCGGCCGGGACACTGCTGGAGGGAGCGGTTTTTGAGATCGCCGACAAAGCCGGGAATGTGGTGGATACGATTCGCTCCAACAGCCGAGGACTGGCCATTTCCAAGCAGCTGCCCCTGTCGCGGTACTTTATCCGGGAGGTAAAGGCCCCGGAGCATTACGGCATCAGTGAAAAGGAGCTGACGGTCTACCTTGAGTATGAAGGTCAGATCGCCCGCCTTGAGGTGGAGGACAAGAGCCTCACTACTGGCGTATCTATTACCAAGACCGGCCCCAAGGAGATCATGGCAAATCAGCCGGTTCGGTATGCGTTCTCGAATATCGCCAACACCTCCAATGTCAGCCTGAGCAATTTTTACTGGAGGGATACTCTGCCTGCACAGGTGCGGTTGGAAAAGGTTGTGACCGGCAATTATAACTTCCCCGGCACTTACAAAATTGTCTACCGTGTCAATGGCGGTGATTACCGCACACTGGCCGACAACCTCTCAACCGGCAAGAACTACACGCTGGCAGCCTCCTCGGTGGCGCTGGGTTTGGCCTCCAACGAGCGCGTGACGGAGATCATGTTCGTGTTCGGGCAGGCCCCGGCGGGCTTTAGTCAGGTCGAAGCACCGTATCTCCACTGTAAAGCTGTGGCCGGACTGTCCGCAGGTTCCTTTGTAAATGTGGCTGACGCAGGCGGCACATATAACGGGACATGGGTGCAGGCGGTGAGCCGCTGGGTGATTTCCGTGTATGGAAAACCCGCCGTTCCCAAACTGCCCCGCACAGGATATTGATGGTGTCGAAATGCGTCTCATTTTGAGCCACATTTTGACGGACACGGAAAGGAAACTCGCATGAATGATAAAACGGTGCGGAGCAGCCTATCCATCAGCCGCGATATGGCGGACTATTTAGAAACGGTTGACCCACAAGACTATCATGCGGCAAATCGGGCAAAGACGATTCAGCGCATCAATGATATTCTGACAGGACGCTCCAAAGAGCCACTTACGCCGTTGATTTCTGTGTCAACAGAGGAAACGCCCGTCCGTCTTATGACGGACTTCGCTGCGCTGTCTGCTCAAATCGAGCAGATGGCGCAGCCCTTTCCACTCCGACATGGCCGAGCGCGGAAGTATCCGGTATGGGATGGCAGCGCGGAAACACCGCTGAAATGGATCGACCAAAAGCGGTATGACAGTGCCTTGAAAAGCGGCTTTCCCACTGGCTTTTTTGAAAATTCTTATTTCGATCATGTTTGCTTCTCTGCTGTGCCGGATGAAATGACTTGCAGGGAATCGACCTTTGATGGCTGTCAATTTACGGCCTGCCGCATCCACTCCGCCTTTTTTGAGGACTGTACGGTGCGAGATACAGATTTTTCAAACTGCCGACTGTGCCTATGCCTGTTTGCTTATAGCAGTATCGCGCACACAAGATTTTTCGACTGTCAATTATGCCGACACGGTGGCTTTGCATTTTCACAGCTTAAAAATGTGTTGTTCCGGGATTGCAATATGGATGCCATCAATATCGGAAACTGCACACTGGATGGCTGCTCGTTTGCGCGTATGAGGGTAAAAAACATACACAGGCTGGAAACTTCGACCATCACTCAGGGCGGTGCGACACCGGAAGAATGTGAGCGCCTGCGGGTACAGACCTATCAATCCCTCGGCGTATCCATCCAGAAGCATAGGCTGCCACGCAATAAGGAACGATAAGGAGGCTGACCATCATATATAAACAAACCGACTTCCGAAGCGCCGCCCCATTGTGGGCGGCGCTCTCCTTACCTGTCCTCTGGCTGGCGGCAATAGCGGCCTATGCCTACGAGGATGACATGACTCTCTTTGCATGGATGTGGCGTTTCAGCGCTGCGCTGGAGCGCCCTTTTTCTGTCAGGTGGACACCACATACCATTAAATTTATGCTGGCGGCGCTGGTGGCCTATGGCGCTTCCATCGCTCTTTACTACTCGACCCGTGAGAACCGCAGGCCGGGAGAAGAACACGGCTCCGCCAAGTGGGGCAGCGCCAAGCGGCTGAACGCCAAGTACCGGGACAAAGACCCGCGCAACAACACCATCCTGACGCAGAATGTCCGCATGAGCCTGAACGGCAAAATGCACCGCCGCAATCTCCTTCAAATCGTGATCGGAGGCTCTGGTGCGGGCAAAACACGCTTTTTTGTGAAGCCGAATCTGATGGAGGCAAATTGCAGCTTCCTTGTGACTGACCCGAAGGGCGAAACGCTCCGGGCGGTAGCGCCGCTGCTCATCCAAAAGGGCTATGTCATTAAGGTGTTCGACCTGATCGACCCATCCCATTCAGACAGCTTCAACGCCCTCGCCTACATCAGGGACGACAAGGATGTGATGAAGCTGGTGAACAATTTCATCAAGAACACCACGCCCAAAGGCGCACAGCAAAATGATCCGTTCTGGGAACGCTCGGAAATTGCGCTGGACACGGCTCTCATCCTGTATCTGATCCACGAAGCACCGCCGGAGGAGCAGAATTTTGAAATGCTTATCTACATGATCGAAAACGGCGGGGCCAAAGAGGACGATGATGATTACCAGTCCCCGTTAGATTTGTTATTTGAAGCGTTGGAGGAAGAATATCCCGACCACATCGCCGTGCGGGAATATAAGATTTACAAACAGGCGGCAGGAAAAACCGCCAAGTCCATCTTAATCTCCGCAGCTGTGCGGCTGTCTGCCTTTATACTGCCGGAGATTCAAAACATCACCGCCAAGGATGATATGGAGCTTGAAAAAATGGGAGAGCGCAAGCAGGCCGTGTTTGCCATCATCCCAGACAATGACGGAACCTTTAATTACATCGTAGGTATGCTCTACACCTGCGCCTTTCAGAGTCTTTACTATCAGGCCGACAAGGTTCACCAAGGGGCGCTGCCTGTTCCCGTGCGGATGATGATGGACGAATTTTGCAATGTCTCCCTCCCGGATGATTTCGGCAAGCTGCAAGCCACCATGCGAAGCCGCAACATCATGTCTACCATTGTCCTGCAAAATATTTCCGCGTTGAAAGCCCTGTTCAAGGATGACTGGGAGGGACTGATCGGCAACGCGGATACGCTGCTGTACTTAGGCGGCAATGAGGTCAGCACCTTCAAATACATTTCTGAACTGCTGGGCAAGGAAACGCTGGATACCCGGACGCGCAGTGTATCCAAAGGGCACAGCGGCTCCAGCAGCGTGAACTACCAGCAGACCGGGCGGGAGCTGATGACCCCGGATGAGGTGCGGGCGCTGGACAATGACCACTGTATTCTATTCATCCGCGGCGAACTGCCGGTGATGGACAGAAAGTACGATATTTTGAAACATCCCGGCCTGAAGCTGACAGAGGATGGCGGCGCCGCGCCGTACATCCACCGTCCCGGCCTGACCTATGCACTGGAGGACTTGCCGCTGTCCACGGACAGCTGGGAGTCCATCGAAATTATTGAATGAATAAGGAGAATGACACCATGAAAAAGAACCGTATTCCGTCTAAAGCCGACCGCAGGACGAACCGGGCCGGACGCCGCTATGGGGCGCTCGTTTTGACCGTGCTGCCCTGACCTGTCCCGCTCTGGCCGCTGACGATCCGCTCGCCATTGTCGGAAACCTGTCCGACTTTATCTTTTCCATCATTAAAGCCTTGGGCGTTATCATCCTCGGCTGGGGCATCGTGCAGGTGGGTATGTCCATCCAGTCCCATGACGCCAGCCAGCGGACGCAGGGCTTTCTGTGCCTTTTCGGCGGCTTAATGATTGCCTTTGCCAAAGAAATTCTCACCGCCATTGGCGCGGTCTAACGGAAAAGGGGCAGGCCGTAGAGCCTGCCCCTCTTACTTCTCTGGAGAAATGGGGTGAAATCATTTGAATAACTGGATCGTCGGCAATCTGCAAGCGTCCTTTGATACATGGAACGAAAAACTGACAGAGATATGGAGCCTTGTCACTACCACGCCGCAAGCCTTTCGCGGCGGCGAGATTTGGAACACCATCGTCACCATCAATGACGGTCTGAAAGCCTTTGGTTATGGCTTGCTGGTGCTGTTTTTCGCTATGAGCGTGTTCCGCTCTGCCGCCAGCTTCCGCGACCTCCAGCGCCCGGAGTTTGCCCTGCGGCATTTTATCCGCTTCATAATCGCAAAGGTGGCCGTGGGAAGTGCCATGGAAATTATGACTGCTGTGTTCTCCGTGTGCGGCGGAGTGGTGCAGTCCATCATGGGATGTATTGGCGGCATGAGCGCCGCCAGCGTGACACTGCCGCAGGAAATTGCGGATGCCATCGAAGAAGTGGGCTTCTTTCAGTCTGTCCCCCTCTGGATGGTCACATTCTTGGGGAGCCTTTTTATTACGGTGCTGTCCTTCATTCTGATTATGACCGTCTATGGGCGCTTTTTCCGACTGTATATGTTTACGGCTCTGGCCCCGCTGCCGCTGGCCTCTTTCGCGGGGGAGGATACCTCGTTTATGGGAAAAGCCTTTCTAAAAAGCTATCTCGGTGTCTGCATGGAGGGCGCTATCGTGGTGCTGGCCTGCCTGATCTTCTCCGCCTTTGCCGCCAGCGGCGCGCCTATTGCGGATACCTCGCTACCCGTTGTCACGATGAGTTGGCAGTATGTGGCGCAGGTTATTTTCAATATGCTGATACTGGTGGCCCTTATCAAGGGTGCGGAACGCATCGCAAAGGAGATGTTCGGGCTATAAGGCAAGAAAACGGCGGGCCGAAGCCCGCCGTTTTCAGTCCTCATATTCCGGGATGGGTACGCCGTTGCACAGCTGAAAGCCGGTAATGGTGCGCCCCTCCGCATTGGCACGGTGCAGGTCATTCTTGATCTGTCGCTCGGCCAGCCGGAGCATCTGCCGTTCCTGTACCCACTCCACCACCGGGCGGAGCCAGCAGGACAGCGCCAGCAATCCGAAAAATGCCAGAACTCCGTAGAACACAAAGGGATGTGACGCCGCCCATTGGGGATAGATGCGGCCTACGCCCAGCCAGACCAGAATGGGCAGAAGTTGCAGGCGCAGGAGCAAGGCGAATACCAACCGGATCGCGAAGATAAACAGAACAAATGCGGCGAAAGCAAGAAGTACCTGTTGCAGGATCGTCATAGTAAAAACCTCCTTTATTTGGTACTTCTATTATCTCATACCTCAAAAATCGTGTCAAAAAATCGAAAAATAAATATTTTGGAGAGAAATGCGGCTCAATTTGAGACACATTTCGACAGGAGGCAGATATATGGAAATTAAGATACCAAAAGAAGTCCGGCAGCACAGCGAGACGATTTTCTTCGGCTTGTCTACTCGGCAGTTCATCTGTGCGGTGCTGGCCGTAGGCACCGCCATCGGCACATACTTTTTGACGAAAGGCGCTATTGGCAAAGAAACGGCCAGCTGGGTTTGTATCGTGGCAGCTGCGCCGCTGGCTGTGGCCGGCTTCTTTCGCTATAACGGCCTGACCTTTGAGCAGTTTGTGTGGGCTGTTATCAAGTCGCAGATTTTGTGCGCGGGGCCGAGGGGCTTCCGCTCTGAAAATCTGTACTGCAAAATTCTGAACGAGAAGGAGAAAAACATCTATGATTAAGACGCTAATTGCCGCTGACCGCAGTGAACGGGAGCGGTTCAGGATTCCCCGGAGCGTTCAGCAATCCATCCCCATTCAAAAGATCTATCGGGACGGCATCTGGCAGACCGGCGGCAAGTTCAGCCGCACATGGCGTTTTGCGGATATTAACTACGCGCTGGCCTCCCATGACGATCAGCGGGATATGTTCACTTCCTATTGCGGTGTGCTGAACAGCCTGCCCACGGACGCCACCACAAAAATCACTATCAACAACAGGCGGTTGAACGGCGCGGACTTTCGACGCAGTATCCTGATGCGGGAGCGTGGGGACGGTCTGGATGTGTACCGTCAGGAGTATAACCGTGTCCTGACCGATAAGGCCGCGGAAAGCAATGACCTCATTCAGGACAAGTACATCACGGTTTCAGTGGCTCGGAAGAACATTGAGGAGGCCCGTACCTTCTTCCACCGGGTAGACGCCGACCTTGGAAAGAATTTCGGACGCTTGGAGAGCGGCGCGAGGGCGCTGGATAATCAGGAACGGCTGCGTATCTTCCATGACTTCTTCCGGCCCGGCGAGGAAGAACACTTCCGCTTTGACCTGAGCGATGCCATGAAGAAAGGGCATGACTTCCGGGACTATATCTGCCCGGATGGGCTGTGCTTCAGGGCAGACCATTTTGAGATGAGCGGCAAGGTTGGCCGTGTCCTGTTCCTGCGGGACTATGCCAGCTACATTAAGGATGAAATGATCTCTAAGCTATCTGATTTTCCGCGAAACCTGATGCTGTCCATTGATATTCTCCCCATCCCCACCGATGAGGCCATCCGGGAGGTACAGAGCCGTATCCTCGGCATTGAAGCGGATATTGCACGGTGGCAGCAGCGCCAGAACAGCCGCAATAATTTTACCGCCAGCATCCCCTATGAGCTGGAGCAGCTGCGTGCGGAGACGAAGGAGTTTCTGGATGACCTGAGTACCCGCGACCAACGGATGATTTTTGCCAATGTCACCATCGTCCACATGGCCGACACGCTGGAGCAGCTGGACGCTGACACGGAAACGCTGCAAGCGATTGGGCTGGAGCAGGCTTGTCAGTTCTCCGTCCTCCGATACCAGCAGGAGGACGGTTTGAACACGGCCTTGCCCTATGGTCTGCGCCGCATCAAAACGACCCGTACCCTCACCACCGAGTCCACCGCTGTCCTAATGCCGTTCCGCGTCCAAGAGATTCAGGATGCGGGCGGCATTTATTACGGGGTCAACGCTGTGAGCAAAAACCTCTTGATCTGCAACCGAAAGAAGCTGTTGAACCCTCACGGCTTCGTGCTGGGTGTGTCGGGCAGCGGCAAGTCCTTTTCTATGAAGGAGGCCATCACCTTTATTGCCCTGTCCACCAATGACGATATTATTATGATCGACGCCGAGCGTGAGTATGGCGAACTGACGCGGGCGCTGCAAGGGTCGGTATTGGAAATTTCGCCATCCAGCCCGCACCATATCAATCCGCTGGATATTAACCGGGGCTATGGAGCCGGTGAGAACCCGGTGGCGATGAAGTCTGAACTGATGATGAGCATTTGCGAACAGCAGATGGGCGTCGGTCAGCTGGGGGCGTACCACAAGTCCATCATTGACCGCTGCACCGCCAATATCTATCACGATTTCATCAAGAGTGGCGGTGAAGGCCGGATACCGACCCTGCCGGACTGGCGCAACGAGGTCAAGCGTCAGCCGGAGCGTGAAGCGCAGGAATTGGCCCTTGCCTCTGAACTGTTCGTGGAGGGCAGCTTGAATATGTTCGCCCACGAAACCAATTTTGATATTGATAACCGTATCATTTGCTTTGACCTCTACGAGATGGGTGAGCAGCTGAAGCCCACGGCGCTGAATGTGGTGCTGGAGACGATTCAAAACCGCGTGGCGGCAAACCGGCTGGCCGGGCGGTACACATGGGTATTCGTGGACGAGGTGTATTTGTTCTTCAAATATTACTACTCCGCACAGTTCCTTTATAAGTGCTGGAAACGCTTTCGCAAGTACGCTGCGGCTATGACCGCAGCCACGCAGAATATCGAGGAGTGCCTGCACTCAGAAACGGCCCGCCTGATGCTGGCCAACAGCGAGTTTTTGATCCTGCTCAATCAGGCCGCCACTGACCGGGCGGAACTGGCAAAGCTGCTTCATATCTCAGAGACGCAGATGAGCCATGTGACGAATGTGGAGGCTGGCCACGGCCTTATGCGGATCGGCAGCTCCATCATCCCCTTTGTCAACGAGTTTCCCCGCGATGGCGCCCTCTACCGCCTGATGACCACGACGCCGGGGGACAAATGAGTGCTGTCGAAATTCGTCTCAAATTGAGACACATTAAGGGAGGGTACCAGATTGCCGAAATTTAAGGAGAAGCCTAAAATGGGCCAGCCCGAAAGCAAACGTGCCGCTATGCTTGATCCCCGCCACCGGGCTATGCTGCTGAAGGAGAAGTACCGCCAGCAGTTGGCGGAGCGGCAGGAACCGGAATCAGATAGCGCGGAAACGCAGGCTGTCGATGAAGTAGAGGGCGCGGCCAACTGGGCGGTGGACACGGTGCAGGATCGTGCAGCGCAGATGCCGAGGGCAAGGCAAAAGCCACCGATAAAGGAGAAATCGTCTGCGAGTATCCCGCGTGAGCGCAAAGCAAATGGGCAAACCGCCGCTTCGGGGAGAAATACCTCAAGATATATAACACCTGAAAATACAGTCCTCTCGGAGACTTCTTCCGCTGAAAAAGCAAGGCCACTGGATGAAAAGCAGCAGTTTGAAGCCCGTCGGCAGTTCGTAGTGGACAAGCAGAAAAACAAGCGGCTTTCGGAGCGGCTGGCCGTTCATTCTATGGAGGAGCCGCCTGCTTTCTATGACGCAGAATGGGAGCCGGTTTCGCCGTCAAAGGCGGATACGCTGAAGCACAGCGCTTTCAAAGAGAAGAAGCGTTTTGCCGTGAACGATCATAGTAGAAACAAGCCAGAAAAGCCGCTGCCTGCTCCAAAGGTTAAGCGTACATCCTTCAAAACTGCGGCAAAGCCTATATCAGCAGCGCAGAAAACCGCTTCGCAGCAACAGATCCACCAGACTGCGGTGCAGGCAAAAAAGACAGCCAGAACAGCGGTAGAGCTGTTCAAGCGGGCAGCTGGGATGCTCCGCCGTGCCGCTGCTGCCCTAATCTCTGCCTTGGCCGGTTTCGTTGGCGGCACGGTGGTTCTGGTGGCGCTGGTGGTCATTATCATCATCGCGGCTGTGGCAAGCACCCCCTTTGGGTTGTATTTTGCGGCAGAGCGTAACGCACCGAATACTGTGTCGGTAGCTGAGGCCGTGGCGCAGGTGAATATCGCCTACAACGCCAAACTGGAGGAGTTGCAGGCCGGGGACTATGACAGCATCGACATTCAAGGACAGGCCCCGGACTGGCCGGAGGTGCTGGCGGTCTTTGCAGCCAAAACCGCAGGCACGGATGATGGCGTGGATGTGGCCACGCTGGATGCTGACCGGGTAGCCCGTCTGACCGCTGTGTTCTGGGATATGACAGAGATCACCTCTTGGGTGGAGGCAATAGACCATCCCGGAAGTGGAGACGATGATGGCTGGACGGAGTACATTTTGCATATCACCATCACGCCGAAAACAACGGATGAAATGCGGACAGTCTACTCTTTTACCCGGTATCAGAATGAAGCCTTGGACGAGCTGTTGGCAGACCGGGCCACGCTGGCCTCACTGGCCTCCAGCCTGACGATCACCAATGCGGACGCAGTGCAAGTGCTCCAAAGCCTTCCGGCAGACCTCTCCCCGAAGCGCAAGACTGTGGTTCAGAACGCATTGACGCTCTACGGAAAAGTTTCGTACTTTTGGGGCGGAAAGAGCCTCGTGATCGGCTGGGATTCCCGCTGGGGCGAGCTGCGGCAGGTCACGGCGGCAGGCAGCTCCACCACCGGCACCTATCGGCCCTACGGCTTGGATTGCAGTGGATTTGTCGATTGGGTTTTTTACAATGCCACAGGCGGCGGCTACATCATCGGCCACGGCGGCGGAGCCACCATGCAGCACGCCTATTGTACCGATATTTCGTGGTCGGACGCACAGCCCGGTGATCTGGTATTTTACCCGGATAATTGCCATGTAGGTATCGTCTGCGGCAGAGCCGAGGACGGCAGCCTGCTGGTGATCCACTGCGCCAGCGGTGCGAACAATGTGGTCATTACCGGCATGAGCGGCTTTGTTTCTGTTGCACGACCAAACTATTACGGAGAATAACTGCTGTCGAAATTCGTCTCAAATTGAGACACATTATTTTAGGCCCACGCTGCCCATTTACCGGGGAGCGTGGGCCTGCTTTTTCACGCAAAAAAGATGGAAGCGGAGCAACAATGCTCCGCTTCCGCAGTTTAAGCATAAAGTTGAGTGTCTCACTCTTTCGAGCTGACAAGATAGACCTTCTTTGCTACTTGTATTTTAGCAAATTCTCTATGCTCTGTCAACGTCTATCTGCAAAATATTATATGCAGATTCAATCGCTTTGTTTCGCCCCTGCGGAAGAGAGTTCTTCCAGTTGGGCGGTCAGTTGGAGAATCCTCTGCTGTGCTGCTTCGAGATCGGTTTGCAGTTCTCCGATTTTCTGGTGTTGCTGACGAATTTCCGTGTCCTTCTGCTGCATTTGCGGCTCTGCAAAGAGATATGCCATCTTAATGCGAATACAGTCCAGCAAATTTATCCCGTCTGAAAACGTATCCTTGCCATGAATTGCATTCTGACGAGCAATTTCATCCTTGCTGACAATATAGCTTTTCACGTTGCAGCGCAGATTGCTGATAATGCGGTCCTTGTGTACGGACTTGACCTGGTGAAGATTGATGATGGTATCTTTGGGGAACACCGTGCCATCTTTTGGCGTTTTGATGATTGCTTCTTCTATGTCGGCAGAAAAGCTGTTGGGACTGTCATCCGAGGTGGTCGGAGCGACGATCACAGTGTTGGCGAAGTTATAGAGGACGATGGCCGGATGCGGGAAGGAGAGCTCGGTTTGAATATTGCCGCAGCCGAAGTCCACAAAGACCTTATCGCCCCACTTATAGCGGTAGGCTTTCTTTTTGCTTTTCGGTGCAAGGATACCGGCGGCATTATAGAAATCATTCCAGAGGATAAAGGGGATGGCCTGAACATTTTGGCAGGATTGTACCAACGCATCCGTGTCTGATAGCGTAGAGGCTAAGGCCGCTACACTCTCTGGGGTATCCGCACATTTCTTGTATTTTTCAGTAGCCAAAAGCTGCCGTAATAGTTGCTTATCAATAGGCATGATCTTCCTGTCCTTTATGTTCAATGCTTGGCTTCATTATATGAAATTTAGGTTGCCGTGTAAAGCTATTTGGCCTAATTGTCGATGATTGTAGAAAAATGTGTCTCGAATTGAGACGCATTTTTGCCCTTTCATTTGGCTTCCCAGTATGCTACAATACCCCTCGTGTGTGATTGGGGGTATCTATGACTTATACAGAGGAAGAAGCTGCTGTTCTCTGCGGCTTTATAGGCCGGTATCTTGACCGTGCCTCGGTTTGTGAGCCTGTCCGTGCTGGCTACTCCCGGCTGTGCAAAGGACTGGAACAGAACACTTTGACCCATCATGATTACCTATGGACGGAGCGGACACTACAATTTCTGATGCCCCAATGGTGGGTAGAGCGGGAAGATCACCGTGTATTGACATCGCTTTTGCTGAAAACACAAACACTGATTAGGACAACAAGATAATTTTAGATGGGGCGGATAGCTGTATAGCTGTCCGCCCGTTTCTTTTTTTGTAAAGCAATAGCGACCACCGGCCCAAATGCCAGCAGCCGCTATTTGAAAGATACAATATCATTCGGAGTACAGCCAATGATCTTACACAGCTTCTCCAAGGTAAGCATGGTGATGTTTCCGCCCTTTTTGAGGGAGTCGAGTGTGTGATTATCAATGCCGCCCTGCAAAAGCTGGTATTGTGTCACATTATTTCGCTTCATGGTTTCCCACAGCGGCCCGTAATCGACTATCTCCATCACCACATTTCCTGTCTGATAAAGAAATTATATGTGGTATTCTGAGAAAACCATATTGTGATTATACCCACAATACAGTAAAATGAGAGATAAGTCAGATACGGGACTTGGCGCATAAATCGTCGAAAAATGCGTCTCAGTTTGAGACGCATTAAAAGCTATTTCGATTTTATGATCCTGTCCGGGAATACGGAAGCGTTGATAAGGTCAGCGGGATCGACCTCCAGCGCATCGGCAATATCGAAGAACACATCCAGCGAGAAGCCGTGAGCCATGTTCGGCGCTTCAATCGTGCTGATAAGTGAGCGGCTGACACCGGCCTTCTCGGCCAGCTTCTCCTGTGACAGACCACGCATTTTACGGAGCGCCGCAATAGCGATCCCAAGCTGTACGAAACGGTCACGATTTTTGAAGGAAACTTCTTTGCTCATGCGGAGTCCTGCCTTTCTAATGATAAGCAAATTATACGGTTTCCCAAATCTCTTTTCTGTATGTATCAGAGCGCTATTGATTTAATTAGTGAGCAATATTATAGTATAGGAAAGCACATGATGGAATCGGTGAGTTATGAGATAGAGAGGGCGCAGTTATGGAGAACTATCGTTGTGCGATCATAGGCCAGCATCCTATGCGGTTTCCGTGGGGCTTTGACGAGGAAGATACCCAATGCCGCCGGATGAAGTTGGAACTGGCTCAGTGCATTATGGTACTGCGTCAATGCGGAGTGGTGGAATTTCAAGTTGCCTGTGACCCCGGCGTGGGATTGTACGCCGGGGAGATCGTCAATATCACGAAGCAAAATGACGAGGCCATGCGCCTTGTTTGCGTAACTCCTTTTGAAGAACAGGCTACCAAGTGGACACCGCAGCTGCGGGAACGCTATTTTGATATGTTGGCGGACTGCACTGACCTTTCCTGTATTGATTATCAGGAGAAGCCCAACGCGCAGTTTTTAGCATATCAACGGATCATCAAGCAGTCTGATATGCTGATGGCCGTATATAACCCTGAACTTGCCGGTGGCAGCGCAGAGGATAAGGCTATGGCCTATGCTCTTGCATTGGGGAAGCCAACCCTGCTGATCCACCCTAATACATGGAAAAAGAAATGGCTGAATGTTGTAAAACATGAAGGCGAGTAGCATATTCAAAAATTTTATCCATCCTCATACTTTAGAACGATTTACATTTTGCGAAGTTGCGGATATAATTATTATGAATCAGTATGAAGCGAAAGACTTATGATGAGGGGCGCGCCCCTCATCCCGTGGGTACCCACGGGATGATATCTTTCTGCAAACCTGTAGACTTTGCCCGCTATGGTCAGGCTGGCATGAATAAAATTTGACCACCATGCAAAGGAGAACATCTATGAAAAAACGAATTTTGAGCTGTTTCATGGCGCTGTCCCTGTGCCTGACCCTGCTGCCCACAGCGGCCCTGGCGACAGAGAACACCACCGAGCCAAGCACCCAGCTGACCGAACCCACCTCCGTCCCCGAGGAGCCGGAGGAGCCAGAGACCCCGGACCAGCCGGAGGAGACGAAGACCCCCGACCCGTCGGAGGACCCTCCCCAGGACGAGGAACCCCCTGCGGCAGAGGAGGTCGCCCCGGTCGGGGCGATGTTATACACGGCTGATTCGACGCATACGCACTATCTGTGCGGCGGTGACACCTGCAATAAAGTGGGACATGACGACGAGGGGAACAAGAAGGTCACCTTCCAACCGTGGGACGGGAGAAGCACCAACGGCACATTCTATTTGACCGATGATTGTATTTTGACCCGCACGATCACTGTGCCACAAGACAGCAGCCTGACCCTCTGCCTGAACGGCCACAGCATTACGCTGGGTAGTCAGGCGCATAATGTTGATTCAGGTAGCTATGATGTCTTCTTGGTCCAGCGGCGCGCGACCTTCACCCTCTGCGATTGCAAGGGTGCGAACGGTAACTATGGCACGATCGGACACTACAACCCTACAGAGAACCAAGGCCCCGGCGTAAACGTCAGCGGTACATTCAATATGTACGGCGGCAAGATTTTTCAGAACCAGGTCAAATTTTATGATGGAAACCCCAGAGGCTACGGCGGCGGTGTGCTGGTTTCCCGCACAGGCACCTTTAATATGTTCGGCGGCGAGATCACCGGGAACACGGCAAAGTCCGGCGGCGGCGTGTATGTAGATGGCATGTTCAGCATGAGCGGCGGCACCATCTACGACAACGCCGGAGAACGCGGCGGCGGTGTGTATGTCACTCCCAACGGCGTGTTCAACATGAGCGGCAGCGCGGCTATCACCGGCAACACCGGAACCTACGGCGGCGTGTATGTAGAAGGCACGTTCAGCATGAGCGGCGGCACCATCTGCGGCAACACCGAAAGCTCCGGCGGCGGCGTGTATGTCGACTACAGCGGCGCGTTCAACATGAGTGGCAGCGCGGCTATCACCGGCAACACCGTAACCGGAAACGGCGGCGGCGTGTATGTACGCGGTACCGCTAAAAAGATGAACGTTTCCGGCGATGTAAAGATCGAGAACAACTGGAAAGGCGGCACCCTGAATGCCGACACCGGCCTGTATGGAAAGGGCGACAACGGCAGCGCCAACAACCTTTATCTGGACACAGGTAAAATTGTCACCATCGACGATTCAGACGGTCTGAGCAGCAACGCCCGTATCAGCATCACCACGGTTGACAAACCCCAAAACGGTAAGAATGTCCAAATCGCCTCCGGCGCGAAGGATGGTGTGGATTATACGCAAATCTTCACCCCGGACGAGGCGGACAAGGGCTACACGGTCTCCCGAACGGTCTTCGATGATCTCAACCTCCACCAGCATAGCTGGAAGTACACGAATGACGGCGCGGATACCATCAAGGCCACTTGCACAGACCCGACCTGCTCCAGCCCGAACGGCGGCAGCGTGACCATCAAGGCCCCCGATGAAAGCACTTTGACCTATACCGGCCAAGGACATCCCGCCACGTTTGATGGTCAGTTCACCACTGGTGCTTCGGCTTCTGAGATTACCTATACACAAACCAAACCGACGCAGCAGCTGGAAGCCGGTGCCACGCCCACCAACGCGGGCACCTACACCGCCAGCATCATCGTGGGCGGAGCCACCGCCAGCGTGGAGTATACCATCGAAAAGGCTACGCCGTGCGTTAAGAGTTGGATGGGATACCCGCGCGGATGGACGTTTACGGAAAATGCCCCGATCGCCGATCCGACGGAGCTGTTGATTGCAAACGGTACATTCAAGGATGTTACACGGTTCGAATGGTACAATGCCACGAAAAATGCCGATAATTATACCGAAGGAGCAAAGCTGGACGGCAATCCAACGGATGCGGGCGACTACATAATCAAGGCTGTATTTGAGGAAAGCAATAACGTCTATGCGGCTGTCGATGCGCTTGGACTGACCATCAGAAAGGCTCAGCACCCCAACAGCGGCGTCAGCATTGTGGTACCGCTGACCGTGTATCCGGCATCGGGAGAGTACATATATGATGTGGATATTGCCAAGGCGCTGAACAATATTCCGCATGGCGGCGGCTTAGAGCCGAATAGGGCAAATGGCGGCATCTCTACAAACTTGGAGCTTGTAAAATCGACCAAATGGGAGAACGGCAAGCTGCGCGTTACCATGAGGTCGTTGGCGAACATCACGGGAACAACGCTGGGAAGCATCACGGTCAATCTGACCAGCAAGAACTATACGGTTGTTCCGGTGGTTGTGAACATTACGCTCCAGCCCAAGCAGGAAGTGCAGGATATTCCCGTCAGCATGGACAACTGGACCTACGGAGAGAACGCAAAAACGCCACAGTACCCTGTGATAGCGGGTGCAGAGGCAACGGTCACCTATGCCGCTCAGGGCAGCAGCGATTTCAGCACAACCGTTCCCACCGACGCGGGCAACTACACCGTGAAGGTGCAGTATGAGACTGCCATCGTGATCCACACCGGCACGGCGAATTTTACCATCGCACCCAAGACGCTGACGAAGGATGATCTGATCTATTCCGGCCCGATCACCAAGGTCTATGACACCAATACCAATGCCCCCAGCGGCCTCACCGTTTCTGTGAAGCCCGATTCTCTGGTGGGCAGCGATACCCTCACTGTCAGCGGCACGCTGACATACAACAGCGCCAATGTCAATGAGGCAAAGCAAATTATCTTTACCCCCACTGCCATCACCACCGGCAACTATGCGTTGGCAGGCACCGAGGTGCTGACGATCACCGGGGCCACCATCACCAAGGCTGCACAGGCTCCGCTGACCGTGACCTCTACCTCTGCAACCTACGGTGAAGATCTGGCGCTGACGGTCTCCGGCGGAACCGGCAACGGCGCGGTGACCTACACCGTGACGAACGGCACCGGCGAGGCGACGATCGTTGACGGCAGCAAGCTGCATCCCACGAAGGCGGGTACGGTGTCCGTCACCGCGACCAAGTCCGGCGGCGATAACTATGAGGACGTTACCAGCGCCGCAAAGGAAATCACCATCGGTCGGGCGGACTATAACGGACCGGCGTCCAAGACCGTAAACATCGTCAAGGGCCGCAGCACTGCGCAGACCGGCACCCTGACGGCAGCCGATTTCTTCCCGGAAGGGCAGATGCCTGACGGGGCGAAGATCACGGATGCGGTTCCAGATTCTATCCACAGCAATATGATGAGCACCGCAGGTGCGGGTGCTTCCGGCGATTTCATCTACGCCAGCAAGATGAACATCACGGCTGCATCGAATGAGAACTGGACCATCACCATCAGCAGCAAGAACTATACGGACATCACCGCCACGCTGACCTTCCATCCCACAGATAAGCTGGTTCAAGACGGCTTCAAGTTTGAGAACGGCAGCGTGACCAAGACCTACGGCGACGCGGACTTCACCCTCACCACTACCGGTAAGGCCGAGGGCAGCACCGTGACCTACGAGAGCAGTAAGCCTGAGGTTGCCACCGTGGACAGCACCGGCAAGGTCACGGCCATCTCCAAGGGCACCATCAACATCGTTGTCACGGATGGCAGCAAGAAGGGCGTGTGCATCGTGCGCTGCAATGTCAGCGGCACAGACGCTCC
>ERZ1026901.397-NODE-397-length-36571-cov-40.582293_pt1 | contig 36571 bp, 30 predicted proteins | sample MGYA00380179_ERZ1026901 | MGnify/ENA primary metagenome ERZ1026901 (study PRJEB33269, sample SAMEA4719815) | human gut metagenome | biome: human-associated habitat; feature: organic feature; material: feces | place: Cameroon | collected 2013-10 ... | reverse complement strand
TAATCCTTATCTATTGTTTCCTTCAAGTCGTGACTGGCAGCGGATGTTAATAAATAAAATGCCCGGAAGTGTAACCAGGTGGAGTCCACTACGGTTACGCACTTGCCATTTAATTCTTAAGGCATTTGATACACACGGAATAAAACTTGGAAAGGCGTTCCAGTGAATGTGAAAGAGGCGTTGGTAATTCTTAAGGGGCAAAATTCTGCGTTGGGTTTTCAAAATTTGACTGTCTGAGGCGTATGCCGAGTTTCAAATTTTGAAAGCCTGCTTTTAGCAGAATTTTGCCCCTTTAGAATTGACCCGCCGATGGAACCTGAGCAGGAACGCCTTTCCACGCTTTATTTCGGTTCGGGTATCCACAGCCTTCCTGAATTAAATCCCAAGAAAAATTATTTGAATTCCCCCTCCGCCATAGCTTTAATCGAAGATGCATACTCAGATGGCGTCATCCCGGCTACTTTTTTGAACTGTCTGGAAAAATAATGGATGGAGGTATATCCAAGATGTTCTGCAACCTGAGTAAAATTTAATTGTTTGGTACGTATTAATTCTTTTGCAGCATTGATCTTCAGCATTGAAAAATATTCAATGATTCCAAGATCACAATGTTCTTTGAAAATCTTCTGGAGCTGTGAACGTCCAATCAGATTGTCTTTGCAGATCTGATCGATGGTAACATGCGTATTCAGATGGCTTTCCAGGTAGTCGGTAACACGATTGAAAACTTCGGCATCGATTTTACTTTTTGTAGCTTTTGGGGCATCTACTTTTGAAAGCTTTTTCTGAAGCACGACAGGATTGGAATAGCGGCGGATCAGGTGGATCAGAAAATGTTCCAGATAGAGTCTGATCATCTGCTGAGATCCAAATATATTAGAATCTTTTAAAGGCATATTCTGTAGATAAGGATCATCCAGTCTGCAGTCAAAACAGCGTCTGGCCTCTATTATAACGTCGGCAAGCAGATTACGCTCTGTTTCATCAATCCGCAAGATTCTGTCATTGAAAAAGTACATGGCATCATCATGGCATTCAAAAGAAATAACAACCAGATTGGGTGCAATATTGCCGGTCGCTTTAACATTATGAAATTCATTGGGCTTGTGAAAAACAAGATCTCCTTTTTTTAATATCGTATGCGTTTTTCCTCTGGTTACATCAACTTCACCTTTGTCGACACAGACAAACTCCCAGAAGTTGTGAGATTCTCCTTCAAAGCTGAAATCACTCATATATTCAAAATAATGAATACTGAAGATTCGTCCTAAAGTGATAGAATTATGTAAATCCACTCCGTAGTATGCCATGCTTAATCTCCTTTGTGTATATGTTTTACAGTATATTTTACAAATAAAGACGAGTCTGCGAAAATAATACTTTGTAAAATCTATACAATATGATACAATAAATTTGTTCAAAAATCAAACGACTAATGCAGATAGTGCAAATTTAGAGTTCTATAAGACAAAGATTTTTGTGCAAATTTGTATTAGAATAGATTTAACAACAAACGATACGAAATAGGAGGAAACGTGTTATGAAAAAGAAAATTGTGAGCGCACTTCTGTGCGTGGCAATGGCAGCTTCACTGGTTGTAGGATGCGGAAGCAAATCAGGTTCAGACAGTGGAAGCAGCAAAGGTGGGGACAAACTTGTATACTGGGCTATGTGGAGTGAGGATGAACCACAGGCAAAGGTTATCAAGGAAGCTATCAGCAAGTATGAAAAAGATACTGGTGTTAAGGTTGATGTACAGTTCAAGGGACGTACCGGACAGAGAGAGGGACTTGAGCCGGCTTTGAGCGCAAAACAGCAGATTGATTTGTTTGATGAAGATGTTAACCGTGTAAACGGAAGTTGGGGAAAATACTTATTAGATCTGGAAGATATGGCTAAGGATTATGAATCTGAGCACGGCAATGAGACATTGTTCAAGATTGCACGTAACGCATATGGTCAGACACACGATGGAGATGATGCATTACACAGCATTCCATATCAGCCATCTATCTTTGGTTTCTTCTACAATAAGACATTATTTACAAAAGCAGGAATCGAATCCGTACCAACTACATGGGAAGAATTAGATGCAGCTTGTGCAAAATTAAAAGAAGCAGGAATCACACCAATTACAGCAGATGATGCTTATCTGACATCATTCATCGGATATCATTTTGCAAGATATATCGGACAGGATGGAGTAAAATCTCTGGTAATGGGAAAAGAATACAATGGCGAATCTGTAACATGGGATGATGAAAAAGTTAAAGCAGCAGCAGAAAGTTTTGCTGATTTCGCTAAGAAAGGTTATTTCTCAAAAAATATCGCAACAAACAAATATCCAGCAGGACAGAATCAGGAATTTGCTCCTGGTGATGCAGCAATCGTTATCTGTGGATCATGGCTTCCAAATGAAGCAAAAGATTCTGTAGCAGATGATCTTGAATGGGGTTACTTCAATTATCCATCAGTTCCAGACGGAAAAGATGATAATACAGCTAACAACATTGCAAACCAGGTACTTGCAATTAACAAGGATTCTAAGATGGCAGATGAAGCATTCCAGCTTATCGAGTACATTACAACAGGTGAGTACGATAAGAAGATGACAGAAGATGCTCTTTGTATCCCAACTGACAAAGCAAATTCAGATGCATGGCCGACAGAACTCGCAGGAGTAAAAGAAGCATTCGATGCAACAACAACTTTCTATGACTGGGCAGCAGGTGTAGAAAGCAACAATGATATCACACCTGTGCTTCAGGAAAACACACAGAAACTTGCTTCAGGTAAACTGGACGCAGCAGGATTCATCAAAGCAATGAAAGAAGCAGCAGGACAATAAAAGCAGACAGTAAAGAAAAGAGACTAGATAGTGATCAATATGGTGGCAGGGCGGTTACTACGCGGCCACCATATTTTAGTAAAAGGAGGCATATACGTGAAGAAGAATAAAAAAATGATCGTTGGGTTTCTTGCCCCGGCAGTAATCATCTTCCTCATAGTATTCCTGTATCCGATTATCAGAACCATTATGATGAGTATGTATAAGATCGAGTCAGTAACGGATACAATGGAATGGTGGACATTTGTTGGATTGGGCAACTACCAGAAGTTGTTTACGACAGCGATCTTTAAAACAGCAATGATGAACATTTTGAAAATATGGGCATTGGGTGGAATCATCGTATTATCGGTGTCCCTGTTATTCGGAGTAATCCTGACAAGTGGAATACGCGGAAAGAAATTCTTCCGTGCAATCATCTATCTTCCGAATATCGTAAGTGCGGTAGCACTTGCAACCATGTGGCTGCAGTATGTATACAGTTCTAAATTCGGACTTTTAAAGGGTGTTTTGGATTCGCTTGGATTACACAAACTTGCAAAAACTCCATGGCTGGATTCCGATCACAAGTTCTGGGCATTGCTTTTTGCATACTGCTTCGGAATGATTGGATATCATATGTTGATCTGGATGAGCGGAATCGAAAGAATCAGCCCGGATCTTTTTGAAGCGGCAACAATTGACGGTGCGAATAAACCGCAGCAGTTCCGCTATATGACAGTGCCTCTTTTAAAAGGTGTATTTAAAACAAATATTACAATGTGGACAGTAAGTACAGCAGCATTCTTTGTATGGTCGCAATTGTTCTCAACGGTTACGGCAGATAAGGCAACAATCGTACCGGTACAGTATATGTATATGCATACATTTGGCGCAGGTAATGCGGTGACAGAGAGAAATGCAGGATATGGAGCTGCAATCGGTATTATTCTGTGCGTATGTGTAGTGATCGTATTCTCAATCTGTAACAAATTGATCAAAGATGATGACCTTGAATTTTAGAAAGGAGGAGCAGTTATGGAAAAAGAAAAAAAAGTAAGACAGAAAATTAACTGGAAAAAAGAAATGAAACTGGCTCCTGGATATATCGTGATCATCTTGTGGGTTATCTTTACATTTATGCTGCTTGGATGGATTCTTGCAGCGAGTCTTTCAACAACAACTGACATTTTCGCAGGAAAAGCATTAAAGTTCCCTACAGGACTGCATTTTGAAAATTATATACAGGCATGGGGATCTGGTGGTGTGGCAACGTTCTTTATGAACTCAATGTTATATTCCCTGATATCATGTTTTCTGCTGATCCTGATCTGTGCGCCGGCAGCATATGTACTGGCGAGATTCACATTTTTGGGAAATAAAATCATTCAGACAAGTTTTGTATCGGCAATGGGAATTCCGATCACCATGATCGTGCTTCCGTTGTTTAGTATCGTTGCCAATCTTGGAATCTTGAACAGTGTATTTGCCAGCAAAGTAACATTGATCTTTCTGTATATTGGAATCAACATTCCATATACAACAATTTTTCTGCTGACATTCTTCTCGAACCTGTCTCGAACATATGAAGAGGCCGCTGCAATTGATGGCTGCCCTCCAACGAAGACATTCTGGAAGATTATGTTCCCGATGGCTCAGTCGGGAATCGTCACAGTTACGATTTTCAATTTTATCAATATTTGGAATGAATATTTCCTGTCATTGATCTTTGCAAACAACGATACATTACGGCCGGTAGCGGTTGGATTGTACGGAATGCTCCAGTCTATGCAGTACACAGGCAATTGGGCAGGAATGTTTGCAGCAGTTGTTATTGTATTCCTGCCGACCTTTATTCTGTATCTCTTCTTATCAGAGAAGATTATAGGTGGAGTAACAGGAGGAATCAAGGGATAGAGCGAACCTTGAAATAGAAGGGTGGTGAAGCTGTTATACCATGTAAGGAGGTAATCATGGTTGACAGCTTCATTTTTATATGAAGTGAAGAAAGGAAAAATTATGTCAGAATTAAGATTTGAATGGAAAAATATGCTTGCAGCAGATTTGGGAGAAGAGTCATGTGTACCAGATCTTCTTGGAGAACGGATTCTGCAGAATTCGTTAAAGTTCTATTTGGACGAAACAGATGAAATTTATGAAGGATATGGGAAAGTAGCGGATTCTTATCCATACCGTCAGAGGAATAATTACACAAGACAACTGAAAGAAAAGCAAATTCGTACGGCAGTATTGGAAAATGATCGGATCAAGGCGGTATTTCTTCCGGATTATGGTGGAAGATTATGGGAACTTTGGGATAAAAATGAAAACAGGAATCTGCTTTATACGAATGATGTATTACAATTCAGTAATCTGGCGGTACGAAATGCCTGGTTTTCGGGAGGTGTGGAATGGAATCTTGGCATTATAGGACATCAGCCGTATACGACAGAACCATTATATGTTGCGAAGACACATACCGATGAAGGAGAACCGGTATTGAGAATGTATGAGTATGAAAGAATCAGAGGGGTAACATGGCAGATGGATTTTTGGCTGGATGATGATTGTTCATATTTGAAATGTAGAATGAGAATAGTGAATGAAAGTACGGAAGTGATTCCGATGTATTGGTGGAGCAATATGGCAGTTCCAGAGTATGAACAGGGACACATAACGGTTCCAGCATCAGAAGCATATGCAGGAACGGGTGTTGAATGTCGTAAAGTATCTTTGCCGGAAGTGGAGGGTGTGGATGTTTCGGATTATCAGAAAATCCCGCGGAGTATTGATTATTTCTTTAATATCCCTGAAAACGAACCGAAATATATTGTAAATGTGGATAAAAACGGAAAAGGACTTTTACAGTTTTCGACAGGAAGACTGAAAGGAAGAAAACTGTTTTCATGGGGAAGTAATGCAGCATCTGATCATTGGCAGGAGTTTTTAACAAAAGATGCAGGACGCTATGTGGAAATCCAGGCGGGACTTGGAAAGACACAGTATGGATGTATTCCGATGGCACCACATACTGCGTGGGAATGGATGGAATGTTACGGACCGGCATATTCAGAAGAACTGACCGCAGAGGTATATGATAAATCATTTGAAGAAAGAAGAAGATATATAACAGAATATCTGCAAAAAACGCAGCTGATCGGGAAACTGGAAGAAGAATTGAAGAAAACAAAAAAGATGGCATTAACAGAGGCAGAACTGATTACTCCGGGAAGTGGTTATGGTGTATTTCGCAAAGAGTACGCAAGAACAGGTCATTTGAAATTTGTAAAGAAAACGGAAAGTATGGAAAAGTGGGAACATTTTTTTGAGACAGGAGAGCTTCATTGTCCGGACCCAGAGACAGAACCGGATGCATTCTGGAGTGGAGAAGAATTTCTGGCTTATCTGAAACAGACGACGCTGAAACCATTAGCACCGAATTATGAAAACTGGTATGCATATTATCATCTTGGGATTCTTGAATTCCGAAAAGGAAATGATAAAATTGCAAAAGAAATGTATGAGACATCGTTGAAACTTCAGGAAAATGCATGGGCACTGCATGGCCTGACGTGTTTATATATTCATGAAGGAAATAAAAATCTTGCAGCATTGTATGTACAAAGAGGAATGGAACTTAAGAGACACTGTCTGTCATATCAGAAAGAAGGACTTAAAATTCTGAGTCAATGCGAAGCATATATGGCAATTTTACAGCAGTATGCGGTTATGGATGAAAATATGAAATCTATCGGGCGGGTGCAATATTATTATGCATTGGGGCTTGTGAAGACAGGAAGGCTTGAAGAAGCGGATAAATTGCTGAACAGTGAAGAAGGAATTGTGGTTGATGATGTAAGAGAAGGAGAAGACAGCATTCAGGATCTCTGGGAGATCCTGAATCAGGAGTTATATGGAGGAAAGCAGACACTTCCTTACCGCTATGAATTTCATGCAAATTAAATAACAGTCATAGAAGACGATTAGTTTGCGTTTCCTTCTGCTCCATGGCAGCTTACGTATTCGCAAGAATCGAATTCACGTTTAAAGTGAAATTCGCATGAAATAATTTCCAGAAATTCTGACAGATATAGGGATCCTCATTACGAACCATTTTCAGTGTCACATAGGAAAGATTTTTGCGATGAACTCCATAATAGGGTTATTGGGATTGAAAAAACGATTCATAAATATTATATATATAGGATGTGAAAGATATGTTATAATTTTACATATGATGTCAAACAGGCAGATTATTTCTTATGATGATGCGCATGCGGCTATTGTGGTGCATGCACAGAATCAGAAAATGGCAGAAAAATTCATCAGCTATCTGGAACAATTAAACCACATAAATAATGCAAATTAAGAAAATAATAGGACAAAGATTTCTGGAAATAGTTATACTACAATGAATCTAGAAACGAAAGATCCTAAAGACATGGAGGTAATTATAATGAATAAACCAGTATTAGTGATCATGGCAGCAGGAATGGGAAGCAGATACGGAGGTCTGAAGCAGTTAGATCCTGTAGACAATGACGGACATATTATCATGGATTTTTCCATGTATGATGCAAAGAGAGCCGGCTTTGAGAAGGTCGTATTCATAATCAAACACGAGATCGAAGAAGAGTTCAAAGAGCATGTGGGAAAACGTATGGAAAAATACATGGACGTAGCATATGCTTATCAGAATATCGACAACATTCCGGAAGGTTATGAAGTACCGGAAGGACGTGTAAAACCTTGGGGAACAGCACATGCTGTATATAGCTGTATGGATGAGATTGACGGACCGTTCGCAGTGATCAATGCAGATGATTATTATGGAGTAGAAGCATTTAAGCTTATCTATGATTATCTGTCTACACATGCAGATGATGATAAGTACAGATATACAATGGTTGGATATCATCTTGCCAATACGGTAACGGACAACGGATATGTATCCAGAGGCGTATGTGAGACGAATGAGAACGGAGAGCTGGTATCCGTAACAGAACGTACCAGAATCGAAAAGTACAACGGCGGTGTTGCATACACAGAAGACGACGGTAATACATGGGTACAGGTACCGGATGATACAACGGTATCTATGAACATGTGGGGATTTACAAAGAGCATCTTAGAAGAGATCAAAGCAGGATTCCCGGCATTTCTTGATAAAGGACTGCAGGAGAATCCTATGAAATGCGAGTATTTCCTGCCAACTGTAGTAAGTAATCTTCTTGCGGAAGACAAAGCAACAGTATCGGTATTGAAATCCGCAGATAAATGGTATGGAGTAACTTATAAAGAAGATAAACCGGTTGTGGTTGCAGCCATTCAGAGAATGAAAGACGAAGGACTGTACCCGCAGCATCTTTGGGAGGGAAAATAAATGAATCCTGTAACACGGGAACAAAGAGATGAAGCGATTGCACATTTTAGATATGAAGGAACATTAGTAAAGGACTGTCCATACGGAAGCGGACACATCAATGATACATTTCTTCTGGTATTCGAGATTGCCGAGATGGGAAGGATCAAAGTCATTCTTCAGAGAATGAATTCTACGGCATTTCCAAAACCGGTAGAAGTCATGGAGAATATCACAGGAGTGACATCATTTCTGAAAAAGAAGATTATAGAAAATGGCGGAGATCCGGAACGTGAGACATTGAATGTGATCCCGGCGATTGATGGGAAACCATATTACATAGATTCTACGGGAGATTACTGGAGATCTTATAAATTTATTACCGATGCAAGTACCTATGATCTGGTAGAGAAGCCGGAGCAGTTTTATGAAAGTGCGGTGGCATTCGGCAATTTCCAGAGCCTGCTATCTGACTATCCGGCGGAGACACTGCATGAGACGATAGAAAAGTTCCATGATACGAGGAACCGGTTTGCGCTGTTTAAGAAAGCAGTGGAAGAAGATGTTATGGGAAGAGCAGCTTCTGTAGAGAAAGAAATCCAGTTCGTTCTTGAAAGAGAAGAGATTGCTAATTGTTTTGCAGAAATGCTGGACAGGCATGAGCTTCCACTTCGTGTTACACACAATGATACAAAATTGAATAATGTTATGCTGGACGATAGGACCGGGAAAGGAATCTGTGTGATCGATCTGGACACAGTTATGCCGGGGCTTGCGATGAATGATTTCGGGGATTCCATCCGTTTCGGTGCAAGTACGGCACTGGAGGATGAGACAGACCTTACGAAAGTCTCCTGCAGTATGGAATTGTTCGAATTGTATACAAAAGGATTTTTAAAAGGATGTGCCGGAAAGCTGACATCTAAGGAGATTGAGCTGATGCCGATGGGCGCAAAGACGATGACATTTGAATGTGGTATGCGCTTTCTTACGGATTATCTGCAAGGAGATAAATATTTCAGGATACACAGAGAAGGCCAGAATCTTGACAGATGTCGTACTCAGTTCAAGCTTGTTGAAGATATGGAAGAAAAGTGGTATACTATGAACGAAATCGTGAAAAAGTATAGTAACAACTAGGAGGTACTATTGTGGCTAAGAAAATATTAATTACCGGAGGAGCCGGTTATATCGGAAGTCATACGGCATTGGAACTTTTGAATGAAGGATATGAAGTGGTTGTATACGACAATCTTTGTAATTCATCAAAAGAATCTTTAAAAAGGGTAGAAGAGCTTACTGGAAAACACATTACATTCTATGAAGGAGATGTAATGGACGAAGTTGCTTTAAAAGAAATGTTTGAAAAAGAAAACGTAGATGCAGTAATCCACTGTGCAGCACTGAAAGCAGTCGGAGAATCCGTACAGAAGCCATTAGAGTATTACCGCAATAATATAACAGGAACACTGACACTGATGGATGTTATGAAACAGACCGGTGTTAAGAATATTGTATTCAGTTCTTCTGCAACTGTATACGGAAGTCCGGAAGAGATGCCGATCACAGAGGAGTGTCCGAAGGGACAGTGCACGAATCCTTATGGATGGACAAAGTCTATGATGGAACAGATCATGACAGATGTACAGAAGGCAAATCCGGATATGAATGTCATCCTGCTTCGTTATTTCAACCCTGTCGGAGCGCATGAAAGCGGACGTATCGGAGAAGATCCAAAGGGAATTCCGAATAATCTGATGCCATACATTTCACAGGTGGCAGTAGGAAAGCTTGAAAAACTGGGTGTGTTCGGGGATGATTATGATACACCGGATGGAACAGGAGTCCGTGATTACATTCATGTAGTGGACCTTGCAAAAGGACATGTGAAAGCAATTGATTATATCTTCAGCAATCCTGGACTTGACGTGATCAATCTTGGCACAGGTGTGGGATATTCCGTGCTTGATATGGTAAAAGCATTTGGAAAAGCATGCGGTAAGGAGATTCCTTACGAGATCAAGCCGAGAAGAGCAGGAGATATCGCAATGTGTTATGCAGATCCTGCAAAAGCAGCGAAAGTTCTTGGATGGAAAGCAGAAAAAGGCCTGGACGAGATGTGCGCAGACACATGGAGATGGCAGTCACAGAATCCTAACGGATATGAGGCATAAATGAAAAACGAACTTAAGAAATAAAAATATAGACAGATGGGGAACACTTAACAGAACGTTAAGATTTCCCATCTTTCTTTTTATGATAAGAAATGGTATAATCATCACGTATGTAAAGTGTAGTGTGAGATGTCATTGGTATTTTGTATTGCAAAAGTAGTGAGTAAGACTCACGAACAGAGGCGAGAATCATGGAAAAAAAGAATGAAAATGGAAAGGTGCAGCTGAAAGGCCAGTTGAAGCTTTATATTCAGTGGCCGGCAATCATGTCATTGCTCTTGATCGCAATGGATCTGTGGGTGTATAAGATGGATCACAGGGCGGGAATCCTGATGGCCGTATTCGTGCTGATATATATCATCATGGTAGGCGGACTGTATTTTTACAGTAAGAATATCATCATGAAGGATCTCGTGGAATTTGCTGCACAGTATGGGATTGTCCAGAATACGCTGCTGAGGGAACTGTCGATTCCCTATGCAATCCTGTTAGATGATGGGAAAGCAGTCTGGATGAATGACGAATTCGAAGCAATTCTGGGCGGAAAGCCAAAAGGAGAAGCTTACATCAGTAAATACATTCCGGAATTGAACCGGAGTATATTTCCAAAAGAGGATCAGCAGAAGGTCACGATGGAAGTATATTATGATGATAAGGAATATCAGGCAGAGCTGCGCAGGGTATCGGTAGAGGGATTCAGCGATACGGAGCAGCTTATGGAATTGCCGAAGGAGAAGGAATATTTCATTGCAGTATATCTTCAGGATGTTACAGAACTGAACCGTACGATCAGGGAAAATGAAGAACAGAGAATGGTTGCAGGTCTGGTATACATCGATAATTACGATGAAGTGATCGACAGTGTGGAAGAGGTCAGACAGTCACTTCTGATGGCTTTGGTAGACCGTAAGATCAATCAGTATATTGCAAAAGTTGACGGAATCGTCAAGAAGCTGGAGAATGATAAGTATTTCATTATTATCCGAAAGTCTTATTTTAAACAGCTGGAAGAAGACAAGTTCTCCCTGCTGGATGATGTAAAGTCCGTAAATATCGGAAATGGGATTCCGGCAACACTTAGTATCGGTCTGGGACTGAGTTCCGATTCTTATGCACAGAGTTATAACTATGCGCGTGTAGCGATTGACCTCGCACTTGCAAGAGGCGGCGACCAGGCGGTGATCAAGGACTGTCACGGTGTTACCTATTATGGCGGAAAGCGAGAACAGACAGCGAAGAATACCCGTGTAAAGGCGCGTGTAAAAGCCGAGGCACTGCGTGAATTTATCACAGTCAAAGATAAGATATTCGTTATGGGGCATAAGCTGACAGATGTGGATGCGTTCGGTGCGGCAATGGGAATCTATCGTGCGGCACTGGCACTGGAGAAACGTGCTTATATTGTGATCAATGAAGTGTCAGCATCACTCAGGCCTTTATATGAATTATTCGAACAAGATCCGGCTTACCCGGATGATCTGTTTCTGACATCGTCACAGGCGATGAATATGGCAGACGAGAATTCAATGGTAGTCGTTGTAGATACGAACCGTCCGATGATGACAGAGTGTGAGGATCTTCTGAAGACAACGAAGACGATCGTGGTATTGGATCATCACAGACAGAGCAGTGACAATATTGATAATGCGCTGTTATCTTATATTGAGCCATATGCCTCATCTGCTTGTGAGATGGTATCAGAGGTATTACAGTATATTGTAGATGGGATCAAGATCCCGAAGATTGAGGCGAGCAGCCTGTATGCCGGTATCATGATTGATACCAACAACTTTGTGAACAGTACCGGAGTCCGTACTTTTGAGGCGGCAGCATTCCTGAGAAGATCCGGTGCAGATATTACGCTGGTAAGAAAGTTGTTCCGTGACGACATGGAATCTTACAGGGCAAAAGCGGAGATCATCAGCAGTGCAGAAGTATACCGCAACAAATTTGCCATCGCAAGGGGTGTGGATCTTCACATTGAAAGTCCGACGATCATCGGGGCACAGGCGGCAAATGAATTGTTGGATATCAGTGCGATCAAGGCATCATTTGTATTAACAGAATATAACGAAAGAATATACGTCAGCGCACGTTCGATCGATGAAGTTAATGTACAGATCATCATGGAACGTCTGGGCGGAGGCGGTCATATGAACGCTTCCGGTGCACAGTTTAACCATACCGATATGGAGGAAGCGGTAGCCTGCTTAAAACAGGTGATTGACGAAATGATAGAAGGAGGAGACTTGTAATGAAAGTTATTTTGACAGAAGACGTAAAGTCACTTGGTAAAAAGGGAGAGATCGTAAACGTCAGCGACGGATACGCAAGAAACTTCATCTTAAAGAAAAATAAAGGTGTAGAAGCTAACGGAAAGAATTTAAATGACCTGAAATTAAAGAAAGCGAACGATGACAAGATCGCTCAGCAGCAGTATGAAGATGCCCAGGAACTTGGCGGAAAGATCGAAGCAGGAAAGATTGAAGTTGCGATCAAGATGGGTGAAGGCGGCAGAGCGTTCGGCTCTGTATCTTCAAAGGAGATTGCAGAAGAAGTCAAAAAACAGATGGATCTTACAATTGATAAGAAGAAAGTTCAGTTAAAAGAAGCGATCAGAACACTGGGAACACATACGGTTCCGGTTAAGCTGCATCCAAAGGTAACGGCTGAGCTGAAAGTTGTTGTAAAAGAAGAAGCATAGGAGGAATTCAGGCGTGGAAGAAGCACTCATCAAACGAGTCATGCCACACAGCATCGAAGCAGAACAGTCTGTTGTCGGCGCCATGCTTATGGATAAAGATGCCATCACCACTGCAGGAGAAATCATCAGTGGTGATGATTTTTATCAGGCGTCATATGGAGTGATCTTTGATTCGATGATCGAACTGTTCAATGAAGGAAAACCGGTCGATCTGATTACTTTGCAGGAACGACTGAAGGAAAAAGATGTACCGGCCGAGATTGCCAGTCTGGAATTTGTCAGAGACCTGGTGACAGCAGTGCCGACTTCTGCGAACGTGAAATATTATGCACAGATCGTGGCAGACAAATCTGTGATGCGTAAGATGATCAAATTGAATGAAGAGATTGAAAATATGTGCTATGCCGGAAAAGAACCTCTGGAGTCTATCATGGAGCAGACCGAGAAATCCATGTTCCAGTTATTACAGAGACGAACGACCGGCGAATATGTTCCGATCAAGCAGGTGGTCCTGAATGCGCTGGATAAGATTGAAAAGGCATCTAAGAGTAAGGGAACCGTTACAGGAATCCCGACCGGATTCATCGATCTGGATTATAAACTGTCCGGATTCCAGCCGTCAGATTTTATCCTGATCGCGGCGCGTCCGTCCATGGGTAAGACGGCATTTGTCCTGAACATCGCACAGTATATGGCGTTCAAGAAGAATAAAGCGGTTGCCATCTTCAGTCTTGAGATGTCAAAGGAACAGCTGGTAAACCGACTGTTCTCACTGGAATCACAGGTAGATGCACAGTCACTCAGAACCGGTAATATGAAAGATTCCGACTGGGAGAAGTTGATTGAAGGAGCAGGTGTGATCGGTCAGTCGAAACTGATCATTGATGATACACCGGGTATCTCCATCTCGGAATTAAGATCAAAGTGCAGGAAATACAAGCTGGAGCACGGACTGGATATCATCATCATCGACTACTTACAGTTAATGACCGGAAGTGTAGGGAAGAGTTCCGAATCCAGACAGCAGGAAGTCTCAGACATTTCCCGTCAGTTAAAGGGACTTGCCAGAGAGCTGAACGTGCCGGTCGTATCGCTGTCACAGTTAAGCCGTGCGGTAGAAAGCCGGCCGGACAAGCGACCGATGCTTTCTGATCTCCGTGAATCCGGAGCCATTGAGCAGGATGCGGATGTGGTAATGTTTATCTACAGGGATGAATACTATAACAAAGATTCAGAGTTCAAAAAACAGGCGGAAATCATTATCGCAAAACAAAGAAACGGTCCGGTAGGGACCGTTAATCTGGCCTGGTTAGGTGAGTACACAAAGTTTGCGAACCTAAGCAGACAGGAAGATTCGTTTTAGTTTTTTTACTGGACCGGCATCTGCCGAAGCTTTCCGAAAGGATTGCTGCTGGCGGATCAGCTGGTCCAGTTTTTTGAATTCCAGCTCTTCCTGGCGTTCTTTTGCATCTAGAAGAAATGCCATCTCCTGGCTGAACATGTTGAGAAGCACTTCGTTGTTATTCTGCAGCATTCGCTTTAACTGAAGCTGCTCTCTGGTCCGTCTGATATCCGGGATCAGGGCTTTGAGATCGGAAAGGGAGACACCCTGTTCGTAGAGATCCCTGATACATGCATACAGTCTGGCATCATCTTTGGTCTCGCGTTTGATCTGTTCTAAAGTATTCAAAGCATTGGTATGATTTCCCACATTAGATACCCCCTTATATTATAATACTTGTCCCTTATGGGTAAATGTATCATAGCACAGGGGAAAGCACCGATTTCGTCAGAATCCGTCGAGGGAAACAAAAATGTTGAAAAATGCGCAGTGCATAAATACTGCGCATGAGTTTGCCTGAATATGCAAAAGAACCTGCTGTTAGCAGGTTCTTTGTATATGCTTCTTATTTCGAATGATTAGCCTTCAGAAATAGCTCCTACTGGACACTGAGCTGCACATGCTCCACAATCTACACAAGTGTCAGCATCAATTTCATAATGTTCTGCTCCCTGAGAAATAGCTCCTACTGGACATTCAGCTTCGCAAGATCCGCAGCTTACACATTCATCACTAATTACGTGTGCCATAGTATTATACCCTCCTTTGAGTTTGAATTCTAGACATAAAACCAATTCGTTGTCTCTGTCCATATCATAATACAAAAAGACGAAATAAACAAGTAAATTACATGTTTTTTTGGAAATACATAAAAGTTTAGTCATAACTAACTTGCGTTAGCAGATACTGTTGCAAAAAAGCATATTCGGTGGTGAAAAGAGACATTCTTTTGGATTTTCGGCAAATCCCGGTTAAAATTAATAAAAATTTCAACAAATTTTCACCGTTTTGGTGTATAGTATAGAATGCTGATAAAGTAAAAGAAAAGTAGAATATAATGCAGGTAGAAATGATACCGGATATAGGAGAGAGGAAAATGAAAAGAAATCGAATCATTGCTATGCTGCTTGGTACGGCACTGCTTGTATGCGGATGTCAGCAGACGCCGAAAGCAACGGATGAAGAGAAGAAGATTGAAGCGGAGAAGAATACAACCAAGACAGAAGAGAAGGAATATCAGGGCAAATTAGACCTGATCAGTCCGGCGGCTTATAATAATACAGACGGATTGAAGTTAAAAAAAGGAGACTATATTTCTATTATAGGAAAGGCGAATGGTACGCAGTATTGGGATGAAGTAAAGAAAGGCGTGACACAGGCTGCAGAGGATCTGAATGCAAGTCTTGGATATACAGGAAAAGACAAGATAAAAGTAACATACAATGCACCGGATAAAGCAGACAATGTGGATGATCAGGTGAACCTTCTGGACGAAGAACTGGACAGATATCCGGTTGCGATCGGAATCTCAATTGTAGATCTGCAGGCTTGCCAGGTACAGTTTGATCTCGCAACCGACAGCGAGATTCCGGTTGTTACGTTTGATTCCGGATCTGATTATCAGGGAGTGGCTGCGGATGTATCGACGGACAATGTGGCTGCAGGAACAGAAGCAGCACAGAGGCTGGCAGAAGAGATGGGAGACAGCGGGGAAGCAGTTCTGTTCATTCAGGATTCGAAATCACAGGCTGCTCTTCAGAGAGAAAAAGCTGTGACGGATGAACTGACAGCAAATCATCCGAATATTTCTGTGGTAAATGTATATCATATGGATGAATTGAGCAATATGCAGAAGACAGTATCGGACGAGATCAACGCCGGAACTTACCGACCAAAAGACAGCGAACTTCCGGACGGACAGCTTACCGGAGAAGATATAGTGGCTGCAGACAGTATTACGGAAGACCAGGTAGTCGATTACATCTTTGCAAAACATCCGAATATCACCGGCTGCTTTGCTGCAAACGGCGATTCTGTGAAACTGGCAGTTGATGGCCTGGAAAGAAATAAAATGGAGAAAAAAGTAAAAGTGATCGGTTTTGATGCCGATGATGATGAGATCCAGGATCTGAAAGACGGTAAGGTCGATGGATTGATCGTACAGAACCCATTCGGCATGGGATACGCAACCGTGGTGGCTGCGGCAAGAGCTTCTCTTGATATGGGAAATGAAGCTGTAGTGAATACCGGGTATACCTGGGTGACAAAAGAGAATCTGAAGACGGATGAAGTGCAGAAGATGCTCTATACAAAATAAAAAAGAAAGTCATTTCTGTGAATATAATCAGAAGTGACTTTCTTTTTATGGAGATAAGGGAACATTCCCTGTCATATTAACCTGCAACTTTCGGAAGTGAAAATGAAAACTCTGTTCCCACTCCTTCCGTACTCACTACAGTGATGTTCTCACCATGTGCCTGCACCGCTTCTTTCACAATCGCAAGTCCAAGACCGGTGCCTTTCTTATCTTTCCCGCGGGAGAGATCGCTTTTGTAAAAACGTTCCCAGATTTTTCCGAGTGCTGCCCTTGGAATTCCGATACCATTATCTTTGACTGCAGTATATACCTTTTCACCGCGGTCTGTTGTTTCGATGGTAATAATGGAATCCGGATCACTGAATTTAATGGCGTTATCCAGCAGGTTGTATAAGACTTGCTGGATTTTTCGTTTGTCGGCATTTACATTCAGATGCTTTGTTGCGAAGACCAGTTCAATAGAGATCTTCTTCTGGGTGCAGACTCCCTCGAAGGATGCCGCCACGTGTTTGATCATCTCGTGGATGTCGAATACTTCCCGGTTGAGAAGCAGGTGATTGGTGTCGAATTCATTTAATGTCAGCAGATCCTGTGTCAGGTCTGTCAGACGTTCCGTTTCGAATAAAATGATCTTCAGGTACTTCTCATGTAATTCAGGCGGGATAGTTCCGTCTGTCATAGCTTCTATATAGCCTTTGATGGAAGTAAGCGGAGAACGGAAGTCGTGGGATACATTTGCCACAAATTTTTTCTGGTAATCTTCCATGTCACGAAGCTGTGAAGACATATAGTTCAGTGATGCGGACAGATAACCCATCTCGTCTTCGGTCGTGACAGGAATCTCATACTCCAGATTGCCGGAGGCATACTGTGTTGCAGCTTCGGTAATCTTGTGAAGCGGACGATAGACAAGGAAATGGAATGCCAGCAGGATAATGAACGAGAGCAGGAAGATCACGATGAATGTGATATACACTCCACGCATTAATATATCCGTCATAGTATCAACAACGGTGGTGTACTGATGGATCATCAGATAACCTTTTGGAAAATACCCGTAAGTTACCGGAACGGTCACAGTGATGACATCATTGTCGAAATATCCGTGATAATCACCGGTCTGTGAACGGTCGCTTCCGGATTCGGCAGGATCGAAATCCTTGATTGTATCCGGAGCGGACGGGTACTCACTGGAATGAGCGGAGGCGATCAGTTTTCCGTCCCTGGAAACGAACCAGACTGCGGCATCCAGCTGGGTCTCAATTCCGGATAAGATCATCTGTGTATCGGATTCCTGCAATTCACCGGAAAAATAACCGGGAAGATAGTTAGTGGCAACCATCGTAGCTTCCCGGTACATATTGTTACTTACACGGTTAAAGATCGGTGTACGGACCAGATTCTCTGTCAGCGTTGCGGCTGTAAAAAGGCTTAAGAATCCGAATATGATATAGATAAATATGAATTTTAAATATAATGTACTTTTCATGATATCTACCCACTGTTATTTTACTTCAAATTTATAACCGATTCCCCATACGGTGCTGAGACTCCAGCCGTTATGATCCTTGATCTTCTCGCGGAGACGTTTGATATGTACGTCTACGGTACGGGTATCGCCGATGTATTCGTAACCCCAGATCTGATCCAGCAGTTGCTCTCTGGTAAAGACCTGATTTGGAGAAGATGCGAGGAAATAAAGAAGTTCCAGTTCCTTCGGCGGCATCTCAACGGTATGCCCGTCAACAATGACAGAATAATTAGTCAGATTGATCTCAATTCCCGGATATTCGACACATTTTCCCTTATCTGCCTGAGGAATCTCAGGTTTTGAACCAACCTGATAGCGGCGTAAAACAGCTTTTACGCGGGCAACAAGCTCTTTGGCATCGAAGGGTTTCATAATATAATCATCTGCGCCGAGTTCAAGACCAAGTACCTTGTCGAATACTTCGCCTTTGGCTGAGAGCATGATGATCGGGGTGTTGGATCTGGTGCGGATCTCACGACAGACCTGATATCCATCAATACCAGGCAGCATAAGATCTAAAAGAACCAGATTCGGTTTGTAAGTATCAAAGGCAACCAGTGCCCGTTCGCCGTCGTGGACCATCATGGTATCAAAGCATTCTTTTGCCAGATATAAAGAGACCAGTTCGGCAATATTTTCATCGTCATCGACGATCAGGATTTTCTGTTTATTCATAGATGTATACGCCTCCCATATGCAGATGCATTTTTTTGTTTTATTTCAGTTCGGCAATGGTTACGCCTGCATCACCCTCGCCGAAAGCCCCAAGACGGAATGATTTGACATGTTTCTGCCGCTTCAGATATTTGTGGATGCCGGCTCTTAAAGCTCCGGTACCTTTTCCATGAACGATCCTTACGGAACTGAGATGTGCAAGCGATGCATCATCCAGATACTTATCCAGTTCGGCAACCGCCTCATCAACTGTTTTTCCAAGAAGGTTGATCTCCGGACTGATCGCAAGGGATTTACCCATTTTAACTTTACCCTTGCCGGTCTGACGGGTTCTGCCGGCAAATGAATATGCCGGCGCTTCATCGATGATCTCCAGATCGGAAATGTTGACTGTGGAGCGCAAGATTCCCATCTGTACGGTGACATTACCTTTGGCATCCGGAAGTGAAGTGACAGATCCGGTCAGGTTCATGCTGAGTACTTTGACAGATTCACCCAACTTGAAATCACTGGCTTTGTAAGCCTTTTTCGGTTTTTTGGCATCCGTCTTCATGGAATTCTGCGTGGCATTCATCTTCTTGCGGAGGCGTTCGCGTTCTTTTTCCATCTCGGCAACGGAGATATTTGCCTTGCCGAACTTGTGGAAGTTGCGCATCGTCTCATCGGCGGTTTCCTTGGCATCGGCCAGAATCTCATGCGCTTTTTCGTTGGCTTCACGGATGATCCGGTCGCGCTGTTCTTCTAATTTGTCACGTTTCTGACGGGTCTCTTCTTCGAGACGTTCCAGTTCACGTTTGTAGTGCTCGATTTCTTCCTGCTCTTTTTGGATAGTACGCTTACTTGTCTCGAGATCGGTCAACAAGTCTTCGAAGGATTCATCCTGTTCGGTCAGGTGTGTTCTGGCATCATCGATGATGTAATCAGGAAGACCAAGCTTTCCTGCGATGGCAAACGCATTACTTTTTCCCGGGATACCGATCAGAAGGCGGTAAGTCGGACTGAGCGTCTCTACATCAAATTCACAACAGGCGTTCTCAACGCCTGGCGTGGAAAGAGCGAAGACTTTCAGTTCACTGTAGTGTGTGGTTGCCATGGTGCGGATCCCTCTCTGATGGAGATAACTTAAGATGGCGATCGCAAGAGCGGCACCTTCAGTAGGGTCAGTTCCTGCATTCAACTCATCGAACAGTACCAGAGAATGTTCATCTACATGTTTTAAGAACGAGACAATGTTCGTCATGTGAGAGGAGAAGGTACTGAGGCTCTGCTCAATACTTTGTTCATCCCCGATATCGGCATATACATTTTCAAAAAGAGCCAGTTCCGAACGATCCAGTGCAGGGATATGAAGTCCCGCCTGTCCCATCAGGGTAAATAATCCGACCGTTTTTAAGGAAACAGTCTTACCGCCGGTGTTCGGTCCGGTTACGATCAGAAGGTCGAAAGTGTCACCGAGAGTGACGGTGATCGGAACGACTTTCTTCTTATCTAACAGAGGGTGACGTCCTTCGCGGATATGGATTTTTCCTTTTGTATTGAAGACCGGCTTGCTTGCATTCATAAGAATTGCAAGGTTCCCTCTTGCAAAAATGAAGTCCAGCTCCGTCATGATTTTATAGTCGGTGCGGATGGACTCTACGTATTCCGCGATATCGGCACTTAAGCGTGCAAGGATTATCTGTATCTCTTCCTGCTCTTTGCCGTAAAGTTCTTTTAGGTCATTGTTCAGTTTTACAACAGACATCGGCTCGATGAACAGGGTAGAGCCTGTGGCAGACTGATCGTGGATCAGACCGGATACCTGACTCCGGTATTCGGCTTTGACCGGGATACAGTAGCGGTCCCCGCGCATTGTGATGATCGAATCCTGCAGATAGGTGCGGAGTGAACCATTGACCAGAGAAGATAAGGTAGAATGTACTTTATCGTTGATCTGGTTCATGGAACGGCGGATCTGCTTCAAGGTGCTGCTGGCATCATCGCTGATCTCATCTTCGTCAATGATACATCTGCGTATCTCGGTGCTGATCAGTGTCAGCGGCTCAATCTGCTGGAAAAATATATCCAGACAATCTTCCGCATCGTCTACAGTCTCATGACGGCCGTAGGATTTGATCTGTCCTGCATTTTCCAAAAGCTTGCAGATGCGCAGGAGTTCTCCGCTTCCAAGAGCTGCACCGACTTCCAGACGCTTTAAAGATTCCCCGACCGGGTTGCAGCTTCCGAAAGAAGGGCGTCCCTTCCTGATGATACGGGTAAATGCGGCGGCAGTCTGTTCCTGTGCAGTATTGATATCCGGAAGAGAAGTCATGGGTTTCAATCTCTTGCAGCGTTCTTTGCCGCCGAAAGAGGTTGCCTGTTCTGTTAAGATGTCAATGATTTTATAATATTCTAATTTCGTTAATGTTTTTTTATTCATGTTTTTCACCTGGATCTATTCTATGTTACTGTATGTACAGTAATTCTAGTCAGTAACTATTCTACCTTATTTGTGCTATAAAGAAAAGGATAATATTGAACATTCTCATTCCATACGGTATACTATAAAAAGGATTGTAAAGGAGACGGAAGAGCTGATGGATGAGCAGAAACATCTGAAAAATGAACAGGGGGAACCTGGAAATAAAACTGAAAAATCAGAGTATTTATTTATGCAGGAAACGATCAAAGACGAGAACAGCCGCGGGAAAAAGCACCGTAAAGATCTGCTTCGGATCGCAGGGCTTGGAGTGGTGTTCGGTGTGTGTGCCTGCATTAGTTTTTCTGCGCTCAGACCATGGCTGGATGAGAGGTTTCCCGGAGATTCGCAGGAAGTTGTAATACCAGAAGAAAAAGAGGAAGAAAAGTCGGATGAAACTACTGCAGATACCGGCAATGACAGTACAGTACAGACGCTTGGCATTGACAGTTACAGAGAACTTCAGAAAGCAATGAACACAGTAGCATCCGAAGCCGCAAAATCGGTAGTTGAGGTCATCGGTATCTCGGGAGAGCAGGACTGGACGGAAGAATCTTATGATAATAAGAACAGTGTGTCCGGACTGATCATTGCAGACAATGGACAGGAACTTCTGATATACGGAAAGACTTCTATATTAAGAAATACAAAAGAGATTCATATCAGATTCGCAGATGGGACAACGAAGCAGGCTTCTGTGAAGAAGAAGGATGAAAGTCTTGGGTTTGCAATCTATGCTGTGGCCAAAAGCAGCATTGCGCAGTCAACATGGCAGCAGATCAGTATTGCAACTCTTGGTAGTTCCGGTTCGGTACAGAAAGGAGATGCTGCGGTGGTTCTCGGAAAACCGTTCGGTTATGCGGGAGCGGTTGGATTCGGAACAATTGCGAGCAGCAGAAATGAACTGGACGGGGATGACGGAAGTTATCCGCTTCTTTGTACAGACATTGGTGCGGCAGAGGACGGAACAGGTGTGATCGTCAATTTGTCGGGCGAAGTGGTTGGAATTGTTGACCAGGGCATATCCGGGAACAGCAGCAGAGAACTGGTGACTGGTTATGGAATCTCAGGATTGAAATCAGAGATTGAACTGTTATCCAACGGTCAGGCGGTGCCATATATCGGAATCCGCGGACTGGATGTGACGGCAGAGATCGAAGCGCAGGGAATTCCCGGAGGCGTGTATGTCCGGACTGTAGAGACAGATTCACCGGCAATGGCAGCAGGGATCCAGAGTGGAGACATCATTACGGAGGCAGCAGGGAAGAAGATAACATCACTGTCAGCCTACCAGAGTGTGCTGCGGGACCAGAAAAGCGGCAGTAAGATCAGACTCAAAGGACAAAGACAAGGCTCCGGTGGTTATGTGGACATTTCCTTTGACGTGACAGTCGGAAGTAAGGAGTAGTCTGCCGGATGGATGCTTTGGTGCCGGAACAGTTGTAAAATAAAGATATAGAATATAGAAAGAGGAAATAAGATGAGATATATCAATACCCTTCACGAAGGGGAAACGATCAGAAATGTATATTTGTGTAAAGGAAAGCGTTCGGCGGAGACTAGAAACGGAAGACCGTATGATAATCTTATCCTTCAGGATAAGACCGGAACACTGGACGGAAAAGTATGGGATCCGAATTCCGGCGGGATCGCAGACTATGATGAGTTGGATTTCATTGAGGTATATGGTGAGATCATCAGCTATAACAATAATCTGCAGATGAATATCAAGCAGATCAGAAAGGTGCAGGAAGGCGAATACATTGCTGCCGATTATATGCCGACAACAGAGAAAAGTACAGATGGCATGTATGAGGAACTGCTTGGATACATTAAGAAAGTAGACAACCAGTATCTGAGACAAGTACTGGATTATTATTTTATAAAAGACGAGACATTTATCCGTAATTTCAAGGGACATTCGGCCGCAAAGACGGTACATCACGGGTTTGCCGGAGGACTTCTGGAACATACACTGAGTGTTGTGAAGTTCTGCGATTACATGGTGGGGGCATATCCGATCCTGAATAAGGATCTGCTTTTCACGGCGGCAATCTGTCACGATATCGGAAAGACGAAGGAATTGTCATCTTTCCCGGAAAATGATTACACAGACGAAGGACAGCTTCTGGGACATATCGTGATCGGTGTGGAGATGATCGGAGATGCAGTCCGCAATATTCCGGATTTTCCAGAGAAACTTGCGAACGAATTAAAACACTGTATTGTTGCACATCATGGAGAACTGGAATACGGTTCCCCGAAGAAACCGGCACTTGCCGAGGCGATGGCTCTGAATCTTGCTGACAATGCAGATGCGAAGATGCAGACCCTGACAGAGTTATTCAAAGATAAAAAAGGTAATGACTGGCTGGGATATAACCGCCTGTTTGAATCAAATATCAGAAAGACAGTTATTTAATGATGCAGAAGAATGAATTAGTAAAAGTTAAAATTGAAGATATCGGAGTCGGAGGAGAAGGCATCGGCAAGGTAGACGGGTATACACTGTTCATCAAAGATACCATTATAGGGGATGTTGTAGAGGCAAAGGTCATGAAAGCCAAGAAGAATTACGGCTATGCCCGCCTGATGAATGTCCTGACTCCATCGGAAGACCGCGTAGAGAAAGTAGTCTGTCCGATGGCGAGAAAATGCGGTGGATGTCAGATACAGGAGATGAAGTACCCGGCACAGCTTGCATTTAAAGAATCTAAGGTACGCGGCAATCTGGGGCGGATCGGAGAAGTTCCGGGTGAACTTCTGGATCAGATCATGCATCCGATTGTCGGCATGGACGGGGAAGGAATGCAGCCGTTCCGCTACCGTAATAAGGCACAGTTTCCGATTGGGACAGACAAAGACGGCAGAGTGACCGCCGGATTCTATGCCGGCAGAACACACAGCATTATCGGGAATACAGACTGTGTACTTGGTGTGGAAGTGAATGAAGAGATCTTGAACTGTATCCTGGATTTTATGGAAGAATTTGAAATTCCGGCATACGATGAAGTGAAACATAAGGGACTGGTGCGCCATGTGCTGCTCCGTTACGGATTTAAAACGGATGAGATCATGGTATGTCTGGTCATCAATGGAAAGACCATTCCGCACTGCCATGATCTGGTCGGACGTCTCCGACAGATTCCGGGCATGACAAGCATCACACTCAGCTCGAATACGGCGAAGACGAATGTGATCATGGGCGATACGATCCGCCTTCTGTGGGGGAAGGAGTTCATCACAGACTATATCGGTGAGATCAAATATCAGATTTCCCCTCTGTCATTTTATCAGGTGAATCCGGTCCAGACGGAGAAGTTATATGGACTGGCACTGGATTATGCAGGTCTTACAGGCAATGAGACAGTGTGGGATCTCTACTGCGGAATCGGAACCATTTCTCTGTTCCTTGCGAAGAAAGCAAAGCAGGTATACGGTGTAGAGATCGTACCGCAGGCCATTGACGATGCAAGGAATAATGCGAAGATCAATGATATTACGAATGCGGAATTCTATGTAGGCAAGGCAGAAGAAGTTCTGCCGGAATATTATAAAGAATATGAAAAGACACATAACGGAGAGGTGGCGCACGCTGATGTGATCGTAGTCGATCCGCCGAGAAAAGGCTGCGAGGAATCCCTGCTTCAGACGATCGTGGATATGCAGCCGGAGAAAGTTGTGTATGTAAGCTGCGACAGTGCAACGCTTGCGAGGGATGTGAAGTTCTTAAGGGCGAATGGATATGAACTTAAGGATGTGACGCCGGTGGATCAGTTTCCACATACGGTGCATGTAGAGACGGTTGTTCTTTTGTCCCAACTGAAATAAAAGCCGGATGATAATGTTGAGGTGGAATGAAGGTGTCTAATCTTTATATCGCTCAGGTAAAGAAGAAATGTGGAATAGAACTGGGACAGAATTTAGAGAAAATAAAGAAAGGAGAGGATATCCCGGTAGAATCATACAATTTGCCGGAGAGATATCAAAATTGAGTATGGAAAATAAGAATAAATGGTGGAAAAATGCAGTTGTATATCAGATTTATCCGAAAAGCTTTCAAGATTCGGACGGAGATGGAATCGGTGATATCCCGGGAATTATCAGCAGACTGGATTATTTGAAAAAACTTGGAATAGATGCAATCTGGCTCTCACCGGTGTATCGTTCGCCACAGGATGACAATGGATACGATATTTCAGATTATCAGGATATTGAGCCGATGTTCGGAACAATGGAAGATATGGAACAGTTATTTGCGGAGGCAAAGAAACGCGGAATCCGGATTATGATGGATCTTGTGTTGAATCATACTTCTGATGAACACAGATGGTTTTTGGAGGCAAAGAAAAGTAAAGACAATCCGTATCATGATTATTATGTGTGGCGTGACGGAGAAGAGGGTGTTTATCCAAATGATATGAATTCTGTGTTCGGAGGACCGGCATGGGAGTGGGTTCCAGAACTGGGGCAGTATTATTTTCATCAGTTTTCAGTGAAACAGCCGGATCTGAACTGGGAGAATCCGAAAGTGAGAAGAGAACTCTATGATATGATTCTCTGGTGGATGGAAAAAGGTGCAGGTGGATTTCGTCTGGATGTGATCGATCAGATTGCAAAAGAGCCAGATCTTAAGATTACAAATAATGGACCAAAGCTGCATGAATTTCTGCGTGAATTAAGCAGGGAAACATTTCAGAAGGGCGATATGATCACTGTCGGAGAAGCCTGGGGAGCAACACCGGAAATTGCAAAGAAATATAGTAATCCGGATGGCAGTGAATTTTCCATGGTTTTCCAGTTTGAGCATATTATGCTTGATCAGGAAGAAGGAAAGGAAAAATGGGATACTATTCCATTAAATATGGTTAAGCTGAAAAAATGCCTTGCGAAGTGGCAGAATACTTTATATCAGACAGGATGGAACAGCCTGTTCATGAATAACCATGATCTTCCCAGAATCGTGTCGCGCTGGGGAAATGACGGAAAATACAGAAAAGAGTCGGCAAAAATGCTGGCGACAATGCTTCATGGAATGCAGGGAACTCCTTACATTTACCAGGGAGAAGAGCTGGGAATGACGAATGTGCAGTTTGACAGCATTGAGGACTATGAAGATATTGAGACATTGAATATGTACAAAGAGCGTCTGGAAAAAGGATATCAGCCAGAAGAAATCATGCATTCTATTTACGCAAGAAGCCGTGATAATGCCCGCACTCCAATGCAGTGGAGCGGAGAGAAAAACGGAGGATTCACAACAGGAGAACCATGGTTTACCGTGAATCCAAATTATATCAGGATCAATGCCAAAGAGGCACTGGAAGATGAAAATTCGGTATTTTACTATTATCAGAAGCTAATTCGTTTAAGAAAAGAAAATCCAGTATTTGTGGATGGAAAATTTGACCTTCTTCTGCCGGAAGATGAGAAGATTTTTACCTATACGAGAACAGATGAGCATACAAAGATGCTGGTATGTGCAAACTTTACGGATGAGGAAGTTAGCTGCCCATTGCTTGATGAGTGGAAAGATGGGGAAGTCTGGATTCGGAATTATGAGGATGACAGAGAAGGAAATGTATTGCGTCCATATGAGGCGGTGATAATTGGAACTGCTGTGAATATTGTGAAAGAAGGATAGTTCCCGTTTGACAGAGTAATTGAGGAGTACAACATAACCGGAGAATCTTGGATAAAACTGAAGAAATAAAGATACTTGCAAAATCCCTTCACACCCTGTATCATTTCAAAAGGAACAAAACGAAATGACAAGGAGTGGTTTCATTGGCAAAGATCAGGAAAAAACCAAAGAAGAGCATAAATAAAAATATAAATAAAAAATTGTTCACACAAAGCACACCTAATATCGCAGAAAAACTCGACAACGAGATGGTTGCGTTTCTGGATACGGAATTCTTAACATCCCAGATAAAAGGAGGACCGCCGGCCAAGCTTGTGTCGGTTGGGTTTGTAGTCTGTGGGAAGAATTTTGAAGAAGTAACAAGATTTCATTCCTATATTTATGCAGAAGATAAATTGCATGACCGGTTTCAGGAGATGACCGGGATAGAGCGGAAAGATCTCTTAAGTGCCCCGGATTATGAACTTGTGATGGAAGAAGTCGCAGAGCAGCTGGAAGCGTGGGAAGTATCAAGGATCTATGTATGGGGACCGGATAAGTATGTGATACAGCGGGATCTTCTGGAATATCGTAAGGACATATCAAAACGGACCAGAAAGATCGTGAACAGAATCCTTCGTATAATCAAGGATATAGAAGGAACTTATTCGGCAAAGCTGGATCTGCAAAGTGCGGGGATTGGAAGTCTGAAGATCATCTGCGGACTCGGAACAGAAGTCAGCCACAATGCGCTGGACGATGCGGTAGATCTGAAAAATATCATCAGACACATTGATCTGAAAGGCTGTTCAGAGCATATGCTGCAGATTATGAAAAAGTATACATCGGAGAAAGAAGTATACTACAGGCTGCGCAGATTCCGTGAAAAATGGGATGATGTATCGGAAGGGATTCAGGAAAAGAGTCTTAGCCTGCTGAAAGAACTTGGAAAAGTGGATACGGTAGAAGCAAGAGCACTCCGGGATGATCTTTTGGTAATGTGTACCGGGGAAGCAATGGCATTTCCGACTTTAGAAGAATATATCCAAAAAGAGAATGCAAAAACAGGGAAAGTAATTCGTGATAAAAACGATAAATAGAGAAAATTAACAGATAATTTTAAGCAAAATTGCAGATTGACGGAAATCGGTAAAACAGTTTGAAGGGCAGGGAAACCTGCCCTTCTCCAATGTTACTGCACCAGCTGGAAGAATGCTTTCATCTCCAGTGTCAGAAGTTTGTCCTTGTGGTATACAATCTGCCGCCAGATATGCAGATCAAAATCACTGACCGGTATGGGGGTCAGGATCCCCTGTGCAATCTGATTCTGTACAGCAAACTGAGGAACAAAAGATAAAAATTCATTTTTCAACAGAAGCTGAATGATGAAGTCGGTACTGCTGGATTCCACCCGTGGATGGATTTCCTGACCATATGCAGCAAGATACTGATCCAGAATAAAACGGTAACTTGCATCTTTTTCGGTAAGTATAAAAGGTTCACTGATAATTTTATTTAATGTCAGAGGACTTTTTTTTGTGCAAGGATGATCCGGACTTGCAACGAAAATGATATTTTCCGGTTCTTCTAAGATCTTGACCCACTTCGGATCGTACATACGTTTATCCATAAAATAGACGAGATCTACACAGGATTTATTCATCATATCAAGAAGAGCTTCCGGGGAATCTGTGATGATACTGATCTCAACCGCAGGGTGAAGTGCATGATATCTGGACAGGATATCCGGCAGAATAGAAGAACAGATCGACTCGATCGTTCCGATCCTGAGTGTACCATTCAGATCCTGGGATCCGGAGAGTACATCTTTTGCTTCTTCAATCTCACTGGTGATGCGCAGAGCATACTGATAAAATACTTTTCCCTGATGTGTAAGGGAAATGTGTTTGCCGATCCGGTCAAAAAGCCGGGTGCCTAATTCGGATTCCAGCTGTTTGATCTGGATACTGACGGCAGCCTGTGTGTAACCGAGAACATCGGCGGCTTTTGAAAAACTTTCCTGATTGGCAACATGTATAAATGTGTTTATTTCACGAAAATCCATAATTCCTCCGTTCTTCTTGCATAAAATATTTTTAATCATTTTATAAAAAAGTTAAATTTTACGAATCGTTTATTTGATGATACAGTGTCTAAGTGAGAAAAACAAGATAAAATGCGTTTTCAGGAAAAATTGTTTTATGGTATTATAGATAGAAGAAAGGAATACAAAAGAGAGATGGAAAAGACAAATCGAAAATATCAGGCGTACATACAGATTTTAAAAGAAGAATTACATCCTGCAATGGGATGTACGGAACCGATTGCGCTGGCTTATGCGGCAGCGGTAGCCAGAAGAGAACTCGGATGTCTGCCGGACAGAGTTGTCATTGGGGCAAGTGGCAGCATTATTAAGAATGTAAAATCAGTGATCGTTCCGAATACCAATCATCTGAAAGGAATACCAGCCGCAGTATCCGCAGGAATCGTGGCAGGAGATCCGGACAAAGAACTGGAAGTAATTGCAGAGGCAACAGAGGAAGATTCGGCAAAGATCAAAGATTTCTTAGAGAATACACCAATCACTGTTGAACATCTGGATCAGGGTATCACATTTGACATTGTGCTCACGTTATATCGCGGAGATGAGTATGCAAAAGTAAGGATTGCAAATTATCATACCAACATTGTGCTGATCGAGCACAATGGGGAAGTTGTAAAAGAATCAGAAGTCAAGGGTGAAGAAGAGGAAGGGCTTACAGACAGAAGTCTTTTAAATATGAAAGATATCTGGGACTTTATCAATACCGTAGACGTAGAAGAGATTAAAGAAGTTCTTGACAGACAGATGGAGTATAATTATACAATTGCAAAAGAAGGAATCCGCGGGGATTATGGTGCCAATATAGGAAAAGTACTTCTTGATATGGATGATGACAATGTAAAGACCCGGGCAAAAGCGATGGCGGCAGCAGGATCCGATGCCCGTATGAATGGCTGTGAACTGCCGGTTGTGATCAATTCCGGAAGTGGGAATCAGGGAATTACGGTATCGGTACCGGTCATGGTATATGCGGAGGAGTTGAACGTAGAAAAAGAAAAACTCTACCGTGCACTTGCACTTTCCAATCTGACAGCAATCCATGAGAAGACACCGATCGGTCGTCTGTCAGCATATTGCGGTGCGGTTAATGCGGGAGCAGGAGCGGGAGCAGGTATCGCCTACCTTTGCGGCGGAGGATATGAGGAAGTGATCCATACGGTTGTCAATGCACTGGCAATCGTATCAGGTATCGTCTGCGATGGCGCGAAAGCATCCTGTGCGGCAAAGATTGCATCGGCAGTAGATGCCGGAATCCTTGGATATAATATGTATATCCGTGGTCAGGAATTTTATGGCGGGGATGGAATCGTGACAAAAGGTGTAGAGGCGACATTGAGAAATGTCGGACGTCTCGGAAAAGAAGGTATGCGTGAGACGAATGAAGAAATCATTAAAATGATGATCGAAGATTAAAATAGGAAGTGATAGATTGGGAAGCAGTGTATCCAAGGAACAGCTTTCGGACAGGCTGGACCGGAAAGAGATCGTAAGAGGAACTGCACTGACGATTACGGGTGGCTTTCTGTGGGGACTCGCCGGAGTATTTGGCAAATATTCGTTTGAATACAAAGGAGTGATGGCACCGTGGCTGGTTAATGTCCGACTGATCATAGCAGGGATTATTTTGCTGATGAGAGCATATATGGTGCAGAAGAATGGAATCTTCCGTATCTGGAAAAATAAAAGACATGTGTTACGTATGCTGGTGTATGGAGTGATCGGTATTGCAGGATGTCAGATGACGTATTATATGGCGGTACAGGATTCAAATGCCGGAATTGCGACAGTCCTGCAATACACGGCACCGGTTATGATTATGGTTCTTCTGGCAATCAGAAACCGGAAACTGCCTGAGGGAAATGAGATACTTGCGTTGGTATTGGCATTTGGAGGAACGGTTCTTCTGGCAACGCACGGCAATCTTACGCAACTGAGTGTGTCAAAGACAACATTAGTATTGGGTCTTGCTTCGGCAGTCGCAACGGTATTTTACAATCTCGTACCGGGCAATCTGATGGATATCTATGGAACCTTTTCCATGGTCGGCTGGGGAATGCTGATCAGTGGAATCGCTCTGACACCATTTGTGCAGCCATGGACGATGGTGGGAGATATCCTTTGGGACTGGCAGTGCGTCGGTTGTATTGCAGTCGTAATCATATTTGGTACAGTGATGTCCTTTAGCTGTTATATGGAAGGGGTTCGTCTGATCGGAGGCTCCAAGGCAAGTCTGTTTGCATCGGTTGAGCCGCTGACTGCAACGGCGATGTCGGTGCTCTTTATGCATGTAGCATTTTCGGGAATGGATCTGGCAGGATTTGTCGGAATTATAGCGGGCGTGATTATCTTGTCGTTGCCAAAGAAGAAAAAATGATATAAAAAGATTACAGAAAGTCCTGTCGGGAGAGTAATATTCCCAACAGGACTTTGTTTTTAAATTAACAAGGAAAACAGTGCATAAATGCATAATAATTAATAATATAATGTATAAATGCGTAAAAACAAACAAAAAAATTCCGAAAACATATCTGCAATTGTGGACTATTTGTTGATTTTTTAAAAATATTGTGATAAAATTAACGAATCAAAGGGATATGGAGGATATCATATGTTAAACAGTTTAAACAACGTTGTGAATTTCCTGAATAGTTACATCTGGGGCGTTGGAATGCTGATACTGATTGTAGGAAGTGGGTTATATTTTACAATCAGATTACACGGTTTCCAGTTTGTACATTTTAAGGATATGTGGAGCAGAATCATCGATAAGCAGGATTCTGATTCGGGAATTTCAGCATTTGGTTCATTTTGTACGACCATGGCAATGCGTGTCGGTACAGGTAATGTAGCCGGAGTTGCAGTGGCGATTTACATGGGCGGCCCGGGAGCATTGTTCTGGATGATTCTTGCAGGTATGACCAACTCGGCAGTATGTTTTGCAGAATGTACGTTGTCAGTTCTTTATAAAACAAGAATTGACGGACAGTATCGTGGCGGAGGAGCTTACTGTGCGGAGAGAGGACTTGGCTGGAAGAAATATGGTGCATTCATGGCCATGATTTTGATGATCGGAACTTCTGTATTTATGCCTGCAGCAGCTACATATACAATCTGTGACGGATTCCACAATGCGATCAAGATTCCAATGTGGGTAAGTGCATTAGTAATTGCCCTGATTCTTGCGGTTGTGGTTATCGGTGGTGTGAAACGTATCAGCGCAATTGCATCTATGATTGTACCATTTATGGTAACTGTATATCTGATCGCGGCAATTGTAATCATTGTAATGAATATTACAGCAGTACCTGGACTGATCAAAGAGGTTGTAACGGCAGCATTTGCCAAGAATGCAGTTTTCGGCGGAACAATCGGTGTGATCATCCAACAGGGTGTTAAGCGAGGTACATTTTCAAGTGCATCCGGTATGGGTGAAGCTTCTCCTACAGCCGCAGCAGCAGAGACAAGTCATCCGGTAAAACAGGGTATGGCGAATGCAGCGGGTGTATGGCTTGACACGGTTATCATCTGTACCGCATCGGGACTGATGATCCTGTTAACAGACTGCTTCAACACAGCGAATGGATATGTCGGCAGTGGCTCGGCAGAGCTTCCTGCACTTGCAGCAGCAGGAACAAATGGAGTGATCTTTGTGCAGTTGGCATGTAAGACTGTTATGGGCAAGATCGCACCTACATTCATTGCGATCATGCTGGCACTGTTCTCATTCACTTGTCTGATCAGTTACTATTACGAAGCAGAGACAGCAGCTATGTACCTGTTCCAGGGTGATTCCAAAGCGAAAATACGTAAAGTTGTTACTTGGATCATGAGAATTGCAATGCCTGTTCTGATCTTTATCTGGGGTAATCTGGAATCAGATATCGCATGGAACTTATCAGATCTGGCACTTGGAAGCTGTACATGGGTAAATATGCTGGTTGTTCTTTTGTTATCACCAAAGGTAATAGCGCTTTACAAAGACTATGAATCACAAATGAAAGAAAAGAAAGATCCATACTATAATCCGGATAAACTTACATGGGATGGTGTAGACACAGAGATGTGGAAAGACATCAATAAGAAATATATTGAAAAAGATAAATAAGTTATAAAGAATAACCCCTGGGAGACATCTCCCGGGGGTTATTGTATACTCGATTATTAGTTGTCATAATCTTTCGAACAAACACTGATACCTATTCCATATCCCTTCGGTCCGATATGACATCCAATACTGAATGAAAGCGGATCATAATATACATAGGAGTTTGGAAATGCGTCTACAAGCATCTGTTTCCATTCCTCAGCCTCTTCTTCTGTCAGGTTGGAACCGGCAGCACCAATCAGGATATGTCTGTCATCTGCATCTTTAAAGCGTGTCTCACGGTCGTTCTTTAATGCTTCGACCATTTTTTGTTTACACTTCTTTTTACCGCGGGTCTTGGCAAAAGCATCCAGTTTGTCACCCTGAATTGTCAAGATCGGTTTGATGTTCAGAACGCTTCCAAGAGCGGCACCGGCAGCAGTGACACGTCCGCCCTTTTTCAGAAATTCGAGCGTATCAACAGCGATATAGATGCTGGAATTGTAAGCCTCGGCTTCTAATATTTCTTTGATCTCTTTTGCGGATTTTCCGGCTTCTGCAAGCTTTTTTGCATGCATGACAGATTCTCTCTGTGTGACAGAGATCCTGTGATTGTCTGCAATCTGTACCTTGCCTTCATAATCAGTAGAAAGGCTGATAGCTGAAGAACAGGAAGCGCTCAGTCCGCTGGACATCGGGATATGGATGATCTCGTCATAACCCTGCTCGAAGATGTCATCCCAAAGATCCATCAGATCACCGGGCGAAGGCTGGGATGTGGATACATTCTTTCCGCCTGTCAGGCTTTCATAGAAAGAAGTTTCGGTAAGATCGATTCCTTCATAGTGTGTCTCATCATTGATAATGACTGGCATAGGAATCAGAAAGATTCCCATCGAGTCAGCTTCTGCTTTCATAATTCCGCTGTTTGTGTCTGTCATAACAGCTGTTTTCATAAGAGAAAACCTCCTTTTGTACTCTTTACTATCTATCAGTTACAGAATAAATATTCTTGATAGCAAATATTTTATTCTGTTCGTGTGTCACCCCAAAAGAACAGTGCAACGGTTCCCGGACCTGTATGGCTTCCGATTGTTGTTCCCACATTGTTGATCTCCACTTTTTCTTTCAGATATGGAAAACGGGATTGAACCAGATCAGCAACGGCCTTCGCATCTTCGTAACAGCCGGAATGAGAAATGTAGCATTTCCCTGTATAGTCGGTCTGATGATCGGCATATTCTGCCATCTTATCGACAATGGCACGGATAACTTTTCGCTTTGTGCGAATCTTATATCGTGGAATCAGGCGTCCCAGGTTATCCATGTTAAGGAGCGGGCAGATGTTCAGTACACCGCCGATCGCACCTGCTGTCTTCGAGATGCGCCCGCCTTTTACGTAGAATTTCAAATCGGTGGAGAAGAACCAGTGATGTACGTTCAGCCGGCGCTTTTCAGCGAAGCGGAAGACTTCGTCCAGGGACTTGCCTTCATCACGCAGATCCGCCAGCTTATCCATCAAAAGTCCATATCCGGAAGATGCGCCAAGAGAATCCACGATCAGGATCCGGCGGTCAGGATAACGTTCTTCAAGACTTTCTTTTGCAATCATTGCGGAATTGATAACTCCAGAGAGTCCGGAAGAAAGTGTGACATGCAGGATATCCTTTCCTGCTTTCAGGAAGGGCTCGAAATATTCTTCGAATTCCTCGGCATTGACCTGTGAAGTCTTTGTATCGGCTCCGGCGGCCATTGCAGCATAAAATTTATCAAATGGGATAGATTTTCCAAGATCATCGGCATATTCCCTGCCATCCAGTTCGAAATGAAAACAGATGTAAGATATGTCACGTGCTTTGAAATGTTCCTCTGTAAGATCTGCTGTCGAGCAGCAGCTGATGATGTAATCCCTCATAATGCATGCTTCCTTCCCTGTTGTTTTATTATATTTAGAATATTCATGTATACTCCAAGTGGTAAAAATTGTACCATTTTCTCGGGGGAAATTCAATAATAACGAAAAAATCAGGAAGAAAAAGATGAAATTGCCTGCGGATTTCGTGGTACAATATTCATACATCAAAGGTACTGCAGGAAGATAGGGATAATGGAAATAACGGGGAATAAGAAAATATGAATAAAGATATAGAAAGAATAAAAGAAAACATGAATATTCTAAAGGATTGCACATTATGTCCGAGGAATTGTCATGCAGACCGTTTTGGGGGACAGCGCGGAAGATGTCATGAGACGGCCGAGATCGTGGCAGCAAGGGCAGCACTCCACATGTGGGAAGAACCCTGTATATCAGGAGATGCAGGCTCCGGAGCGGTATTCTTTTCCGGCTGTTCGATGGGCTGTATCTTCTGTCAGAACCATAATATAGCCGAAGCAAAAGCTGGAAAGATAATCACGATTGAAAAGCTGTCGCAGATATTCCTGGAACTTCAGGGAGAAGGAGCTGCCAATATTAATCTTGTGACACCGACACACTATGTTCCACAGATTATAGAAGCATTAGAGATAGCAAGAAAAGCCGGTCTGGATCTCCCGGTTGTCTATAATACAAGCGGATATGAAAAGCCGGAGACAATACAGATGCTGGATGGATATGTAGATGTCTATCTTCCGGATTTTAAATACATGGAACCAGACCTCGCAGCTGCATATTCGAAGGCTCCGGATTATCCCGAATATGCCAAAGCATCTTTAAAAGAAATGATTCGTCAGACGGGGAATATCCAGATCAACAAAGAAACAGGAATGATACAAAAAGGAGTGATCGTAAGACATCTGGTTCTGCCGGGGCATGTAAAAAATTCCAAAGCGGTCATAAAATATCTGCTCGAAACATACAAAGACCAGATTCAGATCAGCATTATGAATCAATATACTCCTATGCCGCAGGTCGCAGAAGATCCACTTCTTGGCCGTAAAGTTACAAAAAGGGAATATGAAAAAGTTATAGATTATGCACTGGAACTGGGAATGGAAGATGGATTTATCCAGGAAGGAGAAGCAGCAAAAGAAAGCTTTATACCGGAATTTAATTTAGAGGGGATAGGGATTTAATTTATTAACTGGGGAAGCGGCCTCTCAGTCCTTGAAGGAAACAATAGATAAGGCTTCTTGTTCAGGTTCCATACCATAAGAAACACTAAGAGAGTCAGAATCACCTAAAAGCAAAGGAACTACGCTCAAACTCGGCGTTCGCCTCAAACACGTTCGCTTCGTTCCTTTAACGGTGCTTCTGACTCTCTAATTGTTTCTAACGGCATTCCACATTCACAATAATCCTTATCTATTGTTTCCTTCAAGTCGTGACTGGCAGCGAATGTTAATAAATAAAATGCCCGGAAGTGTAACCCGG